>Ga0068859_100001765_pt1 | contig 21994 bp, 19 predicted proteins | sample KBSSwiS22_FD_66585 | JGI IMG/M metagenome (GOLD analysis project Ga0068859, IMG submission 66585) | Switchgrass rhizosphere microbial communities from Kellogg Biological Station, Michigan, USA - KBS Switchgrass S2-2 | ecosystem: Host-associated > Plants > Roots > Rhizosphere > Soil ...
GAAGGTGGAGCTGGGGAAATCCGCGCCCGGGGTGGGGATGTAGACCCCCTGGGTGGGCGGCCCCGGGTCGGCGGGCTTGCCGTGCGGCACGACGGCCCGCCCGTCCGGCGGCGCCTCTTCGTCTTCGACGTCGGCCGCAGGCTCCTCCTGCGGCTCATCGGGGACCACGGACTCCCGGATTGGACGCTCGGCGCGCGGCGAGGCGCGTGGAGGCCCGGCGTTGGCGGCCGGCGCGTTGTTGCCGCCGGCCATCAGCACGCTCTCCACCTTGGTGCCCGACTTGTCCATGGCGACGGCGTAGGCCAGCCCCTGGCCTTCCACGATGGCCAGGAACGCCTCGGCGGGCGTGCGGCCCTTGAGGTCCACGGTCAGGAGCTGCCGCGGAGGCGGGCCCTCGTAGACGATCTTGACCTTGAGCTGGCGGGCCAGACCGTCGAGGATCTCCGACAAGGGGGCGTTCGTGGCCTGGACGTCCACCCGGTTGTCGGGCGAGACCCGGACGTCCACCGCGGCCCGGAGGGGCGGGGCGGCGACGAGCAGGGCCATCAGGGCCAGAAGCGCTCTCATCGACACCCAGCCAGTGTACGGCGCTCGTCCCGCGAAGTCCAGACCGGCCCGGGGCTGCGGATAGAATCGCGGTGCCGGTCCAGGTGGGGGGTCGAGAAGGCCATGTGCGGCATCGCCGGAATCCTCGGCGCGCCCGGGCAGCGCGTGGACCCCGCGGACCTGCGGGTGCTGGCCGGGGCCCTGGCCCATCGCGGCCCCGACGACGAGGGCTTCCACGCGGACGGCAACCTCGGCCTGGCCCACCGGCGCCTGTCCATCCTCGACCTCACGGCCGCGGGCCACCAGCCGATGTGCAACGAGGACGGCTCGGTGTGGGTCGTCTACAACGGCCAGCTCTTCGACTTCGAGCCGGTCCGCGACCGCCTCGAGGGCCGCGGCCACGTCTTCCGGTCCCGCACCGACACCGAGGTCCTGGTCCACCTGTACGAGGAGAAAGGCTGCGACCTCCTGGACGAGGTGGACGGGATGTTCGCCTTCGCCCTGTGGGACGCTCGCCGCAGGCGGCTGCTGCTGGCGCGGGACCGGGCCGGCATCAAGCCGCTCGTCTACGCCGAGACGCCGCGCGGCCTGGTGTTCGCCTCGGAGCTGCGGGCGCTCCTGGCGCTGCCCTGGCTGCCCAGGGACGTGGACGAGCTGGGCGTCGTCCGGTTCCTCTACCAGGCCACCGTGCCGGGCGAGGCCTCGGTCATCCGCGGGATCCGGAAGCTGCCGCCCGGTCACCGCCTTGTCGCGGAGGGCGGCCGCACACGCATCGAGAGGTACTGGTCCCTGGCGGAGGGGCCCGCGGCGGACGGTCTGTCCCTGGAGGCCGCGGCCGCCGAGCTGGAGGCGAGGCTGGATGCCGCGGTCCGGTCCCACCTCGTGGCCGACGTCCCGGTGGGAGCCTTCCTCAGCGGCGGCCTGGACTCGACCGCGGTCACGCGCGCCGCGGTGCGGGTGACGGGCCCCACGCTTCAGACCTTCTCGGCGCGCTTCGCCGACGCGCGCGCCGACGAAGGGCCGCAGGCCGCCGAGGTGGCGGCCGCCCTCGGCACCGTCCATCACGAGGTCCTGCTCGGACCGGAGCTGGGCCTGGGCCTGCCCGAGGTCGTCGAGGCCGGCGACGAGCCCTTCGCGGTGGCCTCGGCCCTGGCGCTGCATCGTCTGGCCCGCTTCGCGCGCGAGCGGGTCAAGGTGGTGCTGACCGGCGACGGCGCCGACGAACTGCTCGCGGGCTACCCCTGGCGGCACGAGCCGGAGATCGGGCGCGGGTCGCGTCCGGCCGCACTGCTGCGGGCCCTGGGCATGACCGCCGCGCGCAGCCTGCGCGGGAGCCGCGCGGGCGGGCCCGGCCTGCCCGCGCAGATCGCCGCCCGCGCCGCTCGCCTGCTCCGGCGGCCCGCGGAGCACTACGCGGAAGTGGTGGACCTCTTCACGCCGGAGGAGATGGAGGCCCTGGTGGAGCCGGCGGCGGCGGCCCTGGCCCGCGAGGCCTGGCGCACCAACCCGGTCCGGGTCCACTACGCGGAAGGCGGCGGCGACGAGGTGAACCGGCGCCTCCGCGCCGACTTCGCGACTACGCTGGTGGACGAGATGCTGACCAAGGTGGACCGCATGACCATGGCGGCGGGGCTCGAGGCCCGGGTCCCCTTCCTGGACCGCGGCCTGGTGGAATGGGCGTTCCGCCTCCCCGGCCGGCTCAAGGTGCGCGGCCTGGGCAAGCGCGTGCTCAGGCGGTCGCTCCGCGCCTCCTTCCCCCGCGCGGCGGCGCGACCCAAGCACGGCTTCGACGTCCCGCTCGGTCCCTGGCTCCGCGGACCGCTGCGCGGCCTGCTCCTCGACACCCTCTCGCCGGAGGCGGTGCGCGGCCGCGGCCTCCTGCGCGAGCGGGCGGTGACGCGGATCGTCGAGGCCCACCTGCGCGGTCGCGGGGACCACTCGCGCAAGCTCTTCGCCCTGATGACGCTCGAGATGTGGATGCGGAGATGGACCGCGCCGGCCCCGCCGGTGCCGCTCGAGGCGGCGTGGCCGGCCTCCGCGACCGGCGATGCGGTGGCGCTACCGCGCCGGGGGTGACGCCGCCGGCGACTCGGCGGGCGCCGGCGCCACGGGCGTCAGGTCCAGGCCCGGGATCACCTGGGCGGCCTCCGTGGCCTCGGCCGACTCCGGGGCGAGGTGCCGAAGCTCTTCCAGGACACCCTTCGCCTCCTCGTCGCGTCCCTGCGCGTGGAGCGCCTCGCCCAGCGCCACGTGCGCGTCGAGGAGGCGCGGCTCGAGGGACAGCGCCTCGCGCAGCTCGTCTTCCGCCTCCGTGTATTTCTTCAGCTCCAGGAGCAGCCGGCCCCGGCGGTGGCGCAGCGCCGCCGAACGCGGAAACCGCGCCTCGCCCTTGGTCAGCCAGTCCAGGGCCTCGTCCGTCTTCTTGGCCCGATAGCGGAGCAGCGCGAGGTTCATGTACGTGTTGTCCAGGCCCTGGTCCTTGGCGATGAGGTCCTTCATCTCCAGCTCGCTCTCCGAGAGCCGCCCGGCCCGGATGAGCAGCTCGGTCAACTTCCGCCGCGCGTAGAGGAAGTCCGGGGCCTCCGAGAGGATGCTCCGCTGCGCCCCTATGGCCTGCTCGAACTCCCGCCGGCCCTCCGTCTCCAGGGCAAGCTGGTAGCGGTTGTAGAGGTCGAGCGCGTCCTTGGGGTCGCGCAGCCCGCCCGGGTAGGCGGCCACGTCGGGGATGCGCGCACGCAGCTCCGCGGCCAGGCGGTCGGCGACGCGCGTCAGGCGGGCGGAGGCGTCGTCCTTCTCCCGCGGGTCCTGGGCGGTATCGTAGAGCTCCGGCCGGGGCGCCTTCACGTAGAGGTGCGGGCCGGAGCGGAGCGCGAACAGCGGGGCCAGCCCGTATTTGTTGCGCAGCGACACGTTCTCGACCACGGCCGGCCCTGGCCCCTCCGTAGCGCGTCCCACCATCAGCGGAACCAGGGACACGCCGTCGGAGACCTGGAGCGCCGGCAGGCCCACCAGGTCGAGGAGGGTCGGGGCCAGGTCCACCGTCCTCACCACCGGGGCCACGCGGACGCCCGACGGAACCCGCCCCGGCATCGAGACGAGCAGGGGCACGCGCGTGGTCGCGCTGTAGACGAAGTAGCCGAAGGTGTCCTCGCCGTGGTCGCCGAGGGACTCGCCGTGGTCGGCCAGCGCCACCACCAGCGTCTGCGGATGGCGAAGGCGCACGCCCGCGACCAGGCGGCCCATCTGCTCGTCCACGAAGGCGACCTCGGCGTCATAGGCCCGCCCGGGGAAGTCCGCGGCCATCGCCGCGGGCGCGTTGTGCGGCGCCATCGAGTCGGCGAGGTGGGCCCAGACGAACGCGGGCTGGTCGCCGTTGGCCTGGACCCAGGCCAGGGCCCGGTCCACGACGGCGCTGGCCGCCCCGCGCTCGTAGGCGCCGACGCGCTTGCCCGGCGGACCGAAATCGTCGTCGTAGACGTCGAACCCGCGCGCGAGCCCGCGGGCCTGGTCGAGCGACGTCGTGCCGACGAAGCCGCCGGTGCGGTAGCCGGCGGCGCGGAACCGCTCGGCCAGCGTCGGCACGTCCGCGGCCAGGACGTCCAGCTCGTCCCGCACGCTGGTGTGCACGGGCAGGCGCCCCGTCATGATCGCGGCGTGAGAGGGCAGGCAGATCGGCGCCGCGGTATAGGCCTGCTCGAACAGCACGCCCTGCGCCGCCAGCTCGTCGGCGGCCTTCGTCCTCCCCTCGCGGTAGCCATAGGCGCCCAACCGGTCCGCCCGGGTCGCGTCGAGGGTGACGAGCAGCACGGTGGGCTGCTGCCCGCGGGGCAGAGCCCGCTCCTTCGACCAGACGCCGAGGCGGCTGCTGCCCGCCAGCAGCCCCGCCAACAGGGCGACGCCGGCGAGCATCACGGCCGCGCGCCGCCGCAGCGAGGAGTGGCCGGCACGCGCCGGATGGGTGGTCGTGGTCAGGGAAACCTCCGTGCCGCTCGATCCGACAAGTCTTCCGTCGCTGAGAATAGCGTATCCTCTGCGCCCGCATGCGCGTCCGTCCCGGTCCGCTCGTCGCCGCCGGCCTGGTCCTCCTCTCGCTCGCCGCGGCCTGGGCCCTGCGGCCGCAGTGGCGGGAGAGGCGGCTGCGCGCGGCGCCCCGGCCCCTGGACGTCGTGCTCATCACGCTCGACACGACACGCGCGGACAAGCTCGGCGTCTACGGCGGCGACGCCGGCGTGTCACCGAGCCTCGACGCCCTGGCCCGGCGCGGGGTGGTGTTCCGCCACGCCGTCTCCCACGTCCCGCTCACGCTCCCGTCCCACACCTCGCTCCTCACGGGGCTGCTGCCCCCGCGCCACGGGGTCCGGGACAACTCGGGCTTCGCCCTCTCCGGGGACGTCCCCACCCTGGCCGAGCAGTTCGCGCGCGCGGGCTACCGGACCGGCGCCTTCGTGAGCGCGTTCGTGCTGGACCGGAGGTTCGGCCTCGGCCGCGGGTTCGAGTCCTACGTCGACGAGATGCGACCCGAACCGGCGGCGCCGTCCCGGGGCTCCTGCCCGGCCGAGCTGACTGTGCGCCGCGCGCTCGACTGGCTATCCGCCGAGAACGTCCGGCCCACGTTCCTCTGGGTGCACCTTTACGATCCGCATGACCCGTACCGTCCGCCCGAGCCCTTCGCCACGCGGTTCGCAGGCCGTCCCTACGACGGCGAGATCGCCTACATGGATTCCGAGGTGGGACGGCTGCTGGCGGCGCTGGAGGCCCGGCACCGTCCCACCCTGGTGGCGGCGGTCGCGGATCATGGCGAGTCGCTGGGCGAGCACCGGGAGCGGACGCACTCCTATTTCATCTACGGCGCCACGCAGGACGTCCCGTTCATCCTGTCGCTGCCGGGCTTCATGCCCGAGGGGGCGGAGGTCCAGGCCGTCGTGCGCGGCGTGGACCTGGCGCCGACCCTCCTGGACCTCGCGGGCCTGCCCGCGCTGCGCGGGATCGACGGCCGCAGCCTGGTCGGCCTCATCGCCGGCCGGCACGGCCACGATCCGGGGCCCGCCTACCTGGAGTCCTTCACGCCGCGCCTCCACTGGGCCGCGCACGAGCTGATCGGGCTCCGGACGGACCGATGGCTCTACATCCGCTCGCCCCGACCGGAGCTCTACGACCTGGATGCGGACCCCGCCGAGACCGCGAACCTGGCGCTCGAGAAGCCCGCGGAGCGCGACGCCCTCGACGCGCGGCTCTCCGCCATCGCTCCCTCCGCCGACCGCCTGGCACCGCCCTCGCCCGATGCCGCGGCCGACGAGCGGCTGCGGGCGCTGGGATACGTCACGGGCGGAAGCCCGGCGCCGGCCGGCGAGCTTCGCGACGCCAAGGACAACGCCGAGATGCTGGCGCTCTTCGACGAGGCCGAGGCCCGCTTCCAACAGGGCGACTACGAGCGCGCGCTCTCCGGGTACCGCGAGGCCCTGAAGATGAACCCGGGGGCGGGGGCGCTGCGCGGCCGCGTGGCCGAGACGCTGCTTCGCCTCCGGCGGTTCGACGAGTCCGCTGCGGAGTTCCGCGAGCTGGCCGGCGCGCATCCCCAGGACGAGGCGAGCCTCACCGGGACGATCCGCTCCCTGGCCAGCCAGGGACGGCACGCGGAGGCGCTGCGCACGGCCCGCGACGCGGTCCGGTCCCTGCCGGGCTCCGTCGGCCTGCACCGTCAGCTCGGTGGATTGCTGCTGCAGGCCGGCCAGCCCGCGGAGGCGGAGGCGATTCTCCGCAAGGCTACCCAGCTCGAGCCTCGCGACCTCGCGGCGCGGCTCGGCCTGGCCACGGCGATGAAGGCGCTCGGCCGCCCGGCCGAGGCGGCGGCGGCGTTCGAGGAGGTCGTGGAGAGGAGCCCCCGCTCCCCGGAGGCACGGCGCGCCGGCGGGGAGCTGACGGCGCTGGCCCAGGACTTCGCGAGCTCCGGCCGCTTCCAGGACGTCCGCCGCGCCTACCTGGCCGCGCACCGGTCCGGCGTTACCTCCGAGGGCAGCTACCTGAACCTGGCCCTGGCCTGCCATCGCCTGGGGGACGCCGACGAGGCCCTCCGCGTCCTGCTCGAGGGCGCCGAGGCCTTCCCGGATTCGGCGGAGCTCAGCTACCGGACCGGGCGGATGCTGGTGGACGCGGGCCGGCTCCAGGAAGCGGAGGCCCGCCTCCGTAAGTCCTTGGAGCGGGACCCCGGGCACCAGGCCGCCCGCCTGCAGCTCGCGGCGGTCGTGCAGCGCGGCGGGAGGACCAAAGAGGCCGTGGCCCTGCTCGAGGAGGTGGTGGCGGCGGCGCCCGCCTCACGAGAGGGCGAGCGCGCCCGCCAGGCGCTCGCCCGTCTGAAGAACGGACCGTGAGACCCTGGCGCGCCGTCCTCTGGGCCCTAGCGGGGATCCTGGCGGCGGAGCTGTCCCTCCCTCCGCTCCTGTACACGCCGCTCGATCCGGGCCAACGCCTGGCCCGGAACTCTCATCTCCGACGCGACTGGGACAACTACGTCCGCGCCACCAGCGTCGCGCGCGATCCGGAGATCCGCGTCCTGCTCCTGTCGAACTCCCAGGGCAACGGGCCGGAGTACCCGGACCGCGTCATCTACCCCTGGCTGCTCCAGGACGAGCTCAACGAGGGGCGGCAGGGCCCCCCCGTGCGGGTCGTGAACTGGTCCTTCGGGCCCAACCGGGTGCCCGAGGCCATCGTGCTCCTGGCGCGCGCGCAGGACCTCCGGCCGCACCTGGTCCTGGCCGCGTTCCACCCGACGTGGTTCCAGGCCGCCGACTACGAGATCCACGGCAAGGGCACGCCGCTCTCGATGTTCCCGGGCGACATCGTGGATACGGCCTGGCTCTACCGCGACCGCCTGCCCCCGGCCTTCGACGCCCATTACGTCCGGCCCATCACCGCCGTCAGCGCGCTGTTCGCCCGCGGTTGGCCGACGTACCGCTTCAAGGACCTGCCCGTCTCCTGGCTGCAGGTGAACGTGCCCTGGTTCCGCCCGTTCGTCCCGGAGGGAGAATGGGCGGCCTGGTCCCTGGCCGCCCGCGCGCGGCGGTCGCGCCTGCAATCGCAGCCGATCGCACGGGCCTTCGCGCACGTGCCCCACGCGGGGCTGATGGACATGTTCGGCGAGGCGGCCGCCCGGCTGCACGCGCCCTTGGTCTTCGTCTTCCAGCCCCACTACTACCTGCTGCCGCAGGAGAGCGACGTGCCCGCGGTGGTGACCCGCGCCCTGGAGGCGAAGGGCTTCCAGGTCTGGGACATGAGCCAGACGGTCCCGTGGCGGGAGTTCCTCGAGGGACAGAACATCCATCTGGCCGACGACGGCCACCGGACGTTCGCCCGCGCCCTGGCCGAGCGCGTGCGGCCGCTCGTCGACTCCCTCCCCACCGCGCGGAGCCCGCGCTGACGTCCGCATGACCTTCGTCAGCTTCGAGTACCTGGTCCTGCTGGCGGGGACCTTCGCGGTCTACTTCTTGCTCCCCTGGCGGCCGCGGATCCTCTTCCTGCTGGCCGCCAACTACGTCTTCTACGCCTACTGGGAGCACTGGTACGCGTACGTCATCGGCTTCACGACGCTGATGGACTACGCCATGGCCCTGCTCATCGACCGCACGAGCGACCCGGGGCGCCGCCGGATCTTCCTGTCGCTGAGCATCGCCGGCAACCTGGCCATGCTCGGCTATTTCAAGTACACGAACTTCGCGGTCGACACCGTCAGGATGCTGCTGGGCGCGGGGGCGGGAGGCCTGCCGCACCTCGACGTGGTGCTCCCGGCGGGGATCTCCTTCTACACGTTCCAGGAGATGAGCTACACGATCGACGTGTACCGTGGGCGCGTCAAGCCCACGCGCGACCTCGCCCTCTTCGCCAGCTACGTGAGCTTCTTCCCCCAGCTGGTGGCCGGCCCGATCGAGCGCGCGGAGACGCTCCTGCCCCAGCTCGCCGCGCCCCGGCGCCTCGACCTCCAGCGCGCCTGCGACGGCCTGGGGCTCATCTTCATCGGCCTCTTCAAGAAGCTGGTCCTGGCCGACCGGCTCACGCCGTTCCTCTACCCGAAGTTCCAGCAGCCGGCCTTCTTCGACGGATACGAGCTGCTGCTGGCGCTCGTGAGCATGCCGGTGGCGCTCTACCTGGACTTCGGCGGCTACACGGACATCGCGCGCGGCAGCGCCCGCCTGCTGGGAGTCGATCTCTCCCGGAACTTCGACTTCCCGTTCACCTCGAGGAGTCCGGGCGAGCTGTGGCAGCGATGGCACCGGACCCTCACCCTGTGGATGAGGGACTACGTCTTCCAGCCGCTCTCGGGGTGGCCGGTGCTGTCGCTGGTGGCGCCGGCCACCCTCATCGGCCTCTGGCACGGAGCCGCCTGGAAGTTCGTCCTGTGGGGCCTGGGCAACGGCCTCGCGCTCGGGGCCTACATCCTCTGGCGCATCCGCGGGCCCCGGGCCTCGGAGCGGAGGAAGGGGTCACTCCTCGCCTGGCTCGGGACTCTGCTCTTCTGGGCGTGGACGCTGCTGCTCATGGCGCTCTTCTTCTGCCCGGACGTGACGACCGCGGCGGCCTACTGGCAGAGGCTCTTCACCACCGGGTGGGAGACGATCGGCGACCCGTCGCTGGCGGCCCTGGTCGCCTTCCTCACCGTCTTCATGGCGGTGCAGATCGCGGGACGGCACGCGCCGTGGCGCGTGTGGTGGGCCCGGACGCCGGCCGGCGTCCGCGGCCTCGCCTTCGCGCTGTTGTTCTACGCCGTTCTCTTCGGGTCCGTCCCGGTGGGGGCGAAGTTCGTCTACTACCAGTTCTGAGGCGTCACCGGTACTGCATTGGCGCGGTGGGCGCCGTCATGTGCAGGCTCCGGATCAGGATGGGCTCTTCCTTCTCGTTGACCGAGCAGAGCATGCGGATCTTGTCGCCCGGCTTCAGGAATTGCGCGAGCTGGGCGGCCCGGTCCACCGCCTCGGGCAGCCCGGGGACCTGGGCCTCGACGGTATAGGTCTTGCCGTCGGCCGTCTCGAAGGTCAGGGTCTTCTTGTCGAGATCGACGGCCCTGAACTCGCCCACGAACATCTTCAGCGTACGCCGCGGCTTCTCCGTGGGCGCTGTCTGGCCCCGGGCCGCCGCCTTGGCGTCCTCCCGGGCGGGAGCGGCCGAAGGGGCGGCCTTGGGCTCCTCGGGCCGCGGCCTCGCCGCGGCGTCCTGCGCCCGCGCCGCGAGCGGGCCTACGGCCACGGCAACCAGCGTCGAAAAGATGAATACCGACCTCTTCATGGAATTGACCTCCGGGCCTGCAAGGGTGACAAGCGAAGGGCGAAAAGTCAAAAGGCCGGCGACCCTGCGAATGGCCGCCGGCCCCGTGAAGGTCCGGTTGAGACTAGTTGGCCCGCGGGACGACCTGGGTATCGAAGGTGAAGCCGGTGGACGGCTCCAGGGCGACGATCTTGCCGGAGATCGAGCCGTACGTCGAGTTGTGGGAGATGGTGATGCTCCCGCCCACACCCGGTACGATGGTCGACGTGTTCGTGACCAAGGTCTGGTGGGCATTGAGGGTGATCGGGGTGGTGTTGAGCAACGTTCCATCCGCGGCCCAGAAGTAGAGGTTGGCATCCACGTTGACGTCGCGCCCGTTCGAGAGGAACAGGATCGAGGTCTGAGTCCCGGAGTTGTTGAACCGGGGGACGTACAGGGTCGTCTCCATCATGCGGATGTTGTAGCTGTCCCGGGTATCGCAGGTTCCGCCGCAGTCCGTCGCCGCCGTCACCCGCACCCAGCGATCATCGTTCACGGTGCCCGTGTTGTTGCCGACACGCAGGCTGCGGGAGTAGCCGCGGCTGCTCACGGCGTAATCCGAGGTGTCGAGCGTGCCGTCCGCCTGGACCAGGGTAAGGCTGATCGGCGTCGTCTGGTCCATGTAGGGCGTGGTGGCGTCCACGACGACCTCGTACGACGTGTAGGGCTTGATGCTGAGGAAGTACCAATCCTCGTCGTCGGCCAGACCGCTGTTCGTGTCGTCCATGTCGTGGGTCTGGTATGTCCCATGGGTGAGCTCGGTGCGGGTGTTGGTGGAGTCGCTGTCGTTGCCGCCGGGGGCACCGAACTGATCCCAGTTGTCCGCGGCCGCAGGCAGGACCGCGAACGCACCCATGGCCACGAGCGCGAGGAGACAAGTGCGCTTCATCGTCGTTTCCTCCCTATTTAGACAACCCGAGTATGGCGGGTAAGGCGGACAATACGCTGCGGCGTTCGCCGATGTCAACAGATATCCGCCCGGTCCATCGGGTTGTGACCTTTCTCACGCATGGGTTGCTGGCCGCGTAGGCACGAGGAAGGCGAGGACTGCCGCCATCCGCACGGCGGACACCGTGTTAGCATCAGCCCCTCGAGAGGAAGACCCACCCGTGAGTCCCCCGCCCGCCCGCTCCGGTACCCCCGTCGGCATCGATGACCTCAACCTGTACGCGAGCACCCTCTCGGTGGACAACGCGGAGGTGGCCGCCGCCCGCGGCACGTCGCGCTACATGGACATCGTGCGCATCCGCCGGCGCTCCATCGCCCCGCTGTGCGAGGACCCGGTGACCCTGGCCGTCAACGCCGCGCGGCCCCTCGTGGAGGAGGCCGGACGCGACGCCTTCGAGCTCCTCATCGTGGCCACCGAGTCCGGCTTCGACTACGGCAAGCCGCTGAGCTCGTACGTGCATCGGCACCTGGGGCTCGGCAGCCGCTGCCGCAACATGGAGGTCAAGCACGCCTGCTACGGGGGCACCGCCTCGCTGCAGATGGCGAGCGCCTGGGTCCGGTCGCAGGCCGCCCCCGGGAAGAAGGCGCTCGTCGTCACCACCGACCTGCCCGGCAACCAGTTCGGCCAGCCCGCCGAGCTGACGCCGGGCACAGGGGCGGTGGCGCTGTCCGTGTCGGCCGAGCCGCGGGTCCTGGCCCTGGACCTGGCCAGCGGCTACGCCGCCCGCGAGGTCTACGACACCGCGCGGCCCACCGCCACCGGGCACTGGGTGGACGAGGTGCTGTCGCTGGGCGCGTACCTGGACCTCCTCGAGCTGTCCTACGCCCACTACCGGTCTCAGCGCGGGGACGTCCCACTGGCCGACGACCTGGATCACCTCGTCTACCACATGCCGCTCGAGAGCCTGGTGCGCAAGGCGCACGAGATCCTGCTCGGCGAGTCGGGATCCGGCAACGGCGACGCCGGCCGCAGCTTCGACCGGATGGTGGCTCCCTCGCTGCGCTACTGCGGGGAGACGGGCAACATCTTCTCGGGGACGCTCTACGCCGGCCTGGCCGCGCTCATCGACTCCGACCCGGGGCCCCGGCCCGGCGCGCGGGTGGGCCTGTACTCCTACGGCTCGGGCTCCTGCGCGGAGTTCTTCGCCGGGACCGTGGCCGCGAGCGCGCGGTCGGTGGTCGGCGCGCGCCGCATCGGCTCGCGGCTGGCCGCGCGCCGCCGCTTGTCGATGGCGGACTACGAGAGGATCGTGTTGGAGCGCGAGGCCAAGGCCCTGTGCCCCGAATTCACACCGGAGCGGGATACGCCGGCGGGGCACTACGAGGAGGCGTATCGCGGGAGCGGGCTCCTCGTCCTCGAGAGCGTCAAGGACTACTACCGCCGCTACGCGCCGAGCTGACGCTCCGGTGGCGCCCACCCTCCAACGCGTGGTCCTGCCTCGTGCGCTCTCCTGGGCGGACATCGATCGGCTGACGGAGTCCCTGCGCGCGGCGCCGCAGGCCACGCGCGTGGTGGTCCTGGAGGGTGGACAGGGCGTCTTCTGCGAGGGCGGCGCCCTGGACGGCGCGGAGGAGGCGCGGCCGCGGCGGTTCGCGGCGCTCCTGGCCGCGCTGGAGCGCGATCCGCGCCCGGTGATCGCCCTCGTCGACGGGCCGGCGCTGGGCGCGGGCGCGGGACTGGCCGCCGCGTCGGACGTCGTGCTGGCCACGCGCCGGGCCACGTTCGGCCTGCCCGAGACGCTGCTGGGCCTGATCCCGGCCATGGTGTTCCCGGCGCTGGCCCGCCGCATCGGAATCCCGCGCGCGCGGCGGCTGGCGCTGGGGGCGGAGCCGCTCTCCGCGGACGAGGCGTTCCGCGTCGGCCTGGTGGACGAGGTGAGCGACGATCTCGAGGCCGCGCTGGCCCGCCATGCGCGGCGGCTGGCGCGGATGGACCCGCACGCGGTGGCCACGTTCAAGGCGCTGCTGGCGGATCACTTCCCGATGCCGCCGGCCTACGAGGAGCAGGCGGCGGCCCGCCTGGGCGAGCTATTGGCCCGGCCGGAGGCCCAGGCCCGCATCCGGCGGTTCCTCTCCGGACACGCGCCGTGGCCGGACGAGGGGCCCGCATGAGCGCGCGCGACCTCGACGGGCGCGCCGTGCTGGTCACGGGCGGGTCCCGCGGCATCGGCCGCGCGGTCGTCCTGGGCGCGCTCGAGCGGGGCGCGGACGTGGCCTATTGCAGCCGCGGCGGCGCGGACGACGCGGCCCTGGCCGCCGAGGCGTCCGGCCGCGCGCCCGGCCGCCGCCTCCTCGCCCTTCGCGCCGACGTGGCCGTGGAGGAGCAGGTCGAGGGCTTCTTCGACGCGGCGCTCTCTGCCCTGGGGCGGGTGGACGCGGTGGTGAGCAACGCCGGCATCAGCCGCGAGGATCTGCTCGTCTCCTGCCCGGCCGCGACGTGGGACGAGCTCCTGGCCACGAACCTGACCGGGGCCTTCCTCGTCTCGCGGCGGGCGGTACGCGAGCTCGTGTCCCGTGGCGGCGGCAGCGTGGTCTTCATGGGCTCCCTGCAGCAGTACGGGTCCCCGCGCGGGGCGGCGGCTTATGCCACGGGCAAGGGCGGGATCACCGGCCTCATGGCGGCCATCGCGTGGGAGCACGCGGCGGACGGCGTCCGCGCGAACCAGGTGGCGGCGGGCTACGTGGACACCGAGATGACGAGCCACCTCCCGGAGTTCGCGCGCCGCCGCTTTCTCGAGGTCTCGCCGCTCAAGCGGCTCCCGACGACCGAGGAGGTCGCGGCGCTGATCCTGTTCCTGTGCTCCGCGCGATCGGCCGGCATCAACGGCGAGACCCTCCACGCCGCCGGCGGCGTAAGGGAGATGTTCCTGTGACCGCCGCGATGCCCCGGGAAACAGCCGGCCCGGGAATCGTGTCGATACGCCTGGCCAGCGACGACGCTCCCTACATCGAGCCCGGCTTCCAGGAGCGGCTGGCGGCGGCGGTGGCGCCGCTCCAGGACGACGACTCGGCGCGCGTCGTGCTCCTGGAGGGCGGCGACCGCTACTTCTGCGCGGGGGCCAGCCGGGAATCGCTGCTGCGGCCGGACGCCGCGCGCGAGGTGCCGCGTTACGCGGCGGAGCTGCCGCTCCTGGTGCTGGACATCCCCTTGCCGACGATCGCGGTCCTGTCCGGCCACGCCATCGGCGGGGGCCTGGCCCTGGGGCTGCTCGCCGACCTGCCGCTCCTGGCCGAGGAGTCGCTCTACGGGATGAACTTCATGGCCCTGGGCTTCACGCCCGGGATGGGCTCCACCGTCCTGCTGGAGGACGCGCTGGGGCCGCGGCCGGCGCGCGAGCTGCTCTTCACCGGGAGGCTGGTCAAGGGCCGCGAGCTGAAGGCGGCGGGCTTCTCCGCCGTGGGCCCGAAGGCCGACCTGCGCCGGCGCGCGCTGGACCTGGCGCACGAGGTAGCCGCCGCCCCGCGCCCGGCCCTCCTGGCCCTCAAAGCGATGCTCGCGGCGCGGCGGCGCGAGCGCCTCGAGCGCGCCGTGCACGAGGAGCGCCGGGCGCACGAGGCCCTCTTCGCCCGCGCCGACACCGCCCGCCTCATCGCCGAGCGCTACGGCCAGGCTCCCCTCCCCGAGGCCGAGCGATGACGCCCGCGGTGCTCGCGGGCTCCACGGCGCTGGTCACGGGGGGCACCCGCGGCCTGGGCAAGGCCATCGGGATGGAGATGGCGCGCGCCGGAGCCGCCGTCTTCCTCACCCACCGCTGGGGCAGCGCGAGCGAGGCGGAGATCGCCGCCGAGTTCGCGGCGGCGGGCGTCGCCGCCCCGCAGATCACCGAGTGCGACGTCAGCGACCGCAAGGCCGTCGTCGAGCTGATGGGGACCATCAAGCAGCGCACCGGACGCCTCGACGTGGTCGTGAGCAACGTGGCCTTCGCGAAGATCGTGAAGGACGTCTCCGACCTCAAGAAGAGCGCGCTCGACCTTTCGCTGGCCTACTCGGCGTGGCCTCTCGTGGACCACGTGCAGGCCGCGCGCGAGATCCTGGGCCGATACCCGCGGTACGTCATCGCCGTCTCCAGCGACGGCCCCGACGTCTGTCACCCCGGCTACGACCTCGCGGGGGCCGCCAAGGCCGTCCTGGAGACGCTCAGCCGCTATCTCGCGCTGCGCCTGCGGCCGGAGGGCGTGCGGGTGAACGTCGTGCGGCCCGGGCTGCTCGACACCGCCAGCTCCCGCGCCACCGCGGGGGACGCCGCCATCGACGCGGTCAAGGAGCGCGCCCCTTCGGCGGTGCAGGACCCTCGCGGGGTGGCCCGCGCCTGCGTGGCCCTCTGCTCGGGGCTTCTGGACTCCGTGACCGGACAGGTCCTGGTGGTGGACGAGGGATGGTCGCTGATGGACCCGCTGGCCTTCCTCACGGGCGCCCCGCTCCCCGGACCGTTCCCGGACGAAGGCGGCGACGACCGGTGACCTGGTCGATCCCCGACGAGGTGGTGAGTGTCCTGCGCTCGGCGGAGAAGCATCGCCTGGCCCCACCGGCCGACGGCGCGCCGGTGCTGGACCGCGCCGGCATCGAGGCCCTGGTCCCTCACCGCGGCGACGCGCTGCTGCTGGACCGCGTGACCGCCCTCGACGCCCTGCGCGGCACCGTGGTGGCGCGCTACGATCTGGGGCGGGCGGCCGCGGTGCTGGCCGGCCACTTCCCGGACCACCCGGTATGGCCGGGCACCGCGCAGGTCGAGGCCATCGGGCAGGCGGGACTGGTCTTGGTGCGCGCCACCGCGCCGGCGCGGCCGGCGGTGGGCGAGGTGAGCCTGGCCCGCATCCTGGGCGCGCGGCTCATGACCGCCGTGCGCCCGCCGGCGGACGTGGAGATCGTGGCCCGCGTGATGGAGGACGGCCTGTTCACGATCGTGGTGGGCCAGTGCCTGGTGGACGGCCGCATCGCGTCGGTGGCGGCCCTGGCCGGGGCCTAGGAGCGAGGGAGGTCGATGAGCGAGAAACGCGTCACCCGGGACGAGATGTTCGCGGTCGTGAAGTCCAACATCCAGGAGATCGTCGAGGGGGCCAAGGGGATCGACATCAAGGAGACCGACAGCATGAGGGACTTCGGGGCCGACTCCCTCGAGATCGTCGAGGTCGTCTCGCGGTCCATGAAGGACCTGAAGATCAAGGTGCCGCGCACCGAGCTGTCCGGGGCCCGGAGCCTGAAGGACCTGCTCGACCTCTTCGAGAAGTCCGCGGCCGCGCCGCCGTCGTGATGCCCGGCGCCCGCGACCCGGAGCGCCGGGTGGTCATCACCGGCATGGGCGTCATGACGCCCATCGGCGAGCGGGTCGACGACTACTTCGAGTCGCTCCTGGCCGGCCGCTCGGCCGTGACCCGCTGGAGGGACGTGGACGAGCGGTGCGCGTCCAGGATCGGCGGGGACATGTCGGGCTTCGACCTCGACGCCCATCTGCGCGGCGCGGGAGACGCGTACCCCGCAGCGCTCGTGCAGTCGGCCCGCCGGCTCATGCGTCCCACGCCGCTCAGCGGCCGCATCACGGCGCCGGCCGCCATGCAGGCCTTCGTGGACGCCGGGCTGCCCCACGCGTCGCTGCCGCCCGAGCGTTTCGGCCACGTGCTGGCCGGGCACAACGTGAACTCCAACTACGTGTACGAGGGCCACAAGGTGTACCTGGAGGAGCCGGAGTACATCGATCCGCTCTACGGCGTCGTCTCCGAGGATACGGACGTGCTGTCGGTCATCTCGGAGCTCCTGACCCTGCGCGGGCCGAGCTTCACGGTGGGGGGCGCGTGCGCCACGGGCAACCTGGGCATCATGGTGGCCACGGACCTGCTGCGCTCCGGCCGGGTGGACGCGGCGCTCGTGACCGGGGCCAGCAACGACCTCGATCCGCCCTCCCTCCATTCCTGGGTCATCATCGAGGCCCTGTCCTTCAAGTCGTTCAACGACGACCCGGCCCGCGCCAGCCGCCCCTTCGACGCCCTGCGAGAGGGCTTCGTGCCCAGCCAGGGGGCGGCGGCGGTCGTCCTGGAGACGCTGGCCGGGGCCCGCGCGCGGGGGGCGCGGGTGCGGGCCGAGGTCCTGGGCGCGGCCGGCGCCTCCGACGCGAGCCGCCTCACCAAGCCCGACCAGAACGGCCAGGTGCGGGCCATGCGCGAGGCACTGCGGGACGCCCGGGTGGACCCGCGCGCCGTGGACTACGTGAATGCGCACGCCACGTCCACGCCGCTGGGGGACGCGGTGGAGGTGGCGGCAATAAAAGAGGTCTTCGGCGAGCACGCGTACCGGATGCCCATCAACGCCACGAAGTCGATGCTCGGCCACTGCCTCTCCGCCGCGGGGCTGGTGGAGCTGGTGGCCACCGTCCTCCAGATGGAGCGCGGCGTGCTGCACCCCACCATCAACCAAGAGCGCAAGGACCCCGAGCTGGACCTGGACTTCGTCCCCAACCAGGCGCGGCCCGCGCGCATCGACATCGGCATCTCGAACGCCTTCGGGTTCGGCGGCCTCAACTCCTGCGTGGTGGTGGGACGGCCCTCGTGACCCTGGAAGGCCGCGGCGTGCTGGTAGTGGGCGCCGCCTCGGCCCGCGGCCGGGCCGTGGCGCTGCTGGCCGCGGCACGCGGGGCCACTGTCGTCTCCGCTGACGAGGCCGACCCCGGGCGCGAGGACGACGTCGAGCGGGCCTTCGCGGCCTCGGTGGCCCGGCTGCCGCGCCTGGACGTGGTGGTCCACGCCGCGACCGATCCGGCGCCGCGGCGCCTGGTGGAGACCTCGCTGGCCGAATGGGACCGTGCGGTCGCGCGCGCGCTGCGGGCCGCGTTCCTCGTGTCGCGCCTGGCGCTCGAAGAGTTCCTGGCCCAGGGCCAGGGCGGGCGGCTGGTGCACGTCGCCCCGGTCGTGCGGCCCGGGGCGCCCGGCCAGGCGCTGGCGGCCGCCTCGCTGCACGCGCTGCTCGCGCTGATGCGCAGCACGGCCAAGGAGTACGGCCCCCGGCGCGTCGCCTGCAACGCCGTGGTGCCCGTGGCCGACGACGAAGGCGAGCGCCGGCGCCCGCCCACCGGGGACCCGGTGGCCGAGGCCGTGCTCTTCCTCGCGTCCCCCGAGGCGTCCTATGTGAACGGCGAGGCGCTGCGGGCACAGTGCCGCGCCACGTGAGCGAGGCGGTCGGCCTCTTCTACGACGACATGGACCGCTTCTACGAGGCGGTCTGGGGCGGCAACCTCCACGCCGGCCTCTGGACGGGGCCCGCGGACCGGTCCTCGCTCGCGGAGGCGCAGGACCGATTGACCGACCTGTTCGTGGAGCGCGTCGGCGTGGGCGCGGGGCAGATCCTCCTGGACGTGGGCTGCGGCACCGGCACGCCCGCCTTGCGCGCGGCGCGGGCGCTGGGCTGCCGCGCGGTGGGACTCACCGTGAGCGGCGCCCAGGTCGTCCGCGCGCGGGACCTCGCGCGGGGCGCGGGGCTCGCGCACCGGGTCGACTTCCTCATGGCGGACGCGGGCGCGCTGCCCTTCGGCGACGCCGTGTTCGACGGGGCCTGGGCGCTGGAGTCGATCTTCCACGTGGAAGACCGCAGGGCCGCGCTGCGCGAGGTGCGGCGGGTCCTGCGCCCGGGCGCGCGCGTCGTCCTGACCGACCTGGTGGAGAACCGGCCGCTCGACGCCCGCCAACGCGGCGTCACGCGCGCCCTGCAGATCGCCAGCCTGGCGCGGCCCGGACAGTACCGCGAGTGGCTGGACGAGGCGGGGCTCCTGCCCGTCGCGACCGTCGACCTGAGCGCGGCGGTCCGCCGCTCGGTCGGCGAGACCATCCGCGCGGCCGACGCGCGGGCCGGCGAGCTGCGCTCGGCCTACGGCGAGGAGCTCTACGGCGCCATGCGCGCGCTGCTCCCCGAGCTCGATGCGCTCTACGCCGAGAAGCTGGGCTATGTGCTGGTGGTGGCCGGCCGGCCGTGAGCTACCGCCCCAGCGCCGCCAGCGCCTCGCGCGCCGGGGCGGCCTCGGGCGAGGGACCGTAGATCTCGATCGCGCGCCGGTACTCGCGCTCGGCCTCGTCCCGGCGCCCCGCCTCCGCCAGGAGCCGGCCCGCGCGCAGGTGCAGCGGCGCGGACCCCGGCACCCGGGCCAGGCCCTGCTGGAGCACCTCGATGGCCTCGTCGCGGCGGCCCATCCGATACGCGGCCAGGGCCAGGTTCGAGTAGACGGCGTCGTCGCCTGAGGCCCCCCCGTCCAGGACCGCGCGGTAGGCGTTGCGCGCCTCGGCGAAGTCGCGCGCGTCCAGCAGGCGGCCGGCCAGCTCGGTCAGGGCCCGCTGCGCCTCGCGTCCCTCGATCGAGCGCGGGCTCGTCTCCAGCACGCCGCGGAAGGCGGCGGAGGCCTCGCGCAGCCGGCCGGCGCGGGCCAGCGTGGCCCCCAGCCGCAGGCGGGGGCCCACCTGCAGCGGCGCCTGCTCGACGACCGCGGCCAGCTCGCGGGCGGCCTCTTCCGTGCGGCCGGACTCGAGCAGCACGGCGGCCAGCTCCTCGCGCAAGCCGGCGGCGTCGCGGAACTTCAGGACCGCTGGTTGCAGCAGGGCCAGCGCGTCCTTGCCGCGTCCCTGGCGGGCCAGGCACCGCGCCATGCCCTGGACGTAGAGGGGCTCGTCCGGGTGGCGCAAGGAGAGCTCGGCGTACTCCTGGAAGGCCTCGGCCGCGCGGCCGAGCTCCAGGAGCATGTCCGCCACGCGCAGCCGGACGGTGACGGAGCGCGGGTTGATGCCCAGGGCTTCGCGGTACGCGGCCAGGGCCTCGTCGCGCCGTCCCCGCGCCACCAGGTCCTCGCCGTGGGAGAAGGCAGCCAACAGCGGGGCGTTGTCCTTCGCGTCGGGGAGGGCGGCGGCATCCTCCGCGGCGGCCGCGCTGGTGGTGCCGCCCGCGTATCCCAGCGCCCGCAGCCGTCCCGCGGCCTCGAGGTCGGTGGCGGAGCGTCCCGCGAAAGGATCGGCGCCGGCCGCGTACGGCGCCAGCCGGGTCGCCAGCCGCTCCATCTCCTGCGGGTTGCGCGAGGCCAGGTTCACCGCCGCCGCCGGATCGTGCTCCACGTCGTAGAGCTCCGGCCGCGGCGACCGGATGAAGAGCCACGGCCCGGTCCGCAAGCCGACCAGCTCGCGCGCGCCCCACCACAGGCGCGGATGGTAGGACTCGAGGTACGCGGGGCCCGGCTCGCTGTGGCTGCGCAGCGTGACGAGCGGGACCAGGCTGGCGCCGTCCAGCCCCGCCGGCACGGCCAGGCCCGCGATCTCGAGCAGCGTGGGCATGACGTCCACGCCACGGACGAGCGGCTCCACGGTCTCGCCGGATGGGATCCAGCCGGGGAGCGACAGGATCAGCGGGACCCGCTGCGTCCCCTCGTAGATGAAGTAGGAGTGGGTCAGCTCCTGGTGCTCGCCCAGCGATTCGCCGTGGTCGCCCACGGCGGCCACCAGCGTCGGGCGGTTGCGCGCGGCCAGCGCCGCCAGGAGACGGCCGACCTGGGCGTCCATGAACGCGATCTCGCCCTCGTAGGGACGGTCCTTGAAGCGCGTGGCGAACGGCTCGGGAGGCTCGTAGGGAAGATGCGGATCGTAGAGGTGCACCCACAGGAAGACCGGGCGCGGATCCGCCGCGCGCAGCCAGGCCAGCGCGCGGTCGACCGTGACGTCGCCCCGCACCGCGTCGAGCATGCGGTCGCCGGCGGTGGCCGCCACGTCGTCCTCGTAGGTGGCGAAGCCGCGGGCGAGGCCGAACCGGCGGTCGAGGACGAAGGCGCTGACGAACGCGCCCGTGCGGTAGCCGGCCTCCGCGAACGGCTCGGCCAGCGTGGTGACGTCCCGCTTCAGGACGTACCCGCCGTTGTCGCGCACGCCGTGGCGAGGCGGTAGCAGGCCCGTGAGGAGCGAGGAATGCGACGGCGCGGTCAACGGCACGTGGGAGTAGGCGCGGCGGAAGAGGACGCCGCCCCGCGCCAGGCCGTCCAGGTTGGGCGAGGTCTCCCCTCCGCCGTAGCAGCCGAGGCGGTCCGCCCGCGTGGTGTCGAGGGTGACCAGGACCACGTCCAGTGGACGCGGGGCCGCGCGCAGCCGCCTTTCTCGCCACCAGGGGCGCAAGGCGGGCGCCGCGGCGAGGGAGAGGAGGACGACTCCGGCGGTGATCCACGCTGCGCCCCGCCGGGTCATGGCCGCGGCAGCATAGACCTCACCTGTCCAGGGGACAAGGTAGGCTCGCCCGAGAACTGCTGAGGACGGTAGAGGACGCTAAGGAGAAGGAGAGTTTCATGAAGAATCCCGCGAGCTGGCTCAGGTTTCTTGTCATCGGTCTCGGCCTGGGCGTGGCGCTGGCCGCCGCGCCGGTGTCCGCCGACGTGTGGGACAACGATCCGGGCAACGAGGACGACTCGGTCGCCACCGACAACGAGCTCTTCCACGGAGCCATACAGACCCACGACCTCCTCGCCCAGGGCGGGGTGCCGGACGAGGACTGGTACGTGATCTTCTCGCGGCCCTTCTCGTCGTACGAGGTCCTGGTGGACGGGATGCAGGGCGAGGTCTTCGGGACCAGCGGGCCGCTGCCGGTGGACCGCGTCAACGCCAGCGGGACGATCCTGACCGCCGGCCAGGACCCTCCCGGCGGGCTCGGCTCGTCGCAGTCCGTGCGCTGGGCCAACAACACCGCCCTGGAGATCTCGGACTACATCCGCGTGGACGGGGCCGGCTCCGGCTGCGCGGACATCTGCACCGCGGACTCGCAGTACACGATCCGCATGTGGGAGACCACGGGGGCCATCCCGCGCTTCAACAACTCCGGCTCGCAGATCACCGTCCTGATCCTCCAGAACCCCACGGACTACACGATCGGCGGGACCGTCTTCTTCTGGGACGCCACCGGCGCGTTCCTGACGTCACAGCCCTTCAGCCTCGTGGCCAAGGACGTCCTGGTCTTGAACACCAACTCGGCGGCGCCTGGCTTCACCGGGTCGATCACGGTCACGAACGACGGCCGTTTCGGCGACCTGCAGGGCAAGAGCGTGGCCCTCGAGCCGTCCACGGGCTTCTCGTTCGACACGCCCATGCTCCACCGGCCGCACTGATTTTCCCGGGGCCGGTAGCTCGCGGGACGTGCTATGCTGCTGGCCCTTGCCGGCCCGGTGGAGCGTGCGAGGGAAGAGAGGGTTTTCGATGCGCAACGTGTGGA
>Ga0068859_100001769_pt1 | contig 21975 bp, 11 predicted proteins | sample KBSSwiS22_FD_66585 | JGI IMG/M metagenome (GOLD analysis project Ga0068859, IMG submission 66585) | Switchgrass rhizosphere microbial communities from Kellogg Biological Station, Michigan, USA - KBS Switchgrass S2-2 | ecosystem: Host-associated > Plants > Roots > Rhizosphere > Soil ...
ATCGATTCCACTTCTGGTAATTACCTGGTGGTTCAATTATTCCCTAATGGCTTCAACTTTCCGGCAGCTACTTTAGCTTTTAACCTTACCGGAGAAATACGCCTTGCAAACGGCGATAAATTAACCTTCAATACACAGGTTACCTTTGCTAACGGTGCGTCGGGAAGAATGATATTATCTACCGGAATACCAGAGCCCGGTACCAGCGGAGATTATGTACCTCTTGGCTTTGGCATCAAAAGGCTGGGTATTGCAGATTACAGGAAAGTGGAACAAACCACCTGTTGCTATGTGCCCGGCGAAGTGAGCCATATTGAAAATATAATGGCTAAGGAATACAAAGAAAAAAGTACCCGCCGCCTGCGGAGATCAGAAGATACAACTACTACCGAAACGCAAACGGAGAAAGAACAACTGACTGATACTACCAGCACCGACAGGTACGAGATGAATCAGCAGGCATCTGAAGTGATCAGCAAAGATTTTTCAAGCAGCCTGAGCACGGCCACTAACGTGAAGATACCATGGATGGGGGATACTTCAATAAACAGCAATTTCGCTTATCATACTTCTACTCAAAACTCTAATTCACAGGCAGTGAGTCTTGCAAAAGATGTAACCGAAAGGGCGATGGAAAGGGTGGTGCAAAAGGTAAGAGAAGAAAGGATACTTAAAGTTATTGAAGAGTTTGAAGAGCAAAACAAACACGGCTTTGATAACCGCAAGGGCACCACTCATGTAAGTGGCGTGTACCGCTGGGTTGATAAAATTTACAACAACCAGGTGTACAACTATGGCAAGCGTTTGATGTATGAATTTATGGTGCCTCAACCAGCCGTATTCCATACCGAAGCAATGAAAAATGTAATGCAGGGCACAACAGTGCAGGTATTGGTAAAACCAACAGATCCACGTACAGCAGGCGTGCCTGATTACAGGAGTTTAACTGAACCACTGGCCGCCAAATGGGCTGCTGCATTTGGTGCAGAAATTGAAAGCCCGGTTGAGCAGTTCATTACCATAAGCAAAGCGTATGAAATGAATTCAACAGATGCACCCGGCGCTAATTTTACCGGTGCCAAATCCTTTAAAATGGATGTAGCGGATGAGTATGAAAGTACCGGCGTAAGGGTTTCTGCCACATTCCAGTTTCACCCGAATAAAGATGAATGGTCTTATGCCAAGTTGCATGTTGGTGATGCATTGTTTTCGCTTTGGGCTCAATATGATCTTAACCAGGCAGTTTCTTTTGCAAACCCTATCCGTAAAGAACTGGCCATTTCCGCAGAAGTAAGTGACCTTGGCGGATTAAGCATAAACGTTATGGCCAATTGCCGCCGTACCGCTGAAGCATACACGAAATGGCAGATAAGTACATTTACTGCTATCATAAAAGCTTATGAAGATAAGCTGGCGGATTATAATGATGCAATAGCAACCGCACAGGTTGATGCAGGAAGTAAAGGAACCAATCCCGGCTTTTACCGTATTATTGAAAACACTGTATTGCGCAAGAATTGTGTTACCTACCTGGTGGGTAATGATAATATCGGGCAAAAGTTTTACAGTGGCGCAACCGTGGATACGTTGTTACCCGATATTACTGAAGCAATGGACCGTTATGCTGCCCGTGCCAAATTTATGGAACAGGCTTTTGAATGGGAATTGTTGAGTTACAGCTTCTATCCTTTTTACTGGGGCAACAGGGCTGCATGGCAGAATATGTACCAGGCCGACGTGGATGATCCTTTATTCCGTTCTTTCCTGCAGGCAGGTCTTGCCAGGGTAATCGTAACTGTTAGGCCTGGTTTTGAAGAGGCTGTGATGCATTATATGTCTACAGGCCAGGTATGGAACGGCGGACAGGTGCCTGTGGTGGGTGATGAATTATATCTTTCCATTGTGGAAGAATTAAAGAATCCCACTTACTATGTTGATGATACCTGGGAAACACGTGTACCCACAACCCTTTCCGTTATACAGGCCGGCAGTATTGGCCTCAATACACAGGGTCTGCCTTGCGAATGCGGTGGTGATAACCAAAACAATATTAGCCAGGGAAACATCATAATGCTTGGTGAAAACGACCCGACGGGACCCGGTGGAGCTGGCTACCCAGTCCTTCCTGGAGAGCTTCCCATAGCGCCATCTGGAGTACCGGTGGAATGACCATAACCCTGGTGATACAACACAAGCGAAAAACTAAAAATGAACACTTACAGCGGCTACTTACATAATAGAGTAGTCGCTGTTTTTAAAAACAAAAAAATGTTATAATGAAAAAGATAAATAGTACACCTGTATACAGGAATACTAAAGCAAATAAAATAATATTAAGCAGTCTATTTCAACCAGCAGGCAGTACAACCTTTAGTTCAGTACAAACAAGTAAAAGTTTTGAAGATATATCTCGAAATATTTGGGATGAAATGCAATTGAACACGGCAAGTGTTGGCCAACCGACAAACCCTTGTGAAAATGAACCCTTCAGTGATGAATTTTACACTGACGGTATTGATTTTATGAAACTGGTGAGTTATTTAAAAATGAACGGACTCGCAATTTTCGATTATAGAACATTTAAGGGGGCGATTTCTTATCCTTCATCAGGTTCTGACCCATTTACAGGTGTGCAAAGCAGTAATGTTTATGAAGTAATAGACAATATTCCCTATGAATATGTAGATTCAAATGGAAATACCCAAAAAGTAACTTTAACAGGTAAGCTGAATAAGAGAATATGCTATTTGGAACAGGCCAGTTATGGTCTTCAACATGGATGGTGGTTTACATTAGACCCTAAAAATAAAGTCTGCATCGGCGGATTGGAATATTACTACAAAAACACGTTTGCATTAAGACAGGATGCATCTTATACGCCAGAAAAAGATGATTATTATTTAAACGATAAATACAAGGCTGTTGTAATTACATCAGCAGTTATTGACGACTATATTGCTGTTGTTTCAGAACTAGGCAATAAAAACTCAAACGATGCGATAAAGAAACCCATCATAGATAAGTTTGCGCAATGTTTAAAAACTTGTACGGATATTAATCAATTAAAATTTTTGTATGATAGCATGCCAGAGTTTATAGTTGATTACTTAAACAAAAATAATGATGTACCTGCCAACACACTTTGGGAACATGTTGTAAAACTTACCGAGTATGATGACACAGGCCTGTTAAGCATTTTTAAAGATGCAAGTGCAGCATTGATTAAAGTGTTAAGAGTATTGGGCAACGCCAAACTTTTGTATGAAAAATTTTCTGCAGATCAAAAATTTGTAAAAAGAATTTATAAGAACCTGGATGGAAGCTCAGAAATAAACGGGCAAAAAGTAAGTAACCGTATCATCTTCAGCAACCTGGTTTATGCACTTTGTATGGTGAATGATACAAAAAATCTTACTGTTATTGATAAAATGTTTACGGTAGGAGGTAATTACAAACTTGACGGTAATGTAACCGGTGTTAACGAAGGGAACGATGAATTTTTTCTTCAGCAGCTTATAGAAGTGCCGCCGGGCGGAATGGATATGCTGCCCGAAAAGTTTTGGGAAGATGTACCTGCCATTGAAGGCGACAAAGGTGCCATGTATAAACCGCTGGATATGGTGATGTTTACAGATATTTCAGGGAAAGAACAATTGTCCTTACTAGTACCCGCTATTTTTGTAAAAGCACTGTCAGATGAAGCAGAATGGGATAACATATCCCAAAACATACGTATAGGGTTTGATGTATTGGCGCTTATAGCAGGTATTGTAACAGTAGCAACTACAGGTAACCCCCTGGTGTTTGCACTTTCAATGGCCGATATTGGGTTAGCCGTAACAGATATTACTGTACAAGCCTTTCGCAAAGAAATAGAGGAAATGGAAGGCGGGAAAGAATTTTTAGAAACGTGGGAAAAAATATACTTAGTTGGTACTTTAATTACCGCTGGCCCTGCATTAATAAATTCCTGCCTTAAGTTTGGCACCACACTGCTAAGAGCTGCAGAACTGGTTAAAAACTTTAAAGTAAAAGATTTTATAGTTGCCTGCTTTACCAGGATTGTATTTGAAAGAAACATAGCCAACTTTACCGGCAATACTGTAAAAAAAATTATCTTCAGTAACGAAGCCCTGTCAGGGTGGCCTGTAGCATTAAACTTTGCAGCCATTACCCGCCTGCAGGATAGTGGCGTATTGTTTATAAAAGGGCTCGGGGCCAATAATGAAATTGTAAGAATTGCTGCCATTTACAAAGGAGAAGCAATAGCAGCAGGAACTGCAAAAGAAGTTAGAAATGCTTTAAAAGAAATTTGGAGTGCAAAAGGAGCAGCATTAATTGAGAAGCTGGAAGCCTTACTTAACAGGAGAAGAATAATAACAGTTGAAGATATAAGCAGGCTTGGCGAGGCAAGTAAAACAGGGTCCTGGGTAAGTTTTAAATTGATTGATGAGTTTGGTAATGCAATAGGGGAAATAATAAGAGCAAACGAAAAAGCATATAAATTAGTTTATAGACTGATACAGGATGGTGTAAAAATAGATTTAAAAAGTTCAGTTGCATTATTTGATGATACTACTATAACAAAAGGTATAGAACACGCTATTGATAAAGGCGAACATTTATTATATGCTGATTTTAACTTGCCAATTAAAATTAGTGAAAAGATGTCAGGTTTAGGAAGGTTAATGTTGAGCGATGCCTTGGCTTTTTTTAAGCAAAACCCTAAATTTGGTAAAGTAGATGGTACTATTGAATTATGGACAACGCAGAAAATTTATGCCGATTATGGTGGTAGTTCTATTTTATTGCAACAATTTTTGAAAGCAAAAAATGCAGGATTGAGTAATGAAAAAGCGGCATTTGAAACTTTCTCAGGCAAATGGGCTAAAGAAAATGGATTTGGAAAAATAAGAATAAAGGATATCAAAGAAGATATCAAAAAGGACGAAGTAATATTAAACTTTTTAAAAACTAAAAAATGAAAATAGGTATTTATAATACATCTGCAGGGGATAAAACAGAAAAGGAATGGTCTGACAACGTTGGCCGGGGGCTATACAAAGCAGCAGGGTCCCGCTATAAAGGAGGTGATGAAGATTATTTAGAAATAATAACTAAGGTTATTCCCGATAAATTAAAACTAATTCCTTTTCGGGATATAGCGTTAACAACACTGGAATCGGAAAATTTGCGTAACGAATTTGGGACATATATAGAAAAGCTGATTGCGGAAAGACCCAAAAAAATTGTAAGGCAAAACATTGCTATGTTTAGGGGTAAAAAGATTAAGATGCATAAAGATGAAGATCTGTATATTAAATGGGCCATTAATACTTATGATCTTATAGAGGAATGTTTGCGGGAAAATAAACCTGTTTATTTGAGTATTGTAGAAGAGAACAACTAGTTGTTTGTTGTGTATGCTATATTGGGAATATACTTAAAATGTAAAATTGTCTTTTAAGGTTTGTATAGAAATATACGAACCTTTTTGAATTTTAGTAAGATGAATTTGCAATCAATAAAACAATATTTCAGATATCAAATGGTATCATTATTTATGAAAGAATTTGCAGTCCTTAATTGTATCAGCTTGTTTAAACACTATAAGCAAATAACCACTCCTACAATTTTCCATTCTTAATTTCCTCCACCACACCAGGATCAAGCAAAGTAGAAATATCACCCAAATTAGACATTTCACCTTCTGCAATTTTTCTTAAAATACGGCGCATTATTTTACCACTACGTGTTTTAGGAAGGCCGGTTACGAATTGAATTTTGTCAGGTTTGGCAATAGCGCCAATTACACGGGTAACAGTTTGTAAAATATCTTTTTTAGTATGCTCTTCATCGCCATGCATGTGGCCGTAAATAACATAGGCATAAATACCTTGCCCTTTAATATCATGCGGATAACCAACCACAGCACTTTCCACCACGCCAGCATGCATGTTGATGGCATTCTCCACTTCGGCAGTACCAATGCGGTGGCCGCTTACGTTCAGTACATCATCCACCCTTCCGGTAATGCGGTAATTGCCATCGTCATCTTTTAAAGCACCATCACCAGTGAAATATAAATTAGGATAGGTGGCAAAATAGTTAAGGCGGCAGCGTTCATGATCGCCATAGGTGGTTCTTAAAATGGATGGCCATGGCGCTTTGATGCAAAGATTGCCTTTCAATAAACCATGCTCATCTTTTTCAGTTACTTCTTTTCCATTTTCATCCACTAAAACAGGCTGCACACCTGGCATTGGTAGTGTAGCCCAACTTGGTTTTGATGGTGTAACCCCTGCAAGGTTTGAAATAAGGATTCCGCCATTTTCTGTTTGCCACCAGGTATCAACAACGGGGCATTTTTTCTTACCGATATTTTCATCGTACCAGTGCCATGCTTCTTCATTGATGGGTTCGCCAACAGTACCTAATATTTTTAATGAAGAAAGGTCTTTCCCTTTTAACGGATCTAAACCATAGCCCATTAAACTTCGTATAGCCGTAGGCGCTGTGTACAGAATATTTACTTTGTGTTTATCAACAATATCCCAAAACCTTCCTGCATCCGGAAAAGTAGGAATGCCTTCAAACATTAATGAAGTACCACCAGCACTCAAAGGCCCGTATACAATATAGCTGTGGCCGGTAATCCATCCAATATCTGCCGTACAAAAATGTATATCACCAGGCTGATATTGAAATACGTTTACAAAAGTATAATTGGTCCACACCATATAACCACCGGAACTATGCACCACACCTTTTGGTTTACCCGTGCTTCCTGAAGTATATAAAATAAACAGCGGGTCTTCTGCATCCATTTCCACTGCAGGAAAAGATACCACGCCATCTTTCTCCACCTGTGTTTCTGCAAATTCCATTTCATCTTCCCACCACACATCACGGCCTTTTATCATGCTCACAGGCGTTCTGGTACGGGTGTACACAATAACACGTTTTATTGTTTTGTTGCCTATCAGCGCATCATCAATAATACTTTTTAAAGGGATATCTTTTCCACCGCGGAAAGCGCCGTCACAAGTAATAATAAATTCCGCTTTTGCATCTTCTAACCTGTCGGCAATACTCTGTGCACTAAATCCGCCGAATATCACACTGTGTATAGCACCTATCCTTGCACAACCCAAAATAGCATACGCCAGTTCCGGCACCATGCCCATATAAATACAAACCCGGTCACCTTTTTTTACACCGTTATTAACCAGCATCTGCGCCACCTGGCAAACTCTTTTGTGCAGGCGGGCATAAGTAACCACACGAACTCTTTCTTCGGGGTTATTAGGTTCCCAGATGATAGCGGGTTTATCCGCCATAGTTTTTAAATGGCGGTCGATACAATTTTCGGTAATGTTTAATTTACCACCTTTAAACCACTCCACTTTGGGTTCGGTAAAATTCCAGTTCAGCACACTATCCCATTTTTTACGCCAGTGAAAATTTTCGGCAATAGTTCCCCAAAAGCCTTCGGGGTCGTCCACACTTTTTTTATAGTCGGTATGATATTGTTCTAAAGATTTTATCTGATAAGGATAAGCCATTGCAATTGTTTTATGAACATCAAAATTATACATACGCAATGATTTATGATACAAAAAAATTAAATTGTAGTAATTTTTTATCAAAACAACATTACAGGATAGTTGCGTTTAAAAACAATGTATCTTTCCCCTTAATTGTTTTGTATATGATAAATGGGAATTCTACTAAAGGAATCGGTAAGGTCATCTTTTCTTCTTCACTCGGTACATTAATAGAGTGGTACGATTTTTACATTTTTGGCATGCTGGCCAAAACCATCTCGGTACAATTTTTTCCTGAAGGAAATGAAACCGCAGCCTTATTAAGTACACTGGCCATTTTTGCAGCAGGCTTTTTGGTGCGGCCTTTTGGTGCATTGGTTTTTGGCAGGCTGGGAGATTTGATCGGCAGAAAATATACCTTCCTGCTTACATTGGTTTTAATGGGTGGCTCCACTTTTCTTATCGGCTTGGTGCCATCTTATAAAGCTATTGGTATGGCGGCACCATTGTTAGTGCTGTTGTTAAGATTGATACAAGGCCTTGCCTTAGGTGGCGAGTATGGCGGTGCAGCAACTTATGTAGCAGAGCATGCACCTGCACACCGCCGTGGTTATTTTACGGCATGGATACAAACTACTGCAACATTGGGTTTGTTTGTTGCATTGGGCGTTATCATGGGGGTAAAAACTATGGTAAAAACTGATGCAGCATTTAATGCAGAGTGGGGCGGCTGGCGTTACCCGTTCTGGATATCAATTTTACTGGTGGGAGTTTCCATTTATATCCGGTTAAGAATGCAGGAGTCGCCGGTATTTGCAAAATTAAAAGCAGAGAAAAAAACATCAGTTAATCCTTTAAAAGAAAGTTTTGGCCACAAAGCCAATTTTAAAATGGTGCTGCTGGCATTGTTTGGTGCGGTAATGGGGCAGGGCGTTATCTGGTACACCGGTCAATTTTATGCGCAATCATTTTTAGAGAATACAGTGAAGATAGAGTTTATGCAAAACCGTGAGATATTGCTGTGGGCAATCGGTTTGGCCACACCTTTCTTTTTGGTGTTTGGTGCATTGAGTGATAAGATTGGCAGAAAATGGATCATGCTTACAGGGATGTTACTGGGTGTTGTTTTTTACAGGCCAATCTTTAATACACTTTTAAAAAGTGCCAATGCAAAGGAATGGAAAGATAAGAATGAAGGCATGCGTTACGTAAATATTGAAGGCCAGAAAAATCCATCAATAAAGTTTGATACCTTAAAACGCAATGATGAAACCCTGGTGATAACACATGTAAAAGGTGTTTGGCAATTAAGCGATGGTATAAAGTTTACCGAAACTTATGCAGATACCGGTGCACTGATTAATCATGGTGATGTTAAATCATATTATGGAGATCAGTCAGGTTTTTTATGGATCAGTAAAGATACCAAACCGGTGTATTCAGATAAAGTGCTTACCACCGGATTGAAATGGAAATTCATTGGCCTTGTATGGATCATGATCATTTTTGTAACAATGGTATACGGGCCTGTGGCTGCGTTTTTGGTAGAATTATTTCCTACTAAAATACGGTATACTTCAATGAGTTTGCCTTATCATATTGGCAATGGTGTGTTTGGAGGATTAGTGCCTTTCATTGCTACACTATTATCAGCAACTTTTACCACAGATCCGTTAGTAGGGTTATGGTACCCCATCGGCGTTGCTGCATTGTGTTTTGTAATTGGCGCTTTGTACCTGAACAATAAAATTGATAAAGAAATTAACGATTAAAATATTTTTTATGAATGAAAATACTGGAATCATGGGTATAATCAGGGTGATCATGAATAAACTCAAACGAATAATGGGTTTAGTGTGGATGATAGCAGCACCTGTTGTAATTTATTTTTTGATAACAGGCGCTATTCATAATATTGGCAATGGTACAAAGGATATTAATAAACCCATTCCATGGATCATCATCATTACCATATTTACACCTATTGCTATTGGCCTGATGATATTTGGGTATTATGCTTTAAAGGGAGAATATGATAAATTGCCAGAGAGTTCAGAAGAACTGAATTGATTGTCATGTTGAGCCTGCCTAAACATTAACAACCTCACTGTAACAAAAATGAATGCTGTACGTTTTAAAAAAATTATGCGGCGTACTTTAATCTACAGTTTAGCTTTACTTGCTGTGTGGCTTTTATTGGCACAATGCTTTATTATGCGTAACCGCTGGAGCGACGGCAAAGCTTACGGCGTTTTCAAATCAAAGCATGTTCCGCTTGTAATTTACGATACGGTAATTAATCAAAGGCATTTGCACTATGCCGTATGCGGTCCCGATAGTTTACCCACTTTAGTTTTTATACATGGCAGTCCCGGTAGCTGGATGAATTACATGAAATACATGTGGGACTCCACCATGCGAAAAAAATTCAGGATAGTGGCCATAGACAGGCCGGGCTTTGGTTACAGCGATTTTGGTAAAGCCATGCATTTGCAGGAGCAATGTAAAATTATTATGCCCGTGCTGCAGCATTTAAAAACGAATCAGCCCATGTTTTTGGTGGGACATAGTTTAGGCGGGCCCGTAGTGATAAAGCTGGCTGCTGATAACCCATCCCTGTTTGCTACCGTAGTGATTGTTGCAGGCGCCATTGATATAAACCAGGAATCCAAAGAAACCTGGCGGAAAATTATGAATGTAAGGCCGATGTACTGGGCCCTGCCCGGCGCCTTTGGCCCAAGCAATACCGAGCTGTTGTATCTTAAAAAAGATCTGCTGCCCTTACAAAACGATTTTAAAAACATTACCTGCAAAATTTTATTTGTACATGGCGATGAAGATACCTGGGTGCCCATAAAAAATATTGCCTACGGAAAAAAAATGATGGTGAATGCCACTTCCATCGCTGCTGATACCTTACACGGTGCCGACCACCAGATACCCTGGAAAAGAATGGATGAACTGAAACAGATACTGCTGCAATTGTATTAACCGCCGGCCTTTTATACTCACTCAGCTATTCCCGCTTTATTATAATGTAACCGGTTTTCGTTACAAGTGTTATAAAATTTACTTTCGGAATAATCAGGGCAAGTGAGTACATTCTGCTTATACTCCAGGTATTTCATCCGCTTAGTATGTTTACGCTATATAAAATAAGAAAAAAATATTATATTTATCTGTAGCAAAATTGATTGCACAATAATCTAACCGTCTAACTCATGGAAAAAGATTTTTCTACGCTTACAAAAAGAGAGTTGATCAATGAGGCCAGGCTTATTTTAAGAGGGTCACGCAATTTAAATTCAACCGAGCTGGAAAATTTATGCAACGCACTGGAAAGCCAGGACCAATTTGCCTATGCCACAGAAATATTGCTGGTGAAAATGGATGAAGATGAACTCTCCGGTAATCAAACCACGCTAAGCGAATTTCAAAGGTTAGCCCGTTTTATTTACAAAGACCATTCCCTTCCTTCTTCATTTAAGTTTGATAAAGCCCTGCACGAATTAACCAATCATGAAAATCTTAAAACCACCACCAATTGCGAAACGCTTGGCCTTGTAGGCGCAATTTATAAACGCAAATGGATATTCGATAATCAATTCCGCAACCTGATACTAAGCCGGTACTATTATAAACTGGGCTACGAAATATGGAAAACAAATAAAGATAAAGGGGACATTCCCCAAAATGACAATGGCTATTGCGCAATAAACTTTGCCTTCATGAGCGAATTGATGTCTGTAGTAAAATTAAAAGAACACGGTAGCCAGACAGGAGTAAGCGACAGCATCCTCAGCAGGTTGAATGAAGCAGAAGCAACAAGGCAATTTATAATTGCGCATTTTAAGCAAGCTGCAAATACGGTTGCAAACACATGGATATTGCCCACACTTATAGAAGCTTACCTGGCCACGGGTGCATATGCAGAAGCAGCATTTAAAATGACTGCATACCTTACAGCAACTGAACCCTTGGTCTGGCAAAACAGGTCACTTATAAAACAATTACTGGCCATCAGCGATTTAAAAAGAAGCCTGTTGGAATTTGCAGCAAACAACAAAGTACAGGGCGATGAACATTTTATTAACCTGCCGGATACGGTTACCAGCAAAATAAATATTACTGCCATTGAAAAGCTAACTGAGCTTTTAGTGGATAAGGCGGAATCAGATGAAGATATCAGCATAGGCAAGATCGGGCTTGCACTTTCCGGAGGGGGCTTCAGGGCATCATTTTTTCAGATTGGAGTTTTAGCAGCATTGGCAGAATGTAATGTGCTTAAAAAGGTTGAAGTGCTTTCCTGTGTATCCGGTGGATCTATATTAGGAGCGTATTACTATATTAAATTGAAAACATTACTGGACAGTGTGAGTGATGAAACTATTAAACAGGAACAATACCTGGACCTGGTAAGGGAGATGGAAAAAGATTTTTTAAATGCAGTTCAAAAGAACTTACGGATGCGGATATTCGATAACCCGTTTAAGAATTTAAAGATCATCGCCCCGCAATGGTTGGATTTTAAGTGGATGAGTAAGGACATTAAAAGTATTTCCTGGTTGTACCCCAATAAATATTCACGTACACACAGGTTAGGGGAGCTGTACGAAAAATACCTGTATGCACCACTGCAAACTACCACTGCTCAAAGAACAGCCCCGATTTATATAAATGGCTTGTATGTTATGCCGCCCGGTGCCAAAGAGTTCAATCCTGCGGTGGATAACTGGAAAAGAGAAAATAAAGTACCACAATTAATATTGAACAGTACCAGCATGAATACCGGGCATAACTGGCAGTTTACCGCAAGCTGGATGGGAGAGCCCCCGGGAAACATCTTTCCTGATATTGATGCAAAGCAACGCCTGCGCCGGATGTATTATGAAGAGGCACCGGGTAAGTATAAGAATTTTCGTTTAGGCCATGCCGTTGCAGCGTCATCCTGTGTGCCGGTAATGTTTGAGGCGCTTCCCATGAACGATCTTTACCCGGACATTAAATTGCAATTGATTGATGGTGGTGTGCATGATAACCAGGGCATAGCAGCATTAATTGACGAGGAATGTAAAAATATGATCATTGCCGATGGCAGCGGCCAGATGCCCGTGAATCCTGAAACTACTAAAGGTGTTATTGCTAATTTTTATCGGTCTGATACCATACTGCAGGAGCGGCTGCGGGAGTTGCAGTTCCTGGATATAAAATCACATAACTATACTTCGCTGGTAAAAAATCTGCTGATCGTACATTTAAAAAGCGACCTGCACAAACCACCTTACAACTGGAAGTATTGCGAAGACCCGGCAAGAACTGTAATTGATTCCAACAGGGTTAAAGAAAATAAAGACCTTACTTCCTACAATATCCTGGTTAACGTGCAGCAATTATTATCAGAAGTACGTACCGACCTGGATGCTTTTACTGAAGTGGAAGCAAGTGCATTGATGTATTCGGGTTACCTGCAAACGAAAAAAAATATAAAACAAACTGAACTATTCGATGACGAAACTTCCAAAGAAGGTTGCTGGAACTTTCGTACCAAATCGTTTGATGATAAAGCTTATAGCGAAGATTCCTGGAACTTTCTGCGGCTGGACGATTTTTTGACAGAAAAGACAAAAGCAGAATTCATCTGCAAACATTTAAAGTACAGCAATAAACTGGCATTCAAATTTTTGCAGGTAATGTATTTGAAAATCCTGTTTTTTATTTTGATCATTTCTCTTGGAGGATTTGGCATTTACCTGCTGGTAAAAAATTACGATGTATTCATGCAATCGGGAATACCGGCCAAAACGATACTGGTTTTTATTGCAATGGCTATACTGGGTTTTGTAAGCAGTTGGTTAAAGCGGATCATTAATTACAAATCAGAAATACGCCAGTGGCTGATAAAGGCGGGATTGATATCCGGAATGGCAGTTGTTAGCAATGTGTATTTAAAACTGATCAATAAAGCGTATCTGAACGCCGGATCAATAGCAGGCATAAAAAAGAAGTATGAAAAAGAAATGAAGCGGTTGCAAAAAAAGGGGGAATAGTCAATGGTCAATGGTGAATAGTCAATGGCAATAATTCACCATTCAATGGAGTTCATTTAAATCACTGATCAACCACCAACGGGATTGCAAACCTTTACGCCGGTTATTCTTAAGCAAACGACATTTATTCACCATTCACTATTCACTATTCACCATTGACTATTCACGTCTCACAATCCCATCGCTCTGTAAATCGCTTCATGTATTTTGGGGCGTACGTTCATGTTCAATAATTTTTTATTTACGTCGCCGCCATCAGGATTAACACGGTTGCTTAAAAAGATAAAGATGAGTTTGTTGGTAGGGTCGGCCCATACGCAGGTACCTGTATAACCTGTGTGGCCAAAGGTTTGCGGTGATGCAGATAAACAAGGATAAGGCTCAGGCCTGGTGGCATTATCTTTTTCAGGCTTGTCAAAACCATAACCGCGGCGGCTGGTACTGCTGTGGTAAGCCGTAAACAATGCTATGGTTTCCTTATTCAAATATTTTTTTCCGTTAAAAGTACCACCGTTCAAAAGCATTTGCATGATCACTGCCAGGTCGTAAGCATTGCTGAAAAGCCCGGCATGCCCGGCCACACCACCAAACATGGCTGCACCGGGATCGTGTACGTCTCCCCGTAATAATTGCAGGCGAAATGTTTTTTCATTTTCTGTTGGTATTATCCTGCTTAGCGCAAAATGCTCCCGGGGTTTAAAACCTGCCGTGGTTAATCCCAATGGCGTGTAAAATTCTTTTTTTACAAATTCATCCAAAGGTTGCCCGCTTACCGCTTCTACAATTTTGCCCAGGAAAATAAAATCATTATCACTGTAAATATATTTGCCGGTTTCTCCCAGCGGGCTTTGTAAGATCCTTTTGTAAAGCGTATCTCTCCAGTCGGTACGCATAAATAAATTTTCTGCCACCCGGATACTGAATGAATCAGATTGTTTACTGGAATAATATTTTGTAAGCGGTTTGCCGGTTGCATCAAGGGTTTCTTTATGAAAAGGAATAAAAGCAACAAGTCCTGCCTGGTGCAGCAACACATTTTCAAGCAATAAATGTTCTTTGTTGCTTCCTCTTACCCAGGGAAGATAATCACCCAGTGTTTTTTTAAGATCGATCTTTCCTTCATCATACAATTTCATAATGCTGATAGTGGTGGCACAAATTTTTGTGCAGGAGGCCATATCAAAAATAGATTCTAACTGAACAGGCTCGGTGTTATCATAAGTGTAATGGCCATAAGCTTTGTGGTAAGCTATCTTTCCATCTTTTACCACCAATACCACGCCACCGGGGGCAGCGCCTTTTTCAATGGCATCGTACACAATAGAATCAACAGCATTTATTTTAACAGGGTCAAGACCTGCTTCATCAGGATTTGACCGGGGCAGCAAAAAACCAGAAGCAATAATACCACTGCCAAATTTAAATTCATCGCAAACAGTTACCGGTAGTGTTCCCCTGGCTGCAATCTTTCCCTGCAATAAATCGATAGCCGTATTTTGTATGATGTCATTATCTTCATAACAGGCTATAATATTTTTTGCTGCACACCAGTTTTTAATGGCATAACAGTTGCCAAAAACAAAAGTGATGGCGTTGGTTTGCTGTTGCAACTGTGTTACCAGGTCAACTGCAGCTTTTGATATACCGAAATTATTTGCAGGCGCTCTCTGATAATTGTGAATGCCGATCACTACTTTTTTATACACATTCTTTATGGAATCAACCAGGCCTGCTATTCTTGTTTCATTTTGTGTATAATCAAAATAAAAAGCAGTGGCGCCATATTCATCATACATTCTCTTTGCAAAAGCATTTTCACTGCTGTTGCCAACACTTACATAAGCTACATCATTGGCAGCAGGTTTAACCGGCGCTGCCATGGGAAAAAAACTGTTGTCAGTTTTTCTTAGAACAGTCAAAGCATTTTCTGCAATCAATTTTGTCATTGCAGGCACTTTGCTGTTAAGGTCGTTGGTAAGGTTATCGGTATTGATCGGATTAAGCGTGGTTAAACCATACTGATATTTTGCAAGCAATACTTTTTTACAATGCGTTTCAATATCTGCCCAGCTTAGTTTATTGCCGGCGATAGCTTCTTTAATTTTTGCAATGGCTAAAGGAACATCACCGGGTAAACACAACATATCATTACCTGCCACCAATGATTCCACAGATGCAGCACCATCAGGATAAAACTTTTTAACGCCCTGCATTTCCAACGCATCGGTAAAAGTTAAACCCTGGTAACCCAACTGGTTCCTCATTAAATCAGTTACATTATTTTTTGAAATAGAGGTGGGTTTGTTAGGCGTATTGTCAATAGCAGGAATGGATAAATGTGCGATCATCACACTGCCAATACCTGCATTAAAAATTTGTTTAAAAGGATATAATTCCAAAGAATCCAGTTGCGCCATAGATTTTGTGATCACAGGCAGGTCCAAATGCGAATCCACTGATACATCGCCGTGCCCCGGAAAATGTTTGGCGCAGGCCATCACGCCATTGTCCTGCAAACCCTTCATATACTGGATGCCAAATAAAGCCACTTTGTATTTATCCTCACCAAAACTTCTGTCGTTAATTACAGGGTTGTTAGGATTGTTATTTATATCAACTACCGGTGCATAGTTAACCTGTATGCCTACACGCTTACATTGTTCTGCAACAATTTTTCCATACTGATACACAATGCCTGCATCCGGTACCGCACCCAGCATCATTTGCTTGGGGAGTGAAAGCACGCTGTCGATCATACGCATACCCACGCCCCATTCGGCATCAATACACATCAGTATGGGCGTTTTTGCCTGTGCCTGTAATGCATTAATGATGTTTGCCTGCTTAACCGGGCTACCCTGGAAAACACAGATACCACCGATATTATATTGCCTGATCAACTCCGTAACCAGGCTGTCAAAAAAAGTAACGGTTTTTGTCCGGGCATCGTAAGTGGATAAACGAACTACCATTAACTGCCCGATGCGTTCATCATCACTCAAAGTTTTATACACACTGTCGGCCCATTTATTGGCGGCAGTATTTTGAGCAACAGAAAACTTTACAGATAACATGACAATGAGGAGTAAAAAATAGTGCTTGATCATATGTATAAAAATACTTAATAAAGGCAAATATCTGCTATTTTAAATAGTAGACGGGTTGAGAAATATTTTTTAACTTTACGTATGTCAATAGCAGAAAAATACAGGCCACATTATACTTATGATGAGTATTGTCAATGGGAAGGCAAGTGGGAATTAATTGAAGGGATGCCTTATGCAATGAGCCCAGCGCCGATTCCTGCACATCAAGTTATTGGTGGTAATTTGTACGCTTTATTTAAAGAAGCGCTAAAAAAAGGCTGTGGTAAATGCAAGGCTTATCCTCCAATTGATTGGAAAATTAATGAGGATACTGTTTTGCAGCCAGACCTGCTGGTTGTTTGTGATAAGATTGAAAAAAAATTCCTTGATTTTCCTCCTGTTTTAGTAACTGAAATATTATCTCCTTCTACGAGTGTAAAGGACAGAGGCTTGAAAAAAGAGATATATCAACTACAAAAAATAAAATATTATATCATTATTGACCCTCAATTTAAAAAAATAGAAATTTACCAGCTCACCGAAGGTCAATATCAACCTATTGCTATCAATCCCGAAAATTATACTTTCAGTTTTATAGATGATTGCACTGCCGAAGTAAGCTTTTCAGATATTTGGGACTAACATAGTTTTATCTCCGTTTAGTCAGAAAATTTTGCGACTTTTGCCTTTTAAAGAAAGGAGGACTTTTGCCGGATATCATTCAATTATTACCCGATAACATTGCCAATCAAATAGCCGCTGGAGAAGTGATCCAGCGCCCTGCCAGTGCAGTTAAAGAACTGATGGAAAATGCTGTAGATGCCGGCGCCAGCGAGATCAAACTCCTCATCACCGATGCCGGTAAATCATTGATACAGGTTATTGATAATGGCAAAGGCATGAGCGAAACCGATGCCCGTATGGCTTTTGAGCGCCATGCTACTTCCAAGATCAGCAACATTGAGGACTTGTTCAGGATAAAGACCATGGGCTTTCGCGGAGAAGCATTGGCCAGTATTGCGGCAGTAGCACAGGTGGAATTAAAAACCAAAAGAGCAGAAGATGAAACCGGCGTTTACCTGGAAATAGAAAATAGTATTGTAACCAAACAGGAACCTGTTGCTGCGCCTACCGGCACCAGCATTGCCATGAAAAATCTGTTTTTCAATGTGCCGGCAAGAAGGAACTTTTTAAAAAGCAACCCTGCAGAACTCAGGCATATTGTAGATGAGTTTATAAGAGTAGCGATGGCCTTTCCCGAAATTTTCTTTTCACTTAACAGTAACGGGCAGGAAGTTTTTCATTTAGAGAAGGGCACATTAAAACAACGCATTGTTCAGATACTGGGCAGTAACTACAATGCCAAATTAGTAAGTGTGCAGGAGCATACCGATTACATGAATATTTATGGCTTTGTGGGTAAACCAGACACGGCAAAGAAAACCAGGGGCGACCAATACTTTTTTGTAAACAACAGGTTTATAAAAAGCGCTTACCTGAATCATGCACTGATGAATGCATTTGATGCCATGATTGCAAAGGATAGTTTCCCGATGTATGCTTTGTTCATTGACCTTGATCCTTCGCAACTGGATATTAATGTGCATCCCACCAAACAGGAAATAAAATTTGAAGATGAAAAGATAGTGTATGCTTTTGTGCAATCTGCAGTAAAGCATGCGCTGGCGCAATTCAGCATTACACCAACACTGGATTTTGACCTGGATGTTTCCATTCAGCAACTGGATGCCGTGAGTAAACCTTTTACCGAAGAAAAAAAATCATCTGCATCATCATCTTCTTTATACAGCACATTTACCAAAAAAAATCAATCGCATTTTATTGAAAGTAAAAGTGAACTGAAACACTGGAAAGATTTTTACGAAAAAACACCGCAGCAAGAACCGGTAACCATGCAAACAGAAGCTGTTGGTTTTATAACCGTAAACACCACACCACAAACGGATAACCTGCTTCAGTTGCATAACAGTTATATTGTTGTTCAAACCGGCAGGGGTTATTTTTTGGTACACCAGCAAAACGCACACGAAAGGATATTGTACGAGCAGTTTATGGCCGCAGTAGATGGTAAACCCATTGCTGCACAACGTAGTTTATTTCCTGTAACCCTGGAGCTTTCAGTAACCGATGCTGTATTATTGAAAGAATTATTGCCGGATTTAAATCAACTGGGTTATTTATTAGAGCCATTTGGCAACAACACTTTTGTGATACAAGGTTCTCCTGCTGATATAACTGATGGCAATGAAAAAGTTGCCGTTGAAAAAATGCTGGAACAATATAAACACTTCAGCAGCGATTTAAAATTCAGCAAAAGAGAAAAATTGTTTCGTTCCCTGGCATTGCAACAATCGGTTAAGGCAGGTGTTAGTTTAACCGAAAAAGAAATGAAAACATTGGTGGAAGACCTGTTTAATTGTGCAACGCCAAATATTACACCGAATGGGAAACCCACTTACCTGGAGTTTAAGAAAGATGAGATGGATAAAATGTTTGGCAGGTAAGGTAGCAGCACTCTGAATGCTGTGATTTTTTCTGTATAAATAGCAGCGGGCTAATTTGTTGTCTTAAGCAAAATATTCAATAATCAATTTTCAATATTCCCACAGGGCCCTGCGGGCAATACTCAATAATAAAATGCAGGTGTATTTTCATTGCCCCCAGGGCCCTGTGGGAACATTGTTTGTTGAGCATTGAGCATTGAACATTTAATAATACTGCTGCTGCAATAAAAGAGGTGTCCTGCTTTAATAATCAACATCCACCATCGGAACGTAAACCGGCGTTGATTTTTTCTCTCCATCTAAAATAAGCAACAACTTACCCAGCATTTCTTTGTACTGGTCTGTTTTGCCAAATTGTGTTTCAATATTGATGTATCGTTTATTTTGTTCGCCATAATATACACTCAGCGAACCATCCCTGTTCACTTTTGCATTATCCTGTAAAATACTGTTGTAACCAAAGGCCGACATTTTAGTATACAAATTTTCATCAGTAGTAAAAGCTATGTCATCAACATCCTGCCAGTTATCAGCATATACCTGTTTTGCATCCTGTTGCCTTTTGCCACCAGGCTGGTAACTTTTTACAGAATAATCTCCATCAGTATTATTGTGCAAAGCAATTATACAAGAAACAGTATCGGGAATTAATTGTAACAAGTGTGCCGCAAATTTTTCCACTTCAGCAATGGCAAGGGGATCAATTTTTCCTCTGGACTTTAAAGTTTGCAGTATACCTGCATCAGAAAATATCCTGTTGGGGTCAAATGAATAGGTTACACCTTTAAAGGGAAAGCTGATCATGCGTTGTGCATTGTTTTCTATCTTTATCAGTATGCCTCCTTCCTGTTCTAAAATGGAACGTGCAGCTTGCACTGCTGTTGCTTCATTGTCGTGTACATTAATGCAGCAGGTATTAACAGTTTGACCATATTGCACCACTTTAAACGAAATAGTTTTGTCACCTAATTTATGCATGATGGTTGTTTCCGCAGGCGCAAAATGTGCCTTGGGTGCAACGTGGATGATGTGTTTGGGCTTATGATGCCCGAATACTACTGTTGTAAGTGAAAGGAATAAGGTTAGGCCATGCATCAGGGGTTACATTTGCAACAAATATATTTATAAATTATCAACCGTCTTTATAAACTAGTTGTTATCCACGGGGTGTTAAAAAAAAGATCCTGCAACTTTACGCTGCAGGATCTTATTCTATTATCATGAAACCAGAGTACTACTAATTACAATTTGGTAAACCTTGCATAACAGGTGTGGCCGCCATAAACCAATTTGATGGTGTACAGGCCGGGAACCAGGTCGCCAATGCTGAAGCTAACCGGGTTATTACCCGCAACACCCTGCTGGTGTTTTTCTTTTACCAGCACGTTCATGGTATTGTAGATATAACCATCAATCATACCAGGCTGTGTTAATACTACATTTACATACACCACATTGGTTGCAGGGTTAGGTGTAGCCTGTAATTCGCACACATTACTTACCACATGCTCAATATGGATCACGCTGCAATATTCTTTTACACAACCACCCAGTGTAATTGCTTTTAAGCAAACCCTGTAATAACCAGTATCATTAAATACATAGATCGGGTTATTCTGGTGCAGCACCACCGGTGGTGTTGTTGCAGGAGATAATTTGGTTATCGTCCAGGTTTGATCCAGTATAGGGAAATTAGCATTAGCATAGAAATACAATTTGTTAGGCACAAACGGATCTTTCTGGTAAGTATATGTTACATGAATACTATCGCAGTTAATTTGTGGTAACACCCTTATTTCCTTACAAGTGGTGCTGGCACAATTTGGTCCACGCCATGCAGTAAGGCACGCAACATATACACCTGCATGTGCATAGCGGTGAATTGCGATCGGATCATGACTACCGGTACCATCACCAAAGGTCCAGGTGTAAATAACATCAGTAAAAATATGATCAGGAGTGAATTTATATTTCTGTGCATCACCAACAAATTTTTCGTAAGTAAACTTAGAAAGTTCAAGACATGATGGCGGAGGATTTGGAATAACTACGGTATCGCAGGTTTCTTTTACACAGTTAGAACCAAAGTAAACGGTAAGGCATACCCTGTAAGAACCGGGCTGTGCATATTCATGTGCTGCATTCCATGTGGTGGCAGCGGTACCATCACCAAAGTGCCATATTGCAGTAGCCGTGGCTGTTGGTGCAATGGTGGTATTGGTAAAATAAATTAAACGTGGATTAACTGAATCCCTGTGCATGGTAAAGCTTGCAGGAATACTGCATGGTGCAATTACAGTGAGCTGTTTGCAAATTTCTCCTACACATGGTGTAGTTCCCGCTGGGCTTATATTTCTCTTCACCCTTAAACAAACTGTATAGTTACCAGCTTGCGTATAATCATGTGTTGGATTAGCTACATTAGGATCGCTTTGTAAACCACTTACTGAAGTGCCATCACCAAATGTCCAGCGTACAGAATCGGAAGAAAGCGAAACCACACTCTGGTTGAAAAATTTGACACGCAATGGGTGTATGCTATCTGTTATTGAGGTGAAATAAGCCTGCAGGTTGCAAGGACCGGTAATCACCACAGTTTTACAAATTTCGCTTACGCATGGTGGTACGCCTGCAATGGTACTATTTTTCTTTACCCTTAAGCAAACAGTATAAGTGCCTGCATTAGCATAAGTATGTGTTGGGTTAACATCATAAGAAACACTGCCATCTCCAAATGTCCAGCGGATAGAATCTCCTGTAGCAAATCCCA
>Ga0068859_100001770_pt1 | contig 21973 bp, 17 predicted proteins | sample KBSSwiS22_FD_66585 | JGI IMG/M metagenome (GOLD analysis project Ga0068859, IMG submission 66585) | Switchgrass rhizosphere microbial communities from Kellogg Biological Station, Michigan, USA - KBS Switchgrass S2-2 | ecosystem: Host-associated > Plants > Roots > Rhizosphere > Soil ...
CGGCTTCTGGCAGTGCATGGACACCATTCGTGATCGCAAGCTGCTCCAGTCGCTCTGGGACTCCGGCAACGCTCCATGGAAGGTCTGGGAGTAAGCGAGATGCGCATCCTCGTCACCGGTCATGACGGGTACATCGGTACTCGGCTGATCCCCCTGTTCCGCGCGGCGGGCCACGAGGTCGCCGGCCTGGACAGCGGCCTGTTCGCCGACTGCACGCTCGGCACCGAGACCCCGGCTGTGCCCGCGGTCCGGGCCGACATCCGGGACGCGAAGCCGGAGCACTTCGAGGGCTTCGACGCCGTCGTCCACCTCGCGGCGATCTCCAACGACCCGCTGGGCAACCTGAACCCGCAGACCACCTACGACATCAACGCGCACGCGACCGTCGGGGTCGCGGCCGCGGCGAAGGAGGCCGGCGTCAGCCGGTTCGTCTTCTCCTCGTCCTGCAGCCTCTACGGTGCGCACGGCGACGCCCCGATCGACGAGTCGGCCGAGTTCCTGCCGGTCACGCCGTACGGTGAGTCGAAGGTGATGGCCGAGCAGGGCCTCGCGAAGCTGGCCAGCGACGACTTCCACCCGGTCTTCCTGCGCAACGCGACCGCCTACGGAGTCTCGCCCCGGCTGCGCGGCGACCTGGTGGTGAACAACCTCACGGGGTTCGCGCTGACCACCGGCGAGGTCCGGATGAAGAGCGACGGCACCCCGTGGCGGCCGCTGGTGCACATCGAGGACATCGCCCGCGCGATGCTCGCCGTCTGCGAGGCGCCGGTGGAGAAGATCCACCTGGAGGCCTACAACGTCGGGCGCACCGCGGAGAACTACCGCATCCGCGAGGTCGCCGAGATCGTCGAGGAGATCGTGCCGAACAGCAAGATCTCGTTCGCCGACTCCGCCGGCCCCGACCTGCGTAACTACCGCGTCAACTGCGACCGCTTCGCCGAGACCTTCCCGTCGTTCGAGCCGGTCTGGACCGTGCGCAAGGGCGTCGAGGAGCTGTACTCGACGTTCGTCGCCGAGGCTCTCACCCACGCCGACCTGGAGGGCGCCCGCTTCCAGCGGATCAAGCGCATCCAGGAGCTGATCGACGCGGGCCAGATCGACACCTCGCTGAAGTTCACCGAGGCCTCCTCGTGAGCGATCTTGGCTGCCGGTCCTGCGGGGCCGCTGGGCTGAAGCCGTTCCTGGACCTCGGCTCGACGCCGCTGGCGGACGCCCTCGTCACCGAGGAGCGGCTGAACGGGCCTGAGGGCCGCTTCCCGCTGCCGGTCGCGTTCTGCCCGAGCTGCTCGCTGGTGCAGATCACCGAAGAGGTGCCGCCGGACGCGCTGTTCGTCGACAACTACCTGTACTTCTCGTCGTTCTCGCCCTACCTGCTCCAGCACTCGCGGGAGCACGCGCTCGGCCTGATCTCCAAGCGCGGCCTGGGCGCCGAGAGCCTGGTCGTCGAGATCGCCAGCAATGACGGCTACCTGCTGCGCAACTTCGTCGAGGCCGGTGTGCCGGTGCTCGGCGTCGACCCGGCGCCCGACCAGGCCGAGGCCGCGATCAAGGTCGGCGTGCCGACGTGGTCGGAGTTCTTCGGGACCGAGCTGGCCCGCCGGATCGTCGCGGAAAAGGGCCACGCGGACGTCATCATCGCGAACAACGTGATGGCGCACGTGCCCGAGCTCAACGACTTCGTTGCCGGCATGGCGCTGCTCGTCGCCGAGGACGGCCTGATCACCGTCGAGAACCCGTACGTGCGTGACCTGATCGAGCACCGCGAGTTCGACACGATCTACCACGAGCATTTCTGCTACTACTCGTGCACCGCGGTGGACGCCCTCGTCCGCCGGCACGGGCTGTTCCTCAACGATGTAGAGTACTTCGCCGACCTGCACGGCGGCACGCTGCGCTGGCACATCGGGCCGAAGGAGCAGGTCAGCGACACCGTTCGCGGCTACCTCGCCGACGAGCAGGCGAAGGGCATGACGACCTTCGACTACTACGCCGACTTCGGGGTGGCCGTCGAGAAGATCCGAACGGATCTGCTCGACCTGCTCGGCTCGCTCAAGGCGGACGGCAAGAAGCTCGCCGCCTACGGCGCCGCGGCCAAGGGCAGCACCCTGGTCAACTACGTCGGCATCGGTACCGACCTCGTCGATTTCGTGGTGGACCGCAACGTGCACAAGCAGGGCCGCTACATGCCTGGCGTGCATCTGCCGATCAGGGATCCGGCGGCGCTGCTCGACGAACAGCCGGACTACGTGCTGCTGCTTGCCTGGAACTTCGCCGACGAGATCATGAAGCAACAGGACGAGTACCTGCGGCGGGGCGGCAAGTTCATCCTCCCCGTCCCGAGCCCGAGGATCGTGCCATGAGCGACCTGATCGACAGTTGCCCGGCGTGTGGCGGGGCCAACCTGACCCCGTTCTACGCCAAGGACCGGGTCGCCTCGCACAGCTGCCTGCTGATGGACTCCGAGGACGAGGCGCTCGCCTTCCCCAAGGGCGACCTGCGGATCGCCTTCTGTGACGACTGCGCGTTCGTCTTCAACCGGGCCTACGAAGGCCACCTCGCCGCCTACTCGGAGAAGTACGAGGAGACGCAGGCCTTCTCGCCGCTGTTCCGGGAGTTCGCCCGTGACCTGGCGAAGCGATGGGTCGACAAGTACGACCTGCACGGCAAGTCGGTGCTGGAGATCGGCTGTGGCAAGGGCGAGTTCCTGGTCAACATGATCGAGCAGGGCGCGGGCACCGGGATCGGCATCGACCCGGGCGTGCACCCCGAGCGGATCGACCCGGAGCTGGAGAGCAAGCTCACCTGGATCGCCGACTACTACGGCCCCAGCTACAACCACCTGAAGGCCGACGCGGTCGTCTGCCGGCACACCCTCGAGCACATCTCGCCGGTCGGCGACTTCATGCGCAACATCCGCGAGGCGATTGGCGACCAGCCCGACACGATCGTGCTCTTCGAGCTGCCGGACGTGCTGCGGATCCTCGAGGAGGCGGCCTACTGGGACGTCTACTACGAGCACTGCACGTACTTCTCGGCCGGCTCGCTGGCGCGGCTGTTCCGTGCGACCGGCTTCGAGGTGCTCGCCGTGAACCGCGAGTACGACGACCAGTACCTGGTGATCGAGGCCCGTCCGTCGACCACGCCGGCTCCTGGCCAGCCGCTGGAGATCGAGGACGACATCGCGCGCCTCGCGGCCATGCTCGCGCCGTTCGAGCAGAAGGTGAACACCAGCCTCGACAACTGGGCCACCGAGATCAAGGCGATCAAGGCCCGGGGCGGCCGGGTGGCGATCTGGGGCTCCGGCTCCAAGGGCGTGTCCTTCTTCGCCGGCCTCGGCGCCGAGACGAACAAGCTCGTCGACTACGCCGTCGACATCAACCCGTACAAGCACGGCAAGTACATGGCCGGCAGCGGGCACCTGATCGTCGGTCCGGAGCAGCTCGTCGAGGACTCCCCCGAACTCGTGATCGTCATGAACCCGATCTACCTGGCGGAGATCGGCGACGAGCTGAAGAAGCTGGGTGTCACCACCGAGCTGAGGGAAGTCTGATCTCCTGTAACGTTAGGGTTGAGTTCTTTTCCGGCTCGGCCCCGGACCTCGAATCCTGATCGAGTTCGGCCCCTGGAAAGTGCTCAGTGAGCCGTCCGTTCGGATGAGAGGCCGCGATCCCCTTGGTGTGGCGGGAGTACTCGCAGCAGTATCGGGACGCGACGCGGGCTGGGGTTCCCGAGTCGAAGCTTGCCAACTCCCTGGTCGTCGGCGGCAGCGCCATCGTCGTCGACGACCAGGGGCGCTTCCTGCTGGAGCGCCGGCGCGACAACGGCAAGTGGGGAATCCCCGGCGGGGGAATGCAGATCGGCGAGTGGTTCGAGGACTGCGTCGTCCGCGAGATCCGTGAGGAAACGGGTCTGGACGTCAGGGTGGACCGGATCGTCGGGGTCTACTCGAACCCGAATCATGTGATGGTTTATGCGGATGGTGAGCGCCGGCAGGAGTTTACCATCTGTTGTGCCTGCGCAATTGTCGGCGGTGAACTGCGCGCCAGCGAGGAGTCGCTCGCCGTCGAGTTCGTGGCCCTTGAGGACCTCGACGCGCTCGATTTCCACGAGAGCGGCCGGCAGCGGATCACCGACTACCTGGCCGGTGGGCCGCCCGTGCTCCGATGACGGGCGAGGCCCCCACCACCAGCGAGTCTCCGACGGCCGCAGACCCGGAGCTGGACGGCCCCGCGGAGCCGCACACGGTGGCGCCCCAGCCACTCATGGGCGAGGAAACTCCGGCTGTCGTGCCTCCGGAGACACCCGCCGCAGCGGCCGAAGCTCCCGGCCAGGCCGTGCCGGACCAGCGTGCCCTGCCCGCGCAGGCCGTCGCGGGCGGCGCCGGGTCCGCCGCGGAGGCCGGCGCGGGCAGCGCCGAGTCCTCGGCAGGCGGCGCCAGGTCTTCCCCGGAGGCCGTCGCGGGTGGCGGCGCCGAGTCCTCCCCGGAGCAGGAGCCGCCGCCGGTCGGCCGGGCGCGGCGCGTACTGCGCCGGATCGGGCGGCTCCGGCTCGCCCTGCTCGGTCTCGTTCTGGTCCTGATCGTGGCGTTCATGGCGGCCACCCTGCGGCTGTTCGTCTTCCCGAAGACGGACCCGCTGACGAAGGCCGACGCGATCATCATGTTCGACGGCATCGGTGGCCGGAAGTACACGACCTACTGGCTGGCCGACCACAACTACGCCCCGGCTGTCGCGGTCTCGACCCAGGACCTGGCGTACTGCGAGCGGACCCTCCCGACGATCTCCGGCGTCCAGCTCTTCTGCTTCAAGCCCGACCCGGCGACCACTCGCGGCGAGGCCGAGGCAACCGAGCGCCTGGCCACCCAGCATGGCTGGAACAAGGTGATCGTGGTGGTCGGCCGGGCGCAGGAGACCCGCGCGCGGATTCGCGTCGATCGCTGTTACTCCGGCGATCTGGAAGTCGCGGGTGTCTCGCCTGGTCGGGACAACTGGCCCAAGACGATCGTCTACGAGTGGGGCGCGCTCCTCAAGGCGGTCGCGTTCCAGCGATCGTGCTGACCCTCAGCCAAAGTGGACTCCGGCCGGGCCGGCTGCTCCTGCCCGCATGATCCGTGGGCCGCGCCGCGGCCCGACAGGTGCCGCAGAATGGGGACCGTGGACGCCCACGACGAGACGATTGTCGAGCTTCGCCGTCTGGTCGGCGTTATAGACGAGACGATCGCGCAGCTGGAGCGGGTACGCGGCCGCGCCGACGAGATCGAGCAGCGCCGGGTGCGCGGTGACCTTTACCGGGTGATCGTCGAGGCCGAGGAACGCCCGCTCATCGTCGAAAGCCTCAGCGACGTGCTGGACCGGCTGTCGACCGCGGCCGGTCGCTTCCGGCGGGCCGAGGCGACCGCGCTCGTGGCCGAGGGCTGGACCCATGAGCGGATCGGGCAGTTCTTCGGCGTGACCCGCCAGCGGATCGGCGTCCTCCTCAGCCGCGAACGCGTCCGATAGCCCCCGGGATTCCTTTGATGCCAGGGCCCGCAAAGCTCTCGGAACGTTAGTCTCGGCGGCCCATCCGTGCTAATCCGTCTTCGGACGAGCCCGGTGACCGAGGCCGCGTGCCCGTATCCGCGGCCGCTTCCAACTGTGCTCAGCCTGTGCTCGGGATGAGTATTCCGGGTGGCTCGGGCGACCGCGAGATCCGCTGGTCACGGCCGGGCTGCTCCGAGTAGCGCTATCCGCCTGGGCCGAACGACCCCGCCGGATCCGGGCCGTCGGATCTATGACACACTTGTGGTCAAAACGTCAAGGCAATACCTATTGCGCAGCCGTCCACCCTGCGGCATCCTGGGGCGGAGCACGTATGGGGGCATCGTCACGACTGGCCGGACAAGTCACCATCCGGACGGCGGGTCGGTTGGCCGGGCGACGCGGCGCCGAGCCGGCGCGGCTGGTGCGCGGACATGCCCGTGGAGGGGACAGGCGGCTGGGCCCCGCTTTTTCGGAAGCAATTCCACGGGAGCCCATGGCGACGGCGCCAAGGGGACCCCTGACCCTGCCCGTTCCACTTAGCCGGGACGACTTGCCCATTCGCCGGCGACGCGAACTGGATTGAAAACCCTTGTCGGCTGTGCCGTCCCGGTGACGGCCGACCGCCCGATCACCAAGGACAGCGATGACGACCGTCTTCACCGATTCCACGATGCCCGACGAGCGCAGGCGGGAGCGTCTGTACTCGGGCGACCTGTTCGTGACGGCTCCGGCGCCCGCTGTCCGGGCGCTGGTCGACTTCGCGCGTGAGCTCCTCGAGGACGCGTTCGCCCCGTTCGATCCGGTGACGGCGCAGCACGAGCTGCCCGTCGAGAAGTTCGTGGAGATCTTCGGGCCGCTCAAGCCGAAGTTCATCCACCACCCGAAGACCAAGGGCCTGCTGGCCGACGTCGTCCGTTCGCTGGGCAGCGACCTGGACGAGACCTATATCGACGTGCCCCGGTTGCGTGGCGTCACCTCCGACGGCTACCTGACCGCGGGCGTCGGCTATGCCTTCCCGCTGCACCGCGACGTCTGGTGGTCCGCGCCGCTCGCGCAGATCAACTGGTGGCTGCCGATCTACGACTTCGAGTCCGAGTCGTCGATGGCCTTCCACCCGCACTACTGGACCAAGGGCATCAGCAACGGGTCCGAGGAGTTCAACTACTACGTCTACAACGCCACGGGCCGCGCCCAGGCCGCGCAGCACATCGGCAAGGACACCCGCAAGCAGCCCGGCCCGCGTGAGGCCGTCGAGCCGGACCCGCAGATCCGGGTCGTCTGCCCCGTCGGCGGCGTCATCGGCTTCTCCGCCGCCCAGATGCACTCCACAGTTGCGAACACCTCCGGGCGCACCCGGTTCAGCATCGACTTCCGCACGGTGAACCTCGCCGACCTGCGCGCCGGCCGGTCCGCCCCGAACGTCGACACCTACTGCGAGGGCACCAGCCTGCGCGACTTCCGCCGCGGCAGCGACGGCGCCGCCATGCCCGACGAGGTCGTCGCCCAGTACGACAGCGGCGAGATCCCCGACGGCGCCGTCCTCGTCTTCGACCCGAACGCCTCGGCCCCGGCCGCCACCGGCGCGATGTCCTGACCCGCGGACCCGATCCCTGACGGCCCGGTGCTCCCAGGCACCGGGCCGTCGCGCTGTCCAGCGTCAGGCCGCGCGGTCCAGGGTCAGGACGTCGCGAGGTAGTCGTCGAAGGAGATGCCGGTCAGGCGCTCGTAGGCCTCGACATAGCGGGACCGGGTGGACTGGACGATGTCGTCCGGCAGCTCTGGCGGGGGGGACACCTTGTCCCAGCCGGTGTTGACCAGGTAGTCGCGGATGAACTGCTTGTCGTACGAGGGCTGCGCGCCGCCGGGCGCCCAGGAGTCCGCCGGCCAGAAGCGCGACGAGTCGGGCGTGAGGACCTCGTCGCCGAGGCGCAGCACGCCGTCCGAGTCGTGGCCGAACTCGAACTTGGTGTCGGCCAGCAGGATGCCGCGCTCGGCTGCCAGGTCGCTGGCCCGGCCGAAGATCTGCAGGGTGAGCTTCTCCAGCTCGGCGGCGAGCTCGGCGCCGACCCGGGTGGCGGCGTCGGCGCGGCTGATGTTCTCGTCGTGCTCGCCGATCGGCGCCTTCGTCGACGGGGTGTAGATCGGCGTCGGCAGCTTCGATCCGTCGACCAGGCCCGGGGGCAGCTTGTGACCGCTGACCGCGCCGGTCCGGACGTAGTCCTTGAGCCCGCTTCCCGTCAGGTAGCCACGAGCGACACATTCCACGAGCGCCATGTCGAGGCGGTGGCACAGCATCGAGCGGCCACGCAGCTGCGCCGCGTACGGCTGAAGCTCCGCGGGGTACTCGTCGACGTTCGAGCTGATGACGTGGGACGGCACGAGATCGGCGAGCTGGTCGAACCACCACAGCGACAGGCCGGTGAGTACCGCGCCCTTGTCCGGGATCTCCGTCGGCAGGATCACGTCGAACGCGGAGATCCGGTCGCTGGCGACCAGCAGCACCGCGTCGTCGCCGACCGCGAACAGCTCGCGGACCTTGCCGGAGCCAAGGTGGGTAAGACCGGCGAACTCCTCATGGGTGAGCGGCATGGTCCCGACCGTACCGGCTCGCACGGCCAGTGGGCACGTACCGAGACCCAGACCGCGCGACCGGCTGACCTGGTCCGACGAGCGGCCGTGACCTGCGCTGGAACGCGGACCACCGTTCCGTGGCCGGACGACGTAACCCAGCCACGACCCCGACCTCGCACCGCGCCGGCTCCCGTTTCAATGAGCCGCCCCGTTCAGCGCAGGGAGGACGCACAGCGTCCCGGACGTCTGCGAAAGGCGCTAAGCGCCCGGTTCCGGCCGACCGCCGCATGCGGCGGCCTTGATCTGGGTCTGCTGCGGCCGGGCCATCGGCTGGCTGGGGACAATGGGCTTGCCCGCGGTGCTCGGCTCGTCGGTGTTGACGGTCACGGTCAACGGCTGGCCGGGGGTCGGCTTCACCCACAGCTGGATGCGCGGGTGCCCTAGCTCGGTACCTCGCGTGAAGTCGACCGCCTTGCCATTGACCATGACGTTGACGAGCTTGGAGTTGGCGGTCATGTAGACCGAGAGCTGAAGCACGTCCTGACCCCGCGGGTAGGTGCCGGGCGGCGCGTCGATCCGCTGCCAGACGAACCGCGGCAGGTTGGGCGGTGCCAGGTTCGTCAGCGCGATCTGGATCTGCCCGGGCCGCCGGCCGCCGGAGCAGGCACCGAGGGTGTAGCTGACGTCGCGCTGCAGGTAGTACTCGAGCTTCGCGCCGGAGACGTTGTTGAGCACGGCGCCGGCGTACGGCGCCGTTCCCTGGTAGAGCTCGCCGGTCAGCCCGCCCTTGCGCAGGACCGTCATCTCGGCGGCGACGGGCGTCCAGATCTGCAGGTGGCCGCCCTTGGCCGCGTTGTTCAGCTCGGTGACCAGCGGCTTCGGCTTGACGTTGTTACTCAGCGCCGCGTGGAAGGCCGTGTCCGCGACCTCCTTGAGGAAGTTCTTGCGGGCGTTCCGCTCGTCGCCGTTGATCGCCGTGTTGTTGTAGTCCACGTACGCGTCGACCTCGACGAGCTTGGCGACCGCGTCACCCTCGACCTTCGTGCCGTCCGACAGCGTGATCGGGCCGGTCGCGCGGATCAGGTCGGCGAGCATCTCGGGGTCGACCCCGATCACCCCGTCGATGTGGACGCCGAACTGCTTCTCGTACATCGCGGCCCAGGTCCGGCCGGCATACGGAAAGTTGGGGCTGGAGTTGGCGTTGGACCACAGCGCGCCCGGGAACAGGGTCCCGTAGTTCGCGTCGTACTCGGGCCCCAGGTCGACGACGGGCAGCTTGAAGTTCTTCAACTCGTCGTTCGAGCCGGTGTGGGTGAGCGTGATCTTGCCGTGGTCGGCGGTCAGGATGCCGTAGACGCCCATCAGGCCACCGGTGGCCTTGATCTCCGCGTTGTTCTGGAAGGCCAGGAAATACGTGCGCGGCCCGTTGGAACCGAGCATCTCCGGGCCGATCTGCAGCGCGTCGGCCATGCCGGAGAGCAGCTTGTCCAGCTTGGCGATCTTCGTGACGGCCTGGGTCCGCGCCGTCGCCACCGGGCCGACGAGGTGAGCGGACGGCAGGCTCTGCAGCCGCCGGTCGACGGCGGTGACGCCGGTCGCGGCCCGTACCAGGGTCGGCCGGTCCTTGACCAGGGTCGCCACGTCGATCGTGCTGTCCTTGATCAGGCTGTCCGGACTGATCGTGTCCGAGACCGACACCATGTCCGTCAGCGGGCCGTCGGCGAGGTCGGCGAGCGCCATGACCAGCTGACGGGACGTCCTGAGGTTCGAGCCCGCGTACGGCACATAGGACGCCGCCCACCAGATCGGCCCGGCGGAGTGTGACCGGGCCGAGTGCGCCGACGAGATGACCCGGGAGAGCCGGGCCTTGGCGGTCGGGATGTCGCCGGACGTGGCGGCGTCCTGGACCGCGGTGAGGTCACCCGACGTGCTGGCGAGGTCGGACTTCACCTTCAGGACCTGGTAGGCCAGGACGGCGCCGCAGGCGATCAGCAGGACGGCCACGCCGCCTACCACCAGCGGCCAGCGCCGGCGGGGATGCCACCGGCCGCGCCGGGACTCCTCGGCCGCCTCGCCCTCGGCCCGCGGGCGCCGGGAGCCGAACGGCTGCCAGCCGCCGTCGCCGGGGGTGTCGAGGACCGGATCCGTGGTCTGCCGGCCCGCCGTGTCGGTAGCCCCCGGCGCGCCGCCCGCGCGTCGGCCTGCCGAATTCCGGCCTCCCGAGTGCCGTCCGGAGCCGGGCCGGCGGATGACGGTCGTCGCGGACGGGTCGGGCAGGCCGTTCGACGGGCGCACCCCAGGGCGGGGCCGGGCCGGCGTGCCGGCGGAGCCTGTGTCGCCTAATGCTCTGTCGTCCATCTGGCTGCCTCGGGCTAGCCGCGGACGGCGCTGGCCGCTGGTGACGGGCGCGCTGACCTGGCACCTCGAAGCACGATGCGGTACTCCCGATCTCCCCTTTTGCCGACAGTTCACCTATGGTGGCATATGGCCCCAGGTGGGGAGCCTGCGGACCACGCTGATCGGCAGAACTGATCGGCAGCGCCGCGCCGGGTTCATGACCCTGCGTCGCGGCCGCAGGTTTCCCTGGAAGTCCTGCGGCGCGGGCGCTTCTATCGGGAGGCGAGCCGCGAAGGCGGCGAACGGCGACTGACGGCCGCGGCTAGGCTGGGCGCGTGAAGGGCATCATTCTTGCCGGTGGAACGGGCTCCCGACTGTATCCGATCACTCGCGCGGTGTCGAAGCAGCTGATGCCGGTCTACGACAAGCCAATGATTTACTACCCGCTCTCGACGCTCATGGCCGCCGGGATCAGGGAAATACTGATCATCACGACGCCGGCCGACCAGGCGCAGTTCCAGCGCCTGCTCGGTGACGGCGGCTGGCTCGGCTGCCGATTCGAGTACGCCGTGCAGGCCGAGCCACGCGGGCTCGCCGAGGCCTTCATCGTCGGCGCGGACTTCGTCGGCGCTGACAAGGTGTGCCTCATTCTCGGCGACAACATCTTCCACGGGGTCGGCCTGGGTGAGCAGCTCAAGCACTACACCGACCCGGTCGGCGGCATCGTCTTCGCCTACCACGTGTCCGATCCGGAACGGTACGGCGTCGTCGAGTTCGACGTGGACCGGCGCGCGGTCTCCATCGAGGAGAAGCCGGTGAAGCCGAAATCGAGCTTCGCGGTCACCGGGCTGTACTTCTACGACAACGACGTGCTGGAGATCGCGGCCGCGACGGAGCCGAGCGCCCGCGGCGAGCTGGAGATCACCGCCGTCAACCAGGCGTATCTCGACCGAGGCCGGCTGGGTGTGCACCTGCTGGACCGGGGCACGGCCTGGCTCGACACCGGGACCTTCAACTCGCTGATGCAGGCCGGGCAGTTCGTCCAGGTCATCGAGGAACGGCAGGGCCTGAAGATCGGTTGCGTCGAGGAGGTCGCCTGGCGGGAGGGCTTCATCACCGATGACGAGCTCGCCGAACTGCTGCGCCCACTGTCCAAGAGCGGCTACGGCACCTACCTGGAAGGCCTCCTCGACGAGGAGCGCTAGGGCCGCCCGAGGCGGTCCTGGATGGGGCGCCCGGAGGCGCCCCATCCAGGACGTCGTCAATGGCCCTTGTTGCGGATGACCGAGAGGACGAACTGCGGGTTGCCGATGAGGTAACGCTTCCAGAGCCGCTGGGGCTCGCTGACGAGTCGGAAGATCCACTCGACGCCGTAGTCACCCATCCACTTGGGCGCGCGTGGCTTCAGACCGGCCAGGAAGTCGAAGGCCGCGCCGACCGCGAGGAAGACGGCCGGGATCTCGGCGGCGAGCCGCTCGCACTCCCAGTCCTGCTTCGGTGTGCCCAGACCGACCCAGACCAGGTCCGCGCCGGACGCGACGATCCGCATCCGCTGCTCGGCCCGTTCCTGCGGGCTGAGCTCCCGGAACGGCGGGCTCTCCACGCCGACGATCTGGACGCCCGGATAGGCCCGGCGGACCGACCGCTCCAGCGCCGCGAGGACCTCGGGCGTGGAACCGAGGAAATAGTGCTTGATCCCGTGGTCACGCCCGGCCGACAGCACCGCCTGGAAGAGGTCCGGGCCGCTGATCTTCTCGCTGGTCGAACGCCGTGACCGGTAGCGGGCGAGCCGAGCGACCGGCCAACCGTCCGGGAAGTTGTATCTGCCCGTGTTCAGCGTGGCCTTCAGCCGAGTGTCACGGTCGGCCAGCGCTAAGGTGTACGCGTTGCAGAGATGGATCGCCGAGCCGGCGCTACCGAGAGAGTTGTCGTCATCCTTCGCCGGGCTGCCGATGACCGCCGCCACGGCGTCGTCGAACGAGCAGGCCGCTATCCGGACTCCGCAGCAACTGGCCTCCCGGACCACGGGAGTGGAGCTACGCGCGCCGATCGCCGTCCTTGGCTCGGTGCCCCCTTCCAGCACAGCGACACTCCTTATGACTAGTTGCCCCGCGACATCGCGCCTTCATCAACACCAGGCGGCGCGGCACATTCGCGCCGCCCGCGACAGAAGGCTGGCGGCCTCACAGGAAACACATGACATCAAATCGACGACAGTCCGTGACGGCTACTGTCGCCCATGGGACAGCAGTGCCGATCGGAGTAATGCCACCGAACGGCAGTGCCACCGAACGGCAGTGCCACCGAACGGGAGGCGATTTGGGTGCTCGCCCCTCGGTTGCGTGCTTCATAGCAGGATAACAGTGTGGCCCCGGCCCACCGGCACCCCCACCAGCGCCGATACGGGGCCGATGTCACTTCTCGGGTAGCGACAGACCGCGCACCTGGGGTGAGATTCCTGGCCGCCGGAGGGGGTGTCCCACGGCAGCCAGCCGCCCCGAACCAATAACGCCATCGACCTAACGGTCGACGCGCACCAGCCGGCCGGACCGCTCGTCCTCGAGCAGCTGGATGTCGCCGTCAACCATGATCTGAACGAGCTCTTCGAACGTCACCTCAGGCTTCCAGCCGAGATTCGTGTTGATCTTGCTGGCGTCACCCATCAGCGCGTCGACCTCGGCCGGCCGCGTGTACTTCGGATCAAACCGAACGTAGTCCTCCCAGTTGAGGCCCACGTGGCCGAACGCGACCCGGCAGAACTCCCGGACCGAATACGTCGTGCCGGTGGCGACGACGTAGTCGTCCGCCTCCGGCGCCTGCAGCATCATCCACATGGCCTTGACGTACTCGGGCGCGTACCCCCAGTCGCGGGTCGCGTCCAGATTGCCGAGGTAGAGCTCCTTCTGGAGCCCGGCCTGAATGCGGGCGACCGCCCGGGTGATCTTCCGAGTAACGAACGTCTCGCCGCGCCGGGGGCTTTCGTGGTTGAACAGGATGCCGTTCGACACGTACATCCCGTACGACTCGCGATGGTTGACCGCCTGCCAGTAGGCGTAGACCTTCGCGCACGCATACGGGCTACGCGGGTGGAACGGTGTCTCCTCGTTCTGCGGCGGCGGAGTCGAGCCGAACATCTCCGACGACGACGCCTGGTACACGCGGATGTCCAGGTCGCTCGCCCGCACGGCCTCGAGGATGCGTAGCGCACCGAGACCGGTCACGTTCGCCGTGTACAGCGGGGTGTCATAGGAGACCCGCACGTGACTCTGCGCACCAAGGTTGTAGACCTCGGTCGGCTTCGTCTCCCGGAGAATGTTCACCAAGGCCAGGCCGTCATCAAGGTCCGCGTGGTGCAGCACCAGCTTGCGGCCGTCCTCATGCGGGTCCTGGTACAGGTGATCGATACGCGCGGTATTGAAGCTGGAGGACCGACGGACGAGACCGTGTACCTCGTAACCCTTCTGCAACAGGAACTCGCAGAGGTAGGAGCCATCCTGCCCTGTAACACCCGTAACAAGCGCGACTTTAGTCATGTGGTCCCCGATCAAACGGCTTCTGAAAACGATAGCACCGGTGTCGCCGCCGACCTCGGGCTGTACGGCGGGACGGTCATCTCCACCCGATGAAGACCCCCGGCCCCGCCCACAAACGTCTCTGTACAAGCGACGGCCGCCATGGCGGCCGCGCCGCCCGTGGCCAAAGTCCGGCCCCACTCGCGAAGACGTCTCCGGCTAGGCGTCCACCGTCACCCGGCCGCGGGCGACCTGCCCGGAGCTCTTCCACCATTCGAAGGTGGACTCGATTCCGTCCCGCAGCGAGATGCTGGGCTGCCAGCCCAGCTCCGCGAGCTTGCTGACGTCCAGCAGCTTGCGCGGAGTACCGTCCGGCTTGGCCGGGTCAAAATTGATCGTTCCGGTGAAGCCGACGACGTCGGCGACCTGCTCGGCCAGCTCGCGAATAGTGACGTCCGTGCCCGTTCCGACATTGATGGGGGCCGGGTCGTCGTACTTTTCGAGAATGGTCACGCACGCGTCGGCGAGATCGTCGACGTGGATGAACTCCCGGCGCGGAGTACCCGAGCCCCACAGCGTGACCTCCCGGTCACCCCGCTCGGTCGCCAGATAGAAGCGGTGGATCAGCGCGGGCAGCACGTGGGAGGTTTCCAGATCGAAGTTGTCGCCCGGGCCGTACACGTTCGTCGGCATGGCCGAGACGTAGTGGGCCCCGTACTCGCGCCGGTAGGACTGGATCTGGGTGATGCCCGCGATCTTCGCGATGGCGTACGCCTCGTTGGTCGGCTCGAGCGGGCCGGTCAGCAGCGCGTCCTCGGTGATCGGCTGGGCCGCGAACTTCGGGTAGATGCAGCTGGAGCCGAGGAACAGCAGGCGCTCGGTGCCCGCGCGCCAGGCCGACGAGATGACGTTCAGCTGGATGTGCAGGTTGTTCTCGAGGAACTCCACCGGCTGGGTCGCGTTGGCCATGATCCCGCCGACCTTGGCTGCCGCCAGGACAACGAACCGGGGGCGCACCTCGTCAAAGAAGCGGGAGACCGCGACCGTGTCGGTCAGATCAAGGTCTTCCCGGCCGCGCGTGATGACATCGACCCCGGCGCCGCGCAGCCGCCGAGTGATCGCGCTTCCGACCAGTCCACGGTGCCCCGCGACGAAGACCGATCCGTGGTCAAGTAGTCCCGACAAAATGATGTCTCCCCCACTGGACGGCATCCGAGGTGGCAAGTCCCGGCTGTGACATCCCGGGCCAGGTACGGCTGCGACATCCCGGCCAGGTACGGCTGTGACATACGGCCAAGTACGGGCCCCATGGTCGCACACGGATGCGAGAGCGAACGAGGGGGGACCGGCGAGGACTAACGGTCACTCCACGTGCGCGTCGCGCTTCCACTCGCCCCGGGATTCCATAGACCTTCGACTGGGTAGTCGATCTAATCGCCGCGCATGGTCCAGGTGTCGTTGCGAATCCCGGCCATAATGCGACCCTTGGTGACGGCGCCAATCCCGTACGAAGGTTCTCGGCGGCCTCGAAACGCTTGTGCGCCGCCGGCAGACCGGTGCGCAGCCGACAGGACCTCCGGGCCAGGCCGGCCTGTGGCGTCCGTCACCTGGCCCCGCGGCGGCCGCGGGAGGGATGGCGCGAACGCCGCCTGGCCGGCCGCGGGCCTGCCGTGGCCGGCAGCTGACGCCGGAGCCGGAGCGCGCGCCCGTCAGGCGAGGGCGGCCAGCCGGTCGAAGACCGGGGCGAGCCGTTCGACATACCGCTCCGGCCGGCTCACCTCGTCGAGGCGAGGCTCGTCCAGCGGCAGGCCGCGGTCGGCGGCGTGCTTGCGCAGCGTCTCGCGGAACGGCACGCCGGTCTGCCAGGTATCCATCGCGGCCGCCTGGGTGATGGCGTAGGCGTCCTCGCGGGACAGGCCGGTCTCCACCAGTTCCAGCAGCACCGCCGACGTGTAGACGAGGCCTCCGGTGGCGTCGAGGTTCGCCCGCATCCTGGCGGCGTCCACCACCAGGCCGGTCACCAGGCGCGTCGTGAGATTCAACAGGTAGTCGACGCCGATCGAGGCGTCCGGCAGCGCGATCCGCTCCGTCGACGAGTGGGAGATGTCACGCTCGTGCCAGAGCGGTACGCCCTCCAGGATCGGCACGTACTGGCCCCGCACGATCCGGGCGAGCCCGGCGATCCGCTCCGACATGATCGGGTTCTTCTTGTGGGGCATCGCGGACGAGCCCTTCTGGCCCTTGCCGAACGGCTCGGACAGCTCGCGCACCTCGGTCCGCTGCCCGTGCCGGACCTCCAGGGCGATCGCCTCGCACATCGTCGCGAGCCCCGCCAGCGCCGCGACCCAGTTCGCGATGCCGTCGCGCAGCACGACCTGGGTCGCCACGGGCGTCGGTGTCAGGCCGAGCTTCTCGGCCACATACTGCTCGACGTCCGGCTCGATGTTCGAGTAGGTGCCGACCGCTCCGGAGATCTTGGCGACGGCGACATCGGCTCGCGCGGCCCGCAGCCGGTCCCGGCAGCGGGCCATGCCGAACGCGAGGTCGGCGACCCGGTGGCCGAACACCGTCGGCTCGCCGTGGATGCCGTGCGTGCGCCCGACCCGCAGCGTCGCCCGGTGCGCCAGGCCCAGGTCGCGCAACGCCGCGACCAGCCCGTCCGCCTTGGCCAGCACGATGTCGGTCGCCTCGACGAGCTGGCAGGCCAGCGCCGTGTCGAGCAGGTCCGACGACGTCATCCCGAAGTGCACGTAGGCGGCGGCGGACCGCGGCTGCGTCTGGTCGGCCCAGGCGCTCAGGAAGGCGATCACGTCATGCTGGGTGACGGCCTCGATGTCGGCCACGGCCTGCGGCGTCGGCGCGGGCGCCTGGCGCACCGGCTCGACGGAGTCGGCCGGGATCCGGCCGGCCGCCGCGTGCGCCTCCATGACGAGCACCTCGACCCGGCACCACAGCTCGTACTTGTGCGCCTCCGACCACACCCGGCCGATCTCGGGCAGGGTGTAGCGCTCGATCACGCCGACGCCCCGGCGCGCGCGAGACCGTCGGCGGCGGCCTTCTCGAAGTCGTCCTTGTAGGTGGCGAGCTTCGCGGCCAGGTCCGGGTCCCGGACCGCCAGGATCTGGACCGCGAGGACCGCGGCGTTGGTCGCGTTGTTCAGGCCGACGGTGGCCACGGCGACGCCGGGCGGCATCTGCGCGATCGCGAGCAGCGAGTCCATGCCGTCCAGGGCACCGCCGGAGATCGGCACGCCGATGACCGGCAGGGTGGTGAGGGCCGCGACGGTACCCGGCAGCGCGGCGGCCAGGCCGGCGCCGGCGATGACCACCGCGACCCCGCGGTCACGCAGGCCGTCGACCCAGTCGGCCAGGGTGCGCGGCGCCCGGTGCGCGGAGAGGACCGCCTCCTCGAACTCGACGCCGAACCGCCCGAGCGTCGCGCCCGCCTTGCTCATCGTCTGCGCGTCGGACGCCGAGCCGTAGACGATCGCGACCTTGGGCCGGCTGGTGGTGCTGGACATGCTGTGCTCCTCGTCGTCGGGGAGTGGACTCGTCGGGATGGGGCCGTCGGGTGTGGCCCGACCGTGTGGTCGGGCCACGCCTGATCCCGGCTGGTTCAGCCGAACCTGCCGGTCTCGCCGGGACCCGGCTCGTCGGGGCCCGCCGGGGGCGGGCCGGCCCGGCGGACGTCCGCCGCGTGCCGCAGCCGGGCGGGGTCGCCGATGTCGGTCCGGTACTGGGCACCAGCCAGCGAGATCCGGCTGATGGCCTCGTAAGCCGATCCTCGCGCGGACTCGAGGTTGGAACCGATCGCCGTGACGGACAACACCCGCCCGCCGGCCGAAACGACCAGGCCATCCTCGGTCCGCCGGGTTCCCGCGTGCAGCACGTCGACGCCGGCCAGCTTGCCCGCCGCGGCCAGCCCGTAGATCGGGTCGCCGAGTCGAGGCGTCCCCGGGTAGCCCGCGGCCGCGATTACCACGGTGATCGCGGCGCCGGAACGCCACACCGGCGCGCGGCGGCCGGCCAGCACGTCGGTCAGCGGAGTGGTCAGCAGCGCGAGGATCGCCTGCACCTCCGGGTCGCCGAACCGGACGTTGAACTCGACCACCCGCGGCCCCCGCGCGGTCAGCGCGAGACCGGCGTAGAGCAGACCGCTGAACGGAGTGCCACGGCGGGCCATCTCGGCGACCGTGGGGCGGATCACGGTCGAGACGATCTCGGCGGACAGCCCGCGCGACGCCCACGGCAGCGGCGTGTACGCGCCCATCCCGCCGGTGTTCGGCCCGGTGTCGCCGTCGCCGATCCGCTTGTGGTCCTGGGCCGGAAGCAGCGGGACGACCGAGCCGTCCTCGGTGACCACCGCGAACAGCGACACTTCGGGCCCGTCGAGGTACTCCTCGAGCACCACCCGGTCCTCCGGCCCGCGCAGGCAGCTCCGGACCGCGGCGACCGCGGCGTCCCGGTCCTCGGTGACCGTCACGCCCTTGCCGGCGGCCAGGCCGTCGTACTTCACGACGTAGGGCGGGCCGAACGTGTCGAGGTCGGCCAGCGCGGGCTCGACCTCGCTGTGGTCACGGGCCGCCGCGGTCGGCACGCCGGCCGCGCGCATCACGTCCTTGGCGAACGCCTTGCTGCCCTCCAGCCGCGCGGCGGCCCCGGACGGCCCGAAGACCGGCAGTCCGCGGGCGCGCAGCTCGTCGGCGGCGCCAGCGACCAGCGGCACCTCGGGGCCGATGATCGTCAGCTCGGCGCCGACGGCCTCGGCGAGATCGGCGACCGCGTCGGGGTCGGTGACGTCCAGCGCCCGAGGCTCGGCGATGTCCGCCGTGCCGGCGTTACCGGGCGCGCAGACGAGCGAGCTGACCCGGGGGTCGCGGGTGAGCGCCCGGCACAGCGCGTGCTCCCGGCCACCCGAGCCGACGACGAGAACCCTCGTGCCCACGCCGTCACCCCGCCGTCGCGGCCGAGCCCCGCCGGCGGCCGGCCGGTGGTCGCGGGCTGCGGTGGGCGTCGTGGAGCGTCATCGGTCCGTCGGTCCTTTGCCTGTCGGGTACCCCGCGGGGGATGGGCGCGGGCCGATCCCTCCAGGAACGAGGCCCCGGCCCGGCCGCACCTTACCCGTCCGCGCCGCCGTGGATGCGGCAAAGGCGGTCCCTCTCGACCTTCCGGCCCTGGCCGACCACCGGCCCGCAGGCCTCGGTCCCGCCGCCGGCCGCGGCCCCAGCGCCGGCCGGTGTCAGACAACCTGGGTCGAAGGCCTGTGCCGACGTCCACTCCCGCCGGCCCGGGTCAGGGCTGGCTCTGGCCTTGTTCGGGTCAGGGCTGGCTCCGGGCCTGTTCGGGTCAGAGGCCGACTCCCGCCCGCCACAGCAGGCGCGCCATGCCGTCGACGAGATGCAGCGCGCAGCGGCGGGCATCGACCTCGGCCATGCCCTCGACGATCGACGGGGCGTCGACCGGCCAGACCCGCACCTGACCGCCGAGCACCGTCAGCGGCGCCGGGTCGTCCCGCCCCTCGAACGTGCGTCCGCCCGGCTCGACGAACAGGTGCAGCGACCGACCGGCGGACGGGAAGCTCTCGCACCGCCAGTACAGCAGCGGCCAGGCAGCCAGCCGGTCGCGTCGGCGCACCCGCGCGGGCGCGGCGCCGCCATGCGCCTGGTCCCGGCCACCGCGGCGCGACCGCCCGGCGGAATCCGCCTCGCCGCGCCGGCCGGTTCGGTCCAGGCCGTGGCGCCGTCCTCTCTCGGCGTCGACGCCGCGCCGCCCGGCCGGCCGGGACATTGACGCCTCGGCCGGATCCGGTAGGCCGATCCGCGCGGCCCGGACCACGTTCGGCCGGTTGCGTCCCAGCGTCGCCGCCAGGGACGCGTCCCCCGGCGCACTGGCTGGCATCGCCGCGCGGGGACGCCCCTCGCCGCGGTGGCGGGCCAGCCGGGGAACGTCCCGAACCACCCGCATCGTCACCGGCGGCACGAGCTCCGCCTCCGCGCACAGCTCCAGGAAGGCGGCGATCTGCGCCTCCACGTGCGCGGCGATCGCCGCCGAGCGTTCCCGGCGCTGCGCCTCCACCCGCTGCGCACTGCGCACCCAGTGGCTGCCACGTAGCAGGACGTCGGTCAGCGCGTCAGGCAGCGCCTCGCCTGTAGGTGAGAAGCCCACCTTCCAGGCGTCCGCGTCCTGGCCCGCCGGGCCGGCGGCCTCCCACCTCGACCCGGCCGGTCCTGGAACCCGTTCGCCGATCCGGCAGGAGCCATGCGCGGCGCGGAAGTCGCCGGCGGCGCTGCGCCGCCACGGCTGCTCGCCGGCCGAGCTGGCGGGAACCGTTTCGCCTCGTGGAGTCGTGGCGCGTCTCGGAACCGTGTCCCCCCGGCGGGTCGGGTCGCGGCGGGCCACGACGGCGCCGGGCGTGGCGGCACCGGGCGAGCCGGCGCCGGGCGTGGCGGTGCTGGGTGTGGCGGTGCTGGGCGAGCCGGGCCGGTCCGCGGACGTGGGGCTGGCTGTCGGGCCGGCGGCGGGGCCGGGCTTGTCCGGCGGCGGCGCGAAGCTGCCCTCGGTGCGCGCCGCCGGCGGGCCCGGCGGCTCAGCCCGGGATGCTGACGGCTCCTCAAACGGGCGGGCGACCAACCGATCCACCTCCCGGCGACTGCGTAGAGTGACCACTCCAGCGTCATGCCTGGCAGAGGGTGGCGCAAGGCGGGACGACGGGCCGGCACTGAGCACGCCGGCCCGAGCCTGAACCGGCTTCCTGGGACCGTAGCTCCCGCTCAGCCTGACAACTCGGCCTTCGGCCGCACCGTGCGGTGGCGGGGGGTTAGAGGAGGTCGCGCAGGACCAGGGTCTGGTCGCGGCCGGGGCCCACGCCGATGGCGGAGACCGGGGCGCCGGACATCTCCTCCAGGGCACGGACGTAGTCCCGGGCCTCGGGCGGGAGCTGGTCGAACGACGTGGCCGACGAGATGTCCTCGTGCCAGCCGGGGAGCTCCTCGTAGACCGGCTTGGCGTGGTGGAACTCAGTCTGCGTCATCGGCATCTCGGTCGTCCGGACGCCGCCGACGTCGTAGGCGACGCAGACCGGCACCGTGTCGAAGCCGGAGAGCACGTCCAGCTTGGTCAGGAACAGGTCGGTCAGCCCGTTGATCCGCACCGCGTAGCGGGCGATCACCCCGTCGTACCAGCCGGTGCGCCGGGCTCGGCCGGTGGTCACGCCGAACTCGCCGCCGATGCGGCGCAGCTCGTCGCCGACCTTGTCGTCGAGCTCCGTCGGGAACGGGCCGGAGCCGACCCGGGTGGTGTACGCCTTGATGATCCCGATGACCCGGCTGATCCTGGTCGGCCCGATCCCGGCGCCGGTCGCGGCGCCGCCGGCGGTCGGGTTCGACGAGGTGACGAACGGGTACGTGCCGTGGTCGACGTCCAGCAAGGTGCCCTGGGAGCCCTCTAGCAGGACGACCTTGCCAGCGCGCAGCGCGGAGTCAAGCACCAGACCGGTGTCGGCGATGTGCGGGCCCAACTGCTCGGCGTACTTCAGGTATTCGGTGACGACCTCGTCGACCTCGATCTTGCGCCGGTTGTAGACCTTCGCCAGAACCTGGTTCTTCTCGCGCAGGGCCAGCTCGAGCTTCTGACGCAGGATGCCGGGGTCGAGCAGGTCCTGGACCCGGATGCCGGTGCGGGCGACCTTGTCGCCGTAGGCCGGGCCGATGCCGCGGCCGGTCGTGCCGATCCGGGCCTTGCCCAGGTAACGCTCGGTCACCCGGTCAAGGGCCCGGTGGTGCGGCATGATCAGGTGCGCGTTGGCGCTGATCAGCAACCGAGAAGTGTCGATGCCACGGTCACGCAGGCCGGCCATCTCGTCGAGGAGCACACCTGGGTCGATCACCACGCCGTTCCCGATCACGGGTACACAGCCGGGGCGAAGGATGCCGCTGGGGATGAGGTGCAGGGCGTACTTCTCAGCGCCGATCACCACCGTGTGGCCGGCATTGTTGCCGCCCTGGTAGCGCACGACGTAGTCGACGGCGCCGCCCAG
>Ga0068859_100001774_pt1 | contig 21960 bp, 35 predicted proteins | sample KBSSwiS22_FD_66585 | JGI IMG/M metagenome (GOLD analysis project Ga0068859, IMG submission 66585) | Switchgrass rhizosphere microbial communities from Kellogg Biological Station, Michigan, USA - KBS Switchgrass S2-2 | ecosystem: Host-associated > Plants > Roots > Rhizosphere > Soil ...
TACCACAATCCCCACCGCCACGATCTAACCAAGCGGCATCAGCGACACTAACCGCAACACGACGAATAGCATAAACGTGACAGGCAGGCCCAACATGCAAAACCCGATCAACTTTCTACGACTCATCTCTATCGCTCATCCTTGCTCCACCCTATATCCCCTCACGATCCCCGCATCCTCATCCCCCCTCACGAAGAACATATTCTGATACACCACTCGCGCTAACTGATACCCCGCCGCCGAGAAATATTCCATCAGCTCGTCCCACAGATTATTATTCTCCACGATCACCAAGCGCGGTTGCCAGCGTGTAATATCAAACCCTGACAGCACATCCATCTCCCGCCCTTCCACATCCACGGAGAGATAGTCCACGCGCTCTACGGCGTGTATCGCCAGAGCGTAGTCGAGCGTGATGAGCGGCACACGAATCTCGCTGATCTGCTCAAACTGCTCTCGCTCATCAACGTAGATCGCTTTGAGCGCTTGAATGTCGTCGGGATGCGTGGAGGAGAATATCGCGTTGGGCGTGGAGTAGAACGGCGTGGACAACTCTAGGCGATTGCCGACTGCCGCGCGCAGACACGTCGAGCCAGGGCGATTAGCCACGAGTTGACGATGGAAATTAGGGTGAGGCTCAAAGCACATGCCGCGCCAGCCGCGCCGCTCGAAGGCGTAGGTGTTGCTGAGGGTGAGGCCGTCATAGGCCCCGACTTCGACGAAGTAGCCGGGGGAGGGGGAGTCTTTGAATAACTGCCACGCGATTTCGTCCTCGCGGGATTGGCCGTGGAAGGTTTGATAGGGCGTGGAGGGTGACTCGCTCATTCCTGCACGCCTTCACTTTCCACATGCGGCAGGGTAATGACCATGCCATCTAAGCCACGTGCTACACCCTCCTGAATGACAAAGAGTAGATGATCTGCCTCAGAGATAAATTTAGGCATTGGATCAAACGCTATCCTTCCTCGGTCGTCTAACCGCATGTCGCCTATTGTTCTCTGAATAAAGAATAGCTGTCTCTTCACGAGTCTTACTTCCCAAGTCGGATTACCGTATTCGTCCGCAATAATCTCTGCGGCTATCCGCGAGCGCAACATCACGATTACCTTGCCGCTATCGGGGATCGCCAGCAACTCCGACTCGTCGTAACGAAAATAAGACGCCGAGCCGCTGTGTCTTATCTCTTGCTTGCAGAGTTCAATTAGTTCGTCGTTCATGTTGGACTATTCTACACCCAATCTCATGGATCATGGATACCCATCACTGCCGTGCAGATACTTCCAGTTCCCAAACGTATCCGCGCCAACACTGAGATACTCCCACTCTGCGCCTGATCCGAATTCTAGGTTGAAAGTTGAGCGACCACCGAAGATCGCGACGGTGATACCGTCAAACTCGTATGACTTCTGCTTCGTCTCCCACGCCATCAGGATACAGATGCAGGCCTTGAGCTTGTAATAGAGTCGCCAATACCAATGCACCATGCAGTGATAGTTGTTATCAACGTCGCCAAGTTGAGTGATGACAGTCCGGCACATCTCTAGCGAATACTTCAAGTCCTCGATATTCATTTCGCCTTCTCCGTCATCGCAATCAATTCCCGCGCCGCCTGCTCCATAAACTCTGTCTTGCTCAATCCCAACTGCTTGCGGGCGCTCTCCATCTGCGCGAGGAGAGTCGGCGTCGTGCGCCACTGCCAGCCGAGCACCAGCGTGCCATAGCGGGAGGCGCGACGGGACTCTTTCTTGGTGATAGGCTTAGGCTTTGGCTTAGAGTTAGGCATTGCGCTCATCCTCCGTCATCGCGGCCCATACGCGCTTGACGCGCTGGTGCTCATTCTCGATCTCGTTGAGTCGAATATTGACGATGTGATCTATCATCTGGCGTTTGGTGTATCGGTCAGCCCGCAGGCCAGTTCGGACGTAAAGCTGTTCTTTGGTCAAGTCTTTCAATTCAGACTCAATCATACGGATGTACTCATCGCGTTCTTGCCTGTGTTCGGCCCGCGCCTTGTCGTACAGTTTCTCCCAGTTCGCCTTGCGCCGCAATGCCACCCGATAGCATTCTTGCAATGCCTGCATAGCTGAGGCGTCGAATGGATGCTCTATCGCCTCGGCCCACTCCGCACGGATGACGCCGAGATCATAATAGTGTTCGGGATTGGTTGATGGTTTGTTCATGTCAGGCCTCCTCGCCTTTGATACTCGCCTTGTTACGCTGTACTAGGTTGCTCTCTCAACCTTATACCAGGAGTATACTAGATTGTAATTACAATATCAATAGGCAAAATAAAAGAGCTAGACCGGGATGATCTAGCTCTCTGTCATCGTCTTTATACGCTGATATTACAGTTGACTATCCCACGCCAACGCATCCGCCGCGTTCTCAAAGCACATCCAGGCCCGTGTATTCTCGTCGCCACTGCCTACCTCGCGGATCGCGTCGGGCGTCCAGCCGTGGACTTGCTTGCACTTGGCAATCGCTTCCGTTTCCGTGTTCGCCGTCACTGTTACTTTTTGCATCTTACACTCTCCTGTTTATGCAGTAGCCTCATTGCTACTGTGCCTATATAATACAACATTGTAATTACAATGTCAAGCACCAATTTATAGCCTGCCCTAGCCTCGCCTAAGCGCCTCGCCCTACGCTCCACACTACCCTCCCGGCCCTCGCGCCCAGCCTTGCGCCAGTGGGCACAACGCCGCTACGTTGGTATAGCACTCTGCTAGACAAAAATGGTCAGCCTCGCTTTCGATATACACTGGCACTTGATTGCCCCGCGCATCTTTGATTAGTTGTCTTTCCGGCGCGCACATCTGGCGGTAGTAGTCACGTATATCTCGCGCATTAGCCGGGATCGTATTATGTGGCACGCCTTGCACATTATTCGACGCCGCGATGAACTTCGCCAACATGTCGTCGAGTGATCGAGTGCGGTCAATATCCACTTTGGATTCTTTTCCATTCCATGTAGCAAATGACTCTCTCCCACTCCCGACCTCGCCGCGATTGAAATAAGCCAGCCACACCTTGCCGCGTGGATGCGCCGCCTGAAACTCTCTCACCTTATGCGTTTCCGGGAGCGCATCTATCACGCACACACTCACGGCGTATATCCGCATGAGATTAGAGACTTCTTCAAACGTCGCCACTGTTCCCGCATACAGCTGCTCTCGCGTTGTCTTATCTCGAATGACAACGTGCATTACAGAGCCTACATCCACGCCGCACCATGCGCCGGAGGTAATGCGCCCGTGGAGGTACTCGCGTCGGCATCCGTTGAGAATACTTTCCGTGAGCGACAGCGCGAAGGAGGACTTATACGGCAGGCCAACTTTTTTGTTATACGCCTGCTGTCTATCGCTCTCATCAATCTCCTGTAGCGCCGTGATGATCTCGGCTAAAGTCTTGCGCGGCGATACGAGTCCCAGCACCAGATAGCCCTCGCGGGCCACGGCGGGAAACTTCGGCACCCATTCGCCCTCGGCCAGCCTGTCCAATTTCCCGCCGCACTTCAAGCACGCTAGATAAGGCTCACCAATCTCCCCTGCCTCACCCTCGCCCATTCCGTTCCAGCCCATCGGCCTGTTGAGCGCGTCATATTCCTTGACCAACAACTCCAGGCCGTCAATCGCGCACCATTCGCCACAATGCCCACACTTGATATGCCATATCCGCTGATTAGTCTTGACGTACTCTCGATGCACGCCGAAGCCTGCGTAGCTCGGACAACTCAGGATGATCTCACGCTTGATTGCGCTGCCACCCAACCGCTCTCGCGCTATCGGTAACGCCCGCCGATCCATCACGTCAAACTCATCCACGATGAGCGAGTCGGCGTCAATGGACTCTAGTTGCGGCGCACGCACGCCCTCGCCTTTCTCGTTCCCCTTCAACGTCGCGCCACGGAAATAAATAAACGCATCGCGCACGCGCTTGAGACTTACTTTGTCCGCGCCGCGCTCATCCCCGGCGCCACTCACAAGGATACTCGCCAGATAGGGACTCACTTTAGACTCGACTGCCGGCCCGAAGCGCGCCGCCGAAAAGTCCGAGACGAGCTTGTCATTCGGGAATAGATAGAGGCCATTCGCCCGGTGTACGTCGGCGTCGTAGAGCAGGCCGGAGACGGCGCGCTCGCTGAGGCCCATCTGACCCGCTTTCATAATGACCATCTCGTGAAAGGAGTCGTTGGCGTAGATGTGTTTTAGATAGTGACGTTGGGAGAGATCAAAGGGAACACCGGGCTTGAGATGCGGGCGCGCTAAAGTCATCCATTGCGGAAGGGTTAGCTTGGGTGTGTTGGCTGTCTGCGGGGAGGCTGCTACCTTCGATGATTTGTGGCGCAGCTGGTCCAACTCCAGATAAGCCTGCGCTTCCTGATTCTGACTGAGCATACTCTGCAAAGAGTTCATTGAATAGAGTCTCGCTAAATGTCTCGCGCACTAATTCTATCGTCGTCTGCCCGGAGAGCAATAGCCCGATGACTTGCCCGCGAATCTGTTGCCGCCAGTCGGTGTCAATCGTGACCGGGACTTTGCCGCCGATGCGGTCGAAGATAAACTCGCGGGCCGAGACGCTGCCTTTTGTCGCGTCGTCGTACAGAGAGCGGATGACAATCTCCAGACGCGAGAGGCCCTCGGTATTCGTCGGCATGAGATTGTCATCGAGCTTAGGGACTTCTTCGCCAACATGGATGAACATGTCGCGCAGCGTGGTGCGAAATGCTTTGCGGCCTGGACCGGGATGACCGGGAAGGATGCGTCCATTCTTATCACGGTCAGGATAGACGGGATGAGGTGATCGCGCAGGCGAGTTTTCTTGCTCTGGAGTTGCCAGAGATGGAGGAGCGGACTCACCTGTGGAATTTCCGTTACTCGCCGTTTTTTTGGGTAACTTTTTTCTTGCTGCCATGAGCAAAGTATAAACGACCCTCGCCTAAAAATGCAACTGGCCTACTCCGCGTAATCGAGTAAGCCAGTTGCCCGCTGTCGTCACCCCTTAGTCGCATGATATTTGTATAAGACCAAAAGCATAAAGAGCGCCGCGAACCATCTACAAAACTGCGGGCGAACGCAGCCAGGAGAGAGATGGCCCGCAGCGCTCTCAGCGAGGAGTCTCCGACGAGGATGTGCGCGGGTCCGCTGGTGACAGACGGCGCAGTGTCGGAGGTGCATGGTGAGAGTAGCATAGGTGAGGTGGAGGTGTCAAGGTTGGGCGTTTGGTTCCGCGCGTGAATATTTACTCCGTCCTTTCTCGTTCTGTTTATTATTTTTTGATTGACTTCATCTTGTCAAATAGTTCGCGCGTTGCACGTTCGATCTGTACGCGATTGTGACCGGCGACTACAAGCCGAGAGACTCTATACTCGGCATCGGTCAGTGGAATGTAATCAAGGTCGTCAACCTTAGCCGTAGAGCTATGAAATGATCCATCCGAGAGCCGCAGGTAATAGTAGTCCATGCTTGAGTCCTTTCTTGGTCAGTTATCGTTTTGGCTGATTATCGGTCACAATAAAATATGTTATATTTTCATTTCCTGCTCAATGGGCCTGACTGTAGCAAAGAACATATCAGGGGGATCAAGACACGGTTCCACTTCAATAAACTCAAACTTGATAAAACTTTTTTTGAACTCTGCCAATAAGGTCTGTCCCACCTTTGGAATTACCGCTTGATGGCCGTTGACGCCAAATGTTTTTCCTTCACCAAACCCGTCCCGAAACTCGCTTGGATTACTCCAGGCGATTCGGTTTCCCCATCCATTGCAAATAGAATAGTCTGCATTCATTTTTTATCTCTCCTGACTACCGATAATGTCTGAAAACTCACTTTCAACCGCGCTGCATCTCTTTGTATTGCTCGTAAGTCATATTGCGTTGAACAAGCTCACATGACGCGCTGATATTCTTTGCGCTTTTGTGTTGAGTTCTCGGAATAACTCTACTGATAGCAACGCCGGGACTTCCGGCTTCTATAGTCCACGAGTCGCAATCGCTACTCTTTTCGGATGAGACAATCACTCGGTATATGTTCATGGCTACCTCCCCGCCACTTCCAGCACCGCCACTACCGCGTACACGACCAGCGGCAGCGCGAAGGCGGCGACGATCATAATGATAATGGCGATGCGGCGCGGGGTCATTTTGACTCTTCCTTCTGCCTATGGCTAATGACCTGCCACTCGCCATCATATTTACGCATCTCTGGTTTACCGAAGTGCGCCATGCGGTCAAGAATGTAAACCGGCTTCTGATTAATATCAAATTTTCTTTTTGAAAACAGCTTGGCTGAATTCAGACTCTTGAACCAATCAAAGCAGTCTATCGGTTCATTGGACTCGTCAAGCAATCCAACTTCAAAGCGATGGCTAGTACTCACTTCGCGGCCTCCTGTGGCTGGGGCGCTTCGCGTGCTTGCATGATCGCCTTAGACGCTATCCGGCCACATCTCGCCAGTTCCGCATAAGCGTCTTGCTGATCGTCGCAGGCGCCAAAGATGTCGTCTATCTCGTTCAGCGCTTTCAATAACCGTTCAATCTCGGCGGCTTGGGCGGAGTTGGTCTGCGCCTGAGAGTCTTCGCTTGCCTTGTGGTTGGCGACGACTCTTTCTATCTGCTTGATTAGACCGGGGAATCTTTCGGTAATGTGCTGCCTAACATCCGGCCACATCAAAATTCCTTCACAGATCGTAAGGGGAGATTCCTTGAAGGTTTGTTGTACGCTCATCACCGCACCGCCTGACTCAACCACATGACAAGCATGGCGACCGGGTAACCGAATAGCAATACGAGCACAAGGATGACCGTCGCAATCATCTTAGCGTTGCCCCGCCGAAGAGTTGAACGACTCCGGCGCAGTTGGTCATCTACGATGTCATTGATGGATGTTCTTTGAGGATACTTCTTGGGTTGCGTGGACATTTTCTATTCTCTCCTGATTGTGTAATCCCCCTCCCCGTTCGCCGTAAGTATCCTAGCAGACTACCGCCATAGTGTCAAGCAAGGATGCGTGATAGAGAACAAAGTCCTTGACAAATTTATCTAATGGCGGTAATCTTCTGGCGTTGATGTTTGGCGAAGATGTCAATGCGAGGCGAGGTGGTAGAACAGACTAGAGATATAAATCAAATTGAATAGAGAGTAATCCCGACCTGCGCTCTGTAGAGAAGCCTAGCCAATGGTTGAAGAATAGAGAGATGGATGAACGAATGTTTCTCTACAGAATGGAGAGCGGGATGACTGCTCAATATTATCCTGGCACACACGCGACGATCTGTACTCTCTGGTATTCCTATACAGAGATCGGCATGGACGCATGTACTCTTAGGCGCTTGGCGGCGTGTCGGGAGAACTAAGTTTTAGATTTTCAGATTGTAATCTTGAGAAGGAAACAGAAAGGAGTCCTCGGCCACACTCACCCACAATTGATCCCATCCAGGCGCGGCCTCCACATCGAGGCATAGGGGCCTTGTGCTAACTCAGTAGCAGATCAAACTTAGGCCGCGCCGCGTGATTTTCACAATCACAGCGATCATCTCCTGTCTGTCAGGCCGGCCACCTGGCAGGCAGGGAAGACTAGCCGAGCACTAGACCAAAGAAAGGATAACAAACTGATGTGAAAATCGTAAACCTAACACCTCACGAGATACACCTCCCCGACCGCACGGTGCCGCCATCTGATTTCGTGGCGCGTTGCAACGAAGTCACGAAGGACGCAGGCGATTTTGACGGCGTGAAGTTGATCCAGCGCGAGTATGGAGATGTGTATGGCCTGCCTGATCCTGCGCCCGAGACTCTTTACATCGTCTCGCTGTTGGTGCGGCAGGCCTGTCCGCAGCGCAAGGACTTGGCGTCACCGGGCGATCTTGTCCGCGATGGAGAGGGGAAGATCGTCGGCGCCAAGAACTTGGTCATCAACTAAGATTTGAAAACGTAAACTTTCAATATTCATATCACAGGAAAGAGGATAAACAAAACTACATGACAGACAACTTTTTAGAAGGCATTCTCAACTACGAGTCCCCCGTCAAAATCCCCACCGGCGGCACGTTCGTCAACAGCGGCCTCATCGCTCCGTGGCGCGGCGCACCGATTTTCTCCTTCGTCGCGCCAGAGGACATTGACGAACAACTCAAGGAGGAAAAACTGACCTTCCTCAGCAAGCGCACTCAGTCAAACGGCACGCGCTATTTCTTCCTCGACTACGCACAGGCGAAGCAGGCAAAGGAAATGGCGCTGCCGGATGATCGCTTCGGGCCGGAGCAAGCGTGGCACTTCGACACGGAAGTGGATCACGTGCTCAATCTCAGCGACGAAGGCCGCGACAAGTTCAAGGCGGGCAAAGGTGGCGGGAGCATCAATTACGATGTGCGCGTGATGAGCTTTGGTCGCTTCTCGAAGTCCTGGCACGATTTCCATCTCATCCTCCAACCAAGCGCGGTCGCCGCCGTCGCGAAAGTGCTGGACTACACTACGCCGGGATACTCGCTCGAGGAACTTCTCTCGCCGGATGCGATCTTCGATGACGATTTCCGCGAGAAGATCATCGGCAAGCCCGAGAACAACGCATGGCGCGAGTCAGTCCTCGGCCAGCGGCGTGCGGCGTTGTGGGAGGCCCTGGGCGAGAAGCGCGTCGAGTGCTTCAATCCCATCCCGCGCCCCGGTGAGGAGGCGACAAAGTTTGACACGGGCAGCGAGAAACTGTCGCAGTGCTTGCAGCTGCTAAAATATGCGTGGTCGAAGCCTGTCTGGGCGCGGCTGCAAGGTATTCCTGATCCGCGTGTGGATAGTGTGTACAACGGCAACCGCATGAGCATTCAGGCTATCGTCGAGGTCTTCAAGAATGAATCGGAGGCCAAGAAAGTCGCGCAGGTCGAGATGGAAGCGCGTGAAGCGGCGTCGGCCTCGACCGGCAAGAGCGATGGCGAGAAGGCGACGGCCAGCGCGAACGGGAAGCCCACGATCCCAGCAGATTGGGCAGGCCCCGGCATGGAAGGCGAATGGGAGAAAGCCGTGCGCGAGTTGAAAGGCCAGTACAAGGGCAAGCCCAAGCCTGTCGTGCTGAAAGCGCTCAAAGCTGATCCGACGTATGCGGCGTATGCGGAGGATGTGGTCGCCTGGTTAGATCACGTTTAGGCTAGACGACGCGTACACATACGACAGCAGTAAGCGCGGCGGCGTGGACGGAGTACACCGGGGGCATTAGTCATTGACTGGCCCTGCTAGATCGAATACTAAAAGTGAGTTCAATTCTCACCCGCGCATCTGGAAGTTAGATTTGATCTATATCACGAAAGAAAGGAGGAAAAGACATAATGGCTAAGAAGATCGAAAACGCACGCAAGAAAGCTGTAGATAAAATCAGTCAGAAAATCGCCATGTTCATGATCCAAGAAACTTATACCGATGAACAAGAAGTTCAAAAACTTTTGAGTGATGCTGTCGTAAAACTTGATGAAGCCGTGAAACTCATGGTTGCCAATGACGAGAAGTCCGTAGTCTGAGCGGCGTAGTTGTTGCAGGGTAACAAAGAATGGAGTAAGAGTCTGGCGCGAGTCAGACTCACTTGGGACGGTAGCACAGAGGTAGTTGCAACGTTTATTCTAACACGTGGGTCGCAGGTTCGAGTCCTGCCCGCTCCACTTAGGAATTCAGCACATTGACAAATGAATAGGGACTGACTCTACCGTGACAGGGACGTGCGAAACGGCTCTACACGCTACACAAAACGCTGTGCATAGCGGCGACGGCGCGTTGGTCTCAATGAAAAGCATCGGCTGTAGAAGGCGGCGCAGTGTCTACTGGCTATTTGCGGAATGAAGACCGCAGCAGGCCGTATAGATTCGGACGCACCAAGAATTAGAAGTAGGCTAAACACTGCCAGCCGTCCAACAAGTGAACAAACTGCCCAATGAAGCGATAAGCCCGTAGCCGGGAGATGCCGAGAGAATTGGCTGAGTGGTAGGCGACTCACGCTCACAGGAAAGCCCGTAATCAATCGGGTACGTCTCTCTAAATCAGTGACATGGATACAAGTCAACGAAGTGTCAATGGCGTGTGACTCGCTTGAGAATAAGAGAGCGGAGGGTAAAGCCGACCTGTATAGTGTAAGCAGGGATATTATAAGAACGTGGGTAACTTACCCCTCGGCCCGAGTTAGCAATGACAGGTATCCAGCACCGAGTCGAAGTCTGGAAGAGTGACATTCTGGAGAGACAGATGGAACACGAGGCCAATCATCGGGCCGAACACCGCGATGATCTGAGTCATCAGCCAATGACCAAAGAGCGTATCGGCTAGAGGCTCCGCGTCAGTTGAGTACCTAGACTGACATTTTACAGGCCATCATCTTATCAAGAGAAAGGTTTAGTCATGGAAAAGTTTATTATCGGCGCAATATTTTTCATCGGTGGGATCGCCGCGCTTGTTGCTCTGTCAATCGTCACCCCGTTTTTGTATGCGGCGGGAGGGTACTTCACCGGCTGGGCGTTGGTCAATCTGTTTCCGCAAGCTGGGGGTTGGGTTGTATCGGGGCTTCGCTTGTTGCATGTTGAAGTCTCGCCTATTGATCTGCCTGTCGTTGGTGCTGCGCTTGGATTTGTTGGAGCATTCTTCAAATCAACCCAGACAAACAATAATAAAAAGTAGATAGCAATGACCTCCATCTACTACGATCCCACCGAGTCCAAAGATAATACTCGCCTCGACGCTACTGTAGTCAGCGCCGGCTCTCCGTTAGTCGGCTTGGAGAGACTCACGGGCGCAGACCTGCTCATCACGCCACTCTCGGAGCCTAAGCTGGAATATCCAAAGGTGAGTCAAAAAGAATTCGGAGATATATTTTACTGTGCGCGGAATTGGGGAAACTCTTCAGAATTCATGTCACCAGCGGATACGGCTAAACAGCTCTCGCTCCCTCTGCCAAAAGTTATTCAGGTCATCAAGTTCTTAGATAACCTCCGCACGCACATTGACGCCGGGTGTCTCGTTCAGCGCAAGACAGGCCGCGACCTCGCCTCCTCCGTGCCTAATCTCTCTAGCATCCTCATCCGTATGCAAGAGTGGACGGATAGGCCGTGGTTAGTCTTCATCGGGCATATTCACGAGGACGCGAAGACCGGGAATGCGGTGATAGATGGTCAGGCATCAGGCTTTGGCTATCATGCCGTGCTTGGAGCGATAGACGCCTGGCAGCGGCGCGGCGGGTATTACATGCCACTCACCAAGGATAGGGATTTCATCTGGTGGATAAATAATACGCTCAATCGGCTGCGCTCGAAGGAGTCTGATGTAATGCTCAACGTGAGGACTGCGCAGCAGAAGTTACTAGCGGCAGAGAAATGGCATAACCTGCTGGCGATGTTTCCTGGTGTGGGCGCCGTGGGAGCGCAGGCGATAGCGCAGCAGTTTGGCAGCTTTGCCGAGTCTGTATGTTTTCTGAGTGACCCGCTGTCCATCCAGGCTTACGGGAATAAGATTGTGCGCGAGAGCGTGCTGAAGAATTTGCAGGCGGGTCTATTCAAGGATTATCAACTAATCGCAATCAAGAAAGATGAGGAGTCTAGAAATGGCGAATGATGTCATCGTAGTCACAGGAGCAAAGGGCGTAGGCAAGACTAACTTTGTCGCTACCTACACTAACCCGACGCGAGAGGAGTTATCAGGCGTCTACTACCACGACGCCGAGAAAAGCGCGAATGATTTCATCGAAGGACTCAAGGTCAATGATCTGGCCTTTGGTCACTACGTTGATCTCGGATCGCGCTTTACGCTCAAGGACGATCTGCTCTCGCGCATTGCCAAAGGCGACATGCCGTGGGTGAACAATGCGGAGAAGAACGCGCTCACGGATTACTATCTGTACGTGCTGGATGATCTCAAGAATAATCTCAAGCAGGATAAATATAAAGTGTACATCCATGACCCGATTGAGAAATTAGAGGCGGGCATGGCAGCCTGGGTCGAGACGCACAAGAAACAGGCAGGCGTCGGGATCACGGCCTACGGCAAACTCTGGACGGATGGCGTGTATCCGCTCTATGAGCAAATGATAAACGCTATCTTTGCGCGAGGCGTGCAGACGATCATGCTTACCTCGCATCTGCGGACGCCGTGGGAAGGGAATAAGCCTATCATCGGCAAGGTGGAGCCAGGAGCGAAGAAGTTGTTATATCGCTTGGCGCGACTGATGATCTGGCTGGTGCGAGATGATGCGAACAATGACGGTGCGCCAGCAGGGTTAGTGCTCAAAGCGCGGATGATGAATATGCGTGTGGTGGAGGGCAAGTGGCAGAATAAGAGCACGCTACCTGAGCGTGTGCCGCACTGCACTTGGGATGATATTCGGGAGTATCAGCGCGTCGGGTGCGATAAGACTAATCCGGCGCCACGCGAGAGAATGTCGGAGAGTGAACGCCAGATGATCTCTGAGTTGCTCACGGATGAGCAGATGCGGCTGATGATCCTAGGCGCGGAGAAGGATTTAGAAGAGACCAAGCAACAAGGCGCGCTGTTGGGTGGGAGCACGCAGGCGCCGCAATCGTTTGATCCTGCCGAGATTATTCAGCAGGCACAGTCGCAGACGGAAGAGGTCGCCAAGTTGCACAAGGAAGGCAAGACGAACACGGAAATCTCGCAAGCGCTCTCGCTCCCATTGCCCAAAGTCATCGCCATCGTGAAAGGACTCAGCTAATGCCGCCTAGCCAACCACACGCACATACGCAACAGACTAAATTCTTCGGAACGGGATTCGATATGGCCGACGTTATCAAGATCGGCGCAGTGGCGACCGCTGTCCCGCGTCTCATTGTCGCCATGCTGCACGCGGACGGGTTTGAGTTGCCCGCGAGTTGGGTGTCATGGTTTTTGCCCTTGAGCGCGATCCTCAGCGTCGGCATGGCTATCCTGGAAGGCCTGGCGTTTGTGTATATCTTCCAGGCGTGGCGCAATCAGAAGGATAAGTCGGCGGTGAATTTGTTATATCTGGCCGGCCTGTCAGCGATGCTGCTCACGATTGTTGTATCGCCATCGGTCGCGGCGTCTATTGAGGATGGAACGCCATTCGGGAATATCCTATCATGCGGAGGTCCGTCGTTGTGTACCTCGGCGCTGAGGATGGGCTGGTCGGCGGCGGTGGTGCTGACGAGTGTGTTCATCACGGCGAGTATCGGGTACGCGCAGAAGGATAAGGGGGTTGCGATGGTAGCACAGGCCGCACCAGCTAAGGCGCAGACGCAGACGCAGGTAACGGAGCAGCCAGCGCAGTCATACGAATGCTGGTGCGGCTACACAGCTGGTAAGCAAAACCAACTGGCGGCACACACGCGCACGCACTATCGTGAGGCCTCAGCCTCGCCTAACGCCTCGGCGGTGCTGGAGGCATTGAAAGCGAAGTATCCGCAGGCGTGGGCGAAGTCGCTGGAGAGTCCGGAGGGGAGTAAGTTTCCGACGCTGATCGAGATTGCGAAGTGGAGGCAGGAAGGTGAGGCGAAGGCGGAATGAAAACAAGCATAGGAATGGGAGATGGAGAAATTATTCAGCGCGATGGAAACACGGTTAGAGCAGTTTTACCAGGTGGAGGATTTATAACAAGCTCATCTGTTACAGATATTCTTCTGTACGAAATACTACTCTGCCTGAAAATACAACAGACATTTGATCCAAAAGCGCAAATGTATTACGAGGGATTGAATGAACTACAACAGGACAATCAACCATGAAACAAACTCAAAAGAAATCTCTCATCACCGGCCTCACCCGAGTCCGCAACGGCAACTACGGCAAGGGGAGTCTCGACCTGCGGACGACGATCCCGGAAAAACTCTGGAAGCGATTAGATAGCCTGCTAGGCTTCAAGCGCGGCGCGGGTAAGGCGAGTACGTTCGTGGCGTTGTTTATCGAGGTGGGGCTGGCGCTAGTGGATGAGAATCAGAATAACCTGGAGATTGAAGCAGCGGCAGGTAAGATCATTGATATGGTATCAGGCAATAATGAATTATTCTCGACGATGTGCCTCAATCTGGAGATATTGAGCAATCAAGTGACCGCTGCCAGTAAGCGCATGAGGAAGTAGCTCTCACCTGCCACACAACCGCATACAGACATAAAAACTACCGCCCTTGACAACTATGGCGGTAGTTTGTTATACTCATTTTCACAGGGCGCAAGGCGAAAGCGCTCTACATCTAAGCGAGGAGATGACCCAATGTTAGCTCAACGAGTTCATAAGGCAAAGTCAGCCGCGCAGTTCAGCAAAATCCTAGCGCGGGACGTGTCCGGGCGCGTCACGAGTGTGCTCACGCCGGGGAGCGAAGGCAAGCAGTATCGCGTTATCCTGCGCCGTAATGGGCATATCACCACGGAATGCCAGTGCCAGACGAGTATCGGTGACGTGGCTTGTGAAGGTAATAAAGTATCTGTCTGCTATCACTCTCTAACGGCTTTGATTGTTTCAGCGGAGGCGAAGGACGGCCAGGTGTCCTTTTGCGAGAACCGAGATGACGCGGATAAGCTGGCGCATACAGGCCGCACCGTGAGCCGCGTGACGAGTCACCAGTGCGAGGGCGCGGAGTTGTGGATGGCGGTGAGGTATGCGAAGGTGCGGATTGTGCCGACAGCGAATACAACGAATGCCAATAGCAATATTGATCGGCGCACTATCTCGCAGACATCGCATGATCTCATCCTCAATAGAGACGCGCATCTGACTGAGCAGCAGAAACGCGACAAGGCCTCACTGTTCGGGACGGAGGCGTGACGATGGCAAGGCAAACTTACCCAATCTCCCACCGCCCTGCTACCTCGACTCGCTATTACGCAGTCGAGGTGAAGGGCGAGCCAGTCGTCATTGAAAACACCGGCCTGGAGTTTTTCATCCACCGGGCACTGAATGACAAGCTGGGGCCTGCCGGATCATGGCGCGTGGCCGAGAAATCGTCCGGGGCGTTTTTATCTGAGGGGAATACCCGGAAGGAAGCAATAGAGTTAGCTAAAGATAGAATCTCGCGCCTTGACTCAGATCAATTAGACCACGCTATCAAGAAGTACAAAGAGGATTGTGGCGACGTGTCCAAGCTGGACGTTTTGAGATACGACGAGTCAACAGACACATGGATACCGACGCCGCAAAAGACGGAGGAGAAATAAATGATAGACACCTTCACCCGACAGCAATTCGAGTCCGCCCTCCCCGCTAACCATCGCGCTCTCGGCCTCGTCAACGGCGAGTACACCTATCGCCTGCCGACACGCGGCGCGGTAGAGATTGAGGTCCGTTCCTCCATCGGCGCGGGTGGCGTGAGCGCAACGACAGGCGAGGACTCGATTAGAGCATGGATCATATCGTCCAAGACAAACAGGCCGCTCGGCGCGAAGACCACCAAGTGGACGACGCGCAAGCCGGGCTGGGACGTGCGCCTGGTAAAGCTCATCGAAGAGTTACGTGAGCTACGCGAGAAGGCGGGCGACTGTCCGAAGTGTCATAGCCCGCTGGCAATCTGGACGGTGAAGAAGACAGGGCCGAACACTGGCCGGCCATTCGCCTCATGCGATAAGAAATGCGAGAATGTGTTTTTATGGCTGGACAGACCGACGCAACCGTATTTCCATTGCACGGATGAGGGCAACGGCGCAGGCGAGTCACCAATAGCGAAAGCGCTACCCCTCATGCCGAAGCCTGGGCCAGTGGAGGCGTTTGACTTCAGTGTAGGCAGCCTCGCCTCACTCGGCGCAGGACAGGCGGCGGTTATCGTAGATGAGAGCATCAAGGATGATGCTGCGCCTGCTACAGAGAGTAACGGTAACAGTAACGGCCACTTCACGCCGAGCAATTACCAGCAGGATTTCTACGACGCGCTCTCAGGCACACAGGACAACATCGTCCTGATGGCCGGCCCCGGCACAGGCAAAAGCACCACACTCAAGCACTCCGCGCCATTTCTCCCCAAAGGCAAGCGTATCGTGGCTCTCAGCTTCGCCACGAAGGACGCCGCCGTCCTCCAGAAACACATGCCTGATTGGGTGGCGTCCTCGACGACGCACTCACTCGCGCTCCGCTACACCACGCAGTACTATCGCGGCACCAAGCTAGAGACCTCGCGCAAGTCGTGGATGATATTGGATGAGATCGCGGGCCAGATACAGCGCGGCGGCGGCTTGGCGAGTGCAGATCGGGACACGGCGCTGGAAGTCATCGCGGACAATGGGTCAACCATCAATCAAATCGTGTCGCTGCTCAAAAATACAATGGTCGAGCCGGATAGCGCGGGTGTGGCGACGATCTGCGATAGGTACGGGATTGTGACGAACGGCGATGCGAATGTGATTACCGAGCTTGCGCTGAGTGTCTTCTTCCGTTCGTTGGACATGTGCAGGCAGATGGTAGATTTCGATGACGTGCTGTATCTGTGCGCGAGTGGTAAGGTTCCAGTGCAGGCGCAAGACTTCGTTCTAGGCGACGAGGTGCAGGACTGGAACCGCGCACAGGTGATGATGATCGGACGTATGGTCGCGCATGGCGGGCGTGTGTGCGTGGTCGGTGACAAGAGGCAGTCAGTGTACGGTTTTCGTGGAGCGGACACGCAGGCTATCGAGCATATCATTGAGACATTCAAAGCAAAAACGATGCCGCTCTCCATCTCCTATCGCCTGCCCGTGTCGCATGTTGATCTGCTCAACGCGGAATTCCCCGGACAGACCATTTACGCCAGGGACAACGCGCCACAAGGAATCATTGACACAATCAAGGAGGACTCACTGATAGATAAAGTCCATCCGGGAGACTTGGTACTCTGCCGCATGAACGCGCCACTAGTGCGCCCGTGCTTTGATCTCATTAGACACGGTGTCAAGGCGAACATCGCAGGCCGCGACATTGGCAAAGGGTTGAATAATCTCATAGGAAAAATGGTGCGTAAGGGCGGCGCGGAGAGTGTCAGCCGTTTCCTGAATACACTGGTGGACTACGCCGACAAAGAAGTTCTGAAGCTGATGAGCGCGCAAAAGTCATCTGCCGCAATGACGCTGCAAGATCAAGCGGATACTATCGTGGCGATTAGCGACGGCTGCCGTAGCATTGACGAGATCAAGCGGAATGTGGAGCGGATATTCGCGGATGAGATTCAAGGCGTGAAGTTTAGCTCAGTGCATAAGGCGAAGGGGTCGGAGGCCGAGAGCGTGTTTATCCTCCAGCCGGAGAATATGCCAAGCAAGATGGCGAAGACGGAGGAGCAGTTACAGCAAGAATTCAACGTCAAATTTGTGTGCAAGAGTCGGAGTAAGAATGCGATGTATTACGTGCCAGGAGAGGATAGGAAGAAATGAGCGCGGATAAACTTGAAGAGATCAAGGCGAGATTAGCGGCAGCGACGCCGGGAACATGGAAACGCGCTTTCAATGGAATATCGCTTCTGTCGGTTTTTTCAGATGAAAATAAAACTGTTATCTGTCTTCCACCTAAGCCGAACGAAAATCACCCGTTGCTGTATTCTCAGTATGAACAACCAGCGTTCGACCTCGACTTCATAGCTCATGCTCACGAGGATATTCCCTTTCTCCTCGCAGAAGTCGAGCGCTTGCAGTCAGCTTTAGACCAACTCAAATGGGCCGACGATAATCTGCGCGAAGTCACGGATACTCTATTCCCAAAATGATAGCGACAACGACAGCCCCTCGCTATTGCACGCGCTGCAAGATCATCCGTCTCAGCGCAGCCAGCCCAAGCTCTCTGCGACGAATGCCAATATGACGCCGAGCATCCGTCCACGGATATTCAGCATGGCAAGCGGACGTATAAAGTCAACGTCTCGCAATTGCTCCGCAAGCGCTACGGCGGCACCTGGACGTATAAGCCGTTTTCGGGCGTGTGGTTATGCGATGATGGTAAACGGCATGTGGCGAGAGTGTTGGCGTGTACGTGTGATGGAGGATGTCATTGTGGAGCGGAGGCGAGGCTGTGCCTGTATGGTCCGGAAGGCGCAGAGTGGGTGAATATATGATAATCTCAATCACAGGCTCACGCTCTATCACCTCGCAGACTCTAGCGAACGAGATTATAGAGCGTGCCATCCAAGAGAATAACCTTGACCTCACCGAGGTTGTTTCGGGTGGCGCACCGGGGTTTGATACCCTGGCAGAGAATTGGGCAAAGGCAAACGGAATACTCTTTACGCCCTTCCCGGCTGATTGGAAAAACCTAAACGTCGTGCCGTGTGTCATTCGGATACGGCACGATGGCACGACGTATAACGCGGCAGCTGGATCAATCCGCAATCGGAAGATGGCAGAGTATGTCCAGGCCGGCATTATCGCGTGGGACGGTGTATCAAATGGCACGCGGGATATGATGAAGTTATTGGGCAAGCTAGGCAAGACAATCTACATCTACAGACTATGAAGGCTAAAAAATATCCAGGGCTATTCAAATCACGCTACAACTCATTACATTCGCGCCAGTGGTTGCGCCTCATCAGCGCGGAGGACCGCAAAGTATTTAGGGAGTTGGGCCTGAGTGAGGCGCGATTGAAGAATGTAAACGTGCATAGCTTAGGCGGCAAAGCACGGGCGAAGGGGAAACGAGATAGGCGAGGGAGGTTTACCAGAGATGAGACTTGAGTATAAGCTGGTGAAGTTCGTGAAGGATAGCGGAGGCGGGTGGAGCGCTATAGCGAAAGGGAGAAATAGCCATACGCTCGGCAGTGTGTTCTATGATTTAGTCCGCAAGGAGTATGTTTTCGACTCGGACTCTGTGAAGGTGAACTCCCAGCAGCTTGTATCCATCTCGCAATTCATGGATCAACTCAGTCTCATGTAATCGGCGCAGAGAGTCTACCGCCTTATCCCTGCTGGATTGACCTCACGCTCATCTATATCCAAAGTATAAAATGAGACCAGGATCAACAGAGCGAGTCAGTGTTGTTGATCCAGCAAGGATGGGGCGGTAGGAACAGGCGGGGAGATAGAAAATATGAAACAAATAAACTTGGGTGATTTGAAAGTTCCAGTACTCGACTATGCCAGTCAGGGCAACGGCGTTCTAGGAATACGTGATAGCGGCAAGAGCTACACATCAACCTACATTGCCGAGCAATTGATGAAGGCCAATATCCCGTTCATCGCCTTTGATCCGATTGGGGTATGGCGTTGGCTGCGAGTTGGCAAAGACGGCAAACCAGGATTCCCGGTCGTTGTAGCTGGTGGCAAATCCGGCGACCTACCATTGACTCCGCAATCCGCGCCAGACATTGTGCGTTCGGCCATGCGCGAGAATGTGAACCTAGTGATTGATCTCTACGACATCCACCTAAGCAAGGCCGATTGGTCGCGCATCGTTGAGTCTGCTATCCACGTCCTCCTGTACGAAAATGAAGACTATGGCCTGCGGCATGTGTTTCTGGAAGAAGCCGCCGAGTTTGCGCCGCAGATGATCCGCGACAATCACGCGAAAGTTTATGCCGAAGTTGAGAAACTGGCGCGGATGGGTGGCAACTCGCGCCTCGGCTATACACTCATCAATCAACGCGCAGAGGAAGTAAACAAGGCCGTGCTAGAACTTTGTGATTGTCTGATTTTGCATCGCCAGAAGGGGCGCAATTCCTTGAACGCTCTCAGCAAGTGGCTAGACGCTGGCGACGTAACCGATTATAAAATCATCGCTAAGAGTCTGCCGAAACTAGGCCAGGGCGAGTGCTGGGTGTGGGCGGCGGGATCGGACACGCCGGTACGCACGCACGTCCCTGAAAAAGTCACCGTCCATCCTGACCGCCGCGCCTTGCATCAACAAGAGTCAGTGCGGGTGACAAAGATGGATGTGTCAGCCTTCGTCAAGAAAATGAGCGAGTCTCTTGAAAAACACTTGGTCGAAGTCAAGGCCAACGATCCGGCGACGTTGCAGAAACGGATCAATGAATTGGAACGCCAACTAGCGCAGCGCTCCACCGTGGCCGCGCCAGTGGTTGAGACTAAGATCGTACAGGTTCCGGTGTTTCAAGGCCGCGAAGTTGAAACGCTCACCGAGTCAATGCGTAGCCTAAACTCATCTGCCGAAGAAATCGTGGCCGCGCTCAATCAGGCGCAGGCTAAGATAAAACTCGCCAGCAACGGTCACTCTCACACACCTACTCCGCGCCCGACTCCAGTACAGCCAACGCGCAAGACCACACCCGCTCTCGCGCTATCGCCATCCAACAACGAGTCCTCGATAAAACTCCCCAAAGGCGAACTCGCCATTATGAAAGCCATCGCGCAATATCCCGATGGTGTCAGCCGAGAACAGTTGACTCAACTCACAGGCTATAAGCGCTCAAGCCGGGATGCGTACATCCGCAGACTGCAAGCCAAAGGGTGCATCACGAATGACCTGGGGCCGACACAGACAGGCATTGACGCTCTTGGGGATGGCTACGAGCCATTGCCAACCGGCGACGAGCTAATCGAATACTGGATGCAGAGACTACCTGAAGGCGAGAGAGCCTACTTCTCAGTTGCCGTCGTTGACGCTCTAGGGCATTGGATCAATAAACAGGAGGCTGACAATAAAACGAATAACAAATATCAACGCAGTAGCCGAGATGCGTATTTGAGGCGACTCAAAGCACGCAATCTGATTGAGGATGATAACGATGGTGCGTATAGGGCGCATCCTGATTTATATAAATAGGCATCACTAAAGAAAAGGAGTCTCACACCACATGGACCTCATCGCCTACCTCCGTCGCCAGATAGAATTTTCACGCGCCACCTTTGGCGAAGGGCCGCGCACACAGGGGATTACCAAGCACATCGAGAAGGAATTACAGGAGATCGAGAAAGACCCGCATGACTTGATGGAATGGGTAGACGTGATGATCTTGGCGTTCGATGGCGCTTGGAGAGCCGGGTACACGCCGAGCGAGATCGTAGCCGCCTTACTGAGGAAGCAGGGGGTGAACATGCGGAGGAAGTGGCCGAGCAGTGACGGCGTGCCGCAGGATCAACTGATTGAACATGTGAGGGATGAGGAGAGCGAGGAGACCACGAAATGATTACACTAGATGTTCTCAATAAATTCCTGTCCGAGTCAAACGAGCGCTTTGAATTCCCATTCGCGCTGGATGACAAAGTGTGCTTTGCGAATGGGTACATCTGCCTGCGCGTGGATAGAGATCAGATAGACACAGGAGGCGTGATTCTGGAGATGAGCAATGGGCCGAGGCCAGAGAGCGTGCTGAAGTTGTTCGGAGAATTGCCTGCCGAGGTGACGTGGACGAAGATTGACTCGCTGGAACTGTCCGCACCAGAGAGATGCCTTGAGTGTAACGGCGCAGGCAAGGACTTCAAGTGCTACGAATGCGGCGGTGACGGGAGCATTGACTTCGACAACGATCACAATTCCTACGAGGTTGATTGCAAGAGTTGTGGCGGCAACGGGAGAATAGCAATCTGCCGCTATTGCTCCGGCACCGGGAAATACTACGAAGGCCAAACGCCTATCGGCATGGCTATCTTCCAGACACATTTCCTCCACATGCTCAAAGAGTTAGGCGAGTGCGAGATTGCGCCAACGGGAGAACATGCGCCGGCCAGGATTAGGTTTGCAGGCGGCGATGGGCTAGTGATGCCGATGGTGATGCACCAGGCGGCAGTGAAGAATGCGGCGTAGGTGGCGTAGATATTGACAGGCAGCACGGGAGAGAGTATTATCTGATTACCCGTGATAAGAAGCGGGACAGGGCGTCGCGGCCATGAGTGATAGATAAAAATCCGCAACCTTTTTCAGGGTGCGGGGATTGGGCAACTCACTCAGCCCCCGCGACCCCCACACCCTGAAAAAAGAGGCGGATTTTTATTTTCAATGTTCAAAGACATACTTAGAGAATACGGAATATCGGCAATAGAGCATCTTGCAATAGCCGTTGATAAAGAAAAATACAATCTTAAAGATGCTGGCCTAAGCCGCGAGGGTTACATATACTTCGCAAGATCGCT
>Ga0068859_100001775_pt1 | contig 21958 bp, 15 predicted proteins | sample KBSSwiS22_FD_66585 | JGI IMG/M metagenome (GOLD analysis project Ga0068859, IMG submission 66585) | Switchgrass rhizosphere microbial communities from Kellogg Biological Station, Michigan, USA - KBS Switchgrass S2-2 | ecosystem: Host-associated > Plants > Roots > Rhizosphere > Soil ...
GAGATCGCGGGTCTCGTCTGTGCCGCTGAGATCGCCGCCGCCAATGCTGATACAGACTCCGCGGCGACATATCGCAAGACTGCGGACGACTGGAAGCGGAACTTCGAACGCAATCCGACGTCGGGAGTCGACGCTGGATTTCTGGAGTTTGTGCGTCTGGGCATAAAGGAACCGGGTGACAAGTGGCTTCGCGATCATCTCGCACTGGTCGATCAAGTGATCAAGGTTGCGACGCCCGCCGGTGAGGCATGGTATCGCTATCCGAACGATACATATGGTGAAACGCGCACCGGGGACGACTTCAATGGAGTTAACGGTGTCGGGCGGCTCTGGACGTTGCTGACCGGCGAACGCGGTGAGTATGAGATCGCCGCAGGTGACATTCCCAGTGCCCGTAAACGATTAGACACTCTCGCGCGATTCGCCAACGACGGCTTAATGATCCCGGAGCAAGTGTGGGACGTGAAGGAGTTTGGTTTTGGGAAGGGGACTGGATCGGCGACGCCGCTCGCATGGTCCATGGCCCAGTTCATTCGCCTCGCAATGAACATTGAGAAGGGAAGAAATTTGGAGACTCCGAAGGTTGTGTGGGAACGTTACGGTATTTCTCGCGCAAAGGCGCAAAGCCGGACGCAAAGACCGCAAAGAAGAATGTGAGAGTTCTTTGCGCCTTTGCGTGCCCTTTGCGTCTTTACGTGAAACCTTTTCATTGATGTGATGATCGCGAAAGATAACGAGAAACGTAGTCTCATCTTCGCTGCTGATCTTGGCGGCACGCACCTGCGCGCGGCGACAGTCGATCAGAAGGGACGAATTCACGCTCGTTTCAAACAGAACACTCCGCAAGTCAAAGATGCGAGTGCGATTGTTGACGCGATCGTCGCTGCGGTTCACGAGTTTCAGAAGCAGGATGCCGGTGCGATCTCGGCCGTGTCGTTAGTCGTGCCCGGTACAGTCAAAGTTGAAGAAGGCGCGGTTGTCACCGCCCCAAACCTTCCCTGTCTCGACGGCTTTCGTCTCGCAGCCGCTTTAACCGAACAACTTCACCTGCCCGCGTTTCTCGAAAACGACGCGAATGCCGCCGCGGTCGGTGAGCTGTGGCAGGGCGCGGCTGTCGGTTGCAAGACAATCATCTGCCTGACACTCGGCACCGGCGTGGGCGGCGGAATAATTCTCGATGGCAAGTTGTGGCGCGGTGTGGATGGTGCCGCCGCCGAGATTGGGCACATGTGTGTGGATCCATTTGGCGGCGTGGCGTGTACTTGCGGGAGTCGTGGCTGTCTCGAAGTGTTTGCGTCAGCAACCGCGATTGTGCGCATGACGCGCGAGGCGAGTCCCCGCTATCCGGATTCGATACTCCAGGGCAAAGATGATCGCACGGCAGCGATGATCTTTGACGCCGGTAAGCAGGGAGACGAACTGGCGCTCGAGATCTTTCGACGCATGGGCGTTTATCTCGGGATTGGGTTGGCGAATCTGATTAATATTCTCAATCCGGAGATGATTGTGCTTGGCGGTGGCGTTGTGAATGGTTGGGATCTGTTTGAGAAGCACATGCACCAGCAAGTCGAGGAGCGCGCGTTTCCATTGCTGGCAGCTCGCGTGAAGATCGAGCGCGCGAAATGTGGTGACGATGCGGGATTATTGGGCGCTGCGCGATTGGCGTTAAAGGATTGAGGGCCGCAGAGAAAGAAATATGAACCGGTTTCTCATACTTATTGTGATTCTTGGGGCTGCGGCAACGACGCTCGCGCAGGACATCACTCAGCTCGAGAAGATCGGCCCTGTCGTCAGTCTGCAACGAACTGACAAAGGCGTCACGCTCAATTGCCACGACCACTCGCAAGTCCAAATCTCGGTTCTCGCACCTGATCTGATTCGCGTCAGGGCGTCGTTCACGAAACCAATCCCCGCACGCGATCAGTCGTGGGCCATCGCCAAAGAAAACTGGACCACGCCCCACTGGAACCTCAACGAAACATCAGACCAAATCACGATCACGACCGACGAGCTCGAAGTCACTATCCGCCGCTCACCATTACTGATCGAATTTCGCGATGCGCGCACTCACCAACTCATCAACGCCGACGAGCGCCCGATGTCTTACGACGGCGGGGGGCGCCTCGCGAGCATGATGTTCGATCCCACCGCCGGAATGTTTGTCGCCGCTTCGAAGAAACTCGGCTTTGACGAACACTTCTACGGCCTTGGGGAGAAAGCCGCGCGTCTCGACAAACGCCGCAGTTCGTTCGTCAACTGGAACTCCGACACGCCCGGCTACACCGAAGGCAAAGATCCGATCTACCAGACGATTCCGTTCTACCTCGCCCTGCAACGTGGCATCGCGTACGGCATCTTCTTCGACAACAGTTATCGCAGCCATTTTGATTTCGGGAAATCGTCACAGCAGCGCGCATGGTTTGGCGCCGAGGGCGGCGAGCTCAATTACTACTTCTTCTATGGTCCATCGATAAAAAAGGTTCTCGGACGTTACGCCGATCTCACCGGCCACATGCCGCTGCCGCCGCTCTGGGCGCTCGGCAATCAACAGAGTCGCTGGAGTTATTACCCTGATTCGATGGTCGAAGAAGTTGTGAGCGAGTATCGCAAGCGCGATCTACCGCTCGACGTGGTCCATCTCGATATCGACTACATGAACGGTTATCGCGTCTTCACCTTCAACAAGGAACGTTTCCCCGACCCTAAAGCGCTAACCGACAAACTCGGCCGGCAGGGCGTTAAAGTCGTAACGATTGTCGATCCGGGGATTAAGTATCCGTCCGACAAAAATGAGCGCTACCACGCTTTCGATCAGGGCTCCGAGAAAAACTTTTTTCAGCGACGTCGCAATGGCGATCTGTTTGTGCCGCGCGTGTGGCCGGGCGAAAGTGTTTTTGTCGATTACACGATGCCCGAAGCGCGGCGCTGGTGGGGGGACCTGCATCGCGTCTATACGGACAACGGCATCGCCGGAATCTGGAACGACATGAACGAGCCGTCTGACTTTGTCGATCAGACCGGCAAGAATCAACTTGATGTCGTGAGCTACGATGAAGGCGAGAAGACGACTCACGCGAAGAATCGCAACACGTTCGCCCTCCTGATGTCGCGCGCGACTTATGAAGGACTCGAACGCCTGCGACCCGATCGCCGTCCTTACGTCATTACGCGCGCCGCTTACGCAGGTATTCAGCGTTACGCGACGATGTGGACCGGCGACACGAACAGCACCTGGGATGCCCTCGCATTGAACATCCCGATGTTTACCTCGCTCGGTTTATCAGGCGAGCCTTTTGTCGGTAGCGACGTTGGCGGGTTTATCGGGCGCGGCAACGGCGAGTTGCTGGTTCGTTCGTATCAGGTCAGTTTTCTGGCTCCTTTCTGTCGCAACCACAAGGTCATCGACGGTTACGATCAGGAGCCGTGGCGCTTTGGGCAGTATTACGAAGACATTATTCGCAAGTATTTGAAGTTGCGTTACACACTCCTGCCGTTTCTTTACACGACGCTGGAAGAAGCGCACCGAACGGGCGTTCCACTGTTTCGACCGCTCGTGCTCAACTACCAGGACGATCCAAACACTTACAACCTCGACGATCAGTTCATGGTCGGCAATGACCTGCTCGTCGCTCCGATTATGAAACCTGACGTAACCAAACGCCTGGTCTATTTGCCCGCCGGAACGTGGTACGACTATTGGACCAATAAAAAATACACTGGCGGAACGATGATCAGCGTTGACGCACCATTGGATTTAGTGCCGATGTTTGTGCGTGGCGGGGCAATGATTCCTGTTGGTCCGTCGATGAACTATATCGGCGAAAAACCTTTCGATCCCGTCACGGTCAATATCTATCCGGACGATAGCGGTTCAGCATCGGGTACTCTCTACGAAGACGACGGCCTCAGTCCTGCTTACAAAAACGGCGCATTTCGTCGAACGACTTTCAGCGTGCGACGCGGACAAAGTGTGTCGCTCCATGCAGAAGGGACTTACAACCCCGGACCACGAAAGTTTAACTTCGTCGTGAAACCTACTGGCCAGGTAGTTAGAGCCGCCGATGAACGCAAATAGACGCGGATCAAATGATCGGATGCCAGGCGTACTTGCCGCCCGTGAAGTAGATTATTCCATCAGTCCCATCCAGCTTCTCCCGGATTACCTCGCCTCTCCGGGAAGATTGCTTTTCAAAACTCTCGCCGGCCGCGTTTTTCAGCAGGTAAGTCTGTTTCGCTATCGCACTGCGCCAGCCTTCGCTCTTGACTCCATGAATAACTGCCAGCAGAGAATCCTTACTGGTCACGGTGACAGGAGCCGGACGACTCTTTAGATCTTTAATGTGAACGGGCTGACGCGGATCTTCGAGAATCCAGTTTGCGTATTCGCTATTGAGCTTCGAGAGTTTTCCTTTACCGGGTTTTACCACGATCGCGATGTCTTCTGAGTTGTCGCCATTGAAGTCGCCGACGAGGAATGGTGTTGCTCGACTGCTATCGATCACTGCTGCATCCTCGTAATTTCTTATAAGCGCTGCGCGCACTTCAGCATCGCTTGGACGTGGTTCAGCTTTCAAAGCCGGCTTGCTCGAAGTCGAATGAGCAGGTGTGGCAGCGCTCGTCGTTGGAGCTTCGATTTTTGCGCTATGGCAAGCAGTTGTTAGCGCAAGGATAATTGAAAGTAGTGTTAGAAAGAATTTGGACATAATTCCTCCGTTCGAGTGGGGCGGCCACGGAGTGCCGCCCCAACAACGATGCAAGCAGGGTGAGCCGTTAATCCCTCACAGAGATTCGAGGAACATTATTAGTCTTCGCTTGTCGTCCTCGCTTAACGCCTGGAAGCGCAAACGTACCTGTTGTGCCTCTCCATCATGTCGCAGGATAGCTTCACGAAACGTGTGCGTCTCGCCGTCGTGCATGAGACTGACGCGAGTACGCACACCCCAAAGTGGCGCAGTGCGAACTGTTGTGCGAGTGACTGGACCACCATTCTGAACGATGAAGTCTCCCGTGCCGATGTCGTGCAGCAGAAAGTCGCCGAACGGGTGAATTTTCTTTCGGGCCAGCGCCAAGGGAACCCGAAACTCTCCACCGTTGAGAGGCTGGCATCTATTCGCGGTCTGGATTGTAGGTGTATGACAAACACTGCAACTGTATTGACCGTTCATCGATTCAAATAAGTTACGGCCAATGTTGATGTCTGCCGCGAACCGGATATCGTTCTGAATATCTTTGTCCTGCGGCGGCGCCTGCGTAGCGCGCATGAACTCCGCGAACACATCGATATCCTCCTCTTCATCTTCGCCGCACGTGACGCCCGGATGGTCTAAGCACGGCTTATCGTCGCGCACCTTATCGAAACCGGAGCCGAAGCCGACGAATCGACCCAGCGAAGTGTTTTCGATGAGTATCAGTTTGTTGGTGATGCCGATCTCATTTAGATATGCATCCGCGGAAAAAGAGAGCAGGCTCGCATGTTGATTCTTCCATCCGAAGCGTCCGACCCGCTTCGTACCGCCAGCCTCGAGTACCGGAACGTTGATCACAAGCCCGTGCACTTCCTGGTGAGTGTCACCTTTCTGCTTGGCGGCCATTGAGACCAGCGTTCCATCGGCGATTGCTTCAACGAAGCCATCGCCGAGCGTGTTGAGCGAAGTACGAAAAGTTCGCGTCTTTTCTTCTCCGGTGATTGGTGGACCACCGCCGACGATTCCGGCTGTGTACAAGGGCGGCACCCGCTCCTGCACTTTTGCACTCTTATGCGTTGGATCGTCGTAGTTGTCCGTGGGAATTCCGCGTTGGTTGATGAGCGAGCCGCCGGGAGCATCGAAAAAGACATTGTTTACGGTGTGTCCGGCGCGCAACTCGTTTATCTGGCTGATAGCGCCAGTGACTGGATTCTGGTGGCACTCCTTACATGATTGAGCATTGTAGACGGGTCCGAGTCCCTTCTCGATTTCGTCCACTTCTTCGAAGGTCTCCTTATCAGCCAGGAATGTTCCCTCTGCAGGGTCCTTCGGGTCGCCTTGCTCGACGAGACCGTTGGTAAAATCGTCAAAGCCAAATGCCGGAGCTTCAGCAACGGGCGGTTGCGTACACGGGTCTGGGACGAAGCTCTCGGCCGGTATCGTGTCCGTTTTTGTGGCTGCGGCTTCCTCCTCTTTCCTCGTGAAAAAAAATGTAGTGGTGTCGTTTTCGGATACGCCTTCGAGATCGACGGAGCCGGACGTCCAGGTTGCGTCGGTGGTTGCGGCGACGTTGGCTTGATCGGCCTGCTGTTGAGCAACGCTCTGCACGGTGCGATTAGTTCCAGGTAAGATGAGGAGAGCTGCTACGACTGCAGCTAAAATGAGAAACCTTAAAGCTTTCATACGTCCTCCCTGATAGAGATTGATGGGCCAATGGGTGGAGGCACACTACGACCGTCTTAGGTAAGGGCGAAATCTGGCGAACAGATCAATGACAGCAGTGCGTGTGCGTCGGACAGACTGTCGGGAAGCGCGGAAGTTTGGTCTGGCTGGCGGGTTTTCGCCTGCTAAGTTTTCGTCTCAACTGGAGGAGCTGAGTGGCGAAGAGAATATAACTATTCCTGAAGTTGTCAATTTACAACTTTGTCACAAATGTCTCAGATTTGATCAATGCCACGATGGTGAGAAACCGTTACGCACTAAGAGACGCGCGTTCGAGCCGTTGATCTTCGCGATCCACAGATCGATGTCGCGATTGTCGTCCAGCGATTTCGATCGTTCGAAGACGATCCATTGCCCGTCGGGAGAAATTGTAAACGCGCCGGTGAACTCATTCTCGAGATGAGTAACCTGCGCCACTTTGCGCGTCGCGAAGTCGTAGCGGTAGATGTTCGCCGAGTCGCGCATCAGCGTTTGATTCGAGAAGAGAAACCCGGAAGCGTCAGGAAGCCAGCGCAAGTCGAAGAGTAATTGATATTCGATGTCGATGTACTGCGTCAGTTTCTCGCCGGGATGTTTGCCACCTTCAGTAATCCGATAGATGCTTGAATCACCGGACGCATTCTCAGTGTAAAGAAGCTGATTGGCCGTCGCGGGCGTTGGCCCCCAATCCCAAACGCACGTGCCGAGGGGATTTTTACCGCCGAAGAGCGGGTTGTAAACGTACTCGCCCGGCGTGGGATTGATCGGCACACTGTTCAACGTACACGTGCCCGAACGATAGCTGATGCGCGAGCCATCCTGCCGCCACACCGGACGATACGCGCCGAAGTACTCGATGCCGTCTCCGGTGATCGAGAACACCGGCGCTTTCACTGTCGTTCCGGCACGCACATCAACGCCGGGAGCGAACCAACGGTAGCTACCCCAAATCGCCACCACCGGCTGCGCGGTGTTGCCGAAGTCGGCTACCTGATTGAAGACGACCGTCTTTGTTGCACCCGGCGGCAGTGTGATCTGTTGCGGCTCCGGTGCACCCGCGACATAGACGATGAAGATTCCAGCACTCGCCTGCGACTGTTTGTAAATCGGCTGATCGTTGCGGAAGGTAACGCTGACCGTGCCTTTCGGAAAACGCGCAAACTCCGACATCTGCGGTGCGTTAGTTATTTTGCGCAAACCCGAGCCGTCCGCATGAATGACGAAGATGTCTGCGTCGTATAACGAAGCCGCGGCCGTGTGCCGGCTGGAGAAAGCGAGCTCTTTACCATCCGGACTCCACGCCAGCGAGTCGATGCCGAGTGGCTTCTTTGCATCCGGATGAGTCCAGAGACGGCGATCGTTTGTGCCGTCGGCTTCGATCGCTCGGATCTCGCTGCCATCGCGAACGTAAGCGATGGTGCCGCTGCTTGTTACTGTTCGCTGTCCCCGGGCAAATGAAAATGCGATCAGAAGTGCAAAAACAACCAGGGCTGCGCCTTTAAATGAGTACCCCATCTTTTTCTCCGTTAGGCGCGCCGCCCGTTTACTGGCAACGCCTCAAATTCCATGTAACTTTGGTCGTGTCGTAAAGAGCGGCAGTGCCGGATATCTCTCCAGGTTTTGCCGGGTCGAGTTTACCCTCGACGCTATTGACGCCAACGCCAAAGCCCCTGCTCGTTTCGGAGCCAAATTGATCCTGACGGCCGCCATGTCCACAGGCCGAGATCTCATACTTCGTGATTACTTCCATGATGGGAGCGTTGATGAATAACTTGTAACCACCGGTTCCATCTAACAACACGCGAACATCAGCCTCGCGTCGCGCACTGCCGCTGCCAAAGTGACGGCGAAACATGAGACAACTGTTCGTTACGTTCGCCCGGCCTTCGTAAATGTCAGTAGTAGTGACGTCGCCTTGCGCGATGCTGCTGTCGCCTTTCACTTCAATCGTTTCGTGATGAGACTTGCGACTAACTTTTTGGAGGCCCTGAGGCTTGCCTTCCCACTCTTCGGAATAGTTGATAGTGCCGTACCATCCTTTGTCACAGCTTTCAAAGTCCTTGACCGGGACCTCAACACTTGCTGTCGAGGCCCAATCAGTTCTGTAAAGTAATTCCGCCGGCAGTGTGAGCATCCCTCCCAGTACGTGCCCGGCAATGTCGACAGCGTCGCCTTTGATGTCGCCACCCTTGACTCTGACCGTGGTGCTGACCGTGGCTGACTTCATTACGGGCAGTTGAGGCGCGGGAATATAATTCCGGCGCGCAACACCTTGAAGAGTAATACGAGCGTTTCCCTGAGCGTCCGTTTTGGTTTCCGTCAGATTACCCACCGGTACTCCCGGTTTACCCGGAATGCCGGCGTATGTGCCCGCGTCCTGTATGCGTGGTCCATTACCGGCAAATTGGACCAACTGCAGATTCTTGTCACCGCTATGGTAAAAATCCGCTGTGCCACCCTTGTCGATGTGCCAGATGACTGCTACACCTTCGAGTGGTCCATCATTCATCAGATTGAAATCCAGGCCGGTGCCGGCGTTTAGTAACCAGCGAAAGCAGTTGACCTGCTGGAACTTGCCGATGTTCATTGAAACCTTCGCCGTGAGTTGTCGATTTTGTCCGGCGCGTGTATCTGTGTTGCGCACGAGCGGCGGGTTCTCGACAGTGATCTCTGTTTCGAGGGCTGCATAGGTAGCAATAAACTTCGCATAGGCGAGTAAAATATTGGCAAGGTTGGCGAACTTCGCGTACGCGCCGAATAGATCACCCGCCGTTCCTCCGACCGCCTGCTCGGCATATTCAATCAACTGTCCGAAGGCCGTAGTCAACGCAGTTGCACGAATATCTGCGATAGTTGCTTCCATGTCAGACATCCGGCAGGGTTGTTGCTGAGGCTGCCCTAAAATTAAAGCGTCAGTCTTGGAGGCAGTCAGTACCACCTGCGGTAGCGGGTGGGTCCGATGATGTGAACGCCGATACTGATGTTGATCTCGATTGCGAGTGATTGACCCACCCGCTACCGCAGGTTGTACTGACTGCTTCCAAGTGCGAGCTTGTTTGGGGCGCTGGCCGAGCGCGTGGATGTCGCCCACGAGGCGGCGAAGTATCAAGGCATTTTGAATCGTATCGAGCGGAGCGTTCTTATCCACGCCGGCGCCGAGCAAGTCATATGGCTGCTCGCTGTTTCGACCCAGTTCGACGATGAATCGTGCCCAGAAGCGCAACTCCGGCTGCTCCGTCACTGCCTGTTTCCGAATGCCATCGAGCACGATCTTTTCGAGCGGCGCCTGTTTCAATTCAGGAATCGTTTTGAGCGCTTCGCAAAAATCGGAAAGGCCGACAGTTCTGCGCTCGCCGTACATCTTTGCCATCGCGGCGACTTCCCACGCTTCAAAGACCAGACCTTGTCCCGGCTGCACCGTCTGCGTAAGGACGCCGTCACTATCGCGAATGCCAAAGCCCATCGCCATGATCGCCGTTAACAACGCGGGCGTCGATTGATCGTTGCCGGCTGCAACCTGCTTCGCCAGCGCCGCGGCGACTTCATCAGGACGTCCTTCGGGCGTTAGTATCGGTTCCGGAAGACGGCCGCTGTAAAACGCCGCCGCGAGTTTTTCATTTCTTATCGATTTCAGTGTGACAGACTGGGCCGGGCGCTGAACACGAGTTTGACCACCGGTTGGTAGTGTCCCAAGCAGAGTAATGGCGACAAGGGCGATCGTGGTTAAGTTCATTATTAACTAACGCCCGAACGCGCTCTGAACCGGCTCAAAAGAAATTAGCCACGAAAGGCACATAAGGCACAAAAGAGTTAGTCTATTAAGCGTTTTGTGCTTTTTGTGCCTTTTTGTGGCAATGTAATTCCATGGGTGATAAGCCGGCACTCGACGAACTCATGCCTGTCGTCTATGACGAATTGCATCGACTCGCCCAGCACTACCTGAGTCGCGAACGAGCCGGGCACACGTTGCAAACAACAGCACTCGTGCATGAGGCTTATCTGCGGCTGATCGATCAGAAGTCGGTAAACTGGCAGAACCGGGCGCAATTCTTCGGCATCGCCGCCCAGATGATGCGAAGAATTCTGATCAATCACGCACGCGAACGAAACGCACAAAAGCGCCAGGGATATGCGACCAAAATCTCGCTTGACGACGCCGTCGGTCTTTTCGAAAAGCGAGAACTCGATCTGGTCGCGCTCGATGAAGCATTAAACGAGCTCGCGACTCTCGACCCGCAACAGACGCAAATCGTCGAGTTGCGCTTCTTTGGTGGGCTGACGATCGAAGAGGTCGCGGAAGTCGTGGGCATCTCGCCGGCCACTACCAAACGCGAATGGGATTCGGCGAAACTGTGGTTGCGTCGCAGGCTCGGAAACGGGAGGTAAACAGCAACGACCCCGGAACGTTGGCGACAAGTAAAGCGGGTGCTTTCCGAAGCACTCGAAATTGATACTGCGCAACGCGTTGAGTTTCTCGATCACTCGTGTGCGGACGACGGCGATCTGCGCGCCGAAGTCGATTTGCTACTCGCTCATCAAGTATCTCCTACACTCGATGTGATGGAACACTGTGCCGCGGATGCCGCGCGTCTGCGATCGGAAGTGGCGCCGTCAGTGGTTAACGGATCTCGTATCGGTCCGTACAAGGTTGTGCGAGAGATCGGTCACGGCGGGATGGGTTCCGTCTATCTCGCCGAGCGTGACGACGAACACTATCGTCAGGAAGTTGCGATCAAGCTCATCAATCCGGGTCTGAGAGGCGAGGGAATTCGCCGCCGCTTTCGCAACGAGATGCAGATCCTCGCGAACCTCAATCACCCAAACATCGCGCGGTTGTTTGATGGTGGTGAGACTGCCAACGGTGTTCCGTATCTCGTGATGGAATATGTCGCCGGTATTCCGATCAATCGTTATTGCGACGATCACGATCTTTCAACCGAACAACGTCTGCAACTCTTTTGCACGGTCTGTGATGCCGTGCAGTACGCGCACCAGCATCTCGTTATTCATCGCGACATAAAGCCCGGCAACATTCTCGTAACCAGGGAAGGCTCGCCGAAACTGGTGGACTTCGGCATCGCGAAACTCCTGAGTGCGGATACACCGGCAGACGCGCAGCTCACCGTCATACCGTTCATGACTCCGGAATATGCGAGTCCCGAGCAAGTGCGCGGCACTTCCGTTACCACAACTACCGATGTCTATTCACTCGGAGTTGTTCTATATCAACTGTTAAGCGGGCAACTTCCTTATCACTTAAAAACACGCGCGCCGCATGAAATCTCACAGGCAATCTGCGATCAGGCGCCGGAGCGGCCCAGCTCGCGAAAACGTTTGCACAGCGATCTCGACAACATCGTCCTGATGGCGATGCGCAAAGAACCGGAGCGCCGCTACAGCACACCGCAACAGCTTGCCGAAGACATTCAACGACATCTGAACGGACTACCCGTGCGCGCGCGCCAGGACACGTTTTCATATCGCGCCGGTAAATTTATTCGCCGGCAGAAAGTTGCCGTCACAGCCGCTGCTTTGTTGTTGCTTACGCTCGTGATCGGTATCGCGGCTACTGCGTGGCAAGCTCGAGTTGCGCGCGCGCAGCGAGCACAAGCGGAGCGGCGATTCAATCAGGTTAGACAACTGGCTAACTCGTTCGTGTTTGAAGTACACGACGCAGTAGCGAACTTGCCCGGCTCGACTCCTGCTCGCTCTCTGATCGTGCAACGCGGGCTCAACTATCTCGATAGTCTCGCGGAGGACGCTGCGAACGATCGTGGTCTGCAACGCGAGTTAGCGGCAGCTTACGAAAAACTCGGAGCGGTGCAATACACACCTACCGTTGCACACCTGGGCGACTTGCAGGGCGCACTCGCGAGTCACCAGAAGGCGGCTGCGCTTCGCGAGGCTTTGGTTGCATCTGATCCGGGTAATCGCGACTTTCGTCGTGCGCTTTTGGATAGCTACTGGTTCATTGCGACTTTGCTTGGCGCTCAAGGCGATTCGACGCGTGAGTTGTCGATGTTGCGGGAGCAGTTACCGGTTCGCCGGCAATTGGCTGCAAGTGAGACGACAGACTTCGTGGACCGCTACAACCTCGCGGGCACGTATGCTTATATCGGCAGTCTGCTGATGCAGATGGGCGATGCTCAAGGCGCGTTGGAAAATCAGCAGGAAGCACTGCGGATACGCGAGACACTCGCCGGCTTGGATCCCAACAAAGCTCGGGCGCAGCGAGCCCTCACGATCTCGTACGAGTTTCTCGGTCTCGCAACGGATCAGGCAGGCGACACAAAACGGGCGCTGGAGTTGCAACAACGTGGCCTCGAGATGCGTGAAGCGCTCGTCGCCGCCGATCCGTTGAATGTCGATCTGCGTTTGATGCTGAATGAGAGTCACCGCTACGTGGGCGACTTGCTTTTCAAGTTGGGCGAGATTGAGAAGGCTTCAGAGCATTACCGAAAGCAGCTCGCTTTGACGCGCGAGATGGTTGCTGCCGATCCTGCCAACGCGCAGTTTCGTCGCAACGAAGCAGTGGCGTTGATCAAAGTCGGAGACATTGAGGCGCATGCCGGCAGGACCGCGAACGCTTTGGCGAATTACAATGAAGCACTGCGTCTGCGTGAGCAATTGAGTTCCAACGCACCGCAGGATCTGTCGCTCCAGCGCGAGCTGGATGAGGTTCAGATCAAGCTTGCGGAAGTCTCACACAAAGTCGCGAAATAAGTTCACGCAAAGGCGCAAAGGAAGCCGCAAAGCCGCAAAGAAGATTTGGCTCGCTCTGCGCCTTAGCGTGTTCCTTTGCGCCTTTGCGTGAAACTTTTATTTTGCGGCTGAAAAACACAATCGACGCTCGCGTGATCCGCTGGTATTGTGGTCCAATTCGCTTATAGGGAGATTGGGTGAGTCGACAATGGCAAAAGCCAAACGAATCAAAGGTATCAATTGTAAGTGGGTCGCCTCTGCGGGCATAAAACTGGTGCTACTCACCAGGTTTGACGAGTTGTGCAGTTTTCAGGCAACGGCGTTGGATTGGACCGATCCGGAAGGTGTTCACTCGATGCGGGTCGCTTCGCGACGCTTGCGCAGTGCGCTCAGGGATTTCATGCCGTACCTTCGCAAGCGCCCCCTGGCGTCGGGCTTGAAACAACTGCGTAGTATTGCTGATGCGCTTGGGGAAGTGCGCGATCAGGATGTCGCAATTGAGGCGTTGGAGGAGATGGTGGGCCACGCTCCTGCCGCATTCGCTTCCGGCCTGAATCATTTTATCGAAACGAGAAAGCAGCTTCGCGAACAGGCGCGCGATGAGTTGAAGGCGATTCTCGAAGCCAGTGAGCTGAAGCAATTGGAGTCGGAGTTTATTGCGGGAGTCGATGGGGCTACTGCTACGCACGCCGGGTCACCGGCCATTACTTTTTCGACCATGTCTCGGGAGATCATTCTCGAACGTCTGAAAGAGTTTGAAGCGTTGAGCAATGGTCTGCTCAATCCTTTTGAGATCGAGACCTTGCACGACATGCGTATCGCCGCCAAGCGCCTGCGTTATGCGCTCGAGCTTTTTCAGCAGTGCTGGGGCCGGGCTTTGTCGGGTTATGCAAAACGCATCGCGCGCATTCAAGGTGCACTGGGTGGTTTGCACGATTGCGATGTTTGGATCGAGAGTTTGGGTAAACCCATCATCAACGCGCGAAAGCACAAGCGGCAGGATGAGGTGGCGGCGTTGATGTGGTTGTTGAGTCATCTCGTGAAGCTGCGCACCAAACACCTGCGCCAGGCCTTCGCGCGTTGGCGTGAGTGGGAAACACACGAAGCCAGTGAAAAACTGCGCGCCGCATTGTCGCAGAGAGTTCTAATGCCTGGGCCAGCGAGACGTGATGAGAATATCGCGGCGGCCGAACCTGCGCGTGTCGATTGAAAAGGCGCCTGGTCCAAGCAGGCGAATCCAGAGATTAAGGCAACTTTCGGTACCTCTTTGGAGTTATGCCACAAAAAAGCACAAAAGATTTCTCTGCGACCCTCTGCGGGCCTCTGCGATCTTTGCGTTGAATAGCCCTTTAACGCAGAGGGAGCAGAGGGCGTAGAGAACTGATGTGTTTAAAGCTGGATGATTCCGCGGCGGAGGCCGTATGAGCCGGTTTCCGGTTATGTTGTTATCATTAAGTCATGGGTAATCCGATTCATCTCCTTTTGCAAACCACTATTCCCACTATCGAGGATGATTGGAATGTCGGGCGGTTTTCGTTACTGCGCGATCATCTCGCGTCAATCAAAGACGATAACGATGTTCCGCTTTATAAAGTCACGACGCGAGATAGAGAAGTTGACAACGCAGGGAACGACGCTGTCCTGAGTGTGCTCGACACGACCCACTTCGACGAGCTCTGGCTTTTTGCAGTTGATATTGGAAACGGACTAAGCCGCGCTGACTGCGAAGGCATCACGCGATTTCACCAGCGCGGCGGCGGCATTCTCGCCACTCGCGATCACCAGGACCTCGGTTCTTCGTTGTGTTCGCTGGGCGGAGTCGGGCGCGCGCACTTCTTTCACTCGCAACATCAGGATCCTGATTCATCGCGGCACGTGCGCGATGATGTGGACAATACGATGATTACGTGGCCCAACTATCACTCGGGCGCGAACGGCAATTATCAGCGAGTTACCCCTGTCGAACCGGTTCATGAGTTACTCCGAAAAGATTCGAGCGTGATTGAGTACTTTCCGGCGCATCCGCATGAAGGCAGTGTGGGTGTGCCTGAGGGAGAAGAGCACGCGCGAGTGATTGCTTACAGCAGCAGTCAGACGAGTGGACGCGAGTTCAATCTCATCGTTGCGTTTGAACAGCGGCCTGACCGCCACGGCAACCAACTCGGTCGGGCAATCGCCGAATCGAGTTTCCACCATTTTGTTGATTACAACTGGGACACGTCGAAAGGTTGTCCCAGCTTCCTCCACGAACCTCCCGGCGACGAGATCAAACACAATCCCGCGCGACTCGCAGATATAAAGACCTACGTCAGCAACGCTGCCCGATGGTTACATAAATCCAATATTGAGGTGTGACATGTTTCTGAATTTCATTCTGTTTTTGACGCTTATGGTTCCGTTCACACAATCCACAAGCACGTCAGTAGTGACGGCTTCGGATGGTGTGCCGATTCACTATGCCGTGCAGGGCAAAGGCGAACCGGCACTGGTCTTCATTCATTGCTGGAGTTGCAATCGACATCTCTGGGATAACCAGGTCGCTGAATTTTCGAAGACGCATCTGGTCGTAACGATCGACCTGCCCGGTCATGGAGAATCAGGCCTGGAACGAAAGAATTGGACTGTGGAGAGTTTTGGAGACGACGTAAAGACAGTCGTCACGAAGTTGAATCTCAAACGCGTGGTACTGATCGGTAGTTCAATGGGTGGGCCGATCGCACTCGAAGCTGCGCGACGAATGCCGGTCCGCGTGGTTGGCATCGTGCCGGTAGATACGCTTCAGAACGTCGAAAGTAAACTAACACCGGAGCAGCTCGAAGGTGTGTTCAAGGCAATGGAGGCGGACTACAAAGGCGCGAGCGCAAGTTTAATGAACCAGTTTTTCTTCTCGCCGAGTACGCCGGCGGCAGTGAAGGAGCGCGTGCTCGCCGACATCGCGTCGCGTCCACCGGAGACTGCGATTGCCATTTTAAAGGGTATCTTTGCGTATGATGCAGCCCCCGCGCTCAAAGAAACTAAAGTTCCCATTCGCGCGATCAACTCCGATCGAAATCCGACGAGTCTGGAAGTGAACCGCAAGTATGCGCCGCAGTTTGACGTGGTGCTCATCAAAGGCACCGGCCATTACCCGATGCTCGAAGATCCCACTCGCTTCAACGCGATGCTCACTGACATCCTGCGCCAGATGAAATAGGGTCACAAAGAGGCACAAAAGGCACAAAAGCTCATTTATGTGCCTTATTGTGGCCCTACTTTCGAAACTCCACATCGTTTTGGATCGTATTGTCCTGAAATATGAGCACTGACTACACAACCGTAAGCGATAACGATGTAACCCTTGCCATTCCTGGCGAAATCGGCAGTGTGCGCGAGCGTTTGATTGAGGCTGTTCAGAAACTTGGGTACAAAATTCTCGGGGAGCAGCCGATTTATGCGAAGCGCGGCAAGCAGGGGGCCGCGTGTTATGACTGCTCGATCAATGTGCTTGATTATCCTACGACACTCACCGTTTCGTTGAAGCAGACGAACGATGCGGCGGTCCTCGCAACCTTCAGCTTCGAAATCAAGAGTTACATGCGCATGACCAAGGGTGACCGTAAAACTCTTGCCCGCGAAGCAGAAGCAATTATTGCCCTTGCGACCGAACGTCTGGCGATATCTGCGTGTCGATCTTGTGGAACACAGATTACGGACGAGTCTCACTTTTGCCGCCGCTGCGGCGCTCCGCTCGTGGTCGATGTGCCGGAACTGGAAGTGTTACGACTGACCAAAGATACGCGCGGCAGTTATCACCACATCTTCGTCGGCCTGGTGTCGCTATTGCTGGCCGCGATAACGGTTATGGTGTTGTTCATCGTGACTGGAGTGAGAATTACTGGACCGCTGTTGTGGATCGGGGCGCCACTCGTGAGCTATGGCCTCTTCATGTTGCTCCGCGGCATATGGCAGTTGCACCGCACGCTGAACCCGGCCGCCACGAAGACTATCACTACCTCTCAGCCGGTCTTTAGAAGTTCAGTTACCACGGCCCTGCCACCAGCGCCTGCTTCCGTTACTGAGGCGACGACCAACCTGCTCTCATCAATCCGCGACCAGCGCGAGAAGGAACCAATTCACCGGAAGGATCCGAACACCGCAGAAATCGACACGGATCACCTCATGTAGACGCCTGCCCCTTTCGGCAAAAAACGCCAGGGATGTTATCTTGTTACCCTTGCTAGATTGAACGCTCGAGGTTCGCACAATTTCAGCCTCTTTCAGGGGAAACAATGCGTCAGAATCCAAAGTATCTCCCACTCCTACTAATCTTCCTGGTTGCCACTGTGCTCGCGTGGCCCGCCGGGGCGCAACAGAAGCAGGCTTGCTTTACTGCCGATGAGCGAGCACGTGCTGAGCAGACTGCAAAGGTCTATCGCACGCCTGATCCCGGTTACGATCCGGTGCTCGGTTACAACGCGACGATGGGGCCGCCCCGCGGCGCGCCGCCCGTTGATACGAATGGTCTCGCGAAGCCCATCAACTGCGTAGCAAACAAAGACGAGAAGCCGGGCGCCGGAACGACACCCAAGTTTCATTGCTCGGTGCCGGGAGTGACTGATGAGGACGGCAATCTGATTCGTTACAAAGTCAAGCCCCACTTCAAAGGACAATCACCTGACAAGCGTAACGGCGAGATCTACGGCGAGTTTTTATCGTCACGTTTTTCAAAGGCGGTCGGTTTCTTCGCCGATGATGAGTGGGTCGCTGACGTCAATTGCCCCGACTGTGAGAAGAGCCTGAACAAAGGTTTTCAAGGCGCGCCCTGGTCACCGTTTCAACCCGCCGCGGGTGTCGAGTTGCCGCTGGCTCGTGGTATCGATGTCAACTGCAACAACAAGGACGCCGGAGCGCTCGCCGAAACGCTTCAGAAGCTATTACAGAGCGGCGCGCCGCGCGCTGAGATCGATGCGTTCAAACTCTGGCTCGCGTTTATCGATCACGGCGACACGAAGACGGATAATCATAAGTTCGCATGTCTGGATTCGAAGAAGAACGGCAACACTCGTATCTGCAAACCGGGTGAAGCGGTTTTCTATGTCAGCGACATGGGATCAACTTTCGGCTACTCGAGCGCAAGTGAAAAGAAAGCGAAACTCGAAGTCTGGCGCAAGAAAGATCCGATCAAAGTCAGTGGCGGACGTTGCACTGCGAATGCCAAGAGCGTTGGCGACACCAATATTAGCGAAGCAGGGCGGAAGTTGCTGGCTGACAATCTTCAGCGACTGCTCGACGCCGAACAACAAAACCAAACGATAACGAGAGTTTTTGCGGCATCGCGAAACGCCGAACGCGATCGTCCACCGGCGCAGTGGACTGCGGAATTCGTGCGCAAGGCAAAGATGATCATCGACGCGCGTTGCTCAAATTAAGATCACACAGGGTAAAGAAGTAATGCAATCGGAACCGGCTCACACAGATTCAAAACCAAAACGTTTTCTTGCCTGGTCCGTACTCAATCGCGACCTCTGCCAGCTCGAGTTCTTCCGGCGCGTGCTCGAAGAAGCGACGGAAAAGTCGACTCCGGTGCTGGAGAAACTGAAGTTCCTGTCGGTGTTCTCGTCGAATCTCGACGAGTTCTTTATGGTCCGTGTCTCCGGTATCAAGGAGATGTTGCCAATTGAAGATCTCGGACCAATACCCGGCGAATTGTCACCCCTCGAGCAGCTCAGCGTGATTCGCAAACGAGTGCTCACGCTGGTCGAAGAGCACACGCGTTGTCTGCGCGACGAAGTGTTACCGGAGTTGGCGTCACACGGAGTCGTCATTGCGCCTTACGCAACGCTGTCCGAAGAAGAGAAGCAAAGCCTGTCTCAGTACTTCATGAAAAATATTTTTCTGGTGCTGACGCCGCAGGCAGTCGATCCGGCTCGTCCGTTCCCTTACATCTCGAATCTCAGTCTCAACATCGGTCTGACAGTCGAGAGTAATCCTGAAGACACGCTGGCCGGCGCGCCGCTGGGAGCGGAGATGAGGTTTGTACGAATAAAAGTGCCGCCGGTGGTGCCGCGCCTGATTCCGGTGAACAAAGAAGAGTCGAAGTTTGCACTCGTTGAAGAAGTGATCGAGGCAAACATTCACTCGCTGTTCCCGAGCATGACGTTCAGCAAGGGACACCTGTTTCGTGTCACGCGCGATGCGGATGTAGAGATCCGCGACGACAAAGCCGCGGACCTGCTGGCGCTGATAAAAGAGTCGCTGCGCGAACGTCGTTTTGGTCTTGCGGTTCGACTCGAGGTGTCGTCGTCGATGCCGGCTGAGATGGTTGAGTATCTGACCAACGCACTCAAGATCGAGAAGGGCGACGTTTATGTGATCGATGGCTTGTTGGACGTGCAGGACCTGATGGAGCTTTACGGTGTCAATCAACCGGAGCTCAAAGACAAACCGCTGAAGGCAATCGTGCCGCCTGCGTTGCGTAACAAGGAGTCGCTCTTCGACGCGATTAAGAAGCAGGACATACTGCTGCACCATCCTTACAGCGCCTTCGTCACGATCGTCGATTTTATTGATGCGGCCGCACAGGACCCGCAAGTCGTGGCGATCAAGATGTGCCTGTATCGAACGGGCCAGAAGTCTCCGATTCCGCAGGCGCTGATACAGGCGAGTGAACGTGGCAAACAAGTCACCGCAGTAGTCGAGATCAAAGCGCGCTTTGACGAAGAGCACAACATCGAGTGGGCCAAGCGACTCGCCGAGTCGGGCGTACACGTGGTCTACGGGCTCGTGGGCCTGAAGACGCACAGCAAAGTCGCGCTCGTAGTGCGACGTGAAGACCATGGACTGCAAACTTACACACACATCGCCACCGGCAACTACAATCCCACGACGTCGAGGGTTTACACGGACCTCGGATTGTTAACGAGTGATTCGATGATCGGCGACGATGCTACTGACCTATTCAACTTCCTCACCGGCTTCTCAATGCAGAAGGACTTCAGCCGGCTGATGGTCGCGCCGTTGAACCTGCGACGCCGCATGATGAAGTTGATCAAACGTGAGACCGAACATGCTGTGGCAGGTCGTCCGGCCTACATCGCAGCCAAAATCAACCGCCTGACTGACCTGCCGATCATCGAAGCGCTTTACGAAGCGTCGCAAGCGGGTGTGAAGATCGATCTCATCGTGCGTGGCGCGTGTATGATTCGTCCCGGTGAGCCCGGACTCTCGCAGACCATTCACGTCCGCAGCGTCGTGGGACGATTTCTTGAACACAGTCGCATCTTTTATTTTGCGAACGGCGGCGAGGAAGAAGTTTACATTGGCTCGGCCGATTGGATGGCGCGCAATCTCGATCGTCGCGTTGAAGTTGTTGTGCCTGTGCTCGATCCGCAGTTGCAGAGTTATCTAAAGGATACCGTGATTGCCGCGTACCTGCGCGATAACGTGAAGGCCAGAGTCATGAACTCCGACGGCAGCTACGAGCGTCCCGCGATGCAACCCGGCGAAGAGTCTTTTAACAGCCAGTTGTTCTTCGAAGGTCCAAACAGTTCACCTGCTGTTGGAAACGTCCACTCATTGAAGAGCAAGCGTATGTGGTCCAAGAAATAGGCCACAAACAGGCACAAAAGTCACAAAAAATTTCTTCTTACCGATTAACTGCTTTGTGCCTTTTTGTGGCTCAACGAAAGGATACGAGACATGAACCGTGTGACCCTTGCGGTGCTGGTGACGTTTGTCGCGCTGCTCTTAGGTAGCGGACTTTTGGCTTTTTTGTTACGCGATCAACCAAATGCTGTTATGCCGACGAGCTCGACCGGTGCAGTCGCGGCGCCGGGCCCTTCCGAGAATCAGACGCGACATCAGATACCGTTGCTCGGAGAGGTCTTTGGACCAGACGCGTCTGGTCTTACGCCGTCGAGTCTCGCGAGTTGGGAAGCGACCTCCGCCAGAATTGCGTTGCGGTTTTCACTCGCAGCATTTTTGGCTGCCCTGCTCGCGTTCCGTCCGCGACGCGGAGCGCGTAACCCTTACGTCGCGCAGACGGAGATTCTGATGGCAGTGGTGGCGGGCGCGATGATGATGGTGGTGGGAGACAGCGCTGCGCGAGCCTTTGGAATTTTTGCCGCCGCCTCGTTAGTTCGCTTCCGCACGAACATTCGTGACCCGAAGGAGATCACCGTGTTGTTGGTTTGCCTGGGCGTGGGGCTTGCGGCGGGCGTCGGACGCTGGGATATGGCTGTTATCCTGACTTTATTTGTGCTGATCGCTTTGTCAGTTTTGGAATACTTTGAACGGTTTCAGGTCTTTCGCTCGATGGAGGTTCGCGTACAGACACGCGGCGTCGATCGCACGGACCAGATACTTAAAAAGCTTTTCAAGCGTCATGGATTTGAGTACGAGTTGCGTGAGCTTAATCGTGAGGATGCGGACGAACCGATGGGCGCGATTGTTTACCTCGTGAACCTCGACCCGGTCGCGAGCACGAGTCAGTTGAGCGAGGAGATCCTTTCCGCGGATGGAGACAATGTCGATAGTGTTGAGTGGGATCAGAAGGAGAGCAAGACGTACATCTATCGCTAAACCGTTCTCGACTAACTTAACGCCGAAGGCGTTCGCTAATTTCAGCCCATGGTTGGAGTGCCAGCGACAACCCTGGGTCACGTATTTAAATCACGCAACAAACCCTGAAAGGGTTAGCGCCGCACATGCCTAACCCTTTCAGGGTTGATTTTTATTTTTGCTTTGTATCCCAGGGTTCTCGCTTGCGCTCGAACCCTTCTATGAAGCCGGGTCTTGTCAAGAGGAAATTAGAGATCTGATTGGTTCACCCTTCTATTCGAGTTTCCACAGTTGACTAACAACGTAGCTTCTCACATGTGGTCTCATTCAAC
>Ga0068859_100001786_pt1 | contig 21895 bp, 20 predicted proteins | sample KBSSwiS22_FD_66585 | JGI IMG/M metagenome (GOLD analysis project Ga0068859, IMG submission 66585) | Switchgrass rhizosphere microbial communities from Kellogg Biological Station, Michigan, USA - KBS Switchgrass S2-2 | ecosystem: Host-associated > Plants > Roots > Rhizosphere > Soil ...
GGATCCGTAGTCGAAATCGACGACGATCGTCTGATAGAGCCTTCCGCCATTCAAATAGGTGTTCGCGCCTGCGGAACTGTCAGGTGACATGAAGTACGGAAATGCGACGTCGCTTCCGGCCTCGGTCTTCAGTTTCATGTTAGCGTTGTTGAAGGCGGCGCAGACAGGTGGGCCTTCGATAACGTTGACCGGAGTTCCGGCAGCGGAGACTACAGTTCCTCCGTAGTAACGTCCGCACCAGTACCGCCAAAGATCCGCGTTCGTGATCAACGCCCCCGCCGAGGTTCTGCGGCCGGTTCCCCACACGTACACGGGGAAGGCAGCCAGAGGTTCCGGAGTCGGATCTACCATGATCGCGCGAGCGACTTCCCAGTTGCCAGCATTGTTCGCGCTGATCACGAGATGTCCGGGTCCAACAAAAATCTCGCAAGCGGATCCACCCGCGGCGATGTCGATCTCAACGGTGAAGAGTACTCCCGATGGATCGGAGACCTCAAAACCAAGGCGGACGATCGTCGTCCTGGTCAGCTTCACCGTCATGAAGCGGCCACCGGCATCGACCGGAGATTTGTAGACGCCGCCGCCCAGACTTGTCCACCGCTGCCCGCTCGGGAAGACGCCGGTTGCGGCACTTGGAAGCGTCGTGAGCATAGCCGTATCGACGGCGTTGATGATGTCCTGGACGTCGACCGTCGTTCCCGGTAGGGTTGTGTAGACGAATGCCGTATTGAGGAATGAAGGAACGGCCATCAGAACACCTCCTGTACGGCGCTCGTCGCCTGGGGCGCCTTCAGGTGATGACCGCTCCAGGCGAGCCACGCGGAATCGGCATCGTGAGCAGGCGGCCCTGAGGCCTCACAGAAGGTGCAGGACACACTCCACTGCCCATCTGGACGTGGAGCGTTGATGTGATTCCTAGAGCCGCAGAACTGGCACGGTCTGGACTGGAATCCCGCCGGAAGAGTCATCAGGTCTTCCTCACGGCAAAGCGATCGTTGGGCGTTCCCGTCAGAGGCATCTGGAGGACCTTCATGATGACGGAGCTCGACTGATCGATCGGAACGGAGACTTCGACTCCGACGCCTGCCGAGGTCCCCTTGACCAGAAGGCACGAGTACAGCCTTCCGTAGATCCTGTTCTGGTTCACAACCGAAGCGCTCATCGCGATACACGGGAACCAGATGTTCGATCCTCCGATAGTACGACCCTGGAGCCCGCCTGAAGCGAAGCCCGCCTGCTGGGCGTTGAAGGCCGGGATCAGATAACAATTCTGAAGGAGGGCGAACGTGTTGGCCGACTGGACGATGAAGATCGAGCAACACTGCCAGCCGTTGTCGAGCGCATCGGCGGCGTTCCTCGAGCTCGCCGCCACCACCCAGCGGTTGTGGGAGGTCTGAGTCTCCGGGGACTCGTCGAGCATGATGCAGTAGATGCCTTCCGGCGTCGCGCCGTTCATCCAGTCCAGCACCATGTGGAACTGGCCGATGAAGTAATTGACCGTGCTACCAGCACCGGCAATCTGCGCCCGCTTGGTCAGGGTCCGGCCAGCTCCGTCGGTGACGGTGAACTCCAGGTTCGTCGCCGCGATCCTGGTGAACGCAATCGTCATCTGACGGCCACTGGCATCGGCCGGAGACTTGATCGTGCCGCCGCCTCCGGGGTTCGTCCAGGCGGGAGTGGCCGCGAGCGCGAGGGCCTTGATGCTCGCGATGATCGTGTTGACGTCGACCACAGCAAGATCCTGCTGGTAGTAGACGGTCCCGGTCAGATATGGAGGTGCCATCCTACGCTCCCCTCGCCCGCATGACGATCGTCTGTCCCGGAGTGGTGCTGCCGACCTGGGTGATGACCGGACGGAAGAGGTCGTCGACCTCGAGCGCGACGGGAATGGTCAGCGTTCCGTATGTTGCTCCATCCGCGATCGTGACCCGGTTTGCGATGTCAATGCCGCCGTTGATCGCCCAGTCGATCAGGATGGCGGCACCGGAAGGTGCGACACGGACATTCGCGTCGAGCGCGACAAAGGACGTCGCACGCTTCGCCTTCAACTCGAAGATGGTTCCGTTCTGGTCGGTCGAGAGCTGACCGCCGAAGACCCACAGGACGTCGTTCGAAAGAGCGAAGGCCTCGGGGCTTGCGAAGAGTAGCCAGTTTGTTCCATCGGAGACGATCTCGATCGACGAGTATTGGAGGCCGATGGTCGCGGAGGCGGCCCCGTTGATCGTCTGGCCGCCGGTTGTCGCGATGGTGACGGTGTTCGCAAGCGTCCCGTCAATGCGGAGCAGCTTGAAGCCCATCCCCTTTTTCACCGTCACGGCAGACGGAAGCGTAACGACACGGTCTCCGCCGGACGCGTCGATCGTGACGTAGTAGTCCGTATCAAGAATGCTCTGGGGAGACGTCGAGATCGCGCGGAACGGGAAGTTGATGTTCCTATTCAGAGCGCGGTCAATCGAGGCCGCAAGATCAAGAAAGGTAGGGGCGCCCATACAGGCTAATCCCTCTCGTACTGGACGGCGATCGTCGTCGCGACAGGTGCGCCGCCAACGGCGTTCGAAACGTCCTGGACCTCAAGATTGGCGATGGCGCCATCTGCGCCGCCGTAGGTGTACTGACCCAGACGCGGGAGGAGCTGGCCGCTCCCTGCGGCGCCGCCGACCTCGCGGACGCGCACCCAGGTGCCCGCGGGTCCCGTATTCTGAACCGTGAAGCGCCGCGTCCCGGCAGGGATCGCAACAGCGATCGGCACCGTGGTTCCGGCCGGGATTGCGACATCCGCATCGGTCGTGATCGTCGAGCCGGGTGAGCCCTTTACCGAGATCGCACCGGCCGCGCCGCCCGCCGTAACGGGCAGCGGATTCGAGGACGAAATCGGAGCTCCGTCCTCGTCATGCAGGACGGCGGGCCAGAGATTTGGATTCAGCGGCGCGGGCATCTCATCTCCTCAATCACTTCTGGATGTCACCGGCTTCGAATTCGGAAGCCTGCTCGGCCCAGTAGTAGTAGAAGCCCAGGATCCCGCGGACCGTCACGTCGACGCCGGACTTGTTCTCGATGAGACCCTGGATCTGCGCCCGGCCGCGGACGCCGAACTGAAGACCATTCTGATAGAACTGCTCCGGCGTTGCGACCCCCGGCCAGACCGTCGTGCGCCCCGTCTGGATCGGCGTTGTCCCGCCGTAACCGGTCGGGTTCTGATCGTCCCAGACCGGCAGGACGTTCTGCGACACCTGCGCCACACCCTTCCTGCCGAGCTGAAACCAGAACTCGAGCTGCGAGTTGAGAAGCGGCGCGATCGGAGCGACGTCGATGCCGAGCTGCGAGATGATCGCGCGCTGACGATCCGCGAGCTCGCGGTCGAAGATGAGCACGGTTCCGCCCGCCGGAACGATGAGCGACGAGCGGGCCTTGATCAGCGGCTTTGCGAACCAGGGCGGCTGATTGAAGGCCGGGAACTTGACGAAGTTGATCTTCGGCTTGGCGCACGGCGCCGCCGAGGGCGGAGGCGGACAGTTCGGATCGTGAACGACGTCCATCGGCCGGGGTTCCCCCTGGCCTGCGTCGCGCCATCCGTCGTAGTAGAAGTTGTCGTCGTAGCCCATCCCGCCGCCCGGCGGCGGGCGACGGCGACGACGAGGTTCGTCCTTAGCTGACATAGCTGATCTTTCTGCCTCCGAAGACCGGCTTGACGAGATTCTCGGCCGAGCCGAGATTCAGAAGGTCCAGCTGCACCTTCGTCGAGCGCCGGATGAGCCAGGAAGTCGCCCAGCGGGCGGGCCAGATGCCGCCGGATCCGCCGATGCCGCCCGCCACCGCGGTCGGCGAGTGACCGCCGAAGAGCAGCGAGCAGTGGATCAGATCGTTCGTGAGAGCGCGGTCGTTCTGACCGTCGCGGATGCGGCAGCGGAAGGTGTCCTCGGACTGCGCGGTCAGCTTGAAGACCTCGAGATCCGCATTGTCCGGGATCGTCATGAAGAACGGCGTCGGCTGATCCGACGCCGGGACCGGGAGGATGGCCTCCTCGTCGGTCGTCTGCCAGTAGCAGTACGTCCGCTCGCGACGGTCGACGTACTTCCAGGTCTCCTCGCGCATCTCGGACGGTGCCATGTTCGGGTAGAACTTGATCCCGCCCATGACAAACTCGACGTGCCGGGCGTTCACGAGGTCGTTGTTCACGAGCGTCAGGTTGATCGACTGGACCGGCGGGATGAAGATCGTCTCCGGCAGGACGTACGGCCGACCGCCGTCCCCGGCGAGCGCGATCAGCGGGACGAGGCGGTTCGAGAACTGGATCCGCTTTCCCGGGTGCTCGAGCAGGAAATCGATGTCGTAGGTCGTGACCACGGCGCCGGGATCTCCGTCGTCGTCCGCATAGACCACGACCTTGGCGTAGAAGCACTCGATCGGGCCGTCGTACTGCGCGACCATCGGGAAGGGACCGCGCTTCTCGCCCGCCGCCAGACGGATGATCTGGTTGGGCTTGGCGGTCGTCAGCTCGAAGGGCTGCACCCAGTCCTTCGCCGGGTTCATGTAGATGACGCCGCGCTGCTTGGGATCCGGATAGTCGTTCGGGCGGCGCAGGAACGTGGGAACCTGGGACCAGCTCATCGTCGTCTCCTTCCGAGCTAACTCAGCAGGGAAGCGGGACCGCTACGCGCGGGCGCTTACGCTCTCGGGCTCATCAAGGGGCGGCCCCTCGCGGGGCCACCCGAAGTTGCGTCCGAAGAGCGCTTTTAGACGCCCTTGTAGAGGATGCCCCGGATGAACCACCGGAACAGCAGGTTGCCGGTGGTGCCGGACAGACCGCTCGGCCAGGAGATCTTGACCGAGTAGGGCTCGGTCGAGTTGATGTGGAGCGCACGTCCGCCGATGTCGAACCGGTAGATGTTGTCGCTCACGCCCAGGCCGATGTGGGGCGCGTCCGTCGCGCCGATCCCCTCGGTGTCGACGCCGCTCGGGACGTCTTCGATCGGGATCGTCAGGAACTTCGTGTCCTGACCGAAGATGACCTCGGCCACGCCCGCCGCTTCGACGAGCGAGAAGTTCCCGATCGACAGGATCTTGCTGTCGGGGGCCGCCCAGATGCGGGCGTTGAACCCGTACACGTCGAACGAGAGCGGCGTGCCCAGGGAGCCCGCCTGCGTCTGGTTCGAGTACAGGAACGTCTTCACGGTCCCGTCGTTCATGCTCTGGCCGACCGGCTTCTGATAGAGCGTGAACTCGCGGTCCGGATCGGACGCCAGCATCACTTCCGAATCGTACATGGGGTTCTTGTACGACCGGACGATCGCCGCAGGAACGCCCTGCGTGATCTTGTAGTAGGGCTGGACCACCGTCACGCCCTGGTCCATCGGGGCGCCGCCGGGAGGAGGCATGGTTCCCACCTTTCGAACTCGCCATTTCTTCGGCCGGGACTCTCGTCCCTAACTGCCGTCGGGGCGGGCTGGCTTCTGGCCCGACTCCCATGGAGCGGTCCGCGCGGGACCGTTCTATGGGAGGCACCGGAGGTTTTCCTCCGGTGCAACCCTGGATTCGCCTAGAACCGCTCGGTCATCGACTGCCGGGAGAACTCGTCGGCGTCCTCGCCCATGCCCGCCTGAGCGCGCTCGGCGCCCACCTCGGTGAGGTAGGCCCCCATGCCGCCCTCGGCCTTGACGAGGTTCTGGTTGGTGAGATACGCCTCGGAGCCCGCCGCCCGGAGGTACTCGATCCCGGCCGGACGGAGGTACGTCTCGTAGCCCTCGGCGCCCGCCGCGGGGAGGTACCCGTTGACGCCGCCGCGGAGCTCGCGGAGCACCTCGGACTCGATCGCCCGCCGGAACTCGTCGTTCTCGGCGCCCGACAGGGTCGGGACGTACTGCTGGAACTGCGTGCCGGACACGGCCTGGGACAGCGCCTGCCACAGCGTGGCGAAGAGGCCGCCGGTCAGGATCCGCGCCGTCAGGCTCGGCTTCTTCAGGAACGACGAGATGCCGGTGAGGCCCAGCGTCGCACCGAAGGTGCTGGCGATCTTCCAGTAGGGCATCGACTCCGGAGTGGTCGGCACCCAGGACTGGTTCACGAGCAGCTTGCCCAGCCACAGCGATCCGCCGAAGCCCACGCCCATCTGGCCGAGGGTCTCGAGCGTGTCGACCGAGAAGGCCGACATGATCGCGTTCTTGATCGCGCCGATCGGATCGGACGCGAGACGCATCACCGGGTTCCGGTAGACGCGCCGCGAACGGCGACGGCTGTACGGATTCCGGCGAGCCCGACGGCTACGACGCCGACGGCTGGGGTTGGCGACCACGACCGGATTGCTCCGGACGCGCCGACGGCTCCGGCTGCGCCGGTAGCGCCGGGGGAACTTGAACGCGCGGATCTGGCCGCGCCGGGATCCCCGGCGGCGCCGACGCGCGTACTTCGTGATCTTCTTCCAGCGGCGGCCGACCTTGATGAAGCCGCTGGGATTGCGACGGCGCGAACGCCGACGCCGCGTCACGAAATGCCCCTTGGCATTCCGCGACACGCTGCGCCGCCTGCTCCGACGGCGCGTACGGGAGCGTGCCATGACCTTCTCCTTGCCCGTCGTGCGGGCGGTTCTGGAACGACGCCTCCGAGCGGCTACGGGCCGCCCGGGGTTTGCAAACACGAGTGCTCCGATCATTCGTTCACCCTCAATGCCTCAGCCAGTCGCTCGCGACCTTCCGGCCTTCGAGCGGCATCAGCAGCATCTTGCCGTCGGCCGAGGCCAGAAGCGGGACCGTCTTCTTGCCGCCGCCGCCCTCGCCCCACTTGTGGCGGTACATGTGCTGGCCCTTCTTCGAGCCCTTCGGCGGCTTGTACATCGTCTCGGGCGAATCGCCGTAGTGCGTCAGGGCGACGACCGAGTCGATCTTGTCCTTCGAGCCCATCGCGAAGGTCTTCCAGATGACGCACTTCGCGTTCTTGTTGGCGGCCTTCTGAAGCTTGAGCGCCTTCTGGCACTGCTCGATCAGGCCGCGGTCGCCGATCCGGCGCGCGAGGTCGAGCGCCTCAGCGACCGTCAGGCGCGTGCCGGGCTTCGGGAGACGAACCGTACCGGGGTTCGTGAACGTCGTCCCGACGGTCTTCTTCGCGCGGTTCATGACGCTCTCCGCGCCTTTTCTCGCGGCGCGCGGTCCGTACTGCTTCACGACCATGCCGCGGGCGAATGCCTGACCAGACTTCTGGGACCGCGTGTGCCCCGGCGCGAAGACCGCCGCCGTGTTGAGGTCCTGCCTCGCGTGATTGAGGATCCTCGCGGACTCCGGACGCGTCAGCGGATTCACCGCGACCGCCACACGACGGCGCTTCGTCGTCCCGCCGCTCGAGGTCGTGTCGAGCCACTGCGCCTCAAGCTTCCGCTTCGCGTGCGCCGGAACCGACGACCAGGAGCCGAGCGTCATACCGCCCTGGTAGTCACGGTCGTAGCCGACGATCTCGAGTAGCGCCTCGCGCTGACGGCGCGTCATCGCGTTCCATGCGATCGAGATCGGAGGATTCTTCTTGGGGCGCCGCGTATGGACGTTCCTGGCGTACTTCTGCTCCAGGGCGTCGTACATCAACTGCTCCATCGTCTCCTTCTCGGGTCCACGGACTGACGGACCCGGCGTGAACGGAGACGTCGACAGGATCTGGTAGAGCGCCGATCCCCCGCCGCCGTGATAGTCGTTGGCGAACCAGTAGATCGCCCCTTCGATATCGAAGTTTGCGTCGGCGCTGTTGATGTCGCTGTGAAGGTGCCGGAACTCCTTCTTCAGGAAGTTGACCATCTCGCGCTTTTGTGCGGCAGCGTCCGGAGGGTTAGCTGCGAAGACGGTCTGGAGGAGCGGATTCGGGCGAACGGGCCCGACGTTCTCCTTCGCCATGTAGCCGGGTTCAGCGTGATGGTGACGGACGTCGAGCTCACCACGCTTCGTGACGTGGAAGGCGTGCGTCTTGAGCCACTCCCTATCGGTGATGAGAGGGATCGTCGGGTGGACCTGACGACAGGCGGTGTTCGTCTCGGACGGCCTTCCTCCCGCGGTCTTGCAGTGCGGGCAGAAGCCGTACATGCGAGCGCGGTCCTGGTTGTCGCTCGTCCACCGGTAGACGAACTTATGAAGAACCTCCACCTGAAGGTGATGCGGCAACTTGTCGCCGCGGATGATCGGATTCGGACAGGCGTTTGACCGGATCGCGGACTTCGCGGTGCGGGCCCACATGCTCGAGACGGCCTTCTGAGCGCCGCTCGGACCGTACTGCGAGACCGCGCGCGTAAGGCCGTCGGCCACGCCGCGCAGGTAGTTCTTCCCGGAGACGGTCTGCGTCGGAGACTTGCTCCGCTGATGGATGCTCCGGGCGCGAGAAAGAAGGTTCGCCGACTCTTTGCGCGTGAGCGGATTCGTCTTCGGACCTTTTCCGAGTCCGAACGCACGGATGAAGTTCAGCGCATCCTTGCGGCCGAGCGCGGTATAGACGCCGTCGCCCTGGTGGTAGTCGGCGTGGACCTCTCCGCGCTTCGCGAGAAAGAATCGGTACCGAGTCACGCCGTCGCCGGGCGCCCAGGTTGCGACCGAGAGACCGGCCGCGCGGGCCGCGGCTTCGACCTGATTGTCTCCGCCCTTCGGATTGTTGAAGGTGAAGATGTTCGGCCGGACGCCGCTACGACCGCGGAGGTGCTCGATGAGCGCCTGATGCGCGGCGTTGAACGGGCTCAGCTCGTGGGCGAGGATGAGGTTGTCCGTGCGCTTCAGCATCTTCGCGATGGCTCCGCCGGAGATGCGTTCTCCGCGGAGATCGAAGTGCCTTTTGACGGCGTCGTTGACGGCGTCGCGAACGCCCTTGCTGTAGTAGTTCCGAGGGTTGTTGAACGTGAAGACGTTCCGGCGGACACGGCCAGGGTTCGTGTGGCTCGTCGGCGTGATGGTCTCGGTGACGCCCATCGCGTAGATCGCGGGCATGTTCACCTTCATCCCGACCTTGAGGCCGCGGATGTCGAGGTAGACGACGTACGTCCGGCCCGTCTTCTGGGCCTTGTTGCGTCCGGCCCAGACGCATTTGTTGATCGCCTCGTTGCCCATGCCGGTGGCGCGCTTCGTGTACACGACGGTTCCGTCGGTCGTGTCGATCAGGACGAATGAGGGCGGATTCTTCCTGGCGCTCATGCGGACCTCCGACGCGGCAGCATCGAAAGGGCGACGGGATTCCTGCGGATCCCGCCGTGGGTGCGAGCGGCTTTGACCCCGATGAACGTTCCGATGAATGCGGCGGCGATGGCTCCGGTCACCACGAAGACCCCGAGGATGGGCAGGACGTCGTTCACCATGATCTCGCGGATCGCGGGCTTCATGGAAGCGACTGCCGCATCGGTGATCGACGACGTGACGTCGCCGAAGCCGGTGGGTCTCTGGACGTGGTACACGTAGCGCATCAGAACTACCGGCGGCGCCTCCCGCTGGAGCCGGGCCGGTGGGCCATCGCGAGGTAGGCGGTGCCGCCTGCCGCCGCGAGACCGAAGGCGATCACCCAGGGGTTCGTGTACCAGGGCGTCTGCTGCTGGAGGCCCATGACGTTCCGTCCCGCCAGCTTGTTCGTCGCGTTGACGACGGCCTGGGCCGCCTGCGACTGCATGACCGACGGAACGACCGTTCCGGCGGCCTTGAAGACCGAGCTGATCGTGTCCCAGACGGAGCCGCCCGCGGCGGCGGCGGTGGTGCCCGTCGGCGTCGCGGTCGCGGTGGGCGTCGGCGTCGGCGCGTACATCTGATCGTACGACGTGATCGCGCCGGGCAGATCGCCCATGCCTTCCATGGTTCCGAACGGCACCCGTCGCGGAGCGACCACGACGTTCCGGCGCCGGACGAGCAGCGGCTGATCCATAGAGACCTTCACCTTTCTCTCGGGAGACTCTGCGGCTTTGACCTTGATGTGTGGTCCGGTCTTCACGTACCGGACCGCGTCATGACCCATGTGACCGTTCCAGCGGGAACCGGGCGGATAGAACTGACGGACGATCTTGATCTGCGGAGTCCGTCCGCCGGTCGTGTAGTAGGGGTTCCCGTGGTCGTTCGGCTGACCCTCGATCGACTGGATCCGCTCGGACGGGTCAAGGCGCGGCGCGGCCTTGAGCATGTGCATGTCCGGCTCCATGTCGGCCGACGGGATCTGCGTGTTGTGCGGGACGAGCAGCTGGAGGTCCTCGAAGTTCCCGGGCGGGATGACGCCGGGCCCGGCGCCGAAGTCCTTCGGGATCCCGTAGCTGATGTAGTCCTTCGGGTACGCCGCGTCGACTCCGGCCAGCGGATCCTCCGGGAACGCTTCGTCGCCCGCGAACTCTCCGAGACCTTCGTTGAAGGCGTTCATTTCGGATTTCCCCACGACGTTTTCGATGGGTTTCTCCGGCCAGCGCGCGAAGAGTTTCTCGTCGACCGGCGGACGCCAACCGGGTCCCACTCCCGGCGTTGACGAGTCGAGCGCGCGCCAGTCTTTTCCGACCAGGAGCGAAGTCCAGACGTGCGAGTACTCGTCCGGACGCAGCCGGTCGACCTTCGCAGTCTCGAAGGCGTACTGGAAGCCGAGGATTCCGCCGAGCGTCGCCGTCACGATCGAGAAGGTGTCGCAGTCGCCGACGAAGAGCCCGGGGCCCGTGTAGGTCCCGGCGCGGCGCGCTTCGATGATCGGCCGCATGGCCTCGATCGGGTGCTCGATCTTCTCGATCTGGAACGGATCCGGCTGGAAGATGCCGTGCTTCTGGACCCAGTTGAAAACCGCGTCTGCGGTCGCGGCGGTCTTCGCGCGCGGATCGCTCGAGACCGACGCGCGGATCCAGGTCGCGATCTTCTGGAAGGTCGGGTCGAGCTTCCCGAGCGCGACCAGCTTGTGCATCTTCTTGATCGTCGACTCCGTGCCGACGACGCCGCGGTCGAGACCCTCGACGGTGCTGCTCATCGGCAACCCCCGGCGAAGGAAAAATAACAGAACCCCGCGCGGTGACGCGGGGCCCTGGGGAAGAAGGAAAGACTGAAGTGGGAGTCGGAGAGGCCGAAGGAGTTGGCTGCGGCGGACGAACGTCGCATGACGCTCCCTGGATCTCTCCAGGCTGTCCGCCCAGGACGGGCGATCCGCCTACTTCTTTGTCGCGAGCACGGTCACGGTCGGCTTACCCGCGCGCACTTCGACGCGCAGCTGCGCGTCGCACCGTTTGTTGCGGCACTTGGTCTCGAGGCTTCCCTCGATCGACTGCCGCATCATCCAGTTTCCGCACGCGGGGCACCGGAGATCGTTTCCCGTGCTCTCAGGCATCTTTTCGTCTCTCAACGAAAAAGGCCGCGGGACGCAACATGCGTCGCGCGGCCTGTCCGCCCAGTACGGGCGATCCGCCAAACTTCTTTCATAACAGTTTGCATCGTTGTGGCTCTTATGTCAAGCACAAATCGAATTTGACTTACCGTCTCCTGGGAACCTGATTGAGCAAAGTGAGGACCGTACCGAGGCCGCCAGCCTTCGCGATCACGCGGAGGTCGTCGCGCAGACCGCGGATCTCATCGATCAGCTCGTCGATGACGTCGCGCATTCCATCTCTCGGCTGCATCATGGTCTCGATCAGACCGTGCGTTATCTCGATCTGCTTGTTCATGAGCTCGATCTGCTTCTTGGAGATGGCGTGCAGGTTCGCCGTCGCCGTCGCGAGATCTTCGAACGACTTAATGAACTGCGTCCGCTGCTTCCGGATCTGCTCGTCGTTCGGATCAGGCATCTCAGCTCCGCGAAAGTCAGCGTGTACACAGGGTCATCGGACCGCGGCCACGTCGATCTCTGCGAGATTTACGCTTCCGGTGCCGCCGGTCTTGCGCGCCTTCATGAAGACGCCGGGAGATTTCGGATCGTGATCCGGCCCGAGATGCTGGATCCACATGTCGAAGAAGATTTTTTTGAAGTCGTCGAGCGTGTAGCGCCAATAATCGTTCGGATACGCGTGGTACGGGAAGCCGGGCGACCGCGTCGTCACGACGAGCAGCCCTCCAGGACGGAGGACGTACTTCATATTCGCGACGATGGTCCGCCAATCGTGGGCGTGCTCGAGCATTTCTGTCGAAATGACGACGTCGAACGATTGCGAACCGAAGTATCGGCCGATCTCCCGCGCGTCTAGAACGATGTCGACACCCTTTCCGTGGAGCGCGTCGACGCCGACGTACCGCTTCGGCCCGTGAACGCGCAGAGCATTACGCGGCGAGCCGTTCACATCCATCGAGCCGACTTCCAGGACCTCCATGCCGCGGATATCGTCCGCGTCCACCTTGTCGCCAAGGAACTTCAAAACGCTCGTGTGCATAGACCCTCTCCCCTGATCATCTAGTCCCCGTCCCGCGAACGCCTCGACTAACTGCGCGAAGCGTCCTTCTCGCGCTGCCACTCCCGCTGGATCGTCATGACCAGCTTCCGCAGATAGCTCGCGACCACCTCTTCTTCGCCCGCGCTCTTGATCTCGGTGATCTTTGCGGTATCGCCCCAGGGAGCGAGCAGAGCTTCGAGCTTCATGCCGGAGTCGATCTCCAGGATGTTGTCCAGGATTTCGTCGTCCAGGTACTCGATCGCGTCTCCGACGACATAGCTCTCGGCCTTCGAATCGGTCTGAGCCTTCTGGGGATATCCCTGCCTGATCTCCGAGCGGATCCCGTCCAGGATGAAGTTGACCGAGAACTTGCGATCGTACTTCATCTCCCCAGGTCGAACCGGGAACGGGATCTGGAGCTCGGCGCCGTTCTCCCCGAGCATCGGGAAGATGCCGTGCTTCGGCACATCGTCTCCTTTCGGCGGCGCGTCGACGGAAGCCTTCGCGGGCGCCGCGCTCTCGGAAGGCGTGGGCTTCTTCGACAGGTCGTGGGGCTGAACGACCACTTTCTTGACGACGCCCTCCTGGGTCTTCGTCGTCGAGACGACACGCGAGGTGGGCTGGCGCGGCGGAACGTGCTGCGCCGCCTTCGGCGCCGGAAGGGCGTGCAGCTTCCCGTTCGCATCGGCGACGAGCTTGATCCCCTGCGTCAGGAGGTCTTCCTGGACCTTCTTCGCCGCAGCGGTTCCGGCCTCGGCATAGATCCGGTTCATGACTTCCGGCGGAATCGGCGCTCCGCCGGTAGCCGCTGTCTCCTGGTTCATCTTCTTCTCGACGAAGGTCTTCGCGATCGGAGCGAACTCCTTGAGCGCGGTCTTCAGGACATCCTCGTACGGATCGCTCTCTTCGGGGGCCTCGTCGGATCCCCGGCTGCCGGTCAGCTGACCCCATGCGAGGTCGATCAGGCGCGACTCGACGTCGGAGTGCCGACCGGTGCCGCCCTTGTTCGGAGTGGTGCCGGTGATCCCCTGGAGCTTCGTCACGCGGTCGAGGAACTTGTCGAGATCGCCATCGGCCGAAGGCGCGTGTCTCGTGTTCTGCTGGCTCTGGATCAGAGCCAGCATATCCTTCGAGTGCTGCTGGGACTGCTCCAGCATCTTGACGAAGAGCGCGTTGTCGTCGGACTTTTTCGCAGGCGCGTTGATGAGGGCCGCGACGGTCTTCGTCAGATCGGCGATCGAGTTCTGCATCGCGGAGAAACGATCGTCGTTCTTTTTCGCCTCAGCATCCTGACGAAGCCGCTCGTTCTCCTGACGCAGCTTCCGGATCTCATCGTTCTCGGTCGCGGGCTTCTGGTCGCGTCCGTCCAGCTCGGCGTTGATCTCCTTGATGAGCTTCTGCGTCTCGGCGATCTCCTTGCGCGTGTTGGCCCTTTCGAGCTGACGCTTGAGCTGCTCGCGGATTTCGACGAGCGCGTCGGTCTCCTGCATGGTCGGATCCTTTCCCGACAGGAGACGCTCCTGCGCCGGATCGACCTGATCCGGCTCGACATCCGTTACGCCTTCGACGTACGGCGGCGCCTTCGGATCCGGATGCTCGATCTTGAAGTGGCCCAGGATCGTGTTCTCTCCGGACGACGTGTCCGGATGGATCGTGCATTTGTACGTCGCGCCCCAGTACTCCTCGAAGACCTGCTCTTCGATCGCCGAGATGGACGTCGGGCAGGTGTACTTTCCGGGAAGCCGGACGTTCGTGATGATCTTCTCGCCGGTCCGCGGATTCCGGATATTACGCGGAGTCTGACGCGTGACGATCACCATGTTCTTTCCGTCCGCCAGCAGCGTCGCGATCGGATCATTGTCCGAAGGTTCGCCTCCGGCTTCGGGATCGTTCACGGGGGCCGGAGCCGCCGCCGGGATCTTCGCCGCGGCGCCTTCGCCAAAGCGCTTCGCCGCTGCGCGAGCCGACTTGTCGGATCCTTTGATCGTCAGCTGGACCTGCGCGGGCTCCTCCGTCGCGACGGTCGTGCCCGTCTCGGCCTCCTCCTCGCTGGATCCGTTATCGGCCGGGTGTCCCTGAGTACCGGACTCATGTCCGGCTTCCGCCGGGTCGGACTGCGGGGCGCGGGGCGGCCTCGTTCCCTTGCTTCGCGACATTCCAAGCCTCCAAGAAAGCGGGATGGCTGACGAAACCCTTGAACATGTGGACGACGCAGTAGATATGGACAGAACCGTTTGCACAAAGGCTGGCGATTGAGTAGTGTGGCTCGACCTTTTTGGAGCCGAGCATCGACGTGGAGAGAGGGCAAAGCAGCTTGACCTGCGGTAGCATCACCCTCTCTGCCTTCGCCACAGCCCTATTTATAGATAGGACCCTCTGGGAGGTCAACGAAATTCGGCATAACATTTTTCACTTGACTGGCTCCCCAATCAGGGTATACTCCTTCTCGTGAGGACCCTGGACGCTGTCAAGCCCCCGAATCAGGATCGCCGCCGCTCCGTCTGTGCGGCCGGGGTCCTCACAAGCTCACGCCGCAGTTCGTCATTCGGACGTGCGGCGATTCTGATTCGGGGGCTTTAGAGGGACGGCCTGCCGGGCGGAAGAGGAACCGCGCGGTGGGTGGGAAGAAGGAGGAACCCGTGGTCACGAAGGCGTCGCCGCCCGCACAGGTCAAAAAAGAACTTCCGCCCTGGCAGTTCACAGCTGATCAGCTCATCGCTCAGTTCACGCCCGGCAAGACTCCCCGCCCCCAGCAGAAGTACTTCCTGGAGCAGGTCGCCAAGGCCTTCGCCGCCGGGAAGCGCGTCGTGGTCGGCGAGCTCCCCACGGGCGCCGGAAAGACGGACGCGTGCAAGACGGTCGCGAACGCGCTCCGGTCCGCCGGTCAGCAGACCTTCATGCTGACCTCGCAGAAGCTCCTCCAGGACCAGTACACGAACGAATACCCCTCCCCCGACATCGAGGCGCTGAAGGGCCGCGCAAACTACTCCTGCACCCATCGTGATGCCGAAGAGGGTCAGGACGCGGCTGACGGCGTCTGCCGCCGCAAGTCGAAGGGCATCCTCAGCGAATGTGTCGACGACATGGAGGCGGGCCCGATCGCGCGCGCGGCGGACATCACGGTCCTCCAGGCCGCGGTCAGCCTCGCGCTCCCCTCGTCCTGCCATCGCTGCCCCTACTGGGAGCAGCTCCAGAAGTGCCACGACGGAGCGATCTCGCTCTTCAACTTCTCCAGCTTCCTCTTCCAGCAGCGGATCGGCCGGTTCCCGAAGCGCGCCCTCATGATCGTCGACGAGGCCCACAACTGCGAACAGCAGCTCATGTCGTACGTGACGCTGGAGCTCTCGGAGTGGACCCTCTCTCTGGTCGGGATCAAGATCGAGCGCGAGATCCGGACGAAGGCGGAGTTCCTGGAGTGGCTGGAGGAGACCGACCTCGTCGCGATCGTCGCCAAGAAGCTCAAGGACCTCCAGGACGGCGAGGGCGACGACTTCGATGAGGACCTCTCCGCCGCGGAGAAGGACGCGCTGGAGGAGCTCCAGGGCAAGCTCGCGACCTTCATGGCCTTCCTGGAGAAGACGGAGTGGATCCTGGAGGTCGTGAGGTACAACGACAAGCGGACCGGCGAGGAGCGGCGCAAGATCGTCGCGCGCCCCCTCTACGCGAAGGACTTCGCCGAGGACCTCCTCTTCCGGCACGCCGACCGCCTCTGCTTCATGTCGGCGACCATCCTGGACGTGGGCGTCTGGGCCCGGAACCTGGGCCTCTCGGCCGACGAGGTCGAGCTCATCCGGACCCCCTGCGACTTCCCGGTCGAGAACCGCATCATCTGGAAGGACTACTGCGGGAACTTCGGCTTCAAGTACTTCTCCCGCGAGCAGAACCCCAAGGACCCGACCGAGCCGAAGTTCGTCCAGAAGGTGACCCAGATCCTGGAGAACCACAAGGGCCAGCGCGGGATCATCCACTGCCATTCGTTCAGCCTGTCGAAGATCCTGTACCAGGGCGTCGAGACGGACCGGTTCCTCTTCCAGGAGCACTTCAACTCGAAGGACGAGATGCTGGAGGAGCACGCCCGCCGGACCGACTCCGTCATCGTCGCGCCCGCCATGCATGAAGGTCTCGACCTGAAGGGCGACCTCTCGCGCTTCCAGGTGATCGCCAAGATGCCCTGGCCCAACATGCAGGACCGGGTCATCAAGCAGCGCATGGACCGGGATCCCCAGTGGTACGCGTGGCTCTGCGCGCTCAAGATCGTTCAGTCCTACGGCCGGTCGGTCCGCTCTCGCGACGACTGGGCGACGACCTACCTGCTCGACGCAGGCTTCGAGGCCTTCCTCTGGAAGAATCGCGCGATGCTTCCGGACTGGTTTCACGAGGCGCTCAAGCCGGGCGCTCCCAAGCAGGTGCGGCGATGAGCCGCATCGAAACCTGGGAGGTGAAGAAGCCGGGTGCGTGGTCGATCTTCATCGACCCGTTCTTCGATCCGGAGAACGCCCGTCGTGGGCGTCAGCCGCTCGTCAGCGTCCACTCACGCGAGGAGTGGTCCTTCGAGATCCGGGACCACGCATGGCAGCGCGCCGGGGTCAACTGGTCCGCGATCGGCCAGACCGATCCGGGTCGGACGGAGATCTTCGCAAAGGTTCTCGTGATGGCCGCCGAACATGCCCGACAGATGGACGTCGAGCATGGATTCGCCGCGGCAGAGGTGAAGACGTGCTGAGTCTGACGATCGTTCTCTGCGGCCGGTGCATGAGCCCACGGCCCACCGAAGTACGCGGCGCGGAGAACCTGGAGCCCGGCCTCTACGAGGCCAAGATGGAGCTCCTGCACGGCGTCTGCCTCCCCTGCAGCACGCAGACCAGTCCGAAGAGCAATGTGACACAGAGTGACACATCCAAGAGGAACAATCCAGCAGAGGAGAAGGGGTAGTTTCGAAGGTTCGTGGGGAAGGGAAGAAGGAGAGAACGGTGAGCAACGATCCATTTTCAGATCCTGCCGACCAGAAGAAGTACCTCAAGATCGCGCTGTCCGGAGAGGGCGGCGTCGGAAAAACAAGAGCCGCGCTGTCGTTCCCGAAGCCGTGCGTCGTCGACACGGAGAACGGCACCGAGCCGTACCGGAAGAACTACGAGTTCAAGAAGAAATTCGCCAACCGCTGGCGTCATCTCGATGCTCTGATGACGTGGCTGCGCGGTCATCCCGGCGTCTACGAGACCCTGATCATCGACTCCGGAACGGTCTTCTATCTGGATCTGATCCAGGACATCGTCGACTTCATCAAGAACAAGCGCGGTAACGAGATCATGACGCCAGGAGATTGGGGCGTTCAGAAGCGGCGCTGGGCCGCCTGGATGAACCAGCTCGTCGAGCTGCCGATGCACGTCATCCTCTCATTCCGGGAGAAGCCGGAGTACGAGGAGACCACAAACAAGCGCGGCGAAGAAGTCCGGAAGAAGACCGGCAACTACTTGCCGGAGTGGGACAAGCAGACCGAGCACCTCTTCGATCTGTGCTTCAGGTGCTACACCGAGGAAGACAAAAAGAACAAGACGTCGAAGTTCCTGATGGCCTGCACGAAGACGCGGTACGACTGGATGCCGAAGTACTCCGTGCATGACGTGACGAAGCAGCGCGCCTTCCAGACGCTCTTCGAGCCGCACGTCGTTCAGATGCTGACGGCGCCGGATCCTCCACCGCCGGTCCATACCGAGCCGCTCATCATCATCGACACCGAGAAAACCGAGGCGGAAAAAGTCCAGGAGGCGATCACGACGGTAGCCGGAGCGGCGAAGCAGGATATCGTCGAAGCCGTCGAGAAGATCGGCGAGAAGAAGATCGCCGAGGCCACCGGAAAGGATCTCGCGACGGCGCCCGGCGCGCCGGACGATCCGCCCGTGAACACGACGCCCAATACACCCGAGATGAACTGCCAGGAGCTCAAGCGGTTCTTTGGTACCCCTCCCATCGAGAAGGATCAGCCCGAAGCGACCGCCGATGACCTCAAGCTTCTGATGGAACGCGGCGCCAAGATGCGCTGGGCGGACGACAGCAAGAAGTGCCGGAAGCAGGGCTGCTCGGCGAACGGCCACATCCATCCCTGGTTCCAGCCCGCGGACGCGAAGTCGATGATCCGGTGCATGTACAACGTCGAGTCTTCGAGGGATCTGCGGAAGCCTCAGGTGGACTTCCTGTACGGCGAATTCGCCAAGGTGCTCGCCGAGCAGGCCTTCCTGGATCGAGACAAGGAGAACACGGTCTACATTGCAACTCCGGTTGGGACTACTGAAGAGGAGGTGAGACGGAACGTTCTGACTTACACGAAGTGATCTATCGGGAGCCCAGTCGTGCGACCGGGGGAAGACTGGCTCTGGAAGAGGGAAAACTAGGTTGATTTGAAGGAATGAAGGAGAAAACCATGGGAAGCCCCAATCCGTTCAGCGACTTCGACGAGGATTTCCAGAAATCCGAAGCGGCGACGTTCTCGACGCCGGGACGCGTGCCGCCGGAGACCTACAAGTTCGTCTGCACCACCCAGGAGGTCAAGAAGGGCAACGAAACCGTCACGGCCGACTACGAGATCTTCGTCGCGAACTCGGGATCGCGCGGCTTCAAGCTCTTCTGCGAGATCCTGGAGCCCGAGACCGTCCCGAACCCGAAGACCGGAGAGCCGCACATCACGAAGGGCGTCGTGATCGAGCGCGTCTTCTGGGGAACGAAGGACAACCTCATCTACATGAAGCGCGACCTCTCGACGATCCTGGGCCGCCCGATCGAGCCCCACGAGAAGCTGAGCGAGCTTCTGACCAGCACCACCTGGGCCGGACGGACCTTCGAGGGCGTCGTCGCCGACGAGGAGTACCCGCCGAAGTCCGGCAGATTCAGCAGCCGGATCCAGTTCATCAACCCCTGGGCGCCGCCCGCCGCGGAAGGCGCCAACCCGCACGGCGCGGCCACCTCCTCGAAGCAGGAGGAGACGAAGAAAGTCGAGCAGAAGGGCGCCGCGAAGCCCGCGGATCAGAAGAAGTCCGATCCGAAACCCGCCGCCAAGAGCGCCGGGAAGAACGACTGGTAACTTCCTCGAAGCGTGACGGCGGCGAGTGACCACGACGCCGTCACTTCTCTCTCTGCTGTCCACGGGGATTCCTCCCCCGTGGACAGCGCTAGAGAGAACCGACGTAGATGGGCAACAGGTTCGGGGAACGGTAGCACGGGTTGAGAGAGGGTCCGAATGTCGGACACCGCACCGGGGACAGCGTCCTCGGAATACATACTCGCGGCAGCGCGAGCCTACGTAGCTTCCGGTCTGTCTGTAGTTCCGATCCGGGGCGACGGCTCAAAGGCTCCAGCCTGCGCGTGGAAGGCCTACGAGAAGCGTCAGGCGATCGACTACGAACTCCATAAGTGGTTCTCCGTCGAAGGCCCGATCGGCATCGCCATCATCGGCGGCGCGATCTCTGGGAATCTCGAGATCATCGACTTCGATGACCCATCCCTAATCGCCCCTTGGGTGGAGGCCGTCAAAGCGATTAAGGTAGATCTCATTGAGAAGCTGCCGCGGATCGCCACCCCTAAGGGTGGAGCTCACTTCTATTTCCGCGCTCCAGCCGTCGAGCACAACCAGAAGCTTGCCATCGCCGAGGACAAGCATGTCCTGATCGAGACGCGCGGCGAAGGCGGCTACGTTCTGGCGCCGCCCAGCCATCCGAAGTGCCATCCTCTCGAGAAAGCGTACGTTCACGCCGACGGTCCGCTGCTCACTGAAATCCCGACGATCACGGCAGAAGAGCGGATCATGCTGCTCGATACGTCAAGATCATTCAACCGTGGACCTAAGAAGGTCATCGGCCCTGGAGAGAAGGGAAACCCTTCGAAGGAAGGAGAGATCGCTCCCGGTGACGACTTCAATGCGCGCGCTACCTGGGAAGCTGTGCTCGAACCCTTCGGCTGGCGCAAGGCGAAGATCGACGGACCGATCACCTATTGGAGGAGACCAGGAAAGACCGATGACGGTCACTCTGCGTCGGTCGGCTTCTGTGGAGACAACCTGCACGTCTTCAGCTCGAACGCCTCTCCGTTTGAGCCGGACGCCACCTATTCGAAGTGGGCCGCCCTCACCTTCCTGAAGTACAACGGCGACTTCAAGAAGTCGGCGAAGGACCTGCTCGATCAAGGCTTCGGTCAGAAGACGAAGAAGAAGAGCGACGAGCCGGAGGACACAGTTACCGACGTCGACGCCGCCAACCAGTTCGTCTCCCATTTCGGGAAAGACTTCGTCTTCTGCGATCCGTGGAAGAAGTGGGTGGTCTGGGATGGACGGCGCTGGGTGTCCGACCGCGTCGGTGCCGCATTCGGCCGTTCTGTGGAGATCGCCGTGAACGCTGGATCTCGCCGTCAGAAGGCTGAGCGCATCTCCGCGACGCTTCGTGTTGCCCAGCACATGCGCGCCGTCGAGCCTGAGCAGTTCGACGGCGACCCTTGGATGCTGAATGTACTGAACGGCACGATCAACCTGAAGGACGGAACGTTCTCCGAGCACCGTCGAGAGAACCTGCTCTCGAAGCTTTGTCAGACGCCGTACGAACCGGACGCCAAGGCGCCGCGGTGGGAAGCGTTCCTGCGCGAGATCATGAACGGGAACGAAACGCTGGTCAAATACCTCCAGCGTCTCGCCGGATATTCCCTGACCGGCGTGATCCGCGAACACATCCTGCCGATCGCCTACGGCAAGGGCGCCAACGGAAAGTCGACCTTCCTGGGGGCGCTCCGAAACGTGATCGGCGCCGACTATGCTGCCGAGGCGGCGCCGGACCTCGTCATGACGAGAGTAAATCAGGCTCACCCGACCGAGCGTGCGGACCTCGCAGGGAAGCGCTTCGTCACAACGATCGAGGTCGAAGATGGTCGTCGTCTCGCCGAGAACTTCGTCAAGCAGCTGACCGGTGGCGACGAGCTCAAGGTCCGTAGGATGCGCGAGGATTTCTGGACGCTTCGTCCCACCTGGAAGATCTTCATGGCGACGAACAACAAGCCGGAGATTAAGGGAATGGACTTCGGCATCTGGCGCCGCGTCCGCCTCATCCCGTTCTCCGTCGTCATCGGACCAGACAAGATCGACTACACGCTCATGGACAAGCTGATGGGTGAGCGCTCCGGGATCCTGGCGTGGGCGGTTGAAGGCGCGAAGAGCTGGCGGGAGGGTGGCCTCGCCGACCCTCCGGAGGTCCTGTCGGCGACCGCGGAGTACCGATCGGATGCCGACGTCGTCGGCCGCTTCTTCGCCGACTGCTGTGTCTTGATGCCGCAGCTCCGGGCCAAAGCGTCCGATCTCTACGACACGTTCGTGGACTGGCACCGCCGGGAGATGGGACACGAGGATCCGATGTCCGGTACGGCATTCGGGCGGCGGCTGACCGACCTGGGTTACAACGTTGACAAGGCTGGCGGGGTGAAGTGGAGACTCGGGATCGGCCTGACGCAGACGCACGTCAAGGTTTCCAGGGAAAACGACTTCTGATTTAAAGGACAGTTGTGGTGCTGAAACCGCAAAATTATGCAGGAAATGCAGTTTTTAGGACA
>Ga0068859_100001788_pt1 | contig 21889 bp, 16 predicted proteins | sample KBSSwiS22_FD_66585 | JGI IMG/M metagenome (GOLD analysis project Ga0068859, IMG submission 66585) | Switchgrass rhizosphere microbial communities from Kellogg Biological Station, Michigan, USA - KBS Switchgrass S2-2 | ecosystem: Host-associated > Plants > Roots > Rhizosphere > Soil ...
CCATGAAGATGCTGACGAAGCTGATGGTCGCGTTCGTATTGACCGCGTTCGGAGCGTCCGCCGCCTATGCCTGCGACGGCATGAAGGGTCACGAGAAGGCCGACAAGGGCGATCAGGCCACGCCGTCCACCGCCAAAAAGGACACAAAGGGCGGCGCCCCGTCGGATCAGAAGTCGTAGCAGTCGGTTCGTTCCTATCGGGGAGGCATGATGTCCAGTCAGATGCGCGTCGGATTCGTCGGGCTGGGCATCATGGGGGGCGGGATGGCGAAAAACCTGCTCGCCAAGGGCCACCGCCTCGCGGTGTGGAACCGCACGGCCGGCCGAGCGGACGAGCTGCGCGCCGCGGGGGCCGCATGGGCGGCCACGCCGCGCGCGCTCGCCGAGTCGGTGGAGGTGGTCTGCACCTGTGTGTCCGATCCGGCGGCGCTCGCGGCCGTGGCCGGTGGTGAGACGGGTTTTCTCGCCGGCCTGAAATCGGGCGCCCTCGTGATCGACTTCTCCACCGTGGGGCCCGACGCGGCCACCAAGCTCGGCGAGGCGTGCGCTGCCCGCGGCGCCCGCTTCCTGGCCGCTCCCGTGACCGGATCGAAGAATGCGGCGGCCGCCGGCACGTTGCTGCTCATGTGCGGCGGGACGGCCGAGGCTTTCACCGCCGCGCAGCCGGTCCTGCAAGCCGTCGGGAGCAAGGCCATCCACGTCGGCGAGGTCGCGCACGCGACCACGGTGAAGCTGATCGGGAACCTGATGATCGCGCACATGGTCGAGGCCCTTTCCGAGGGGGCCACGCTGGCCCGGCGCGCCGGCATCGGCGTGGAGAAGCTGCTCGAGGTCGTGCAGAGCTCGGGCTTTGCCTCGCCGTTCTGGGACTTCAAGGGCAAGGCGCTCGCGGCGGGCGATCTCTCCACGCACTTCAGCGTCGATCTGATGCACAAGGATCTGACCCTGGCCTTGGGCCTCGGCCAGGAGCTGGGCGTCCCGCTGCCTGCAGCCGCCACCATCCGCGAGATCTACCAGGCCGCCCGCGCTCGGGGCCTGGGCGCCCTCGACATCATCGCCACGGCCGCTGCCGTGGTCGATCCGTCGCTCCAGCCTGTCGTCGCGCCGGCACCGCGCGAGCGATGACGCCGCGCTGATCGCGGCGCGGCCTCAGCCGACCGTCGATTCCATGGCGTCGGCGGCGTCGTTCGCCCCGCCGAGAGAGCCGACGAAGGTGTGAAAGGCCGGGTTGGCCCGATCGATCGACAGGACGAACTCGTCACCGTCGTCCACGCGCATGACGTATCCGTTGGCCACGCAGGACAGCGGACCTGGCGTGACGAAGCCGAAGCTCACCCTTTCATCGAGGGCCAAGGTCCGACCTGCCGATCGGAAGCGGACACCCCGGGGAGCGATGTCGACGACCTCCACGGTGAGCGACTCGTTGCGCGCTTCGACATGGATCACCACGGGCAGACCCAGCGGGTACCGGGCGTGTTCGCGGCGGTCGGGGCGAGAGCGCGGGCGAGGATTGGCTGGAGTCATCCGGGTTCGCTTCCGGGGCGGTGTTCCGCCGGGTCCTTAATAGTTACTTGGCCGCCGCCGACCGGGCCATCAAAGTTTCCCATCGATTTTTGTGCCCGCGGTGGGGGCCTTTCATCATGCCCCGCTCGCCATCGGACCGGGCCCGCCGGGCCGGAGGTCACGCCGCGCTGCTCACTGGCGGGCGCGGCGTGAAATGGTGGCACGCCCATTGCTGACCGGCGTCACCGCGCCCGGGATCCGACGGGAGGCCGCCGAGGAGACGCCGCGGCCCGGGCCGGCTGGTGGGCGGCCAGCCAGGCCCGCGTCTCGGCCGCGGCGGGCGGGGTCGACTCGCCGCCGTCGTAAAACCGGCGAGCCGCCTCGGCGAGGCGGACGGCACGCGCGCGATCGCCGCCCGAATCCCACAGGGCTCGCGCCAGCGCGAAGCGCGTGTCGGCCACCTGCAGCTGGTTCGGCTCGTGGGCTTCCCGGATGCGCAGCGCCCGTTCGAGAGGCGGCACGGCCTCCGCGAAGCGCCCCAGCTTCGACTGAGCGACGCCCAGACCCGTCAGCGGATAGGCCAGGTATGAGTGGTCCGGCCCGAGCTGCGGCTCCCAGCGGCCGAGCGCGTCCAGGAACAGGGGGATCGCGTCGGCGGCCTTGCCCTCGGCGATCAGGTACTCGCCCCGGTTGCTCAGCACCTTGGCCAACCAGGGGCTCCCCTCGCCGTACGCGCGGACGAAGATCTCTTGGGCGCGCAGGTTCATGGCCAGCGCGCCCGGGGCGTCCCCTCTCGCGAACAGCGCCTCGGCCATCGCAAGGAAGCTCTCGGCGAGGTCCGGCGATCCCGGTGGCAGGACCCGTTCCTTCATTGCCAGGGCCTCCCGGGCGTAGCGCAGGCTCGTGTCCCGATCGCCTTCCTGCAGGGCCATGGCCGACCGTGTCTGGAGGAGCCAGGCCCGCACGTCGTCGTGACCGGGTCCCAGGCGATCGAGGATGGCGTCGCCCAGCGCCACCCAGCGCGCACCCTGCTCGCGCCGCGCCAGGGTGTAGCCTTCGATGCCCGCCAGCAGCGCCGCGCCTTCGGCCGCGATGTCGTCGCGACGTGACGCTATGGCGGTCCAGACCCCTTCCTGAAGATCGGCGACCACGGTTTCCTTCCGGAAGGCGGGGGCGTCCTCGAAGGCCCACGTCCGAACCAGCACCTCCGCGAGGAGCGGCCGGTACCGGGTGGCGCGCGCCTCCTCGATCGACTTGCGCCCCAGATCCAGGGCCTGGCGGTGCTTGCCCGTCAGGTGCAGCGCCTCCACCACGGCCGTCTGCTGGCGAATGGCCTCGACGCGAGCGCGGGTCGGTGCGTCGCGCGGCGGCTCGACCGGTTCGCGCAGCAGCTTGATGTCGGCGCAGCGGTCGAGCGTCGGCAAGGCGCTGGCCGCGTCGACGGCGCGCGCGACGGTGTCGCGGTCCGCCGCCGACAGCACGTCGACCAGCGCGCGCAGGCCGGTCAGCCGCTCGTCGAGGCAGGTCATGCGCAGCTCGAACGTGTCGGCCGACTGCTCGGCACGCACGTGGCGGGCCTCGCAAGCGTCGCGGCGGGCGCCGAGCCACCGGGTGGCGTAGCGGTCGAGAATGGCGGCGGTCCGGCTCCAGGTCTCCGGCGCGTAGGCGAGGCCCGTGGAGGCGAAGGACGCGCGGACGCGATCGTGCACCGGGCCGGATCCGCTCGGCTCCCAGAGGCCGGCCAGGCGATCGGAGCCGCGCTGGCAGAGCGCCGGGCCTTCGTGGCTCGTGTGGCCGGCGCGCCAGAGGCCAACCCCGGCCAGCGCCGCCACCGCCACCGCCGCGCCGGCGGCCGCCAGCCGCCGACGCGACCGCCCGGGATCGTGCGCGATCGCGTCGACGAGCGCCTCCATCGAAGGCCAGCGCTGCGAGGGGTCCACGGCAAGCCCACGCAAGACCGCGCGCCGCAACCAGCTCGGAACGGTCCCCTTGGCCGACGGCGGGCTCACTTCGCCCCGCAGCACGGCCGCCATCAACGTCGAGAGCGTCTCGGTTGGAAACGGGTGCGCTCTGAACAGCGCCGCGTAGAGCGCCACGCAGAAGCTGAATTGATCGGTGCGCGCGTCGGCCCGCGCCCCCACGAACTGCTCGGGCGCCATGTACAAGGGCGTGCCGAGCAGCTCGCCCGTGCGCGTGAGCGGCGCCTCGCCGAGCGCGGCCAGAACGTCGGCGGATCGGCCGTCGCCAGGTTCGGAGATCTCGTCGGAGGTGTCGTCCACCGAGCCGTCGTCGCCGATCGAGCGTGCCAGGCCGAAGTCCATCACGCGGATCTTGCCGTCGGCGCCCACCATGACGTTCTGGGGCTTGAAGTCTCGGTGCACGAGGCCGGCGGCGTGGGCGGCGCCGAGGCCCCGCCCGGCCTCCGTGAAGGCGGCCAGGATCTCGCGGCGCGTGCGCGAGCGCTCGGCCAGCCAGGCGGCCAGCGTCTGTCCGTCGACGAACTCCATGCCCACGAAGACCCGGTCGTCGTGAGTGCCGGCGTCGTAGACGACGACGACGTTGGGGTGCGAGAGCTTCGCGATCGCCTTGGCCTCCCGGAGCAGGCGGCTCCGCCCGCGTTCGTCGGCGGCCTCGCCCTCGGCGCGGAGGAGCTTCAGGGCGATCTTTCGATCGAGCTGCGGATCGTAGGCGGCGTAGACGTCGCCCATGCCTCCGCTGCCCTGGTGACCGAGGATGATGTAGCGACCGACCGATGAGCCGCGGACGACGGGTTGGGGCGGCGGACCGGCGGGCTGCGACCCGGGGGTCCCCGGGCCGAGGGCGACGGTGACGAGCAGTCGGCACGGGGAGCAGCTGCGAGTGTGGGCGTTCAGCCGCGCGACGGCCTCGGGGGGCAGCCGCCTCTCGGCGAACGCCTCGAGGGTCTCGTCTTGTACGCAACTGGGGTCCACGTCCTGGCTCGCGCTGGGGGGACCATCATGCCGGATGTGGGTGTGATCGCGGTAACGATCCTCGCTTGATCTTGTGAACTGGACGCATGTCTTTTATAAGAGACACAAGAGAGACGCCGAGGCGTCGTGAGCGCTCGGCTCGCCTAGGTGGGCGGTCCGGACGCTCCCAGCGAAAGGACAGTTCGATGACACATGCACACGGAAGATCTGGGTGGGTCGCGAGACTCGGCAAGATTCCTCTGATCTGGCTCGCCATCACGGCGACGGGCTCCCTCGCCGGGTGCGCGCGAGACCAGGGTCGGCCGACCGAGGGGGAGCCGACGGGCTCGGTCAGTCTCAGCCTCACGACGCCGGCCGGTGTGACCGTGAACGCCGTGGCCTACACCGTCACGGGGACGGCGTTCACCAAGAGCGGCACCATCGACACCAGCGCGTCGCCGACGATCAGCGGGACCGTCGGGGGCATCCCGGCCGGCAAGGGCTACACCCTCACGCTGACGGCCAAGTCGGCCGCCGACAACACGACCTTCACGGGGTGGGCCACCTTCGACGTGATCGCGGGCGCGAGCACGTCGGTGACGGTTCACTTGAACGCGCCCAGCACGACCGGCAACGGCTCGGTCGCGGTGAACGGCACCATCAACCTGAGCCCCCACATCGACGAGCTGACGGTGGCGCCCCAGACCGCGTTCGTGGGCGCCCCGGTCAAGCTCGTGGCGGCCGGCAGCGATCCCGACACGGGCCCTTCACCGCTCAGCTATTACTGGTCGACGACCGGCGGGGTCATCGACAACCCGATCGCGCCGAGCGCGACGCTGACCACCACGACGCCCGGCACCTTCACGATCAAGCTGACCCTGTCGGATGGCGACGGCTCCGACACCGCCAGCACCACGGTCACCTTCGTCAGGCCACCTGCGGCCGGAGGAGGCGCGGGGGGCGTCGGCGGGATCGCGCCCGCGGCGGGAGGGGCGGGGGGCACCGTCGCGCGCGGACCGAGCACGCCCAACATCCTGCTGATCATCGCCGACGATCTCGGCGCCGAGGCGACCAGCCTCTATCCCGACCTGGGAGGCACGAAGGGCCAGGTGCCGATCCCGAACATCGAGGCGCTCGCGCGCAACGGGCTCGTGTTCGACAACGCCTGGGCCAGCCCCGTGTGCTCGCCCACCCGGGGCACCATCGTGAGCGGCCAGTACGGATTCCGCACCGGCGTCACGACCGTCGGCAACGTGCTGCCGACCTCGACGGTGACGCTCTTCGACCGGCTCACCGCCGAGGGCCCCACGTACACGCACGCGTTTTTCGGCAAGTACCACCTCGGCGGCGGCAGCATCGACCCGCGCCCGGGCGTCGCGTTCCCCGAGGTGCCGCAGATCCTCCAGCACGTGCGTGATCTGGGGATCACGACCTACCGCGGGATCCTCGGAGGCGGGCTCGTCGACTACTTCAACTGGACGACCTACGACATCAACGGGCCGCAGCTCGCCAACACCACCTACGCCACGACCGCTCTGACAGACTTTGCCATCGACTTCATCCACCAGCAGCAATCCACGAAGCCCGGCCAGCCCTGGTTCCTGTATCAGGCGTACAACGCGCCACACGCCGCCAACGGCGGCAACAACCCGTTTCAGGTCCCGCCGTCCGAGCTCCATCACGTGGATCTGAGCTCGGTGGGCAATCCGGCGGCGGGCGCCTACGGGACCAACATCCCAATCTATCAGGCTGTGATCGGGGCGCTCGACACCGAGGTCGGCCGCCTGCTGGCGGAGGTCGACCTCAGCAAGACGCTGGTCATCTTGGTCGGAGACAACGGCGTCCCGCCGCCGGTGAAGGACGCGGCGACGGGCCTGCGCGACGCGAAGGGGAGCGCCTACGAGGGCGGCGTGCGCGTGCCGCTCATCGTCGCGGGGGCCGGCGTCACGCGCCGGGGCCGGGAGGACAACCTGTTCGTGACGACCGACCTCTACGCGACCATCCTGGACGTCGCGGGCGTGCCGGTCAGCCACGTCAACGACAGCTACAGCCTGAAGCCGTTGTTTGCGGACGAGGCCGCTTCGAGCGGACGCACCTTCTCGTTCTCGGAGATCTCGAGCGGGACGAGCCAGCGCCAGTACGGGTTGCGCGACACGCGCTTCAAGCTGGTCAACAACCTCGGGCGCTGGGAGCTGTTCGACCTCGTCACCGATCCGCACGAGGCGACGAACCTGTACACGAACGCGCCGTACGCGGCGGCGCGCGCCGCCCTGCAGGCCCAGATCGCGGTCCTGAAGGCCGACGCGCTCCCCGGTTACTTCCAGTCTCCTTGAGCGACGCGCCCGCGGCCCTGCAAGGGGCCGCGGGCGGCTCCACAGCCGTCGGGCTTCGTCACCGGCAGCGGCGATCGCCCGCGAGCTCGCCGCGCTCGCCGCCGCAGAGGGCCCGCAAGGCCGCCTGAATGGGGCCGTTGTCCGGGAAGCGAGCGCGTGCGTCGCTCAGCGTCGCGAGCGCGCGCTCGTCCTGGTGCGTGGAGTGCAGCCCGACACCGTAGGCGTAGGCATAGTGGCTGTTGTGGGGCGCGAGCTCCCGGGCTCGCCCCAGCTCGTTCACGCCCGCCACGACGTCCTTGCGGCGGACCAGCTGCATCCCGAGCGCGAAGTGGACGTCGGCGGAGTCGGGATAGAGCGCGGCGGCCTTGCGCAACGACGCCTCCGCGGCGCCTTCGTCGCCGGTGGCGCGCAGGTGGTCGGCAAAGTTCAGGTGGGCCACCAGCGACGTTTCGTCCCGCCGGACCGCCTGCTCGAAGGCCGCGCGCGCGGCCGCCCCGTCGCCGGATGCCTGGCGGAGACGGGCCCGTTCTACGAGCGCCTCGGCCCGATCGGCGTTCGCCGTCAGCCAGGCCTCGTAGTCGGTCATCAAGGCCGCCCGCGCCTCCCCCCCACCTGCGGGCAGCGGAGCCTCGCCGGGGCGCGCCGGGCCCAGCAGGGGAGCGACCGCCAGGCGCACGGCGCGTGAGGCGTCGCTCGCCGGTCCCGCCAGCAGGCGCGTGCGGACTTCCACCGGCGCCGACCGCAGCGCCTCGACCGCGCCCAGCCGTAACCACGGGTCGGCGTCTCGCAACAGCGGCTCGGCCAGAGCGGCGGCCTCGACGGGGGCGTGCGCCCCCAGCTCAGCCAGGGCCGTGGCCTTCGACAGCCCGGACACGGCCGGATCCCCGACGAGGGCGCGCGCCGACGCGGCCGCCGCCGGGTCCTCGTGGCGCGTGGCCCACGAGACCGAGCCCAATTTCTCAGCTCCCGACGGTCCCAGGCGCCGTCCGCTGCGATGGCGGGCGATGGCCTCCGCCGCCCAGGCGTCCCCGCGCGCGGCGTGGCAGGCGGCGCACGCGTTCGGCGTCCCGAGCGTGGCGCTGAGATCGGGCCGCGGGACCGCGATGCGGTGATCGCGGCGCTCGTGAACGACCATGTACGTGCGCCAGGGCATGTGGCAATTCACGCAGCGGGCGCCGTCCGTGCCGGCGGCGTGGAAGTGATGTTGCGGGCTGTCGAACGTCGGGCGGTCGTGGCACTGGGTGCACAGCGCGTTTCCTTCGGCGCGCAGCCGCGCCGTGTGCGGATCGTGGCAATGGCTGCAGGTGATCCCGCGCGCCGCCATTTTCGATTGGAGGAAGGAGCCGAGCTCGAACACCTCGTCCTTGATCTGCCCGTCGGCGTAGTACAGTCCGTCGCTCAACAGCTCGGGCCGCCAGGTCTCGAGCATGCGCTCGTGCGACGGATCCTCGCGCAAGCGGACGCGGCGGGCGTGGCAGGCGCCGCACTGGTCGAGCTGCTCGGGCTGGGTGTGCAGACCGTTCACGAATTCCCGCGCCCCTGCGCCTCGCGCTCCGCGGTCCGCGGCTTCGACGTGCGCCGAGCCAGCGCCGTGGCAGCTCTCGCAGCCGTTGGCGAGCTCGCTCCACTGGCTGTCGAAGCGACCGGTGTCGTCGGAGAAGCGCTTGCTGAAGCGGGTGGTGTGGCAATCGCCGCACATGTGATTGAAGCTCTGCCGCGGGCGCGTCCAGAACAGCGGGTCGGCCGGCGTCACGTCGTCGTCGGGATGAAGATGGAACCAGCGTTGGCCGCCCTGCTCGCGCGGGCGGCTGTCCCACGCGAACGGCAGCGCCTGGATGCGGCCGTCGTCGAACGCCACCAGATATTGCTGCAAAGGCGCGTATCCCAGCGTGTAGGCGACCCTGAACGTCTCGGCCTGGCCCTGCTGGTTCTCGGTCGTCACCAGGAACGTCGAGCCCTGGCGCGAAAAGCGAGTATCACGGCCGAAATAGCGGAAGGTCACGTCGCCGAAGTCGCCGAGGACTGTCGCCGGATCCGCCGGCTCCATGGCGTGGCGGTGATGCGACGACGACCAGGCCGCGTGCTCCTGGGCGTGGCAGCGGGCACACGCCTGCGAGCCCACGAAGCGCGCCGGCGCGGCGTCGCTCGCCCCGGTGACCTCGGTCGTTGGTCGCCGCGCTCGCGCCCTCAGCTTCATCCCGCCGATCGCGGTGATCATCAGCGCGAGCAGAGCGGCCGTCACCCGCCAGCGTGGCAACGCGAAGGCCGAGCGAGGGCGCGACACCGGCGGCACCGGTCTTGTATAGTGAACGTACGTCTTTAAGGCAAGACGCGGTCCGCGCTCGCCGTCGAGACCGACGCCGAGGTCGAGGCCGGACGGGGCGAATCCGCGGGTTCGGGCCGGGGCGCGGCCACGGCCGAATCGTCGATGTGGTGGAAGACGCGGTAGTCGAGGCGGCGCGAGCCGTCGGGCATGTCGGAGATCAGGTCGCGGAAGCGGCCGCCCCACACGATGTCGGACAGCTCGTAGCGATGCCGGGCATGGATGTTCTGCCCGACGGTTTCATCGACGCCGTAGAGCGTGACGAATAGCTGAGCGTTTTGTGCGCGCAGGCTTTCGAGCGCCTCCGGACCGTGAAAGGGGCTCGTCTCGTCGATCCGGTGCATGGCCAACCACGTCAAGCTGAACAGGGCGTTGTGATCCCGCACGAGCGGGAGCTCGATCGGGCGGCGCAGCACCTCGCCCTCGGCGGTCCGCTCGGTCCGGAGCAACACCAGACGGAGGTGGGCCTCGAGGACCTGATTGTGCCGCCAGTTCGCGAGGCGAAACATCAGGTGAGGCACGCCGTCGCGCACGGTGACGGTCATCCGCTCCGAGAACACGATGCGGGCGGTGGGCCGCGAGAACTTCGAGAAGGTGATGCCCGTGACCAGCGCGACGCTGAGGATGCCGACCAGCGCCTCGACCGTCACCACGAGGTGCGTGTAGCGCGTGGCGGGCGACATCGCGCCGTAGCCGATGGTGGCCATAGTTTGCACGCTGAAGAAGAAAGCGTCCTCGAACGATCCGGGGCGGGCGTTCAGGATGCCGCCCGGCTGAGCGACATAGAGCAACGCGAACAGCGCGTTGGCGGCCAGGAACCCCAGCCCGACCACGGTGAAAAAGCCCGTCCAACTGCGCCGCAAGAGGAAGTGATAGATGTCCTTGTAGGGCTCCCATGGCCGGCCGACGGCGCGGATGTTGGGGAGGACCGGTTCCTCGGTGCGCCTCCGGCGTGCGCGACGAGGCCGTTCGATGGGGGGCGGTCGCGACATTCGTCGGAACTAGTTTATGACCTCGGCAGTTACGAAATCGACCCGTGAGCCGGGAATCTTGCTCAAGGTCCGCGGAGCACCCGCCGACACGAGAAGGGCAATGTCACCCGTCCATCCCGACCGCCTGCGGGTCGCCAAGAACCGAATCTCTGAATGGCTTTCGACACTTAAGGTTGCCGGCGACGGCTTGCCCCCCCCTACGAAACAGGAGCTCCTGCGCCAGCTGGACTCCGCCAAGCCCACCACCCGGACCGACGGGACCGTCGAGCTGGTCCTTCCGGGGCTCTCGGCGCTGGGCATGGGAATCTTCCAGCACTCGTTCCGCTTCGACTCCGTCCGCGTCCGCGTCGTCCCGTACGGCAACAGCTGAGCCGCGCGCGCGACTGGCAGGCCATCCCCCGGAGGTGGCTCGCAGCGTCCGCTCCCTCGGCTCGCTCACCCGCGAACGCCCCTTCACTGAGATATGGTCCTGCGCAACCCCTACTGATGGGGGCCGAGACCACCCTCATGAAGATCGTCATTCCGGGCGGCACCGGTCAGCTCGGCCACGTCCTCGCGCGAGCGTTCCGAGCCCGCGGGGACGAGGTCGTCGTGCTGGGGCGCGGGAGCGGCACGGCTGCTCCCGAGGGCTCGCGCTTCGTGCCGTGGGACGGGCGCTCCGTCGGTCCCGCTGAGGGCGGCCCGGGTGAGCGCTGGGTCGACGAGCTGGATGGCGCCGACGTCGTCGTGAACCTTGCCGGCCGCTCCGTCGATTGTCGCTACACCCGCGCGAACGTGGAGGCCATGATGAGCTCGCGCGTCCAGTCCACGCGCGCGGTTGGTCAGGCGATCGCGCGCGCCGCGCGTCCTCCGCGCGTCTGGCTTCAGATGAGCACCGCGACCATCTATGCGCACCGCTTCGATGCCGCGAACGACGAGAGCACCGGGCACCTGGGTGGCGACGAGCGCGACGCTCCCAGCGCCTGGAAGGCCAGTATCGACATCGCCCGGGCGTGGGAGCAGGAGCAGGTCGACGCGCCCACCCCTTCGACCCGCAAGGTCGCCCTGCGCACCTCCATGGTCATGAGCCCAGACCCTGGCGGCGTCTTCGACGTGCTCTTGCGCCTCGTCCGCCTGGGCCTGGGCGGCCCCATCGCGGGCGGCCGCCAGTTCATCTCATGGATCCACGAGCGAGACTTCGCGCGCGCCGTTGGTCATCTCGTCGACGCCGACCACCTCGCCGGCCCCGTGAACCTGACGTCACCGAACCCGCTGCCCCAGCGCGACTTCATGCGCGACCTGCGCGCCGCCTGGGGCGCCCCGGTCGGCCTACCCGCCGCGAAGTGGATGGTGACGCTGGGTGCCTTCTTCCTGCGCACGGAGACCGAGCTCGTCTTGAAGAGCCGCCGCGTCGTCCCCACGCGGTTGCTCGACGGCGGCTTCTCGTTCGAGTACCCCGAGTGGACGGCGGCGGCGCGCGATCTCGTGGCGCGTCGCCGCGGCCGCTGACGAGGTTGCGGCGCCTGCCGGTCGGACGCGACCACGGAAGAAGGAGAGGCGCCTGACTTGCCACCGCAGGTTGGTTGCCCACCCTCCTAGCGGAGGGGCATCTCGCGAACGTCGCACACGACGGCGCCGTGATCCGAGACGGGGCGGCCGTCGGCTCCCCGCGGGGTGACGACGTGCGCGGCGAGCGGGACGAGACCGCGGCCGGCGATCCAGTCGAGGCGCGCGGGAGGGCGGCTTTGCCAGCGGCGGAGGAGGCGGCGCACCAGCCACACCAGCGGGGGACCGCCGATTCGCCGGACCTTCTGCCGGGCGTAAGGATCGGCGAAGTCGTAGTGGTAGGTGGGCGCGGCGCGGTCATTCAGGCCATCGATGGTGAAGCCTCGCTGGGCCAGCTCATCGAAGACGACGTGCTCGCGCGTGGTCTCCGGGCGCATGTAGTCGTCGATGGCGCGGCGGAAGCCTCCGCTCGCCAGAACGCGCAGGACGTCGCGGGCGGTGGCCAGCCCGGACGACAGGTCATGAGTCGACGCGTTCAGGTCGCCCCCCACCAGCGCGGGCGTGGTGGTGGGCGCGCCGGATCCGACGCGTTCCAGCCCGTCGAGCACGGCGCCGAGCTGGCGGGCCCTACCGGCCGGAGAGGCATTCGAGTCCAGATGGCACGCGCCGAGCCGCCAGAGCCCGCCGGGGCCATCGATCTCGACGCCGAGCGCCCGCTTCTTGCCGAGGCGTCGCTCCGACGACGAGAACTTGTCGCGCAGCTCGGGCAGCTCGAGGTTCTCGGCCGCCCGGATGGGCCAGCGCGACAGGAGGGCCGTGCCGGCCAGCGCCGTGGTATTCGCGGCACCACCGGGGTTCTCACCCCAGTCGTCCTCGAGGGTCAGGTACGACGGCGCGAACGCGTAGCTCATTCCCAGCGCCAGGGCCAGGTCGCGCGGCACGTTGCGGTTTCCCGAACGCCCCAGCCCGCAGTCCACCTCCACGAGCATGAGCACGTCGGCGGCCGCCAGGAAGCGCTCGCCGCGAAGCGCCTGCAGCAGCTCCGCGAAGCGGGCGCCGCGCTGGATGTTCCACGCCACCACGCGCAGCCGGCCGGGGCTGGGTCGGTCTCCGGCGGAAGCGCCCGCGGCGGCGACGACCGGGCGCGGGGCCGAGATCATGTCCCCGCGCTCGACGGAGGACAGGATCCGCTGCACCTCGGGTCCGATCTCGCGCCAGAGCGCGCTGGCGTGGAGCGCGCGGCGATCGCGGAACGCCCGCAGCGCCGGGTAGTGGGGCGCCAGCCCGTGCTCGATCGGGGCCCATCGGCCGAAAGCCATGGCGCGCCGATTGTAATTGGATCGGGGCCCGCGCCGAGAGGCGCTCGGGCATCCGCCCGGCACAGGCGTCAGCGCGTGCTGGTCGGCATCCACAGCGTGGCGCCGGGAGCGACCACGAAATCCTGGGCGTGTCCGGTGGCTCTCTCCTCGGACAGCACCGCGTGCACGTGGCAGGGCTGGCCCGGGTGAGTGAAGGCGCTGCCGGCTGGAGCGAACGAGCAAAACCCGACCAACGTGCCGCGCGCGCGCGCGTGGGTCTCGATCACCTGGGCCTTCTTCATCGCCTCCTCGGTGCCGGGGCCCGGCGGCACCAGCCGGCCGTCCACGATCGCCAGGGTGAGCGAGGTGAACGTGCCGTCCAGGCGGAACGGCACGGGACGGCCTTCCGGTCCCCCGAGGCCTCTCTCGCGGGCCCACTTGGCCAGGCGCCCGGCCGCCTCGCGCGAGGCGAGCCCGTCCGGCAGCGCGATGGCGGTCCAGTCGGCGCGCTCGTCAGCGTGGGTGGCGACCAGGAACGCGGCCGCCTCGTTCGTGCCCGCGGTCGTCACCACCTTGACGGCCGCGCCGGGACGGGCCGGTGGATACGAGAGCCAGACGTCGCCGTCGATGATGGTGATCTCGCCCCGCAGGTCCTCGAGCGAGCCGAGCGCGTAGGCGTGAGGGAGCCGGATGACGCTGGCCAGATCCACCTTGGCGCTGGCGTCCCGGTCGCGCACGAGCTGGGCGATGGAACCGAACGTTTCGACCTCTGGAAGCCCCACGGCTCCGGCGCCCTCGCGCCCGCCGGCCGCCGGATCGCCGGGGGCCGCGACACCGCGGGCCACGAAGCCCGCCAGGACGCCGATCACCCCGACGGCAGCGCCACGCACGACAGCCCTCACGGTGGCAACCTGAGGCGCCTCGGGCGCCCGTCAAGGAGGTCCGGCGCGCGCAGCCGCAGGGGGGCGAATCGCGGCGTCTCCGCGTATGATCGGCGCCGCGTGAAGAACCCGAAGAAGCGCGCCCTGCGTACGGCGGCGGTGGCCGTGGCCGTATGGGTCGGTGTCCTCGCGCTTTCGATCGCCAGCGTGCAGCGCGAGCGCGAGCGGTTGGTCGACGAGTTCAGCGCCACCACGCGCCGCCAGCTCCACGAATCGGTGGAGGCGCTGGCCGCCCGCCTGGAGGCGCTGGAGCAGGACACGCGCCTCTTGGCCGACCTGGTCGAGCAGGAATCCGCCGCCCAGGCCGGGCTGGACGCGCAAACGGAGCACCGGGTCTGGCAGAGCGCCTTCCGTTCCATGGCGGCGGTCGTGCCTCAATACCGGGTCGTCGCGCTGGTGAACGACGCGGGGATCATCGACATCGTGGGCGTAGCGCCGGCCGAGACCCCGAGCGTCGCGGCCGCGCTCATGCCCGCGACCCGGCGCTTCGGCCAGGACGTCGGCGACCGGCGCGCCAAGGCCTTCGGTCAGACCGAGCGGCTCGGGTCGCGATCGTTCTTCCTTTACGGCACGCCGGTCAGCCACGGCCGCGCCATCGTGATCGCGAGCGACGTGGCCGTCTTCCTCGGCGCGGTGGCCTGGACGCCGCTCCCCTCGGCGCGCCTGTTCGTGACCGACCCCGCCAGGGTGATCTGGGGCGGCTGCGAGATGTCCGTCGGATGCCACGTCACCGACGTGAAGACCGTCGAGAACGAGCTGCCGTCGCGCCGCACGCGCGGAGGGCGCTCGGTCCGCATGGCCACCATTGGCAGCCCGGCCCTGGAGCTCTCGGAGTCCATCGAGCGGCCCACCGGGGTCTGGGGGGTCACCTGGGTGGCCTCCACCGAGTCCATCGTCGAGCGCGAGCAGGTGATGATCTCGCGCGTGGTGTTGACCGCCGTGGCGGTGGCGGTCGCGTTCGCGGCGGTCGGCGCCTTCGTGCTGCGGCAGCAGCGCCAGGCGGTGGAGCTGGAGGGGCGGCTCCGCTACGCGCAGGAGCTGGCCAATGCGCGGCAGACCAGCCAGTCGATCGTGGACAACGCCCCGCTCGGCGTGCTCGGTCTGGCGGAGGATGGCCGCGTCCTGCTCGCGAACGGGTTCCTGGTCGAACGCCTCGGCCCGGTCCGGCTGGGCCAGCCGCTCGATCAGGCTTTCACGGAGAAGACGGGCGCCACCTGGGCGCGGGAGATCGAACCTTTGCTGCGAGACGCGGCCCGCGGGCCCGACGGCGCCGGGGTGAGGCCGGCGCCGGCCTCGAGCGGTCCCCCTGTGCCGCCGGCCGGCGCCGGGGAGGGCGCGCCCAGGCAACAGATCCGGTCCATCGCGACCGGGACCCAACAGTTTCTGGTGCGCATCGTGCCCGTGCGCGGCAACGAGCTCGGCGTCCGGACCTTCGCCCTGGTGGAGGATCAATCCGAGCTCCGTACGCTCGAGAACCACCTCGTCCGCGCCGAAAAGCTGATCACCGTCGGCGTGCTGTCGGCCGGGATCGCGCACGAGATCGGCAGCCCTCTAGCCGTCATTCGCGGGCGCGCCGAGCAAACCCTGCGCAGCCTGAGCGAAGAGCGGGGCCACGAAAGGGGCGATGACAGCGGCGAAGATCGATCCGACGCCCGGCGTGACGCGCGCCGGGCGTCCGACCTGCGGGTCATCATCAAGCACATCGACAACATCAGCGCGACGATCCGCCAGCTCCTCGACTTCTCGCGGCGCCAGTCGATCGAGCGGCACGCGGTGATCGCCTCCGAGGCGTTCGAGCAGGCGCGGGTCCTCTTGCAATGGAAGACGGCGTCACGGCGTGTCGGCCTGGTGTTCGAGGCGGCGCCGGGGACCGGCCCCCTGTCGGCCGATCCCGATCAGCTGCAACAGGTCCTGGTGAACCTCATCCTGAATGCGTGTGACGCCTCGGCCGAGGGCGACGAGGTGCGCATCACCGCCGCGCCCGGCGAGGACGGGTTCGTCCGAATCACCGTCAGCGATCGGGGCTGCGGCATCGCGCCCGAGCACATGAACGCGGTGTTCGATCCGTTCTTCACCACGAAGAAGAAAGGGGAGGGGACCGGCCTCGGGCTGTCGATCGCCGCCAGCATCGTGCGCAACCACGGCGGTCAGATCAACCTCGACAGCACGCCGGGTGGCGGAACGCAGGTGACCATCCTGTGGCCGGACGCGAGGCGGCCGACCTCGGCGGCGGCGTCGGCGGCCGAGGCACCGGAAGCGGAGCGGAGGCGCTCGCATGCGTAGGCTCCGCGTCCTCGTGGTCGACGACGTGGTCGATCTGGCTCAGACCGTCGCGAACGAGCTGGAGCCGGCCGGCTTCGACGTCGAGGTGGTCGACAGCGGGAGCGTGGCGCTCGATCGGTTCGCGCGGGAGCCGGCGGACGTGGTGATCACGGACCTGCGCATGAAGACGGTCGACGGGCTCGACGTGCTGGCCGGCATCAAGAACACCGATCCGAACGTCCCCGTCATCATCATGACCGCGTTCGGGGCCATCGAGAGCGCGGTGGAGGCCATGCGCCGTGGAGCTTTTCACTATCTGACCAAGCCCTTCGCCCTCGAGACGCTGCGCGCGCTGGTGGAACGTGCCTGCCGCGAGCGGGCGCTGTCGACGGAGAACGCGCTCTTGCGCCGCACGCTGCACGCCAACGCGGCGGCGCGCCAGCTGCTCGGGACCAGCCCGCCCATGCGCCAGCTCCGCGCGCTGATCGAGCGGATCGCGGACGCCAGCTCGTCGGTGCTGATCACCGGCGAGACCGGGACGGGCAAGGAGCTGGTGGCGCTGGCCATCCACGCCGACAGCCCGCGCCGCGACAAGCCCTTCATCGCGGTGAACTGCGCGGCCTTGCCCGAGCAGCTTCTGGAGAGCGAGCTCTTCGGCCACGCGCGCGGCGCGTTCACGGGGGCGCTGCAGAGCCGGCGCGGCCTGTTTCTGGAGGCCGACGGCGGCACCCTGTTCCTGGACGAGATCGGCGACTTGCCGCTGGCCCTTCAGGGCAAGCTGCTGCGCGTCCTGCAATCGGGCGAGGTGCGGCCGGTCGGCAGCGAGCAAAGCCGCCACGTCGACGTGCGGTGCGTGGCCGCCACGCACAAGGATCTCGGCGAGCTGGTGGAGAAGAGTCTGTTCCGGCAGGACCTGTTCTTTCGGCTGGACGTGCTGCGCGTCCAGGTGCCCGCGCTGCGCCAGCGCACCGAGGACATCCCGGTCCTGGTCGACCACTTCCTGCGCAAGAGTTTGGGCAGCGCCTCGCGCTCGGTGTTGACGGGGTTCGAGCCGGAGGCGCTCGAGTTCCTGGCCAGCTGCGATTGGCCGGGCAACGTCCGCCAGCTCGAGAACCTGGTCGAGCGGCTGGTGGTGACCGCGTCGGGGCCGCTGGCCAAGCTGGGTGACGTCCAGCGGGCGCTGGGTCCGACCCGGGCGATCGATCCGCTGGGGCCGCTGCTGCAGAAGCCGATGCCCCTCGACGAGCTCGAACGGCGCTACATCGCCGGCGTCCTGCAAGGCGTGGGAGGCAGCAAGCTGAAGGCCGCGGAGATCCTGGGCGTGGACCCCTCCACCCTCTACCGCCGCGAGAAATCCAAATCCTGATCTCCGTCCCGTCCTCGTCTCCGTCCTCGTCCTCGTCCCCGCCCCCCCCGCGCCGCGTCGATCGGCCACCTCGTCTTGCAAAAAGCGAGATCGATGCCGCGAAATGCAAGGTCGATCGGCGGCCATGAATCCACCACGTAGCGAGTGCGTTTCGCGCATGTTTCTCCGAGAAGATCGCCAGGTATCCGCGGCAAAAAGTTACGACACAACACCTGGAAATCATTCCTGACTTGTCGGTGTTTCGGGGATGTCTGCTACCCCCGGCACCGCCGTTGCTGGGGTTGCCCGCCGACGAAGCGTCGCGTTTGACGAACTCCGGCGCCCCTCGAACACCGCAACGAAAGGATCCGAACTCATGCAGAAGGCTAGAAGTCGTACAGCCGCAAGAGGCACCGTGAAGGTCTTGGCCGTCCTGGCTCTGGGCGCCGTGGTCTGCTCCATCGGGGCCGGCTTCGCTCGGGCCGAAGATCCCGCGGCCGCTCCTGCGGCGGCTCCCGCGGCCGCTCCGGCAGCGGCTCCCGCCGCTCCCGATCTCGCCGCACGGGTCGCGGACCTCGAGGCTTACGTCACCAACGGGGCGCCGAAAAACCTGGTCACGCCCGGCCCCGGCCACAACGCGTGGATGATGACGTCGACGGCGCTGGTGCTCTTCATGACGCTGCCGGGGCTGGCCCTGTTCTACGGCGGCCTGGTTCGCCAGAAGAACATCATGTCGGTCATGGCGCAGTGTCTGGGCTGCGCCGGCCTGGTCACGGTCCTGTGGTGGGCGTTCGGCTACAGCCTGGTGTTCGCGAGCGGCTCGTCGTTCCTGGGCTCGTTCAAGTTCGCGATGCTGAAAGGCGTGACGTCGATGCCCAACGCGGACTACGCGGCGTGGGTCTCGCAGAACGTGTTCTCGATGTACCAGCTCATGTTCGCCATCATCACGCCTGCCCTGATCGTGGGCGCGATCGCCGAGCGCATGAAGTACAGCGCGATGATGACCTTCATCGCGCTGTGGATGCTGGCGGTCTACTTTCCGCTGGCCCACATGGTTTGGGGCATCGACGGTCTGATGAACGGCGTGTGGAACGCCAAGGCTTCCATCAAGGCCATCGACTTCGCGGGCGGAACCGTCGTCCACATGTCGTCAGGGTGGTCGGCCCTGGTGCTGTGCCTGATCCTCGGCAAGCGCACGGGCTTCGGCAAGCGGGCCTTCATCCCGCACAGCATGGTGCTGACCATGATCGGCACCGGGATGCTGTGGGTGGGCTGGTACGGCTTCAACGCCGGCAGCGCCGTCGCGTCGGACACCATCGCGGCGAACGCCTTCACGACGACGACGCTGGCGACGGCCGTGGCGTGCTGCGTGTGGCCGCTGCTCGAGTGGGTGACGCGCGGCAAGCCGACCATCCTCGGTTTCTGCTCGGGCGCCGTGGCGGGCCTGGTCGTCATCACGCCGGGCGCCGGCTTCGTCACGCCGTCGAGCGCGGTGATCATCGGCGTCCTGGCGGGTGTCGTGCCGTTCCTGGCGTGTACCAAGCTGAAGGCGTTCTTCAAGTATGACGACGCGCTGGATACCTTCGGTGTCCACGGCGTGGGCGGAACCATGGGCGCGCTGGTCACCGGCTTCTTCGCCACGCCGGAGGTGAACGCGAACCTGTCCACCAACCTGGCGGGCTACGTCGGCAAGACCCTGTGGCTGGAGCAGATCAAGGCCATGGGGCTGACCATGGTCCTGTCGATCGGCGCCACCACGGTCATCGCGCTGATCCTGAAGTCGGTGATGGGCCTCCGTCCGTCGCTCGAGAACGAGGAGCTCGGCCTCGACGAGAGCGATCACGGCGAGTCGGGCTACCACCCCGACGAGGGCGGTTACCACGGCGCGTCTCCGGAAGGTGCGGCGATGTCGGCGGGCGCTCCGGTTCTCGCGAAGGGCACGCCATGAAGAAGGTCGAAGCCATCGTCAAGCCGCACAAGCTCGACGACCTGAAGGATCGCTTGCGCGAGATCGGCGTGTCCGGCATGACGGTCATCGAGTGCAAGGGGTTCGGTCGCACCGGCGGCAAGACCGAGGTGTACCGCGGCTCGGCCTATGTGGTGGACTTCGTCCCGAAGGTGCTGGTGCAGATCGCCGTCAAGGACTCGATGTTGAACGACGTCCTCCAGGCCATCGAGACCACGGCCAAGACCGGCAAGATCGGCGACGGCAAGGTCTTCATCACGCCGATCGAGGAAGCCATCCGCATCCGCACCGGCGAGCGCGGCGAAGACGCAATATAGGTAGGGCGCGCAGCCAGCGCCGAAACCTCGAACCCTCCCTTTGCGCATGCGAAGGGAGGGTTTTCTTTTGGGCGGTCAGAAGCCGAGGCCGACGACGGAGCGGATCCAGACGCGGCCGAAGTTGTCGCCGACCTGGACCGAGCGGTCCCAGTCGGTGGCGCGCAAGTAGACGCCGGTGGCCCACCAGATGGGGCCGAGGTTCATCATGAAGGCGGGGCCCACGAAGACGTGGGGGCCGCGGTTGAAGACGCGCGGTCCTTCATCGTCGTCGTCCTCGTACTCGGCGCGCATCCAGCTCTCGAGGCCCAGGTGGAAACGCGGGCTCAGCTCGACGGTGGCGCCCGCGGTGGGGTTCAGGACCCACTCTCGTTCACCGCTGAAATAAAATTCCCGCTCGGCCCACAGGTTCGTGATGAGGCGCAGCCGCCCGAAGCGGCGTTGCAGGATGACCTTGGCCTCGAGCTCGATCTCGCGCTCGTTCTCGGTGACCTCGCCGTAGACGGCGACGTCGACCGGCCAGGCGCCCGGGTCCGCGAAGCGGTAGCGCACCCGCTGCGAAGACCCGTTGCCCATGGGCAGCGTCGGCAACCCGACGTAGCGATCGCTCCCCACCCCGGGCACGAACATGAAGTAGATCGCCAGCTCCAGCTTGTCGGTGACGCCGTACTCGATCTCGGTCTGCAGCTCGGTCGCGTTGTACCAGGTCGTCGCGCCCGAAAACGGGTTCTGCACGCGCACCGGCACGAAGTCGATGAACTGCTCCACCTCGCCCGTTCCTTGGGCGAGCGACTCGGACTGGTAAGTGAAGGGCAGGGGACGCGGGTTGGCGCGCGCCTCGGGGGCGGACGCCATCACGCCGGCCGCCAGCGATGACGTTGCCAGCTTCACGAGCAATGGAATCCGGCGCGCGCGGGCGGCCATTCGATCAGAGGACATCGGGGGATCCTTTCGCGCCACCGGCGCCGTTCGACGAGGTCGTTTCGCTTCCCGCGCCCCCAGGCCCGCTCATGCCGCCGGCGCCGTTTCCGCCGCCCGCGCCCGGGAAGCCGCCGGCCCCCACCACGCCCGAGCCGTCGAGGGCCAGCCACCCGGAGAGGACGTAGTCGTTCGCCTTCCCGAGAACGTGGCAGGTGTTGCAGCCACCCTGCGGATCGCCCGCGTACGTCTCGCCGCTCGGCGGACCGAACCCGCGCCACTTGATGCCCACCTCACCGGTCGCGGATTCGGTCAGCTCGAACCACTCCCAGTCGACGGCGCCGGTGACGTTGTAGCCGCCGCCGCGCTTGGCCCGGGCGAACAGCCGACCGTCGGCCTGCATGTTCTTCACGATGAGCGTGCCGAGCGGAAATGCCGTGGCTCCGGCTGCCGGCTGCTGATTGATGTAGACGATCCGCGTCCCGGCGATGTGGGACCCGCCGAGGGAGATCGGGCTCTCGGTGGTATGCGAGGGCCAGGCTCGGAAGCCGGCGAAGTCCCTGGCGAAGGCGACCATGGTCATGGGATCGCCATCCGAGGCTCCGCCACTGCACCCGGTGGCGGCGGAGCCGGCCGCGGCCAATAGTGCGATCGCGAACGTTCCTACTCGCGAACGCGATGGATGCGACGTCGAGAGCCGATAGGGAGCCACGATGCCCTGGCCTTTGCTGGCAGCCATCAGTTCTCCGGTCTGAAGATGTCGAGGACCTTCGCCCCCTCGTTCATCAGCGAAACAATCGACCCCGGAATCATCGGATCGGTGACTTCCGTTGTCGCAGCGTACAGCTTGCCAAACGGGGACTGCAGATCGGCTGGGGTAGGTGCTTCCGCGCTCCAGGTGGCGGGCGGCGGGGGGATGGCGTCACCGTTCACCATCGCGTAGATCGATGCGAGCTGGGTGAAGCCAGCGTTGATCGCCGCATCGATCATAGTCCCGGTCATTCCGCCGGGTGTCATGGCCGACGACGGCTTCGACTTCAGCCAATCACTGAACAGGGCATAGATTTTCTTCGTGCCGTCCAGGTTGGCCCGGAGGTCCGCCATGGTGTGCTGCGAATAGCGGGACTCCTCTTCTCCCGTCGACGCCTTCGTGACCTTCTCTTTCTGCTCGTTCATCAAGCCGACGAGGCCCGTGAACGCGCCGGAGACGTCGATCTCCTGCGGCGTCCACTGGTCGAGGAGCCGCTTGGTGTCGACCACCAGCTGGCCGCAGAGGCCGG
>Ga0068859_100001792_pt1 | contig 21868 bp, 14 predicted proteins | sample KBSSwiS22_FD_66585 | JGI IMG/M metagenome (GOLD analysis project Ga0068859, IMG submission 66585) | Switchgrass rhizosphere microbial communities from Kellogg Biological Station, Michigan, USA - KBS Switchgrass S2-2 | ecosystem: Host-associated > Plants > Roots > Rhizosphere > Soil ...
GCGCGAGAGCGGCTGGCGCGGGTGGCGCACCAGCGCCTTCAGCATCGAGAACTCGCCGGTGGTGAGCGCGATCTGCTCGCCGTCCTTGGTGAGGCGGCGCAGCGCCAGGTCGAAGACGAACGGGCCGAAGCTGACGGTCTGGGCATCGAGGGCCGGGGCGCCCGGCGCCTCGAGCGTCGGCCGGCGGCGCAGTACCGCGTGGATCCGGGCGAGCAGCTCGCGCGGGTTGAAGGGCTTGGGCAGGTAGTCGTCGGCGCCGACCTCGAGGCCGACGATCCGGTCGACGTCCTCGACCTTGGCGGTGAGCATGATGATCGGCGTCAGGTCCTTGGCGGCACGCAGGCGCCGGCAGATCGACAGGCCGTCCTCGCCGGGCAGCATCAGGTCGAGGACGATCAGGTGCACGGTCTCGCGCGTCAGCAGGCGGTTCAGCGCCTTCGAGTCCTCGGCCAGCAGGACCTCGAAGCCCTCCTGGGTCAGGTAACGGCGCAGCAGGTCGCGAATGCGGGCATCATCGTCGACGACGACGATCCGGTCCGGGCGGGGATTGACGGCGGTGTTCATCGCTTCCTCATTTGTAACAATCGCGATTCTGCGCGGCTTTGCAGCCCGTTCCGGGCGCTTCTGACGTGCTGTTACAACCCCGGTTCGAGCCACATTTCACTATTCCGCCGCCGATGAAGCTTCCCTCCGCACTCGCCGCCGCCGGCGCCGCCCTCGCGCTCGTCGCAGCGTTGCCCGCCCGTGCCGAGGTGCCGCCGCCGGAAGGCGTGCTGAGCCTCACCGCGAGCGCCACGGTCGAAGTCACCAAGGACCTGCTCTCCGTCACCTTCTCCACCACCAAGGAAGGGGCCGATGCCAACGCCGTCCAGGCGCAGCTCAAGCAGGCGCTCGACGCCGCGCTGGCCGAGGCGAAGAAGGCGGCGCGCCCGGGCCAGGTCGACGTGCAGACCGGCGCCTTCTCGCTCTTTCCGCGCTATGCGAACAAGGGCGGCATCACCGGCTGGCAGGGCACGGCGGAGGTCATCGTCGACGGCCGCGACATGGCGGCGATCGGCCAGCTCAGCGGCCGGATCACGACCATGACGGTGGCCCGGGTCGCCTACCGGCTCTCCCGCGAAGCCAGCCAGAAGGTCGAGGCCGACGTCGTCGCCGAGGCCATCGCCCGCTACCGCGCCAGGGCCGGCGAGTACGCCAAGCAGTTCGGCTACGGCGGCTATTCGATCCGCGAGGTCAACGTCACGACGACCGAGCCACCTCAGGGGCCGATGCCGATGGCTCGGGCGCAGACGGCGGCGATCTCGGCCCCGGGCGACGCGCTCTCGGTCGAGCCGGGCAAGGCGCAGGTCAACGCGAGCGTCAGCGGCACGGTGCAGATGAAATGACGAACAGCACGAACAACCCTTGGAGCGAGCCGCGGCTCGCGCATGTGCAGTGCCTGGGCGCGCGCGGCCTGCACCGCATGGCGTACTGGGAGTGGGGCGACCCGGCCAGCAGGCGGGTGCTGGTGTGCGTCCACGGCGTCTCGCGCCAGGGCCGCGACTTCGACGTGCTCGCCCGGGCCATGCGCGGCGAGTTCCGCGTCGTCTGTCCGGACGTGGTCGGCCGCGGCGAATCCGACCGGCTCGCCGATCCCATGGGCTATGCGCTGCCGAACTACGCCGCCGACATGGTGACCCTGCTCGCCCGACTCGACGCCGACAGCGTCGCCTGGGTCGGCACCTCCATGGGCGCACTGATCGGCATCGGCCTGGCGGCGCTGCCGGGCTCGCCGATCGGCCGCCTGGTGATCAACGACATCGGCCCGATGATCGATGCGGCCGGGCTGGTGCGCATCGGCGGCTACCTCGGCCAGCCGCTCACCTGGGCGAGCGAGGACGAGGCCGCCGATTACCTGCTGACGATCTCGCAGGGCTTCGGCCCGCATTCGCGCGAGGAATGGCTGGCCCTGACCCGGCCGATGCTGCGCCGGGAAGGCGAGCGCTTCCGCCTGCACTACGACCCGGCGATTGCCGTGCCGATGAAGGCGGTCACCGCCGAGATGGCCGCCGCCGGCCAGGCCGCGCTCTGGGCTGCGTTCGACGCCATCCGCTGTCCGACGCTGCTCCTGCGCGGCGCCGATTCCGACATCCTGGCGCGGGCGACGGCCGAGGAGATGACGCGCCGCGGCCCGAAGCCGCGACTGCACGAGTTCGCCGGCGTCGGCCATGCGCCGACCCTGGTGGCGCCGGGCCAGGTCGCGGTGGTGCGGGAGTTCCTGCTCTCGCCATGAAGACGCCTGCGGCCAGCCGCGTCGAGGCGGCCGCACCGATCGTCCGACTCCTAGACGCGCCGGACGAGCCCGGTGTGCCGAGCGCTGCCGGCCCGCCCGCGGGCGTAGCGCGGCGTGCCGATTCCGACCCGGTCGCCCCGGCGCGCGAGTTTGCCGCGCCGCTTCTTGCCGGCCGCACGCTGGCGACGGGCGAGAACACGCTCGCCCACGCCGAAGGCTCGGCCGCGGTGCTGGCCGAGATCGGGGCGGCGCCGGAGTTGCGCGCTGCGGTCTTCCTCGTCCACGCCGCCGACGCGCTCGGCAAGCCCGACGAGGTGCTGACGCCGCTCTTCGGCGAATCGCAGGCGACCCTGGTCGCCCATGCCAGGAAGCTCGGCGACCTGCAGCGCGCCGCCAAGGGCGCGCGCGTCGATGCCGCCGACAAGGCGCTGCAGACCGAGCGGGTGAGGAAGATGCTGCTCGCGTTCTCGCGCGATCTGCGGGTGGTGCTGCTGCGCCTGGCCTCGCGGCTGCAGACGCTGCGCTGGTTCGCGGCAAGCAAGGCCCCGGGGGCGGACGAGTTCGCCGCCGAGGCGATGCAGGTGTTCGCGCCGCTCGCCAACCGGCTCGGCATCTGGCAGATCAAGTGGGAGCTCGAGGACCTCGCCTTCCGCTTCCTCGACCCCCAGAGCTACCACGCGATCGCCCGCCAGCTCGACGAGCGGCGCACCGACCGCGAGGCGCGGATCGGGCGGCTGCGCGCCGAGCTCGAGGCCGACCTCGCCGCGCACGGCCTGGCAGCGCAGGTGCAGGGCCGGCCGAAGCATCTCTATTCCATCTGGAAGAAGATGAAGAGGAAGGGCGTCGCCTTCGACCGCGTCATGGACATGCTGGCGCTGCGCGTCATCGTTCCCGACGTCGCCGGCTGCTACGCCGTGCTCGCACGTGTGCACGAGCGCTGGCCGGCGATCGCCGGCGAGTTCGACGACTACATCGCCCGCCCGAAGGCCAACGGCTACCGCTCGCTGCACACCGTGGTCCAGGGCGATGACGGCCGGCCGGTCGAGATCCAGATCCGCACGCCGGAGATGCACGAGCATGCCGAATACGGTGTCTCGGCGCACTGGGCCTACAAGGAGGCCGACGTCGCGGGCCGGTCGCGCGGCGGCAGCGCGAGCGGGCGCTTCGAGGCGAGCGTCGCCGAGGCTCGGCTGGTGGTGCTCCGCCAGCTGCTGGCCTGGCAGCACGATCTCGCCGGCGACGACGCCGCCGCGCCCGACGCGTCGGCGGACAGCGCCAAGCCGGTGTTCGACGACCGCATCTACGTCTTCACACCGCAGGCGACGGTGGTCGAGCTGACCGCAGGGGCGACGCCGATCGACTTCGCCTACGCGGTGCACACCGATCTCGGCCATCGCTGCCGCGGTGCCAAGGTGGACGGCCGGGTCGTGCCCCTGGCGACGCCCTTGCAGAGCGGGCAGACGGTCGAGATCACCGCCGCCAAGACCGGTGGGCCGTCGCTCGACTGGCTCAATTCCGACCTCGGCTACCTGCGCAGCGCGCGCTCGAAGGCCAAGGTCCGCTCCTGGTTCAACGCCCTCGCTGCCGACGCCACCGTGGCGCGCGGCCGCGAGGCGGTGGAGAAGGTGCTGCAGCGCGAAGGCAAGACCGCACTCAAGCTCGAGGACCTGGCGGCGCGGCTCGGCTTTCGCAGCGCCGAGGCGCTGTTCGAGGTGGTCGGCAAGGACGAGCTGTCGCTGCGCAACATCGAGGCTTTGCTCCGGCCCGCGCCCGAGCCCAAGGCCGACGAGGACGAGATCCATTTTAGCCGGCCGCGGGGCGAGGCGGGCGGGGTGCTCGTGGTCGGCGTCGAGTCGCTGCTCACCAGCCTGGCGCGCTGCTGCCGTCCGGCGCCTCCCGACGCGATTGCCGGCTATGTCACTCGCGGCAAGGGCGTCGCGGTGCACCGTGCCGGCTGCAGCAACCTGCGGGCGCTGCGCGAGCGCTCGCCGGAGCGGGTGATTCCGGTCACCTGGGGCGCGGTCGATGCGTCGCGGCCGGCCCTCTATCCGGTCGACGTGCAGGTCGAGGCGAGCGATCGCCAGGGGCTGCTGCGCGACGTTTCCGAGGTGTTTGCCAAGGAGAAGACCAACGTCACAGGCGTCAAGTCGAGCTCGGTGAAGGATGCGTCCGGCGGCACCGCCTTCATGACCTTCACCGTCGAGGTCGCCGACGCCGCCCGGCTGGGCGCGACGCTGGCCCAGGTCTGCCGCGTCCCCGGCGTGCGTGCCGCGCGCCGCCGCTAGCCGGCCGTCACTTCACCGGGATCGGCGTTCCCCGGTCGACCGGCACGGCGGTGACGCTGTTCTGCGGCGAGCCCTCGATCACCCGATCGGAATAGGTCAGGTAGACCAGGGTGTTGCGCTTTCGGTCAACCATGCGGATCACGCGCAGCTTCTTGAACACCAGCGAGATGCGCTCGTTGAACATCTCCTCCTGCGTCTCGAGCGGCTTGGGAAACGAGATCGGCCCGACCTGGCGGCAGGCGATCGAGGCTTCGGCGAGGTCTTCGGCCAGGCCGAGGCCGCCCTTGATGCCGCCGGTCTTGGCCCGCGAGACGTAGCAGGTGACGCCCTCGACCTTGGGATCGTCGTAGGCGTCGACGACGATCTTGTGGTCGGGACCGAGCAGCTTGAAGACGGTGTCGACCTCGCCGATCGACTCGGCCTTGGGCGAGCAGGAAACGCTCGCCGCGGCGGCGAGCACCAGGAGCGGAACCAGGATCTTCATGGCGCGGCAGGAAGGCGCCGCTGGAGCGCGGCCGGGCTAGCCTAGCCGAAGCCGAGGGGCGCCGCGACGCTGTTATCATGCCGCCCTTCCCAGGCGCGTAGCTCAGCTGGTTAGAGCACCACCTTGACATGGTGGGGGTCGTTGGTTCGAGTCCAATCGCGCCTACCAATTCGGTAGGCAAATCAAGGACTTCGCGGTAACGCGAAGTCCTTTTTTCTTGGGCGGTATGGCAAAGGTACGGCATTCCACCTATGCGGCGCGAGCGGGCGGCCCAAAGCCGGCGACGGCGACGCCGACCGAGTTCTTCGGCGGTACATCACCGACGCGCGGCATCGGCAATGTGGCCGAGCGATCGGTGCCACCACGAGCAATGATGGATTGGCGTGACTGTGTCGCCACCGCTTCGTTTGCGGCAAGTCGTGTGCACTCTGTGTGCATGCGCTTGGAGACCCCCACCGATTTGAGAGATTCCGGCAGGCTTATCCCTATGAGGCATAAATGGAAGTCTCCCGTAGCAGAGTGACCGCTGTTGAACAGTGCGACACGGTTCTCGTCCTAGGCGCGGGGTTCAGCTTCGACGCGGGAATACCGCTGATGAGTGGATTCGTTGACACCATGTGGGAGTTCGCGCATCGGAAACGTGCCGCCGGTGCTCCCCTTTCATCGTCTGACGCTACGCTCTTTGATGAAGCTGAAGCCGTCCGGCGTGATCTAAACGAGTATCACGGAAGGGCTTCGTTCGACGATCGCAACATTGAGGACATCCTTTCGCTATTGACCTTTGGAACCTTTGACGCGCAGAAGAAGCGTCGGGCAGCCGCAGACTTGAAGGTGATGTCGCAAGCAATTGCACGCACGATTGAGCTCTGCTGCTCCGTGAAGCATCCCGGCCTCAAGCAGCGGGAGAAGGCTGTTGTCCATGTTGGCCCCGAGCTCTATCGCAACTTTTGGCATTGCCTCTTCGGCCTGAAGGCTCGCGGCCTAAGCTGTCCAGCGATCGTGACGTTTAACTACGACCTAGTTCTTGAGAGAGCGCTTTTGCAGACTCTCGTAGGAACGGAGTACGACAACCACAAGAATCTGTTTCCCTACTCGTACGTGCACCTCGACCACCACTACAGCCTTGTGCCGAGACAAACGTCAAGGTTCAGGCTGCGAACTTCCACAACCACGGAAGGGCCGATTCTTCAGATGGGATCGTTGCTGATCTATTTGACGGCGATACCTCGCCAGCGAGCACGCTGAAGATTGATCTGCTGAAACTTCATGGGTCCCTGAATTTCCCCACTTCAAGGCTGGATAAGCCTGAAGGCTGGAACGTGACACCGCAAGAGATAATTTTCTAGCCTCTGCATCTTGTCGCGACCTACGCGATGACGCGGGCCGACGCGGCGGAACGCTTCACGGACGCGGAGCCGGAATTGGGTACGCGCGAGGTCCGCAACCTTCCAGAGCCGGGCGAAGTGCGAAGGAATACTCGGCCGCCGACGGCTACGTGACCCGGCACGGCCCTTTACGGCTCCCACTTCTCCGCGATCTTCGCCAGCTCGGCAATCGAGCATCCGCAGGCCCTCTCGAGCTTGCCGCGCGATAGACACGCATTCAAGCGCCGTTTAGAAGGTCGGCTAAGTCCTCAGCGTCCTCCCTCGTGAAGCGAATAGTCAATGAAGTAGCACCCATCACGGTTTCCCAAGCCGAGTTTCCTTGGCCGGCACGCCTGACGATGTAGCCGGTGCCCATCGGGTGCGCGCTCCACCGCCGGCTAGGGTCGTGCGAAGGTTCGATGATCGATAAGGGGCGGCCGCTCGGCAGCGTCAACGTGCGCATGCGCCCCAGGGGCAAGGGCCGTGCCCTTCTCGGACGATCTACCGGAGATCCGTTTTCGTCGAAGTTGGCTCTCCGCTCAATGAGCCATCGTCTGCCGACAGCCGTGAGGCTCAGATTCGGCCGTCTATGAGGCCGAGTCAGCGATCTTCGCCAGCTCGGCGATAGGGCATCCGCAGGCGCGCGACCTAAAGCTCGTCCAGCAACACCTCGAGCCAAGACCGGTTCCTGAGCCGTTCCAACTCAGCAGTCAACACACTGCCGTTCAGCAGTTCGGGTGCAAAACACCAACCCCGATCGAGCGTTGGGAGCCCGGCCGGCACCGTGCCGGCAAGGACAAGCCCGACCACTCCCGACACCAAGCACAGAATTGCGCACCTTCGCCACATGGGCGCCAGCCTAACCTAGGCTGGCGCCGCTGTCACCGTCATCGCCACTAGGCGTCCCACTTCTCCGCGATCTCCGCTAGTTCGGCATCGAGCAGTGGCAGGCCCGCTCTAGCTTCTCGCGCAGCGGCGGCTAGCAATCCCAGGATTTTGAGAGGCTACCGCTTGGGCGGAGTGGCGGGGACGTGCCAGCCGGTCGCGTTCCACGCCTCGATCAGCTCGGCGACTGCCTGTCGCGCGAACAAGATCCGGGCCTTCAGAACCTTGTCGGTCGGCGCCGCAGCCGACTCGCGCACCAACCGCTCAAGCTCCTGCCGGGCAGTCACCAACTCGTTCCACTGGTCATCCCTTTTGCGCGTCATGCGCGCCAGCGTGACATCAGCGAGACCGGGAGGGGAGGGGTTTTTCTCTAGCCCCCGGACGAACGGTCGCTCTCAGTGCGGTCCCTGACGAGGCCGGTCCCGCGGGCCGCGTCGTGACACCCAGAGAAGGACCGACAGGCGGTGGCGCCATCCGAGGTCCGGACGGCGGTCTCTCATGCAATAGCCCGCCACCTAACAGGCCACGCTGATCTTGGCGACGGCTTCGTGGAAAGGGTCACATGCTGCCAAGATGGCTATGACCCCGAGTGACCGACCGCGAGCAATGCTACGGGTGCTCCGCCGCACTCATCATGAACTCTTGGGTGTCCGAAAGCGCCGCCTGTGCAGCAATCGCGCTGTACTTGGCGCTGGAGCTTGGGCGCATCGTGGGAGACGAGGTCTCACGGCCTCTTGCGACCCTCGAGGGCCTTGTTTCGCTTCCGGCCGTTGTCGCTGCCGTGTGGGCGCTGGCGCTTGCGATCGGTTGGTGGACGGTCTTTCCTCTTGGCATCACATTACTTCTGGCAGGGAGAGAGAACCTGAGAAGCTGGACCGCCGGTCAGCAGATTGCCAGCCTGGAGGTCATCGCGGTTGCCGGCCTGGCGTGGGTTTTCCGCTTCCTTTGAGCGCGACACCAGCGAGGCGGCGAAGGACTACGTCAAGCCGGGGCGAAAGGCGCGGAACCCTTAGGCGCGCTGCTCCGCGCCTATTTCCCCAACCCTTTGAGCAAGTCACCGACGCTCTTCTTGACTCCGTCAACGGAATTCGGCATCGGTGCGGGAGATCGGGGATCAATAGTCTGCCGCTGCGCGCTCTGGGGTGAAGCATGAGCGCCTGCGTAGTCGCGCGCCTCGCTGGATGCATTCTTGATCGGATAGCCGTCTTTCCACTGCACGCGTACTCGATTTACCCCGAGGACAGTGGGTCATCTGAGGTCATCACTTCAAGAAGCACCTCGCTAACGACATCGCCAGCGCTGCCGGATCTGCCGGTCCTGGCGGTTCTGCCTTTCAGTAACTTGAGCGGCGATCCGCAGCAGGATTATTTCGCCGACGGAATGGTCGAGGACATCATCACAGCGTTGGCGCGTATGAGATGGCTGATTGTGATCGCGCGCAGCTCAATCTTTGTCTACAAGGATAAGGCTGTCGACATTAAGCGGGTGGGACGCGAACTCGGGGCACGCTATGTATTGGAAGGGAGCGTGCGTCGGTCTGGCGATCGCGTCCGCATCACGGGGCAGCTCATCGAAGCTGAGAACGGCCGCCATGTGTGGGCAGAGCGATTTGAGGGCGGGCTCGATGATGTGTTCGAACTTCAGGACCGCATTGGCGACAGCATCGTTTCAGCCATCGAACCGAGCATGCGGCGTGCGGAGATCGAGCGCGTCCGTGTGAAGCCAACGTCCAACCTGCAGGCGTACGACTTGGTGCTTCGGGCTCTACCTGGGTTGCAGCCGCGATCGTCCAAAGCGGAGCGCGATGAGGCGTTGACGCTCCTTCGCCATGCACTCGACAAAGATCCCCGTTACACGCTAGCCAAGGCAATGGCAGCGTTCGCGTGCACCCTACGCATTGTCGATGGCCACGGCAGCGCAGAGGACGCCAAGGCCGGCTTACGCTACGCCGAGGAGGCGCTTGCGGAACGGAACGACGACGCGATCGTCTTGAGCTACGCGGGTTCGGCGCTTGGGTCGCTTGGCTACCGCGGGCTGGGCATTGCGTTGCTCGGCTTTCGCTACGACGAGGCGGAGCGCGCGATCGAGCAGGCGCTGGGCTTGTGTCCCAACTTGCTATCCGTGCAGTTTTGCGCAGGCAATATAAGAAACATCCTTGGCGATGGAGACAGGGCGCTCGGGCACTTCGATCGGGTTATGCGCATCAGCCCTCTGGATCCTGCGACGGGCGGCTTCATTGCGTGCACGGGTGCTGCACACTTGGTGGCGGGACGTTACGAATGCGCGGTGAAGGCTTCACGACGCGCCCTTCAAGACGTCCCCAATCTCGCCCTGGCGCATGTCGTCTTGTTGTCCGCGCTCCGCCGCATGGGCCGTGCGGACGATGCGAAGCTGGCGGCGCAACGCCTGCTCGAGTTGGCCCCTCGGTTCACCGTGTCGCGATACCAGCGACTTTCCCCGGTAAGGGACGCAAAGTTTAGGCGCCGCAATGCCGAGATCTTTCGAGCAGCGGGAATTCCAAGATAGTAGCGTCGGCCGCGCGCACCAAGCTGGCGATGCTTGCCGCCGCGCCCGCGGCGGCGCCGCAGCCCACACAAGCGCTGTGGCCAGCAATCCCTTTCGCCGAGCCGTCAGCTATGGAACGTTTATCCGTCTCGCAAGCACCGCGCAGACGCTGAGCCGGGCGCGCTTGCTGGCCGCGCACCATGTCGCCGATGCGAAAAGACGAGAGAAGAGGGCTGGAGCACGAGACGCTGGTCTTTCAGGGTCCACCTCGGGGGTGGAAGTGCTGACCATTCCGATGGAGCCGCCCGCGCATCTGGCAGGGCCCAAAGACGTGCGGCGACGAGCGGCGTCGTCTCGAGGGCGGCGCGGCCCGGCGCTTCAACCGATCGGGTCGGCCCGGAAGTCGTCCAGATGCAGGGCCAGCCGCCCGTGCTCGTCGAGCATCTCCTGCTCCGGCGTTCCGGCCTTGGCGAGGGTTTCGGCGAACCTTTCCTCCAGCTCCACGGCGCCTGCCGCGTCTCCGCTCGAGCGGGCGACGGCGATCGCGAGCTCTACCGCCTGCGCCAGCCGTGAGGTGTATTCATCGCGGGGCTCCTGCAGCGCCGCCAGCTCGTCGACGGCCTGGCGTGCAAGCTCGGCCGCCCGCGTGTGGTCGCCGTAGGTCTCGTAGCTTTCCGCGAGCACCGTCCTGAGCCAAGCCGCGATCCCGGTGCGGCCGGTCGTGCCGTTCAGCTCGTCGGCGAGGGCCAGCGCGGCTTCCACGTCCGCAAGCGTGACCGAGCCACCGGCCTCGACGGCGTCCTTCAGCAGCATCAGCCGCAAGGCATTGAACTCAGGACCGTCGCGCTTCACGACGGCGAGCGCATCGCCCACGATCTTCGGGTCGAGCGGCGAGGCGAACTTCAGTTCCCCCACGAGGGCGCGAAGAGCCGCAGCGGCGGGGGCGCCCAACTGCCCGCTGCGCCCGTCCACCGAGAGCGCGGCGAGCACGTTGCGACACGCACTGGTCGTTCCGGTGCCGCCCCAGCGCAGCAGCCACACGTGCCACGGCACGATCCCAAGCGAGGTCTCCGGGTGCGCTTCAGCCTCAAGCATGGCCAGCGCCACGCGCCGCAGCGCCGCCGGACTTCCTTGGTCGGCCTCGGCCATGTCCTCGTCGGCGTAGCCGAAGCGGGTGCCGACGTTCATGAAGGTCATCGTCGACAGCTTGTCGCGCAGGGCCGCGAGCGGCGTCGCGATCCGCTCGAGCGCCGCCGCGTCCGCCGCCAGCATCTGCAGCAGGACGTGCTCGTGGTCCAGCAGCTGGCGCAAGGACCCGAGGTCGCTCATCGGCACGCCGACCTTTCCGAACGCCTCGACAACGCAGATCGCGGCATAACTGTCCTGCAAGGCGCTCGCCGTGCGAAGGGCACGATTCAGCCGGTCGCGGGCGGCGTCCTGCGCGTCCTGGGGGCTGCCGGTGTTCACGTCGGCGACTTCCTGCAGGACGTGGAGGATTTCCAGGGTGGCCGCAGCCTCGCCGTCCCTTTCGCGCAGCCTGGCGAGTAGCGGGGCCACCTGCTCCGGATCGATCAAGCCGCTGCTCAGCCAGGCGTGGATCGCCGACCGGAGATCGTTGTCCAGCCGGGCGTCGCCGGCCAGCGCCTCCAGGCACGCCTGCAGTCGCTGCGCGTCTTGCGTCGCCAGATGCGGGAAGACCAGGCTGCACCACGGCGCGGGGCGGGTGCGGCAGGCCGCGGCGGCTTCCGTCGTCAGGCAGGCGAGCGGGTCTCCGAACAAGGCCAGCGTCGCCCAGCAGGCCGGGTGATACTGCTGGGCGTGGAGCAGTCGGCGCGTTTGCTGCAGCGCCGGTCCCGCCGGCAGCGAGGCGCACTGCTGATAAAACACGGCCGCGATGCGACCCAGGAAGTGGCTCGGAATGCGGTAGGCCGGCGCCAGGATCGCGGGCGCGCCGGCATCCATGAAGGTTGCCGCCAAGCCCCTCTGCGCGCCGCTCGACATCTGGCGGCCGCGGCCGACCTCGCAGGCGCTGAAGTACGTGAAGGGGGCGCGCACGCCGCTGCCAGAGGTGACCTGGGCGATCGGCACCTGCTCGGTCTCGGACAGCACCAGCACCTCGCCGCCGCCTCCTGCGAAGCCGTGGCCGACGAAATGCATTAGCGTGGTCGGAGCGCTCACCGCGTTCAGGAAGGCGTCCGCCGCCGGCTCGTCCAGGCGCTCGACTTGCAGGCCCAGGGCATCGATGCCTGCGGCGACCAGCTCCGCCTGCTGCAGCACGGTGCCGTCGTCCTGTGCCCGAACCGGGTCCTTTGCGCGCACCAGGAGCGCGTGAGGGGAAAGCGCCTGCCGATAGCGGTTCGGGGCGAGCAGATCGCTCAGGTGACTCAGCGAAGGCACCCGGCAGATGACCTTCCTCATGCCCAGGAAGTCGCGCCCGTCGTGCAGCGCCTCGAGCGGCAATTCATCCAGGGTGCTCTGGTTCGGAGGGGAGTAGTAGATCGTGTCGGCCGCATCGAGCAGGCGCTGCACCGAGGCCGGCAGCAGTTCCCACACCTTCCGCGCCGCCTCTTCCATGGCGCTCGCGCCGCTTCGCTTGAGGCCGACGATGCGCATGCTGATCTGCTCGCTGGCGTCGCGCGTCGCTGCGATGCAGTCGAATAGGGACTTCACGGCGCTGTTCGGGATGCACGCCACGTCGATGCGCTCGGCCAGAGGACGGTTTCCACTCGCCAGGGTGGTGAGCACCATGTCCTCGGCGCCGGTTTCCCACACCAGCAGCACCGCGTCGGAGACCGCCGACCAGCGGGCGAGCAGCAGGTCAACGCCGAACCGGGCCGAGCGGTGCGCGTCTTCATCGCCGACGGCCAGCGCGGCGACGGCATTCGGCGTGCGGATCGCATAAAGCACCTGCAGCAACGACTGCAGATGATCGGCAAGTGTCGCGGGGTCGGCCGCGATGATGTTGACGAGGAGGCGATAGGCCGACAGCAGCATCGCCCGCGTCCATTCGTCGTCGGGCGCCGCGAGGAACATGCGCTCAAGCTCGGCAGCGAGATCCTTCTGCGCCCCGAGCACCGCGCTTCCGGCACCCTGGCGCCATCGGCAGCTCACGATGCCGAAGCGGCAGGCCATCGTAGCCTTCGCGAAGCCGAGCGTCTCGCTCTGCGGCAGGAGCCGCTCGTAGGCCGCCTGCGCCTCGGCGTGGCGGGACAGCTTGGCGAGCTGGTTCGCGCTGTTCAGCTCCAGCTGCAGCACCCTCGTCGCCGAGTTCGGCAGCGCGCCCGGCTGCGCCGCCAGCCGGGCCGCCGCATCGAAGAGCCTTCCTGCGTTCTCGTAGTTGCCGCACATGTCCTCGGCGTCGCCGAGCTTCGCCTGCACCTCGATCTGCATCAAGGCGCGCATCGGAGCCAGCGAAGCGGCCATCGCCTTGAGCGCTCCAGCATCGGTCGCCGTCGAGGGCCGCGGTAGCTCGCCGGTGACCACGGCCGAGAGGAGGGGCGTCAGCTGCTCGCTCCATGCGATCGTATCGGCGGCGACCGTGCGCGCGAGCTCGATCGCGCCCAGGCTGCCGGCGAGCGGTATCAGCCGGTTCGCGTCGTTGAGCACGCCGTGCGCGAGCCGGTCGTTCATCCAGGACGCGCGCCTCAGCAATTCCGCGGTATTCGTATCGGCGCCTGCCGCGGAGCACAGCTCGAGGAAACAGCAGTCGATCTCCGCAAGCAGTGCGTCGAGCGCTTCCCTGCTGGCGAGCGCCTCCCGGCCGACCGAGACGTGGCCTCGCCAGGCCTCTTCGGCCCAGCTCAGGGCACGCTGCGGCTCGTCGAAGGCGCTTTCGACGTCTGCCTGGCAGCTCGCCGCGTCGGCCCGCCAGAGCAGCGGCGTGTCCGCGGTTGCTGCCGCGAACGCGGCGTCGAGCCAGCCCTGGGCTCGCCCGAAGCGGCCAATGCGGCGGCAGATGTCGGCCTGGAGGTACGCCGCCCAGCGCCTCTGCGCCGGCGACCGCTTCTGGTCCTGACGGAACCGGTCGAGATCCGCCCGGTCGCTCACACCGCGGGCGGAGCGCGCGGCACGCCGCAGCAACTCCTCGAACATGACGGTCAGCCGACGCGCCAGAACGGGAGGTCGAGGTACTCCAGTCGCCGCATCGGCAGGTATCGCCTGCCTCCCGGCAGGACGTAGTCGAGGCTGCAGGTGAGCGACACCTCTCGCTTGCACGTCACCCCCGCCGAAACGCCGACGCCGGCCAAGGTGGCCTTGAGGCCTACCTCGAGTTCGGACGTGCCGCCGAGCTCGATCACCTGCGACATCTTCTGGCCGACGGGATCGGCGGTGAGGTCGATGGCGGGGCCGGCCTTGTGCGCCAGCACCGGCTCGTCCTCCGGCCTCGGCTCGCATAGGGGACACCGCGCCAGCTCGCGTGCGCTGGTGCCCACATGCTCGACGACGTCGGAGCGGATTTCGATGTCGGCGGGCGCCTGGCCATACGCATAGCCTCGAACGCGCACCTGGAACGCCTCGACCAGGGTCATGCAACGCTTGCGTTCCTGGAAGTCGCGCTTCAGCTTGGCCTGGACCGTCCAGCCATCGCCCAGGCCGGTGCCCGCGAGCGAGAACTTGATGCCGCCGGCGTCCTTCTGCGAATCCGAGAGCTGCAGCTGGGCGCTGCCCGAAGGCGGGACGTGCAGGCACAGCCACGGAACCTCGACCGCGTGCACGCCGTAGTCCTCGACGAGCTTGCGGCCGCGAACCCGTGAGACGATCTTGCGCAGAAGGTCGCCCGCTGCGCTCTGGTCGCCGGGCATGCCCGTTCCCAGGCGAGCAGCCACCTCGGAAAGGCGCGACGCCAGCTCGGTGTCGCCGAGGTCGGATGCCGCTTCGATGCTCGACGAGAAACCGCCGACGGGCCGGTCCTGGATCACCGTGGAAGCGATCTTGAGTTCGTCCATCGCCGCTCCTTCCGAAATCGCTAGTTCCGCGCTCGCGCTTGTACTCCTTCCGATGCGATCGCGCCAGGGGGTATGGTCGACGGCGCCGTGGCCCCTCGTTGCGGGGCGCCATCGGGCGCCCGCTCGGGCTGCCGGCCGATAGCTTGCACGCGCGCGGCTCCCGACGTGGTGAGCCCCCACAGTCGCAACTCGCGCGCGAGCCTCAATCGCTCCGAGTGCCGCCTACGTGTGTGAGCTCGCTGCCGCGAGAGCTCCTCCGGGGCCTCACTCGGACGCGACCGGCAGCTTTTAGAGGCGGCCAGATCAGGACAGCCAATGTCTGTTCAGGGTCGCCTGCGGGTCTTGCCGCTTCCGATCCCGTTGCCTGAAACCTGTCGTTCGCGGTTGTCTACCCAATAGCGGACGCTCGCGTACATCCGCAGCCGGTGGCAGACGTTGGCGAGGGACATCTCTTGAACGTGGGGCCGACCGAGTCCTAGGAAGTGGCCGCTCACCGGCGACTGCGGATACCAGCTCCCGACTAGCTGCGGCTTCTGAAGCTCCATCTCGCACTCCCTTCAAAAAATCGGTAATACGGCCCAACCCGCCAGAAAGCTGGCGTCGTTGCAGCGTCACCCCCTGTAAATTGGTCCGCTCGCCCGCCGTCGCCTTCCGGTACGGCCGGCGCCTTCGCGCAGGAGCCGAAGCATGGAAACGGCAATTGCCTCCCCGAGCGAGATGCCCGACGCCTTGAGCGAAGAGGCGGAATCCCGTCTTCGAGTCAGGCAGCTCGATCAGATCTTGAGCCATTCGGCCATCGCGGCCGTGCTGTCGACCGTCTTCGCGGCGGTCCTCGCCGCCTTCTTCGCACCCGCCCTCGGCGCGGGCTTGGCCAAGGTGTGGTTCGTGGGCAAGGCCCTCAGCGCCGCCCCGCGGGTGGTGGTGGCTATCGGCTACAAGCAAGACTGGCTGCGGGAGATCGTTCGAAATCGGCCCTGGGTGTTCCAGGTCACCATCCTCCTCGACGGTGCAATCTGGGGCCTGCTCGGCTTGGCAACCTCCCGGGCTCCGGCAGATGCCGCGTCCGCACTCGTGTCCTGCCTGGCCGTGGTAGCCACAGTCGCGACGTTGGGCCTGCAGGTGCAGTTGCTCGCCACGGCCCTCTTCGTGACACCGATCATCGGCCTCACGATCATCGGGCTCCTCCTTCGGCTCGACAGCCTGGGACTCTTCGCCTCCATCGGCCTGGGCCTGCTAATCATCCAGCTGTGGGCTTCAGCCTATTCGACCGGCAAACGACTGGTGCGGGAGTTCGTGTCGCACGAGCAGCTCTCGCGGGCCCTGCAGCTGCAGTCCGAGACGGCCGAGCGCCTCGAGAAGACCACCGAGCAATTGCGTCGCGAAGGCGCCGTGAAATCCATGTTCCTGGGCACCATGAGCCACGAGCTGCGCACGCCGCTGCACGGCATCCTCGGCATCACGGCCATGTTGAGGCGCGAGCGGCAGGACCCGCTATCGCTCTCCCGGCTGGCGATCGTGCAAGCGCAGGGCGAGCATCTGCTCGGCCTGATCGGCGCCCTGCTCGACGTTTCGCGCATCGAGACGGGGCGGCTGGAGCTTCACCCGGCGCCGTTCGACCTTGCGATAGAGGTTCGCCAGCTCGCCGAGCTCTACAAGGTGCGGACGGCTGGAACCGGCGTCGCGTTCGTGCTCGAAGCGCAGATGCCTTCGACCTGCTGGGTCTCTGGCGATGCGTCCCGCGTGCGACAGGTGCTGCACAACCTTCTGGGCAACGCCGTGAAATTCACCAAGCAAGGCTGGATCAGGGTCAACGTGACGAGGGGCGAGCACGGCGAGACGGTGTTCGCAGTAAGCGATACCGGGCCGGGAATTTCCGCCGAGGATCAAGCCAGGGTCTTCGAGGCGTTTGCCCAGACGGCTTCGGTGGCCACGCAACCCGACGTGGGAACCGGGCTCGGCCTTGCCATCTCGAGAGAGTTGGCGATCGCCATGGGCGGCGCGGTCACGGTCGAGAGCATCGTCGGCGTCGGGTCGAAATTCCGATTCAAGGCGTCGTTGCCTGCAGCGGATGCTCCATCGAATAGCGACGCTTCGCATCTGTCCGCAGCCAACTCGACGGCGCCGCATTCCTTTCACGGCTACCGCGTGCTGCTGGCCGAAGACAACGACGTCAACGCGTTGATCGCCGAGGCGGTTCTGCTGCAACGCGGCGCCGAGGTGGCACGCGTCACCAGCGGCCGCGATGCGGTGGCGGCGGCGATGGCGACGCAAAGGCCCCACGTCGTCCTGATGGACCTGCGCATGCCCGACCTCGACGGACTCGCGGCAACGCGCGAGATCAGAGCCAGGGAGGCAGCGGCCCGGATATCGCGGGTGCCGGTCATCGCGCTAACGGCGAACTCCAGCCGCGACGATGTCGCGGCCTGCGAAGCCGCGGGAATGGACGGCTTTTTGAGCAAGCCGTTCACCGACGAGGGGCTGGCCAGGGTCCTGGCAGCCCATCTCGGTCCCGGCATCCCGCTCGTTGCAGACGAAAACGAGGATCTAAGCGGAAGCTACAAGGCTCAGCCGTGGAGCGGACGAAGCGGCGCCGTGCATTGAGGAGAAGCAGATATCCGGATGGTCTGTCTCGACCATGAACCGCAGGAGGCGGTGCCTTTGCTCGGACCAGTCCTTCGCCGCATTCGCGACGTCGAAGACGAAGATCCGGTGGGGCAGCATCCAGCCATGGCCGAGAGGCACCAGGCGCTGATCGCCGTAAAGATCCTTCGCTCCGAGATACTCGTACTGCTTGATCAGCCCCGGCTTGCGTGCGCCGATGATCAACCACTGCACGCGCGAACTAGCGCAGCGCAGGTATCCGGCCTTCCATAGCGCCGCCTTCACCAGAGGATCGGACCCGGGAGCCACGACCAGCCGCGTCATCTCGCCTCGCGTGTCGTGGATGATGTGCTCGGGAACCTCGAGGAACTCCTCGATCTCGAGCTTTGCGCCGCGCGCGTTGTCGACGACCCGCATGGTGCCGACGGCCGCTCCCGACGCCTTGTCTTCGCAAAGGAAGACAGTGGTCCACGGCGAGGCATCGAAGAGATCGGGCTCGGCCATGTGCTCGCGTAGCGCAGGAGCGTGGCGACCGTAGCAATCCGCGCGGAGCTTGCAGGCCTTCGCGAGATCGTCCTCGGTTTCCACCTCCCGGACGGTGAAGCTCAGAAAATCGACAGACATGCTGCTCCTCCCATCCCTAAGCTCTGGGTCTGCGCCAGTTTCGCGCATCGTACTGCGACGCCGGGAAGTGATGCTGATGCGCCGGGCGTCGCGAAAGCGCTCAGGCTTCCGCGAATGTCGCGCGATCTGAGCGTCTCGGGCTCGGGAAGCTCCGAGGCGGCCCCGGCCGCCTGTGGCGCCCCGGGCCGGCATCACGAACCTCGGCCCTTTCGTGGAAGCGGTAGGCCCGCAAGGATTGAAGCTGATACCGGCTCAGCGATCCGTCGTCGACTCGGACGGCCATCTGAGTTCGCGCGGGATTGATATCCAGCTCATGGACCTTCGCGCGGGCGCGGGGCATGCGCCTTGGCCGTGTCCTGCAGTTCCAGTTCCGATTCGAGCTGCGCATAGCGTGCGTCCTTGCGCAACGGGTCGAGCCGTGGCTCGACGCCAAGGTAGGCGATCCATGCCGAGCGCGAAGCTATGGCATCTTGAAGGCGTCCGAAGGCCGCGTCGGCGTCGCCGAGACCGGCGTGGATCACGGCGGCCTCGTAAGCCAGGCGCTGCTGCCGATCGGCTGCCGCCTCGAACTCGCGCAGCACATCGCACGCCCGTCGCTTATCACCGGCCACCGCATAGACGTATCCCAGTCCGGCACGCATCACCACATTGCCCTTTGACAGCTCGCATGCTTGGCGCAGCGCGTCGACGGCATGCTCCGCACGCCCGCACATGGCACAGGCCATGCCGCGAAAGAACGGTGCCCAGTGGTCGGTCTCGTCGAGGTAGGCGGTGCGCCGGGCCTGTTCGATGGCCGCCTCGGCATTGCGATCCAGCCAGTGATGCCACGCGAGATGCCCGTTGATGATGATGTCCGGCGGCCGCAGCTCGAGCGCGCGCTCTCCGGCAGCCAGCGCGTCGTCGAGGCGGCCTTGCGCCACCAGCAGATGTGCGGCCAGTGGTGAGACAGAGATGAACATCTACAGACCCCTTCATCGAACGCATGGTGGCGAGGGGGGATGCGAAGGCGAGCTACCCGGACGCACGCGGAGCGCTATTCCATGGCCCAGCCCGGTGCAGAGAACCCGACACATTGCGTGGGGCACACGCCTTGCCAGCCGATGCCCATGGTCACGGATGGTTTCGTTCGGGTTCGAGGCGCGCGAGAGCACAACCTGCGTTCTGTCGACGTCGACATCCCCCGTGACGCACTGGTTGTGTTTTCCGGCATCTCCGGCTCTGGTAAGTCTTCGCTGGCGTTCGGTACCCTGTATGCGGAAGCGCAGCGGCGCTACTTCGATTCTGTATCGCCCTACGCACGGCGGCTGATCGATCAGGTGGGCGTGCCCGACGTCGATTCGATCGAGGGCTTGCCGCCGGCGGTGGCGCTGCAACAGCAGCGCGGCTCGCCCGGTGCGCGCTCCTCGGTGGGGAGCGTCAGCACCCTTTCGGCCCTCGTGCGGCTGCTCTATTCGCGCGCCGGCACGTACCCGCCTCGCCAGCCGATGCTCTATGCCGAGGACTTCTCGCCCAACACGCCGCAAGGCGCCTGTCCGAACTGTCATGGCCTGGGGCGAGTGTTCGAAGTGAGCGAGAAGGCGATGGTTCCCGACGACTCGCTGACCATCCGCGAGCGTGCGATCGCCGCCTGGCCGCCGGCCTGGCACGGGCAGAACCTGCGCGACATCCTAGTGACGCTCGGTCACGATGTAGACATGCCCTGGCGGCGGTTGCCGAAGAAGACCCGCGACTGGATCCTCTACACCGAGGAGCAACCGACGGTGCCGGTGTACGCCGGCTTCACGCCCAAGGAGACTCGCGCGGCGCTGCGCAAACGGATGGAGCCCAGCTACATGGGCACCTTCACCGGTGTGCGCAGATACGTGCTGCAGACCTACGCGACGACTCATAGCCCGCTCATGAAACGACGCGCGGCGCGCTTCATGAGCGGTGCGCTCTGCCCGGTATGCCACGGCAAGCGGCTGACAAAGGCGGCGCTTTCGGTCACCTTTGCCGGTGTGGATATCGGCGAGCTTGGGAGGATGCCGCTCAGCGCCGTCGCTGAGTTGCTCAAGCCGGCAGCACGTGCCGAGCTGGCGCCGCCCTCATCCAAGCCCGCGCCGCGCTGGCGGCGGGAAGACAGCGAAGCGGGGACGCTGCTGCGCGTCGCGTCCGGCGGCTCCGCTCACGCGGGCTCGTCCGATGTTCGCCGGACGCCCAATTTGTCCGAGGAGAAGCGGCTTGCAGCGCAACGCATCGCCATTGACCTCGAGGCTCGGATCGCGACCTTGGTGTCGCTCGGCCTTGGCTACCTTTCCCTCGACCGGACCACGCCGACGCTTTCTCCTGGCGAGCTACAGCGCTTGCGACTCGCGACCCAGATCCGCTCCAACCTGTTCGGCGTCGTCTACGTCCTTGACGAGCCGACCGCGGGCCTGCATCCGGCCGATAGCGAAGCCCTGATGCGCGCTCTCGAGGAGCTGCGCCTCGGTGGCAATTCGCTGTTCGTCGTTGAGCACGACCTGGAAATGATGCGCCGCGCTGATTGGTTGGTAGACGTCGGCCCTGACGCCGGCGAACGCGGCGGCAAGATCCTCTACAGCGGCCCGCCTACCGGTTTGGCGGGCATCGGCGACTCGCACACCGCGCGCTACTTGTTTGCCGAGCCCGAATCGCCGCCGCGCCCGCCCCGGATGCCTCGAGGCTGGCTCGAGCTTCGCGGCATCACGCGCAACAACCTGCACAAGCTCGACGCGCGTTTTCCACTGGGCGTGATGACCGCGGTGATCGGCGTCTCCGGCTCGGGGAAGTCAAGTCTCGTCAGCCAGGCGTTGGTCGAGCTGGCCTGCCGGCATCTCGGCCACGAGTCAGAGGAGGCCGACATGGATCCCGACAGCGCCGAGCCGACGATCGCCGAGGAGACACAAGGGCGGATTGCCTCCGGCATGGAGCGGATCGCCCGCCTGGTTCGCGTCGATCAAAAGCCGATCGGCCGGACACCCCGCTCCAACCTTGCCACCTACACCGGCTTGTTCGACGCCGTGCGCAAGCTGTTTGCGTCGACGCCGATGGCGCGCTCGCGCCGCTACGACTCGGGGCGGTTCTCCTTCAACGTCGTCAAGGGCCGCTGCGAAACCTGCGAAGGCGAAGGCTTCGTCAGCGTCGAGCTGCACTTCATGCCGAGCGTCTACGCCCCATGCCCGACGTGCCACGGCGCACGCTACAACGAGAAGACGCTGGAGGTGCGCTGGCAGGGGCGAAACATCGCCGAGGTCCTGCAACTGACGGTCGACGACGCTTGCAACCTGTTCGCCGACGAACCGGCGATCCGCAAGCCACTGTTGCTTCTTCAGGCCATTGGCCTTGGCTACCTGCGCCTGGGCCAGCCCGCGACCGAGCTGTCGGGCGGTGAGGCGCAGCGCATCAAGCTCGCCACCGAACTGCAACGACCGCAGCGAGGCCGCTCGCTCTATGTCCTCGACGAGCCGACGACCGGCCTGCATCCGGCCGATGTGGATCGGCTGATGTCCCAGCTGCACGAGCTGGTGGATGCGGGGAATACGGTCATCGTGGTCGAACACGACCGCCGCGTTACCGCCGCCTGCGACTGGATCGTCGAGGTCGGTCCGGGTGCGGCGAGCGCCGGCGGGCGAATCGTCTGGGAGGGTCCACCGAGGTAGCCGATCGGCGCTGGCCTCTCGCTAGCGCCCCGCCGGCGCGACCGTCGGGCGTGCTCCGCATCAACGCCGCGCGCATCTCGGTCGCCATGGCTGTTCAGCCGCTGTCGGCGGGGTTTCTCGAGGTGTACCCGGACGTTCAGGTCGAACTGACCAACGACGAGGGCGATGCCGACATCGTCGAAGGTTTGCCGCGTTGCTCGGGTTCGGCCTTTTCTTCGCCGGCGTCCGCAACGACCGGTCAAA
>Ga0068859_100001796_pt1 | contig 21855 bp, 14 predicted proteins | sample KBSSwiS22_FD_66585 | JGI IMG/M metagenome (GOLD analysis project Ga0068859, IMG submission 66585) | Switchgrass rhizosphere microbial communities from Kellogg Biological Station, Michigan, USA - KBS Switchgrass S2-2 | ecosystem: Host-associated > Plants > Roots > Rhizosphere > Soil ...
TGCCAGGGCCGGGGATCGGCTGCCAATTCTACTGTTTGTTATTGCCTGGGTATCACTTCGGTCAACCCTTCCAAATTTGAGCTCCTGTTTGAAAGATTTCTTTCTGCCGCCCGCAATGAACCACCGGATATAGATGTAGACTTTGAGCATGAAAGACGCGAAGAAGTGATTCAGTATATCTATACCAAATATGGGCGCCACCGGGCAGCCATTGTTGCCACTGTTACACAACAGCACCAGAAAGGAGCCATCAGGGATGTTGCAAAGGCAATGGGGCTTTCATTGGATACCATTAACCGGCTTTCCAGTTCTGTAGGCTCCATGGGTGAATTCCCGGAAACATCGTTTACAGATAACCGGTTTATTGAACAGGGCTTCAATACGGCCGATAAGCATTTGCAAAAACTGCTTGAACTCACCAAACAGTTTATAGGGTTTCCGCGGCAGCTTGGCCAGCATACGGGTGGATTTGTGATTACAAGAGGAAAACTTATTGATCTCTGCCCTATCCTGAACGCCCGGATGGAAGACCGTACCAATATTGAATGGAATAAAGATGATATTGACGCATTGGGTCTTTTAAAAGTAGATGTACTGGCGCTGGGCATGTTAACCTGCATCAGGAAAGCTTTCGATCTTGCCAAACTGCATTATGGCCTTGACCTGACGCTCGCCAATATTCCGCAGGATGATGCGGCCGTATATGAAATGATTTGTCATGCAGATACCATCGGTGTTTTTCAAATCGAAAGCCGGGCACAGCAATCTATGTTGCCCAGGTTAAAGCCCCGTACGTTTTATGATTTGGTTATTGAAGTGGCCATTGTCCGGCCCGGGCCTATCCAGGGCGATATGGTGCATCCTTATTTGCGTCGCCGCAATGGAGAGGAACTGGTAGAATATCCTTCCAAAGAACTGGAAGATATTTTAAGCCGCACCTTGGGTGTTCCGTTATTCCAGGAGCAGGCCATGAAGATTGCGATTGTTGCCGCGGGGTTTACACCTTCAGAAGCGGATGCGCTGCGCAGAAGTATGGCCACTTTTAAAGCACAGGGCATGGTAACGCAGTTCAGGGATAAATTAATCAAAGGAATGCTGGCAAACGGATACCAACTGGAGTATGCAGAGCGCGTGTTTAAACAACTGGAAGGCTTTGGCAGTTATGGTTTTCCTGAAAGCCATGCCGCCAGTTTTGCTTTACTGGTATATGTTTCTTCCTGGCTTAAGTGGTACTACCCTGATATTTTTTCCGCCGCTTTGCTCAATAGCCAACCGATGGGATTTTATCAACCTGCCCAGATTGTGAGAGATGCAAAAGAGCATGGAGTAGAACTCAGGCCTGTTGATATCAATTATTCCGGCTGGGATAATACATTGGAAGAAAAAACGGGTAATCATTGTGCACTCCGGCTTGGTTTCCGGCAGGTAAAAGGCTTGCGCGAAGAAGATATGATCTTACTGGTATCAAACCGGAAAGAATGCTATACCAGTATTAATGCACTCCGCGATATTGGATTGCCGGAAGCCGCATTGGAAAGACTTGCAGATGCCGATGCATTCAGATCGATTGGTCTCGACAGGCGGCAGGCCTTATGGGAAGTATCCACTAAAGATCGTCCGTTCGGAATTTTTGAAGGCCAGGAGCCGGCAGCCGCCATGAATGAAAACGTTTCGCTTCCTGTAATGACGGCCGCTGAACATGTGATAAAGGATTATGCTACTGTATCGCTTTCGCTGAAAGCCCATCCGGTAAGCTTTGTGCGGCAAAAGCTTAAATTATTGAACATCTTATCTGCTGCGCAATTGAAAACGGCCAAAGACGGCGACCCGGTAAAAACAGCCGGGCTGGTGTTAGTAAGGCAAAGACCCGGTACTGCAAGCGGCATTTGTTTTATTACCATTGAAGATGAAACAGGATGCGCCAACCTGGTTGTTTTTAAAAACCTGTTTGAGCAGTATAGAAAAGAAATAATGCAATCGCAGTTATTGATGGTGGAAGGTAAGTTACAGGTAGAAGGAGAAGTGATACATGTGATAGTAAGCTGTTGTTACAATCTTTCAAAGCTCTTAAGTGATCTTAGCTCCTCCCCGGAAGAAGCGCCTGCTTTGTTAACGCTTTCGCGTGGCGATCAACAACCTGCAGAAGCCTTTGAAGCTGATCTTAACATGGTAAGCAATCAAAAACATGCTCAGCAGAAAATTTTTCCTGGGGGAAGGAATTTTAAGTAGGTGTGGGTTTACAGTGGCTTCTTTATTTAATCGCAAGCTGCGTGTTCCTTCGCCTGGACCGATTGCTGTTGGTAGTGGGTTTGACACAGCACTTCGGGTAGTTAAAACTATTACTTCATAAATTACAGTTATAGTTACAAACTTTCAGTGTGGCAAAACATTTCTTTTATATTGATAAGATAACGAATAGTATTGAAGAGGCAGTAACAGGCAAAAGTCTTGATTCCGAAGTACTGCCTTTAGTGCTGGCAGATTTAAAGACCATTCTCAAAAAAAATGGGTGGCAATTTAACTGGAAAACGGAATTTAAGCATAGTGAACGTCAACTGTATAAACTGACCATTAAAGCAGATACCCTCATTCAGGGATTACTCAGTCTTCAATCAGCACAAAACTATGTTGAAATGCACCTGGTAGAAACGGCGCCCCACAATTTTGGCCATTCAAAAAAGTATGTCGGCGTGCCGGGGAACCTCGTGGCCTTCGCTTGCAAAATGAGCTATGATTTAGGATTTGAAGGATTTGTCGGGTTTACTGCTAAAACTCGGTTAATCCAGCATTATATCGACACATTAGGAGCCGAATTACTCTTCAAAGACAGAATGAGTGTATCCGGAAATTCTGCGAAAAAATTAGTAAATTCGTACCATAAAAATTACTTCGATGGCAGGTAAAAAACAATATTACGGATTAGACGAAATTGGGTTCATTGGCACGCAGAAAAAAAGAACGGCTGCCCAGACAAAAAAAGATATAGAAAAAACCGTTCAGTTTATAAAGACCCGAAAATCAGGAAAAGCTATTCCCTTAGCCAAAGGAAACAGGAAAGCGCTTTCAAACACCAAATAAATTATTTCTATAAAAGATAAATTTCAAAGCCGTCCGGTTTGGACGGCTTTTTTAATATCTGGTAAGCTGTAAACTCTTTCCAAGCAATGCCCTATTAACCCCCTCACTTCCCAAACCTCCATCCCAAAAACAATTGAAACAAATTGTTTTTTGCGTCGATACCGGAGAAAGAACCATCCTGGCTACTGGAAGCATCTTTATACAGTTTGGAAAGGCTGATATTTATTCTGGCCCCTACCAGCAAGCCGCGGGCCGGATGAATTTCAAGACCGCCGCCAAACCCATAATCCAGCCGGTTGGAGATGTCCAGTATCTTTTTATAAGTGCCGGGCAACCCGGCTATTTCATTGCTGCTGTCTGCTTTTGCATTCAGTAAATAGGCTGTTTGGAACCCCAATTGCAACTGGAAATAACGGGTAATGCCCACCGTAAAAAAGTTGGCTAATGCTATATAATTCAGCCCCACGGTGCCCTTGCTGTTGCCCGAAGTATAGTCATATCCCTGTTTTGAATACAGTAATTCCGTGCGGTAGCCCAGCAATTTCTTAAATGATGAACCCAGCAATATACCGGCATGCCAACCGGTGCGACTGCTGTTATTAATGGAGGATGCGCTGCTAACGTTCGCAAAATTCAATCCTGCTTTTACACCTATCTGCGCAAATCCCCAACAGGGTAGCATCAGCAACCCACAAACAATTATCTTTTTCATGATGGTTTATTTTAAATTCTATTGGTAGTAGACAGTGCGTCCCAACAATGGACTTAATTAGATTCAATGCGCTGCAAAATGCATGTTAGGCCAGGTAAACCATTTAGGCCCGGCGGTATAAATGCCTTCCCAATAAGCGGCTGTTCCGGCAGATGAGCCATCACCGTTGGTATCGCCTTTCAGGCTATCATCGGTATAGGCGGTAAATGCAACGCCGGCACCATTGTAGTTTTGCAACTGTCCAAGACCATCGGGCATCAGCAACGAAAAGCCCGGTGTTGTGTACTTTGCAAATTTGATCACCACACTGTCGCCCAATACCAGCTTTTTCCCCTTGCCTCCATCCATCGCCCAGCTATTGCTGCTCCAGCCGCCCAATACATACGCCACTTCGGTTTCTTTCCAGGTCAAAGTAGTAGCCTGGTCTTTGGCATCTACCACATCTACAAAAATGCCGTTACAGGTATTTTTTTGGGTTGCATTGGCCGGGTTGTGAAATGTATTGCTGTTATCGAAATCAGTAGATATGCCGATGAGCACCGGATGCCCGTTATCAAAAAAAACATTGTTTTGCGCCACACAGGTTTGCGGGCACCTGGCCATGTCCAGTGCAGCATAAGATTGATTAAGGCCGCCCGCGGTATGTGCTATCACTGAATTCTTAATACTATTGTTTTCACCATTGCCCATGTAGACAGCGCGCTCTAAATTGGCAGTGCCGCTGCCGGCATACAGCACCTGGCAATACACAAGACTATTGCCCGATGAAGTACCGAAGGAAATGCTTTGCCAGTCACCTTTTTTGGGAGTGGTAGCGGTTCCATCACCGTTGGTATCTCCGCCGTTGGTGCCCGCAGCATTGTAAAAACCATCGTCTTTTGCCGAGGTAAAAATGATATTGTTATCGGCCGTGCCATTGGCAATAATTTTTCCCGTACCGCTTACATTCAATCCTTTCAGCGCATCAAACTTAACAATCGCACCGGCTTCAATGGTAAGCGTTGCATTTACCGATACATAATTGGCACAATGATATATATGGCAGGATTGCCAGACCGTGGCCACATCAATACTGCTGCCTACTTCCACTACTATACTGCAGGGCGCGGCTGGTGGCGTTACAGGTGGCATAATGCCGGACAATGCATCCTTGGTACAGCTGCTGTTACATAATAAAACGCCTCCCATCAGTAAAAAAAGCAATGCATTCCTGCTATTATGAAAAATTTGATCATGTCTGATTTTTTGATGTCTGGTTGCGCTTGCTTCGAAACCTTCGCGCGAACGCAAATCTCTTAATCCAACTGGGTTGCCGGGGAATGAATAATTTTTCATTTCATGTTGTATTTAATTACGTTGCCTACTCTAACCGGTTTTCGGCATCCCCGCTTGTTTAGCATTTACCGCAACAGTATCTTTTTTGTATCCACTTTATTTTCGCTTACTACTCTTACTATGTATTGCCCCATTGGCCATGAAGATGAAACAGGAATGCTTATAGTTCCCGATAGTGTGCCTTGCTTACTGTACAATACCTGCCCGGCCGCATTTATCATTTCTATTTTAACAGCTATACTACTTTGAAGATTTACCTGAAGCGTTCCACCTCTTCTTGCCGGGTTGGGAAAAACAGCCAGCTCGTTATTGCCCATACCATTTACTACCAGCACGGCGGAATATATAAACCTGCCGTCCAGGTCAAGGCATTTGATACGGTAGTAATTGTTGCCGTTTGCGGGAGATGGATCAAACCAACTATAGTTGCTAGCGCCTGCGCCATTGGCAGTCACTGCTCCAACCTTATTAAAATAAATGCCATCTGCACTCTTCTCAATGTTGTAATTTTTTACATTGATTTCATTTGCCGTAGTCCAGGCAAGCTGCACACCGCTGCTTTGCCTGTAAGCCCGGGCATAGACTATAGTCAGGGGGAGCGCTACTGCATTTACCTGCAGCGTTATATCAGAAGGATTGTACTGAATGTTCCATGACAAACCCGCGGGCAGCACAGGTAGATTAGTATTGGTAAAGCTCCCTGTTGCGGAATGGTAGGTCATAATTTTATAACTATCGCCTGCTGATGGCAAGAACCCGTTTAACAAATCAACAGTAAGTGTTCCATTGAGTACAACGTTTCCACCCGGGAAGGATGAATCCCTTGTAACATTGATAGTATCATACAGGTTTGGGGCGGCTATTTCTATTTCGTGTATGGCTGTTCCGGTGGCGGTATAGTTACCAACGATGGTAAATTTTCCCGGTGAGTTGCCGGGCGATAGCGTGCCGCTGTTTATTAAACTGCCGCTTATTTGCCCTGATCCTTTTAATGTTCCAAAATTTTCTAATTGCGCTGCCGGGTATACCTGGATGATTGAATTAGAGGTAAGCGTGTTGCCGGAAAGAATGGAACTGGAACCGGCGGTAAGGATCAGCCAGTGGTTTGCCGGGAAACTAAGATCAGCATCAATCGGCGTGGATCTTGTAATCATTACTGAAATGGATGATGAAATATCCGGTACCTGGTTGGATAGCCAGGTAGCGCTTTGCGACCAGGCGCTGCCAGGGTTATTGGGATTGGTGATGGGCAATTGCGGTAAATTGGTCTCACCACCGCAGGGAGTTGGATCACAAATATCCGTTACACTTCTAAAATAAGCACCCGTTAGAAAACATGCACAGGCGGCCAATTCATGAATATTGGGATCGCCCGTATAAGAACAGCCGGTAGAAACCAGTTGCCCTGTTAACTCATCTACTTTATAAAAACGGTTCCAGTACAATGGAACGGTTGGAAAAACGGATTCCGGGAAACCATATACATTGATTCCAAACCGAACCGGTATGGGCGTCAATCCTTCAATTTGCGGACAGGTCTGTGCGTAGGTGAGTGCCGCAAAACCAGCCATGCAGGTGCTGAGTAAAAATTTTTTCATACTTGTATTTATTAATTGGTGGGGTCAACTGCTGCCAGTCGATATTCAAATGTAGCAGTGTCAAAATCGCCAGTCCTCACCCGAAACAGTGATTCAGCGCGGATCCTGTCAGAATCACCCGAAACTGGTATTTTAAAGGGATTCTTTGATTTTGTGATGAAGAATAACAACCTTTAGGAAGCATAAGCCATCATGTCTTTATGGTAAAATGTATAATACAATATATTTCCTGCCTGGCGATTGCACTCATTTGCATACCACAGCTGCATGCCCAGACCCATTTTCTTGACAGCCTGGATCAGGAATTAAAAAAAACTGACAATGATTCAACAAAAGTATTTCTCGTTCTGCAACTGGCTAACAGGTATCATGCTTACGACACTGTAAAATCGATTCGTTACCTGGAGAATGGGTACCGCATCGCAAAAAAATTGAACTGGGATTATGCGTACGGCTATTATTACGAGAACAAAGCCAGTATTACCTCCTTTCTGGAACGGGATAAAAAACTGTTATTCGATACCGCTATCAGTTATTACCAGAAGAGCGCTAATGCAAAACGCAATAAAAAAGAAACGTCAGATGCCATTCTTTCCATCGCTAACTGTAAAGGACAGATAGGAGAAGTTTTATTAGGTGAACAAAAATACAACGAAGCCATTGCAGAGTACCTACTTGCTGTAGAAGCATGGAAAAATTCTGATGATGTTAACAAAGGGATAGCTACGGGGGTTTATTATGGTAAAATTTCAACTATTTATTACAAGCTGGACCAGTTTGATAAAGCATTGGAATATGATAAACTTTCACTTGGCCTGGTTATGGCGAACAATGATGAAGAAAACGCAGGTTTTATTTTAATCTATGTATGCGACGATTTTCTGCGTTTGCACCAGTTGGATTCCGCGCTTGCTTACATGGCCAGGGCAAAACCAATTGTAGAAAAAATCAATAATTCTTCTTTAAATGTTCAATACTATAATAAGCTCGGCAATATTAGCCGCCAGAAAAAAGATTTTAAGGTGGCCATTGGTTATTTCAGTAAAACATTAGCCATATCAGCGCAGAAGAACGATCAGTACCAGATTGTTGCCAGCCGGAAAGTAATTGGCGTTTGTTACGAAGCACTGGACGATTATGTTTCTGCCAGGAATTACATGGTACAGGCATTACAAGGCGCCAAAGAAAGCAATTATGAAATTGAAAAAATTGAGATATTAAAAGAGCTGGTAAAAATAGAAAAAAAGACAAACCACCCGGCAGATGCCTTCACCTATCTCGAGCAACTGGATATTATCAAAGACAGCAACAGCATTTCAACAACAAAGAAGGCCATTGCCGAAATCGAAAATAAATACAAAGCTTCGGAAAAAGAAAAACAGATCAACCAGTTACAAAATGACAAGCAGCTACAGGCCCTTTCTATTAGGCAAAAATCAACCCTTAATTATTTTTTACTGGCCGCTGTTGCATCTTTGCTGGTGCTTGGTTTTCTGGCTTACAGAAATATTCGTAATCGTCAGCAACTGGCAAAACAACAGGATGAATTGCAGCAGCAACGCATCCGGGAGCTGGAGAAAGACAAACAACTGGTGGCAGTGGATGCTATGCTGAAAGGACAGGAAGAAGAGCGAAGCCGCCTGGCCAAAGACCTGCACGATGGTTTGGGTGGTTTACTATCCGGCGTAAAATTTTCCCTCATCAATATGAAAGACAATTTAATCATCACCCCCGATAATATGGCTGTTTTTGAACGGTCACTGGATATGATAGACGGGTCTATCAAAGAACTTCGCCGTGTGGCCCATAATATGATGCCTGAAATGCTGGTAAAATTTGGGCTGGACGAGGCACTGAAAGAATATTGCAACAGCATCAACAGCACCCAACTGCTTACTGTAAAATACCAGAGTCTTGGTATGGAAACGCGCCTGGAAAATTCTATTGAAATAATTATTTACCGCATCATACAGGAGTTGCTGAACAATACCATAAAGCATGCGGCCGCCACAGAATCTTTTGTGCAACTGATACGTGAAGGCAGGCGTTTAAATATAGTTGTAGAAGACAACGGTAAAGGTTTTGATAGCAGCCTTGCAGCAACCAATAAAGGCGCGGGGCTCGAAAATGTGCGCAGCCGCGTAGATTACCTCAAAGGCCAGTTGGCCATTCATGCTGAACCCGGTAAAGGAACCCTGGTAAACATTGAATTCAATATACCAATATGACCCGCGTATTCATTGTAGACGATCACCCGGTTGTAATTGAAGGCATCCATTCATTATTGCAAAATGAAAAAGGGATTGAATGGGCGGGCCATGCCATGAATGCCGCTTCCTGCATGGGTTATTTTGTAAACAACACTGCCGACGTAATATTAATGGACATCAGCATGCCGGGTATGGATGGGGTTGAGCTGTGCGCGCGCATGAAAGAAACCTATCCCGGTGTTTTTATTCTTGGTCTAAGCACGTTTAACCAGGGATTGTATATTAAAAAGATGATGGAAAACGGTGCATCGGGTTATATACTTAAGAATTCGTCGAAGGAAGAACTGCTGCAAGCGATCCATACCATTGCCGCCGGCGGCATCTATTTTAGCGGCGAGACCGGGGAAGCATTGAAAGCATACCAAAAGTTCTCCGCCATTGCCCTGCCCGAATTGTCGCCCAGGGAAAAAGAGATTCTTGGATTGATTGCAGAAGGGTATACCAACCCGCAAATTGCAGAAAAAATATTTTTGAGTTCATTTACGGTTGACAGCCATCGCAAAAACCTGCTGGCAAAATTGAATGTAAAAAATACTGCCTGCCTGATTCGCCTGGCCGTAGAGCGCAAGCTTATTTAAAGATGAAGAAACCAGCATGCGGAAAGTGCTGAGAGCAGCACCGCGTCATACTGGTTTCTGCACCAACAGCACTAATAAGAAAGCGCATTATATTTGTTCAGTAATGCACTCCCGTTTTTCTCTAAATAAGTCATGGTTATGGTCGCTGTTTTTCCTGCCGGGGCTGTTGCATTTGTTTGCACAAAGAAGCTTTTGTCTTCATTATAATTTAAACCATTTGAAGGCACGTTATTACCCAATTGAAATGTTGCACCGATAGCCGGCGCAATAGCCTGACCGGGACGGAGCTGTGAATGAAAGTCCAGTGCATTATTGGTGTTAGAGGCATCCCTTCGGAAAAAAAATGCAGTACAACCTGTTGTATCGTCTACCGTAACGCGTGCGCTGAGTATAAGCCCTTTTGGGAGACTATCAAAAGTAAAAACGGCATTCACCGGCATAGTAAATTTATAGACAAATGTTTTTTTGAGGTAATAATTCCCCTCGCTGAGAGACAAGGGTGGCAATATGGTGACACCTTGCTGTTCATACATCAGCAGGGGTGTACCTTTTTGCACAAATGCGTTTCGCAAAATCAAATTGCCGGTGGCCATTGAATTATCATAAGCAGTTTGCTGAAACCCCCTGAAATTTATATTGTCCCAAACCGATGTGCCGCTTCCCAGTGTTATAATGGCTGTACGCTGTATATCACTGAAATTATTATTGAAAATAATTTCAGACCCGTAAAAGTTTATATTATTGCTTTCATTTACAAATGCGGTCTTTTCGTATTTATTAAAAATAACATTTGCAAGTTTACACTGTTCGCATTCATTGTAGGTGGCACCCCTTCCCCAGTTGGGGTTACTTAAACTTGCGCTGGCATCAAGTACAGCATTGGTAAGCATACAGTTTTCACAAAACTGGAAACCAACCATGCCGGCACCGGGATTGGTTGCGCGTATATGATCGACCGTTATATTGATGCCACCCTGTACATAAATCCCTGCCTCCATAAGGGCACTCCCGGTGCCTGGGCTATACAATTCAAGATTCTCCACGCTCGCATCTGTGGTTAGGTTGTGTATTCTTATTATTCTGCGGTTCAATGTGCTGGTACCCGCTACGGTCATGTTTCCACCCGCGGGTGCGTCCAGGGTAATATGCGTACCGTCAGTAATCGCTGCAATATGCCTGAATCCGAAATACAAAGGTTCACCGGCATCATAAGGCGCCGTGGTTAGCCTGATGTATACGGTATCGCCTACATGAAAACCCGTGCTGCTGGCAACAGTATACACTGTTGTACTGCTATCCACATTCGCGGTAATGGTGGTACCCAGGCTATCCGTACCAAAATCGGTACTTGCAAAGGAACAATTATTGGTAAACGTTATACGCCCGCCATTACCAACAATATGACAATTGGCCCATAATGGAACACCTTTTTGCGATCCGGCAACCGGCCTCCCGAAAGTATAGGATCCGGGTAAATACACCGTTCCGCCATTGTGCGTATAGTGTAAACTGTCCAATGCTGATTTCAAGGCTGCAGCAACATCTGCCCCATTGGCAACATTGTACGGCGGCATGCTGATATCAATATATGCTTTGGGCAATGCACAGCTACCATCAGATGCACTGGCGTCACAAACCGCCATAAAAAGAAATATTGAATACAATACAGCTGAAACTAATTTTTTCATGATGTAATATTTTATCCAATCAGTAGTATAAATAAAATGATAGATCTATGCGTGGGCAAAAAAGCAAGGCGTTGCTGCATCAACGCCTTGCTTTTAATGGCTCCTTGAAAATTTGATATTTTTTACAAAACAGGTTGGTTACAATTTAATAAACCTGGTTTTACCAGCCTGCTTGCCATTGCTGTCCCTGATATCAACGATATACATTCCCTGGGTGAGGCCGGCACTCTTATTCAAATAATAAATATTGTTTCCTTTTTTCACAGTCCATGTATATTTCCCCTGCAGAACGCCGCCTGACGAATACAGGTAAATAGTTTTAACACTGTTATCACCACTGAAAAAAGTAATGGTAGCCTGGCTGTGCACAGGATTTGGGTACAATCCCATGGCAGCTGTTGAAGAACTATCTGTTATTGCAGCTGTATTACCCGGCGAGTTTGCTGCGACCCTGCCACCACTACCGCTAACATTCACAGTTACCTGTGCGGTATCCTTTGCCCCACCCCAATCCGTTACAATCAACTGGAATACATACACACCTGCCGTTGAAAGACCGGTTACTTTGGTGGATGAAGCAGCTGGTGTAAAAATATTCGGTGAACCCGGACCACTGACTTTGCTCCACGCGTAGGATTGGATACCGTCATCATCGGTGGAACCGCTGCCGTTCAGCAAAACACTGTCGACAGGCAGTGTAATCGTGATAGGGTTACCTGCGATATTTGCAGTTGGTTTTTGATTAACGTACAAAGCCATCGTATCATACGTAAAGGCGCCCCCGTTGTCGGTCACTTTTAGCTGGAAGGTATAATGACCGTTGACAAGACCTGTCACAGTTGTTGTTACTGAAGTTGAACTGGTGATGGTGGCTGCGCCTCCGGTCAGCTTTGTCCACAGGTAAGACGCAATTGAACCATCGGGATCGGATGAACCGCTACCGTCAAGGGTAATGCTGTTGGCAGGTAGCACAATGTATTTATCAGGACCTGCATTCGCCACCGGTGGTTGATTGCCTGAGACATTGACCGTGATTTGCGCGGTATCCTTTGCTCCTGCCCAGTCCGTTACAATCAAACTGAATATGTACACACCCGCTGATAAGCTTTTTACTTTGGTGCTTGAAGCAGTTGGTGTAAGAATATTTGGTGAACCCGGACCACTGGTCTTACTCCATGCGTAGGATTGTATTCCGTCATCATCAGTGGAACCGCTGCCGTTCAGCAAAACACTATCGACAGGAAGTGTTATTGTGATAGGGTTACCAGCGATGTTTGCGGTTGGTTTTTGATTAACGTACAAAGCCATCGTATCGTAGGCAAAGGCACCCAGGTTATCAGTCACTTTTAACTGGAATGAATAATGACCGTTGACAAGACCGGTCACGGTAGTCGTTGCTGAACTTGAACTGGTGATGGTGCCTGCGCCTCCGGTCAGTTTTGTCCACAGGTAGGAAGCGATCGTACCATCCGGATCGGACGATCCGGTTCCATCAAGTGTGATACTATTAGCCGGCAGTAATAAATACTTGTCCGAACCTGCATTGGCGATGGGTGACTGATTGATTGCGGCTGTGCGCTGGTACGACAAAAATTGCTCATAGATATTGGTCACAGTCACCGGTGTGTTGGTGACTGTATGCCCAGGGAATTTAGAGCTATCCAGATCCCATATTTTGGTAGTGGTGTCCATCCCGAAATACCAACCAGCTGAGTGATCACTATAGTTGCTGTTGTACCGCGTGGCACTGGCAGCGCCATTTGGAATATATAATTTTGGAACAGGTGTACCCGAATACCCGGTAATATTATATTGTGCATACGATTGCATTACCCAATTCGTGTTGGTATTCCCATCATTATTAGCGTCGATCCAAACGCCGAAAAGATGAGCGTTTCCCAGGCCTGCAAATACAACACCGCCATCGGCACTATATGTGGGGGAGCATCCCAATACGCCGGTGAAGCGTTTGCCCAGGCCTGTAGAGTCTTGCGCTATCAAACCGGCTGTATTGCCACTCAACGAAAGCCCCATGAAATACATTTGCGTTGTATCCAGCAGCGCACCCAATGTGGATTTTGCATAGGCAATAGCAGCCGGTAACTTAGGAATAATACCACCAGAATTCACATCATGTACTTCAACAACAAAAAATGTTGAGTACCCGCCTTTTGCAGCGTTGGGAAACTGCATACTGGCGCCTGCCTTGCAATAGGCGCCTACGCTACCAGGTGCACTGTTGGTTGTTCCCAGCTCCCCTACGCCATTCGCGCAGAAAATAACGGGATGAACACCTGTTGTAGAATCGGCTGGCTTGAAGAGGTGGTAATAATTGGTACCGTCATATACCAGCGTGCTCTTGCCGGCTTTTTTTGCGGGCTGTGCATTGACGGTTGATAAAAAGGAAGAAAATAAAATAATAAATACGGTAAACATGGCCGGGAGGCCATTGAGTTTTTTTCTCATAAATGTAAGGTTGGTTAATGAACAGGAATATATTTGCGTAGTAAATCTAAGCGTATCCGCCCAAGAATTCAAAAATTATTTGTTAACTAAGCGTTTACATATATACGTTACCTGTCACCAGGAGCGGATTACAATAAGAAACAGGCAGGAACCGGAACTGCGGTAAGCATTTGGCCCGGTGTAGAGAAGAAAAAAGTGGCGCTTCCGGCGCAATCCTCCAAAATGAATGTAAGAACAAATATTGAGTCAACTATATGCGCGCTTGCAAGGAAACAAATATTTAATATTGGTTTCTCCCGTCGGCTCTCCGCTGACAAGCGCTATTTGTTGAAACGATCTGATTCAGCAACCATCACTACATGTAAGCGTCAACGACTGGTAAAAGGCAAACTGCATGAGGTTTGGGAAGATCCGTTTAATTGAAAAGAATGCTCGTCGAACGGAACGATGTACAGAAACCGGATTATATACATAACGATTTCCGTAAGGAAAATGTAACCCGGTTGAAAGCCCGGTTGATTATACTCATAAATCCGCCGGTGCTACATAACGGGCGAGCAGCGCATTTACCTTGTAATCATCTTTCTCGAGTTGGAGGATATTGATTTGACAAAGAACCGACGGGTCCTGCAAAGAATTCGTTTCAATGATAAGCTCAGGCTGGCGGAGACCCGGCGAAGAAGGGAAATGTTTTTAATTCAATTTTTGAGCGATACCCACTGATCCGTCCACGCTTGCTTTCTGGTATGAAATTTATGGGTTTTATGATTAAATTGCCTTCTCATTTTAGCCAATATTTTTTGTCACTCAACCTGATTATCATGAAAGGATTATCGAAACAAGCCACCGATATTGCTCGCTCTTTGATCTTAATACCCGGTCTTGCATTGATTTTGTACGCCTGCAATTCATCTTCCGGAAACACCGGTCAGCCTATGCCACCTCCACAGCTACCGGTTATTTCAGTGTCTGCTGCACCAGCCACAACACATCAAGACTTCCCCGCATCGCTCGAAGGAAAGGTGAATGTTGAAATTCGGCCACAGGTAGAAGGTTATCTGGAAAAAATTTATGTGGATGAGGGTGCTTATGTAACCGCAGGCCAGTTATTATTTAAAATAGATCCCCGCGTTTACAATCAGCAGCTCTACAATGCTAAATCGAATTTGCTTGCTACACAGGCAAACATGGAAAAAGCGAAAGTAGAACTAGACAGGTTAACGCCGCTGGTTGAGAACAATGTTATTTCGGAGGTGCAGGTTAAAACTGCTAAAGCAAATTACGAGTCGGCAAAAGCGGCTGTAGAACAGTCGAGGGCGTTGATGGGAAATGCACAAATCAATCTCGACTACTCTACTATTAAAGCGCCGGTAACCGGGTATATTGGACGTATCCCCTTTAAAATTGGAAGCCTGGTTGGGAAGGGTGAAGATAACCCACTCACTATTCTGTCACAGGTTAATGAAATATACGCCTATTTTTCTATGAGCGAACCCGATTTTATTGCTTTTAAAAATAGATATGAAGGAACCACATTGGAGGAAAAATTAAAGCACGCTCCTCCCGTTGAATTGGTGCTTTCTGATGACAGCCTTTATACTCAAAAGGGAAAAATAGAATTGGTAGAAGGGCAGTTCGATAAAACTGTCAGCGCCATTAATTTTCGTGCATCTTTCCCCAATCCCTCGCGTATATTAAGAACCGGTAATACAGGTAAAATAAGATTACCCGAAATGCATGCATCTGTTCTCATTGTACCGCAAGAGGCAACTTTTGAAATTCAGGACAAAATATTTGTATATGCGATAGCCGACAGTAACAAAGTAGTAACCAAACCTATTACTGTCAGTGGCAGAACCGCCAATTATTATTATGTTTCAGGTGGCCTCAATAAGGGAGAAAAAATTGTTTTATCATCACAATCTACATTATTGATGGGCGGTTTAAAAGATGGAATGCCAATAACGCCTCAAATGGTTTCAACCGACAGTTTACTAAAAGCAAAACCGCTATAACAAATTCATTGGTCACCAGTAATATTTCATCTGCTGATAAAAATGAAGCTAGTCAGTAATAAAATTGTATTCCCATGTTAAAAAGATTTATAGAACGGCCGGTATTATCAACGGTGATTTCAATCATCCTTCTTTTACTGGGAGGATTGTCCCTATTCACTTTACCTGTGACCTTGTTTCCGGATATTGCGCCACCGAGTGTGCAGGTGACGGCAGTTTATCCCGGAGCCAATGCTGAAGTAGTGGCCCGCACAGTAGCTACTCCCATCGAGGAAGCTGTAAACGGTGTAGAAAATATGACTTACATGACTTCCAATTCAAGCAATGACGGAAGCATGAATCTTACCGTATTTTTTAAACAAGGTACCAACCCTGACATTGCAGCGGTAAACGTTCAAAATCGTGTATCAAGAGCCAATAGCCAGCTGCCGCCTGAAGTAGTACAGGCAGGCGTTTCCACACAAAAGGTACAAAACAGCTTTTTGATGTTTGTAGGACTTTACAGTAAGGATAGCACAAAATATAATGAGATTTTTTTGGAAAACTACCTCAGAATAAATGTTATTCCACAGTTACAACGTATTCCGGGTGTAGCACAGGCTGTTCTGTTTGGTTCCAAAGACTACTCTATGCGCATTTGGCTAAAACCCGATCGGCTTACTGCCAATAACCTGTCGCCTGAAGATATTGTAAGAGCAATTAAAGACCAGAATATTGAAGCCGCCCCCGGTCGTTTGGGGCAGAGCAGTCCCGAGTCGTTTGAATACATCATAAAATATAAAGGTAAACTCAACAGGAACGAAGATTATGAAAATATGGTGGTGAAAGCCAACAACAATGGTTCTGTTCTGCGTTTAAAGGATGTGGCGCGTGTAGAATTTGGCGCTTATACCTATACGTCTTCCAACAAGCTGAATGGGTTACCTACCTCGGGCTTTGGTGTTTTGCAAACTCCCGGTTCCAATGCCAATGCAATTATCACAGAACTTGAACGCCAGATAAACACATTTTCTACGGGTTTACCTGCCGACATGAAGTTTAAAATCATGTTCAACTCCAAAGAATTCCTGGATGCCTCTACCAGGCAGGTAAAAGAGACTTTGATTATTGCTTTTATACTTGTGGCCCTCGTGGTTTTTATTTTCCTGCAAGATCTGCGTTCCACGCTTATTCCCCTTATTGCCGTTCCGGTAGCACTTATTGGCACTTTTTTCTTTTTGCAACTATTCGGATTTAGCATTAACCTGCTTACCTTATTTGCCCTGGTATTGGCAATAGGTATTGTAGTTGACGACGCCATTGTGGTGGTGGAAGCCGTACATGCCAAGATGGAACGTTCCGGATTGCCGGCGCGAAAAGCTACCATTCAAACCATGAACGAAATTTCGGGAGTAATTGTTTCCATCACGCTGGTAATGGCAGCAGTTTTTATTCCTGTAAGTTTTATGCAAGGTCCGGCAGGCGTGTTTTATCGGCAGTTTGCCATTACACTTGCCACCGCAATTGGAATTTCAGCTATTAATGCCTTAACGCTTACCCCTGCTTTATGCGCTTTGTTTTTAAAGAACGTGCATGCCGATGGAGAACAGGGTAAAAAGAAAAGCTTCGGTGCCCGCCTCTTTACAGGGTTTAATGTTGCCTTTAAAGCCACTACCCAACGCTATGTGGGTAGCGTTCGATTCCTGACACGTCATAAATGGATAGGTGTGTTAGGTTTGTTATTGATTTCTGCCGGCGCCTTTTTACTGGTAAAGAAAACGCCTACAGGATTTATCCCTGAGGAGGATCAGGGTTTTATCATTGCAATCACCCAAACACCTGGAGGCAGTTCGTTAAGCAGAACTACAAACGCTACCGATCAAATAAGTAAAACTGTTTTGGAAGATGGAGCCGCGAGCGATGTGTGGAATGTTAACGGGTTTAATTTTGTCTCGTCTGCTTTTGCCTCGCCTAATGCGGCCGTTTTTTCGCGATTAAAACCTATCAAGGAACGGGGACCTGTGACAAATCCCGGCCAGATCGCCGGCAGGCTAATTGGGAAAACCAGCCAGATACATGATGCGCTTACCGTATTTGTTAACTTTCCCACGGTGCAGGGATTTGGGAACGTAAGCGGAGTTGAAGTAACGCTGCAGGACCGGGCGAGCGGCCCCTTAGACAAATTAGCCGGTACAGCCTGGGGCTTTGTAGGCGCACTGTCTCAACGAAAAGAAGTGGCCTCAGCCTTCACGACTTTTAATACCAGCAATCCGCAATATGCGATTGAAGTAGATTATGAAAAAGCAAAACAACTGGGAGTAAGCATCAGCGAACTCATGAATACGTTGCAGATCTACTACGGCAGCACCTTTGTTTCAGACTTCAATCGTTTCGGAAAGTATTATCGCGTAATGGCACAGGCTGATATTTCTTATCGAACCGATGTCAATTCTTTAAATGGCATTTATGTACAGAATAGTGCAGGTTCAATGGTTCCTGTTACAAGCATTGCTAAATTTAAGCGGACATACGGTCCGGAGACCGTTACCCGCAACAATTTATTCAACGCAGTAGTCATTAACGCCACACCCAAACCGGGTTACAGTACGGGTGATGTAATTAAAGCAGTTCAGGAAACGGCCAAAACCGCGTTGCCACGAAGCTTCGCGTATGAATGGACCGGCATTTCCCGTGAGGAAATAGCGGCGGGTAGTCAACAAACACTTATCTTTTTGCTCAGTATCGTGTTTGTATTCTTTTTGCTGGCTGCTCAATACGAAAGTTATATTCTCCCTTTAGCCGTGATACTTACTGTGCCTATCGGGGTACTGGGTGTGTTTTCGTTTGTGGGTTTTGCCGGTTTGGATAACAATATTTATGTACAGATCGGATTGATAATGTTAATAGGTTTGCTATCCAAAAATGCAATACTTATTGTGCAATATGCGCTGCAGCGCCGCCGCACCGGAATGGACATGATTGATTCCGTGCTGGAGGCCACCAGCTTACGGTTTCGCCCTATTATAATGACCTCTTTTGCTTTTATAATAGGGATGCTTCCATTAATCTTTGTGCAAGGGGCATCGGCAAATGGAAATCACTCAATCGGATGGAGCGTTATTGGTGGTATGCTTACAGGTGTTTTGCTCGGCGTGTTTATCACCCCCGTCTTGTTTGTGATCTTTCAATACCTGCAGGAGAAAATTACAGGTAAGCCAGGTGTTGAAGCGGTTCCAGTCACAGATCACCTGTCAGAGTAATTTTTAATGAATAAATGACAATTTATGTTTCAAAGGATAAATCAAGTGGAAAATTTCAAAAGAGAAACCTTGAAAAAAATCAGGAATAGATATTGTACAAAGAGCGCTAGGATCTCTGCGATGATTCTGTTACTTGTAGGGATTTTTATCTCTTCATGTAAAGTCGGTAAGGAATATCAAAGGCCCGAATTGGAATTGCCTAAACAGTTTACTGGCGTAAGTTTTTCTGATACGAGTAGTATGGCAGATATAGAATGGAAAAAGTTCTTTACTGATCCCGAATTGCAAAATTTAATAGCCAAAGGAATAAAATATAACCACGATCTGTTGCTGGCTATGAAACGTATCGACATAGCACAGGAAAGGGTTAAGCAGGCAAGACTGCTGCAGGTGCCCGAGGTGAATATACAGATCGCCGGACAAATTACGCGACCGTCGGATAACAGTTTGAATGGGCTTAGTGCAAGAAGTTTTTTGGGAAAAAGTTATGTGGAGAACTACACGGCGCAGGCCACGCTTTCGTGGGAGGCAGACATTTGGGGAAAGCTTCGGCGGCAGAAGGAAGCGACACTCGCCGAATATCTTCAAAGTTATGACGCAGCAAAAGCGGTGCAAACACAAATGGTGGCCAGCATTGCGCAAGGATATTTCAACCTGCTTATGCTCGACAGGCAACTGGAAATAACAAAAAAAAATCTTGCATTAAGGGATAGTTTTTTAATCGCAACGCGGGCACTAAGAGATGCAGGATTAGTAACAACTCTTGCGGTGCAAAGGGCCGCATCACAGCTCCAGTCAACTGCATTGTTAGTTCCACTGTTCGAGCAAGACATTGCCATTCAGGAAAATGCGCTGCAGGTGTTAACGGGACAACTTCCCGGAGCAGTTGCGAGGCATGGAGGGTTGGATCAATTCGTCTTAAAAGGAAACTTATCTGCTGGTCTTCCGGCGTCGATGGTTAGCCGTCGCCCTGATGTTCGTTCCAATGAAATGGCATTAATTGCGGCCAATGCCAGGGTTGGGGTTTCTCAAGCTAATATGTACCCGGCGCTAAACATCACTGCGGGTGGTGGCCTGGAGTCTTTTAAATCCAGCAATTGGTTTAACATTCCAGGTTCACTTTTTGGTGTGGCATCCGCGGCTATAGCCCAACCAGTTTTCGCAAGAAGACGACTAAGAACCGAGTATGAAATTGCCAAATTGCAAAGAGAACAAGCGGTAATTCAATTCAGGCAATCGGCTTTGAAGGCCATTGGGGAGGTGTCAGATGCATTGGTACAAGTTGATAAGCTCCGCCAGCAAGACCAGGTAGCCGCATCGCAAGTCGACACATTACAACATGCCGTTTTCAATGCACGATTGCTGTTTAGAAGTGATTTAGCTAACTATCTCGAGGTAATAACGGCCCAGAGCGATGCCTTGCAGGCAGAATTAAACCTTGCAACGATTAAACGCCAGGAACTTGACGCTACCTTAGAATTATATCGCGCATTAGGTGGAGGATGGAAATAAATAATAGTTATTCCTTTCCCGCCGGGTCTCCGCTAACGAGAGTTAATTATTGAAACGAATTCCGGGCGGGACCCGGCGGTTCTTTTCTTGTCAAATCAATATCCTCCACCTACATGCTGCTCACTTAATTAATTCTTTGATATATCGTTCGCCTATTAAACTCGGATTTATTATGAAGTTGGGCAAACTAAATCGGGAATTTGGAGCAGGGGCTAAAAATAATAACGAAACAGAACGCAGAGTGAAATAAAGTCTGTAGATTTTTATCCCTGCACGTTACTGTTCAGGGATACTGCCGGCCAGCTCTGGCTCAGATTATTTTCAAAAAATTTAATAACATAATAAAACTTAAAAAAATGAGTAAGATTATAACAAAAGACGGTACCGAAATTTTTTACAAAGATTGGGGAACGGGGCAACCAATTGTTTTTCATCACGGCTGGCCTTTATCCAGCGATGACTGGGATGCACAAATGATGTTTTTCCTGCAGCAGGGATTCAGGGTGATTGCACATGACCGCAGAGGACATGGAAGATCAACCCAGGTTGCAACCGGGCATGACATGGATACTTATGCAGCAGATGTTGCAGAGTTGACCAAAGCACTTGATTTAAAAAATGCGATACACATCGGTCACTCAACAGGTGGTGGTGAGGTTATTCGCTATGTTGCAAAACACGGAAAAGATCGTGTAGCCAAAGCCGTATTGATAAGTGCAGTTACGCCAATAATGGTACAAACTGAAAAAAATCCCGATGGAATTCCTATGTCGGTATTTGATGAAATACGTTTAGGTACCGCAACACAACGGCCACAATATTTCCAGGATTTTACCATTCCCTTTTTTGGATACAATCGTCCCGGAGCAAAAATTTCTCAAGGCGTAAGAGACAATTGGTGGCGACAAGGGATGATGGGCGGCATAAAAGCACATTACGATTGTATTAAGGTTTTTTCAGAAACAGATTTTACGGAAGACCTTAAAGCTGTAAACATACCTGTATTAATAATGCATGGCGAAGATGACCAGATAGTTCCGTTTGCACTTACCGCAGTTAAAGCAGCAAAATTGTTGAAAAATGGAAAGCTTATTTCATACCCGGGTTTCCCTCATGGCATGCCAACAACAGAAGCTGCAGCAATAAATGCAGACCTGTTAACTTTTATTAAAGCTTAATCTGTGTGTACTTGGACTATGATTGACAGAAAAGCAAGGTAGATTTTTTCCCTGAACCCTTCTTTTTGTTGGGAAGGATTCAGGGAAAAAATTATTTTATTATAAGTTTTTCGTGCGGCACTTCGTATGGCGTTTTACCCTTTCCTTCCCCGCCGGGTCTCCGCTAACGAGAGTTAATTATTGAAA
>Ga0068859_100001797_pt1 | contig 21845 bp, 33 predicted proteins | sample KBSSwiS22_FD_66585 | JGI IMG/M metagenome (GOLD analysis project Ga0068859, IMG submission 66585) | Switchgrass rhizosphere microbial communities from Kellogg Biological Station, Michigan, USA - KBS Switchgrass S2-2 | ecosystem: Host-associated > Plants > Roots > Rhizosphere > Soil ...
TTCATGGCGGTAATGCTGCTGATTGCGGTGGTGCTGTTGGCCAGAACTGCGTGGAGCGAATGATGGGCCTTTTGGATAAGGCGAAATCGTCTTATCATCCTCGTGGAAGGAAATCTCGGCACGCGGATGAAGATCTTCAAGAGCTTTGCCTAGCTTGGCTACGGGGCGAGATAACCTCTCTGCAAGCTGCTGATGCCTTGGGGGTAAGAACTGCTTTGGCCGCTCGTTCAACAATGCAAAGCTGGGTCGCGACGTCTATACGCCGAGGGAAATTGAAGGTTGAGGTAGTGAAATGACGCCTAGCGTCGTCTGCATCATGCTCACCAGAGATCGCGGCGGCATGAACCGCAGGGCAATCGAATCGTTCCGTTCGCAGACCTACGAAAACAAGGGGCTGCTGGTGCTCGATACGGGCGATACCACTTGGGGCGAACACATCGCATGGCGCGAGAATGAGATTCACTGGAAGGTCAAGGAATCCGGCATGACCATCGGTGAACTACGCAACTACGCCAACGAGTACGTCACCACGTGGCCGATCGGATCGACGGATATCTTCGCGCATTGGGACTCGGACGACTGGAGCCACCCTAACCGTCTGGCGGAACAAGTTACGCTGCTGCAGGCGAGCGGCGCCGATGCCGTGGGCTACAACTGTGCGCTGTTCTGGGATACTCGCAAGGATGGCGAAGCGTGGCTGTACCAATTCCCAAATCCGCTGTACGCTTTGGGTGCCTCGCTGATGTACTGGCGGAAGACGTGGGAGCGGAACACGTTCCAGCATGTCAGGCACGGCGAAGATGAGCGCTTTACCAAGCGGTGCAAGACGGTGGGAGTGAGCAGCATGGCAATTGATCAAGGCGATCGCATCGACTGGGAAGTGCCCCGCGTAATCTTCGGCGTCCATGGCGGCAACACCAGCGGGGCGTATGACTTCACCAAGCGTAACGGGAATTTCAAGCGCACGCCCGAATGGGATGCGTACTGTCGAACTCATATGGAGATGCTCTGATGCCAGTGTGGTTAGTTCTGCCGAGTGCCTTGCCGCCCGAGCAGGCCGACGAATGCTTCAAGCTCTGGAGCCAGCAAGGCTACAAATTGTGTATCCAGCGCGACCCCGGCCACATTTACGATTCGAAGTATGCGCACATCATGATGGAGCGACCATACAAGGGCTACCCGGAGGCGGTGAACTACCTTGCCAAGGGCGTGCTGGCTGATGATCTGGATTGCAACTGGATTGTAGCGGCGGGCGATGACACGCACCCGGATCTGAGCCACACGGCGTATGAGATCGCGGCGCAGTGCAGGCGTCATTTTGCGCACTGCACAGGGATCTGCAATTGCGGCCTGTGGCCTCAAACCTTCGGCGTGATGCAACCGACCGGCGACCGATGGGGCGATGACGCCTACTCCCGCGCGAAGTGGCCCGACGCGCCGGCCATGATCGACCGCATCTGCGGATCTCCCTGGATGGGGCGCGAGTTCTGCCTGCGCATCAACCAAGGGCAAGGTCCGCTGTGGATGGAATACCACCATAACTGGGCCGATGAGGAGTTGCAGAATGTTGCCATCAAGTACGGCTGCTTCTGGCAGCGGCGCGATCTGATCCACTACCACAACCACGCGCGGCGCAAGGGTGGCCAGTGGAAGGAGCATCAGCGCGGCTTCGATTCGGACTATACGCGGATGAAGCCGCTGTTTGATGCGCGAAAGAAGATGAACTTTCCCGGATCGGAGCCGCTGTGACCACCGTAGAGAAGGCGAACTTCGACCAAGAGCGCGAGCTTGTGAAGTACTGGCGCGATAAGCACTATGCCAACCTGCAGGTGATTCACGATCTGGAGCATCCTAGGGAAAGGCCTTCTCGCGGTAAGGTGATAATCCAAACCACTCGAACGGCTACTCAATTAACTGCGATCGGACGGCTGGACTCTGTGTACTCAAAGCTAATTGACATATATGAAAACATGCCGCGTAGGGATTATTAGGAGATCAATTTGAAGCGAATCCTCATAACCTTCGGCGGTAGTGCTTACGAAGCCACAGTCGGCGCCACCGTCGAAGATCACAAGCGCTTCGGCGCGGATGCCTGCTATGTCTACGACGACGTTTGGCTTCGGGCGCATCCGTTCTACGAGCTAAACCGCTGGCTGTTTGAGCTGCCGGGAGTCCGCGGGCTTTGCTGGTTCGCATGGAAACCTCTGATCATCATGGACGCGCTGGAGCGCTTCGCCGCTGATGGCGATGTGGTGCTGTTCATCGACGGCGACACGCACCCGATAGCGGATATGTCGCCGCTGTTCGACCGATGCGTGGCTGATGGGGGGCAGATGCTGTTCGCGGCGCAGGGGTGCAGCAATCGGCAGTGGGTGAAAAGCGAATGCTTCGAGGTGATGGCCGCTGAAAGGATAGTTCCTGGACGCAGGCATGTAGTCATCGACTCGCAGGCTGGAGTTGCTAGATTTATGCTTTTTCAGAAAGGGCATTGGCACGTTAAACAGTTCCTTGCGGAGTGGTTAACATACTGCCTGAACCCAACGGCTACCACGTTCGACTTGCCGAACGGAATGATGGATGAGCATCCCGGCTTCGAGCAGCACCGCACCGAGCAGGCGATCATGACGCTGCTGGCACATAAGTACGGCTTCAAGCTGTACCGCGAAGCCGACCATTTTGGGGATGATGAACTCGCCAAGTTCGGGACAGACTCATGGTACGGAACCATTTTCGAGCAAATCTATGGGGCTGGTCCGCGAAACAACGAGGGGAGCCGTTACCGTAATGTCGGCTAAAAGAATAGACATGAGAGGCCAGAGATTTGCGTCTCTGGTGGTCGTTGATCCGCTTCGCATAACCAGCAAATGGATGTGCGTATGTGATTGCGGTAATACGCACGAAGCGTTTCGCCATAATTTGCTAAAGGGCCAGACAAAGGCTTGTAGTCAGTGCTCCATTAAACACGGGGGAAAGCACACGGCTGAATATCGCATTTGGTGCGGAATGAAAAACCGTTGCCTGAACCCAAACAACACTTCCTATGCTAGATATGGAGGGCGCGGTATTACCGTCTGTGAAAGATGGGTTGACTCGTTCACCAATTTTAGGGCCGACATGGGATCGCGCCCAGAAGGCATGACGATTGAACGCATCGACAACGATGGGCCATATTCACCAGAGAACTGCGAATGGGCTTCGCTGAAAGCGCAGGCCAATAACCGTCGCGAACGAAAAGTATTCCCTCCACGAGATAGCGAAGGCAAGTACTCAAAGGCGGTAGCGTAATGGCGATCTACCAAAGCAATCTCCGCGCCCCTGATCTCAGGCCGTATTTTCGCCTGCTCGACCCGCCGATGCAGCACTGCGGCTACGATGCGCCGAGCGATCCAGACTTCGACCCGCGCTGTACCTATTGGACGATGGACGAGGCGGCGATCTTGTACAACGTGGCGAAGTCCGTACCCGCTGGCACGTGGGTTGACATCGGCGCGCGGCTCGGATGGACGGCGGCGCATTTGGCGGAAGCGGGACAGGAAGTCTATGCGGTAGATCCCGAGTTGGAATCCAATGACTTCTGCGACAGGTTTGATCGCAACACAGAGGCGTGGGGAATACGGATATACCCATTGGCTGACACCAGGGAAGGGTTCTTGAAGAGACCCTCCATTGTCGGCCTGAGCGCTCCATTCGACGGTTTTGTCATCGACGGCAACCACGACTCGCCAGAGCCGCTGAACGATGCGAAGGGCGCACTGGCACACGCGAAGCCGGACTGCATCATCATGTTCCACGACACGCTTGGCACTGCCGTGCGCGACGGCGTGCGGTACCTGATGGATCAGGGATGGCGCTGCCGGATGTACTGGACGCCGAACGGGGTAGCGTGCTGCTGGCGTGGGCATGGGGGCTGGATGCCGCCAGATCATGTGCCGGACCCGAAGATGGATTTCGCGCCGCATAAAGCGCTGATGGTGGACATGCAGGATTACTGGGAGAGATGCGAATGAGCAAGGTGGGACATTTCGACATTTGCAAAGTGATGGCTGCTGAGAATCTGGATATCCAGATTGCTCCGCTTGAGAACGTGACCAATCTACGCAAGGTGAAGGCCGGAACGCAGGTGACGATAGGCGTCGGCGGTGACGTGGTGGCGGCGATTGGCCTAGAAAACAAATACGTCGGCGGATTGCTGCTGTGCAACCGCGAGCAGTATTTCGCGATTAAGGAAAGGCTTGAGGCACAGAAATGAGCCATTCTCAGAACGGCGAGGATTCGATCATCGCGGCGTGCTTCCCGCCAGACTACAAAGGGACGCTGCTCGAAATCGGCGCATGGCTCCCCGAAGAGTTCAGCAACTCGAAGCTATTCATTGATCGCGGATGGGACGCCACTCTGGTGGAGTTCTCGCCCCTCGCAGTGGACCGCCAGATCAAAGCGCACGGCTACAACGAGCGGGTGAAGATCATCGCGGCGGCTGTCACTGCTGAGCCGGGGCACGTTACACGCTTCCACGTGACGGAAGATGCGCTGTCAACGGATAGCGAGGCGCAGGTTGCCGGATGGAAGGATCTGCGCCCTGGCTATCACGGCGGATTCTACGGTCACCTGTGGGTGCCGACAATCAGCATTGGGGCGCTGCTATCGCAGTTCTTCGGCAATACGCCGCTTGACTTCGCGTCCATCGACACCGAGGGCAGTTCCACAGAAATCTGCATTGCGCTGATGCGGACGGACCATCGCCCCAAGGTGATCTGCGTAGAGTACAACGGGCGGGCAGTCGAGATCATGCAGGTTGCGCGGCCGCTGGGGTACGTGATCGTGGAGCAGAATCAGGAAAACCTGATTTTACGGAGGGTAAATTGATCAGATTTTGGATTTCGTGGTGGCAGCCGGGAGAAGATTACAGGCCGCTGACTTTCCCCCCGAATAACCACATTTTGGGATGGTGGAGAAGCGGAGAGCGCGGGGAAGGCGAGTCGAGCCTTTGCGCGGCCGTAAGCGCCAAGGACGAAGACGCGGCAAAGCGCTACGTTCTGAAAGATTGGCCCGAGGCAACGGACTGGCGATTCTGCAACGTCGTGGCGAGCGATTATGTTCCGGGCGATAGGTTCCCGTTATCAGACTGGATGAAGCCTCGATTTGGAGTCAAGACATGAAGCTCAAGGGCAAGCGGGCCATCGTAACGGGAGCCTCGCGCGGTCTGGGCGCGAAGATCGCGGAAGTCTTCGAGCGGGAAGGCGCGGAGGTGTTCAAGCCAACGCGGGAAGAATACGATATGTCGTGGGAGGATTCGCCAGATAGAATCCTGCGTAACGCTTGGAATGGGATAGCGCCTGAAATCATCGTAAATAACGCCGCGCAAATTGGTCCGATCGGTCCCGCTGATGAAACTTACTATCTCGACTGGGAAGAATGCCTAAAGGTAAACCTCATCTATCCCGCTGAAATCTGCCGCCTAGCAGTTGGGATGATGAAGCGCGAGAAAGCGCAAGGCTCCATAATCAACATCAGCGGCGGTGGGGCCACATCGCCGCGTCCCAACTATTCGGCCTATGCCACGGCCAAATGCGGCTTAGTGCGATTCTCCGAGACACTCGCGGCTGAAGTGGAGCAGTACGGCATCCGCGTGAACTGCGTGGCACCGGGCCTGCTGAACACGCGCATGGGCAGTCCCGATGGCGACCCACCTGATAGGGCGGCTGAGCTTGTTGCGTGGCTCGCCAGCGACGATAGCAGGCCGATTACGGGGCGGCTGATCAGTGCGAAGTGGGATGCGTGGGATCAGCCGGGATTTGCTGAATATCTTTCCAAGGAGGGCGCGCGCGACATGTACAAGCTCAGGAGGATTCAACCCGAATGAACGTTGCCATCATCGGCTGCGGCAAGATCGGACAGCGGCGGGCGAAAGCGCTGCGGGCGGAAGATCGCATACTGTGGTGTTGCGATTCTGACGCGCAGTTGCTGAATGCCGTTCGAGCTTATGACTTCGCCACCGACTGGCGAGATGTTGTTGCTGATCTCGATGTCGAAGCCGTCATCATCGCCACCACGCCGGATGTCGCGCCAGAGATTGCGATGGCGGCGATCTGCCAAAACAAGCATGTACTCCTCGAAAAGCCAGCAGCGCATTTTGCATCTCAGCTTGACCTTCTGAAATTGTCCGGGACGTGCGTGCGTGTCGGCTTCAACCACCGTTACCACCGCGCCATCGTGAAGGCTCGCGAACTGTTCGACGCTGGCGCTATTGGCGACCTGATGTACATTCGCGGGCGATACGGCCACGGCGGGCGTCTGGGCTACGAGAAGGAATGGCGGGCCGATCCGAAGATTTCAGGCGGCGGCGTGCTGATCGACATGGGCGTGCATCTGATCGACTTGGCGCAGTGGTTCACGGGCTGCGAGATGTGCGCGGAAGAGTGTTTCACAAGAACGTACTTCTACGACCAGCAGGTGGAAGATAACGCATTCATCCACCTTCAGAGCAGGCACGGAATTTTAGCTAGTCTGCACGTCTCCAACACCGAATGGAAGAACCTGTTCAGCTTCGAGATCTTCGGCGAGCGCGGCAAACTGGAAATCAACGGGCTGGGCGGAAGCTACGGCGTGGAATCCTGCACACTGTATGCGATGTCTCCAGAGATGGGGCCGCCCGCAACAACGAAGTGGGAATACCCGATGGCGGATGATAGCTGGGAGCGCGAATGGCTGGAGTTCTGCGAGGATATCCGGCTGAAGCGGACGCCAGTTCCGGGGATTCGCGAAGCTCAGGAGGCATTGCGGATTGTTGAGGCGGTTTACGAGGCGAACAGATGAGCGGTCGAAATGTGATCGGCTGGATATTCATCGCGGCGGGCGTGGCGTTCATATCTGCTGCCCGATGGAAGACGCGCCATCTGGTCGAATGGGATTCACTGATGGCAATGTGGTATCCCTACCTGATCGGCGCTTTAATGCTGTGGGCTGGCTACATGATGTCTACTGAAAGGCGGACGAAATGAGCCGCATCGTCGCCATTCTCCCAGTCCGTAATGAGGGCTGGATTCTCGGCTGCAGCCTGCGAGCGCTGATGCGATGGGTGGATTCGGTTGTGGTGCTGAACCACGCCAGCACAGACAACACCGGAGCCATCCTAGACGCGCTGGTGATCGAATACGGGCCAGGAAGAGTGACCGTCATGGAGGATAACGATCCCACCTGGCGCGAGATGTCCCAGAGGCAAAAGCTGCTCGATGCCGCTCGCTTCCTTGATGCCTCGCACGTGGTAATTGTGGATGCCGATGAGATCCTGACGGCAAATTTCCTCCCGATCATCCGCGCGATGGTCGAACGCACGCCGCATGGGCAGGTTCTTCAGCTTCCATGGCTCCAACTGCGCGGCAGCATCAACCAAGTGCATACGACGGGCCTGTGGGGGCAGCAGAATGCATCGGTGGCCTTCCCTGACATGCCGGAATACTGCTGGAAGGCTCAGAACGGCTACGATCATCACCACAGGCACCCGATGGGGCGATCGCACATCCCGTATATGCCGATGGGAATGGCCCGAACTGGTGGCATCATGCACTGCCAGATGGTTAGTGATCAGCGATTGCGGTGGAAGCAGTTTCTGTACAAGCTGATCGAACGGCTGCGGTGGCCGAATAAGCGGACGCCTGCGCAGTTGAACGTAATGTACGACCCGACCGTGAATGCAGTTGACCGGATGGCTCCTACGCCTGCTGAATGGTGGGCGGGTTACGAATCGCTGCTGCAATACCTGAATGTCGATGCGGAGCCGTGGCAGAAGGCGGAAGCGCTGCGGATCATGCGGGAGAATCCGGGGATTGAAGCGGGGCTGACGGATTACGGGGTGCTGGGATGAGCAGGTTTAAGACGCGTCGCGATAAAGACTATGAGCAGTGGATGAATGCCGTTAACGCTCTCAGGGCCTTATCGCCAGATGACGCACATCGGGCGTGGGCAGAGGCAACGCATGAGGAGTCGATGCAATCATGGGCGAAATCTCGTGGCTTGAAGCGTTCTGGCGGACATGCATGCATTAAGCGTTTATTAGGAAAGGCTTGTCGTTACAATTGCGTTCTCGGTCGAGGATGTTTTCCACCCATGCATGATCATTGCTCGTTGTGGCTGAAGAATGGCAAGCCACATGTGTTTGTATCTCAGCCCTATCCAGGATCAACCTCAGAAGTGGCGGAATGCATCGCTTTCGCTAATGAAAATGGGCTCGTCTTGCGTATCGGAACGTGGCCTGCTTGGCATTATCCTGGAGCGGTCTTGATGATGGAATATTTCCGTAGAAGTACAGAGCCTCCAATAACCGATGTGGCGGTTGGTCCATAGACGGTCTTTGATTCGGGTACACTCTAGCAGGAGGCGATATGCCGCTTGGAATCTTGTTCTGGGTCCTGATGATCATCTGGTTGGTGTTCGGGTACTGGTCGAATCTGCCGCAATCGCCTCCGTGGTCACGCTTCGGCGGCTCCATCCTGATCTTCGTGCTGATGGCCATCATCGGCTGGCAAGTGTTCGGTCCCGCAATCAAATAAACAGGCGCGGTGGTAAACTACCGCCATGCGCCAACGCCTTCGCGGCTTGCTTCTCAAATTCTACCGGCATCTCACGCCGAAGCCTAACCCCGATCCCGATCTGCGCCGCCAGAATCAGTGGCTGCAGGAACAACTAGTCGCACTGCTGCAACAGGATCAGATGCGCGATGCCATGGACAGCTACGTCTCCATGGTGGGAGAGCTTGCCGAAGCAAAACAGATGGCCGGCGCGGGGCCGTGGAGTGCGGGGCCTGCTGCGCTGGCGACTACCGAAGCGATCATCAAGGACGCGCGTGAGCACTTTAAAGTGCGCGAGTCAATCGACGGCGCGATAGGCGCAACGGGCGACATCAACCTAATGCTCGCCAACATCGGCTGGCGCAGGGAAACGGCGCTCTCGTGGCTGGAGTTCTCGCGTTGGGGCATTCAGCAGATTATCCTGATTTGCCGCCTCTACTACATCAAGAACCCCATCGTTCGCAGGCTGATCGACGTGTGCGCGGCGTACGTGTTTGCCCGCGGCGTGGAAGTCACGACCTCAGACGAAACCGCGAATGAGGTGCTAAAAGACTTTTTCGAGCGGAACAAGAAAGTCTTCGGGCAGATTGCGTTGGTGGAAAGCGAGAAAGCGAAGGACTACGACGGCAACCTGTTCTGGTGTTTCTTCAGTGACCGCGAAAACAAGGGGCTGGTGGATGCGCGGCGAATTGATGCGACCGAGATTCAGCAGATTGTGACCGACCCCGAGGATTCGGATACGCCATGGTATTACCAGCGCATCTGGACGCAGAAAACATTCGACCCACAGCGCGGCGAAGTAGGCGAAACCACGCAATCATGCTGGTATCCGGCGCTCGGATTCGACCCGCCAGAGAAGCCTGCGGAATTCAACAAGTCACCTGTGATGTGGGATTATCCCGTCTACCATCGCAAGTGCGGCTACGTCGGCAAGTGGCTATTCGGATGCCCGCGCAACTACCCAATGATCGACTGGGCGAAAGAGGCAAAGCACATTCTCACGGCGTGCGCCTCACTGAAGCAAACCTTGATGCAGATCGGCCTGAAGTGGACCACCAAGGGCGGCCAGCAGGCTATTGAGGGCATCAAACAACAGATGCAGACGACTGTCGGGCCGCAGACGCCGATCTGGGATACGAACCCGCCAGCGGTAAGCGGCGCTTCGGTCGTAACCGGACCCGGCACGCAAGTTGAAGCCTTCAACATGACAGGCGCGGGTGGCAATCCTGATGATGTGCGGCAATATAAGCTCATGTGCGCGATGGTGGCGGGCGTTCCCGAAACGTTCCTTGCAGACGTCAGCACGGGCAATCTGGCGACGGCCACCAGCCTTGACCGACCGACCGAAACGATTTTCTTGGAGAAGCAGGAAGCGTGGCGCGAGGATCTGGTGGTGATCGCGAAATACGTGCTGGAGGTTTCAGCCGGCGCACCGAGCGGCAGACTGCGAGAGTCAATGCGAAGCGGATGGACGGAGATTCGCGAATGCAGGCGCAAGCGAGGGCCACGCGGCGAAGTCGTCTACGAGGCGATGGAGCCGAGCGATGAAGAGATTGAGATCCAGGTCAACTTCCCTGCGATCCGAGAAGGCGATCTGAAGGATCTGGTTGCGGCGACCGTCGAATCCATCACGCTCAACAACAAGGGCGGCCAAGCGGTCGGCATTGACCTAAAAGCTGGCGTGATTAAACTGTTCGACCTGCTGGGAATCGAAGACGGGCAGGAGCTATCGGAGAAGATGTTTCCCGAGGGGAAATACAAGATCGACCGATCCGAGCAGGAGATTGCCGCGCCGATTATGCCCACACAGAAGCTACCCGGTGGTGAGCCTCTGATTGATCCGAAGACTGGCGAAGAATCCCCGCATCCAGTGGCCAAGGAATCGGCGCGAGACATCGCAGGTAGACCGACGCGCAGGATTGCAGAGGCTTTGAGGCGGGTTCATGAGGCGACGGCGCAAACCGAATGACAGACACTCGAAACACTAAAGATATATGGAGCCATACCAAGCGATTGCTCCTAAAGAAACAGTGGTGGCTATCGCGGAGACATCCGATGCAGAAATTTGATCTAAGGGATGGTAGGGTGTGTCCTGTAAATATATGGGATTACGATGACGATGCGGTAAGGCATTTAATCATGAAGGCATTGTCTTGTGCAGATCTTTTAGAATTCCATGGATATGAAAAGACTGCCAGAGAATTGAAATGGGCAGCGCAGCAAGCGATAAGCCATCATGGTAGCTCCAAATAGAATCATCGGCGCGCTGCTGGCGCTCGTTGAAGCGGCCAAGGGCAATTCGCGCACGTACTATTACGACACGGTAAATCAGAAGCGCTGGATTCTCGATGGCGGCGGCAAGAGCGGCAATTGTGAGGAGTGCGAAGAGAACGCCGATGCCGGATGGATTGGTGATGATGAAACCTTCATCGACTCCGAAGGCAATCCCATCGACGCGCCGCCCGCGCATCCAAATTGCCAGTGCGAATTGGAATTCAAGGAGCGCAGGGTGCGAGTGTACGTATGATGATGCAGGCTTACGATGCCGAAGATGCGGTAGGGTGCTGCCGTCGAATCGCAGAAGCCATGCGCAAGGGGCAGTTGGATGATGCGGAGCGCTGGGAGTGCCCAAAATGCGGACTGGAGTGGCGACCGTCCAGCGAGCATGGAATTCGATTCTGGCGCGCGCGACCAGAGGTTACGCTACTTTCGCATCGCAAGCGCAATCTGTGATGCGAACAGTTCGCGGATTGTTTCGCGGGTGGTGTCAAGAGCGGGTCGCAGGTAAGGTTGAGCGGGCATTCCCGGCCACGTGGGGCTATAGGGTCCCGCGCCTGCACCCGCCGATGCGGCTCCCGCGCGTCCCGTCCCGTACTCGACATATGCCGCGTGGTTTGCGGAAAATCCCACATCGGCGACGATCGTTTTATCCGTCTCGCGCACAGTAGTATAGCCGCTATCGCGCAATTCCCCAGTGTCAACAGGGACAATGCGTTTGGCCTCTTCCAGCACTGCCTTACCAGCAGCTTCGCAGGCCGCGCGGACTGCTGGAGCGATTCGGGCGGCGATGAACTGGCCGGCTGAACCTCGCGGCGTGGCGGTTGCGGTTGCTCGAATGATCGGCATGATGTGTATGTTATCATCCGCCCATGCAACTGCTCAGTTTCAACATCGTAGGCACGGGCGCCGCTCTCGCGCTTGCGGATGGCGCGACCGGCGTTCCCAAAAAGTGCAAATGGTTTCAGGTTTTGAACGTTGACGGGGCGGCTTTCACATTGGGCGGATCGACTGTCGATGCTACTCACGGATACCCGATCGGGACGACAGTGGCCAACTTTCAGCCTCCCATAGCCTTGGGCTTCGACTTCTATGATCTGGAGTCGATCTTCTTTTTCCTGACGACCTCGGCAAACGCGGTGCTGCTATGCGCTATCTGATCGCGCTGTCCCTATTTGCGGTTGTGATCTTCGCGCAACCGATCAATGCCCAGCCAGTAAATCCGCCGTCTGCGATGTTGCGAGGCAACCCGCCTGGCGGCGAAGGCGGCTCATGTACGGGATCGCGGCGGATCGGATATCTCGACAGTAGCGGTTGGATGTACACTTGCGTGAGCGGCCAGTGGACTCGGTACGGCGGCGGTGGGGGATCAGGCGTAGTTACCGTGACCACAGGCACCGGCAACCCATCGGCAAACTGCACCGCTCCATCTACATCGAATTTGGCAACCTACGTGGATACGGACACGCAGGATCAATGGTGGTGCTCGGCTACGAACACTTGGAAGAAAGTTCTATCCGTAACCGGAAGCGGGCCGTACGTCGTCACGGGAGCAACGGGCACGGTGCCATCCACGCCGGCATCCGGCAATGTAACCTGCTATTTCGATTCTACGGCGAACACGCAAATCTGTCTGGATTCCAGCGGAAACCCGTACACGATGGTACGCAAGTGGAGCGGCACGGCCACACTTGGCACTTCGGCGATCACCGCCAATGCCTGCGCCTCCACTGTGACGGTAACAGCGACTGGCGCACTCTCGACTGATTCGATGACTTGGACGCCGAACGCCAATATCAGCGGTGTTACGGGATATGGGGCAGGCTCCGCAGATGGTCTGAAAATCTACCCGTGGATCAGTGCCGATGCCGTCAACTTCGCGGTCTGCAATGGAACGGGCAGCAGCATCACTCCCGGTGCGGCCACTCTCAACTGGACGATAGTTCGATGAAACTAGCACTCCTACTCCTAGCTGCATTCTCTGCCGGCGCGCAGGTAATGCCATTCCCCGGTCCTGGGCTACCTGTTTCGGGAGGCGGTGGCGGCGGAACAATCACGCTGATCTCTCATATCCTCGGTCCTGCTGGTGGGGGGACTTCATCGGCAATCGTTTCCACGGGATCAACGGAATGTTTTGTCTGGAAAAGTGGGGCAGGATCTGGCGGCGGGTCGGCTCCGACGGATAGCAAGAGCAACACGTACGTTCTTGCATTCTGGGATAGCGGCAGAACAAGCTTGTGGTATGCCAACGCGTCCACTGGATCTTTCGCGGTAGGATCGGGCCACACATTCACCGGGCCTGGTGGCGAGTTTAATGCGTGGGGCGCGGCGTGCTTCAGTAATACTCTTACGACTGGCAACCTCGATCCTGGGGCGACGGCGGGAAGCAGTTCAGGAATTACTACCGTTTCCCCGACTGCAGGAGCTGGGCCTTACGACCCAGGAAGCGGGCAGCATATCATTTTCGTCGTATTGAGTTCCAACACGACCAGCGGCACGTGGTCTGGCGTAACTCCGGGGTTCACAATTCTTGATCAGGCTGATTTTTCGGGAGGCGTGAATTACGAGGGGGCTTTCGCTTATCTCGTCCAGGCATCTGGTACCTCGATCACTCCCACCGCCACCTTCAGCACTGCGGGAGACTTGATCGGCCTGACGTCTTCATTCAAAGGCCAATAGGTCATGAGACAATTATTGCTATTCCTAATCGCCGCGCCGCTGCTGGCAGCACAGATCCGCGTCAATGCTGGTGGCGGCGTGTCCGGTGCATACGGGGCCGATCAATATTTCACGGGCGGCGCGGCATATACGGCAACGGTTGCCGTTCCAGCGGGCCTCCCAGACTATCTGAAGACTTCGCGAGCGGGCAATTTCTCCTATCGCTTCCCCGTGTCTGATGGCTCCTACACTGTGGTGTTGCACTTCGTGGAGAACTCCAGCGCGATCACAGCGGCGGGACAGCGCTCATTCTCGGTGGCAATCAACGGGACGAGCGTTATTCCATCGCTGGATTTGTTCGCGGTAGCGGGCATAAACGTGGAGGTCGTGAAGACATTCCCGGCGACGGCTGCGGGCAATGGGATATCAATCGCATTCACCACCATCGTCCGCAACGCCGTAGTCAGCGCAATCGAAGTGCTGCCCGTTTCCACTTCGCCCGTGGTGGGTTTCCGACCGACGCAAGGATTAGGCGGGACATTCAAGGTTTCCGCATCTGCAATCGCTTGTTATGTCAATGGGATCAGGCAGTATCAGGGAACAGATTACGCTTACGATGGGACCACCGTTACGCCAGTTGCTGGGACGCTGATGGCGGATGCTGCTGGTGCTTTAATTTGCGATTACACGCCAAAGTGAGGGTGCCATGCGCAGGATTCCGAAGGTCTGCATTGATCGGTTAGCCGAAGAGTGCCGGCTAGAGGAAAAAGAAGAGGCCACCCGAATCAATGAGCGATTCTGGAAAAGATTCAAATGGTCGATGTATAAGTATTACCAGCCACCAGACGAGCGCAGCATGGTGGGTACGTCCGCGCAGGCGTGGGACGAATACGCCGATATTTACGGATTTGATGGGTTCAGGAGTCTTTACAGTTGTTCTCAAAAGTCGGTAGCGGGCGATCCCATATCCACTTCGCCACCGCCTGCCCGCTGAACTGAGCCATCGGCATTCGCATCAGCGTCCCGCACACATCCTGCCGGAAAGCCGCTACGCCGCGCGCGAAAGCTCTCGACTGAAGCATCTCTTCCTGCGTCTGCCGCCACGTGCGCTGATATTCCGCTTTGTGGAACTTGCACCAGTGGTGTTCTGAGGCGGATTCGGAGTCGCATCCGCCTTTCCAATCACATGTAGCCATATCGGCTAGTCTACTGTACAAATTAGCCCATATGTTGTGGGGCATATGCACGGTCGCGTACCATCCGCGCTGTATGGTTCTCAAGAACGGCTATATGGCGCTGGCGTTAAAACTCCAGGAAGCCGTCACCAAATCACCCGAAAAGTTCAAGGAAAAGCTGGAAGCGGCGCTGGCCGCCGAGACGGAAGACGGGCCGTGGAAAGCGTTTCTCGAAGCGGGAGCACGCCACTCAGCCTCGGACATGGGCCATCTGCAAGCGATTCACGACGCCTCGATGGTGTTGGGCGCTTCTTGCGGTGGCGGCATGGAAGAGTCTGCTAAGCCGGAATCCTCTGGCGTCAGGCTCGTTGAATCGGCGGCGACCCTCGAACCCATCGTGATTCGTGAAGCTCGGGCAGACTATGAGATCAAGCTCATCGCACCCGGAAAGGGCAGCAGCGCATTCTATCCCGCCGAAGTGCTGAAGCGCGACGGGCCGAAGGTCTTCAAGGCCAACACCCATGTCTACGTCAACCATCCGACGATGGCGGAAGAGGCGCAGCGTCCCGAGGGCGACGTAAAGAACCTTGCTGGCGTGCTGACCACCGATGCCGTTTATCACGAGTCGCACCCGAAGGGCGAAGGACTCTACGCGCGAATGAAGGTCTTTGCCGACCATGGCCAGATGGTCGAAGAGAAGGCCGCACACGTAGGCATGAGCATTCGCGCTTCGGGCATCGCGGAAGCGAGCCGGAAGCATGAAGGACTACCCGTTCTCAAGGAATTGACCCGCGCCGAATCGGTCGATGTTGTGACCAGAGCGGGCGCGGGAGGCATGATTTTGACCGAATCGGAAGGCGTCAAGAAACTTTACGAGGCGCTTTCTGTCGCTCCATTAACCCCAACACAGGAGGCCGGAATGACGGCTGAAGAGACTCAACGTTTAATCGAGGCAGCCGTAGCGCCGTTTAAGGCTCGCGCCATTCAGGGCGATGCACGAGGCGAAGCTACCCGGCTGCTGGAAACTATCACACTGCCGCAGGTGGCAAAGAATCGCATCATCGAGCGGGCCATCGCGAATCCGGCGACCACCGCAACTGGCGAACTCGATCTCGACAAACTGCGCGAATGCGTCGTAGCCGAATCGAAGGCGGAAGGCGAATATCTGGCGGCCATCACTGGCGGCTCCCGCATTCAGGGAATGGGCATCAGCGCTCCTGCTGCCCCGCCGAAGGCCGAAGACATCGCCACCCGTGAAGCCCGCGAGCAGCGCGAGTTTGCCGATGAGGTGAGCATCTATGAATCTCTCGGCATGTCGAAGCGCGGTGCGGAATTCGCCGCGAAAGGACGGGCCGCGTAATGAAGAATCAGATTTATCTCGGCACTCCCACAAGCCCGCGGTTCGCGCTTTGCCCCACGACGGTAACGGCTGGTATGCCGGTGCTGATCGGGAATGAGCCGGCTGTGGCGCTCGATGACTACCAGAGCAACCTCGGCGGCACGACTTTCTACATGGCGGGAACCTACGGGCTGACGGTCATTGGCCGCAGTTCGGAATCGCCCGTCGTCACTGCTGGCATCAAACCCGGCGACCGAATTTACGCCGTTGGCACGCTGGACAGCGCCACCAACGTAACCACCGCGTTGACTCTCGACGCGAACAGTTCGACCGGAACTTTATTCGGTTATCTTGACCCGCAATACAACACGGCCATCACAGCGGGGACCACCAATACATACGCGGGTGTGAAGCTCGCAGGGAGCGGAAGCTAATGCCTGTTACTAACTTTCAACCTCAAGAGCAGATCTCCGATTCCGCCTTCGACGAAATGATTGCGTCGGGCTTCCGGCCGATCAGTCGGCAGAAGAACTCGCGGAGGATTCGCGAGGCTGCGCGCCTCTACGCCGACGTGTTGGAAGGAAGGGTCGAGCCATTCCTTCTGAAGCAGGCCATCAAGCCGACCGATGAACTTTTCGTTTACCACCTGAACCAGAAATATCCCGGCATCTTTGGCGACAACTTCAAGATGCAGGGATTGCGCGAAGCGATGAGCACCACGGACTATCAGGCGCTCTTCGTTGACGTCATCGACCGCCAGTATTACGGTTGGTACAATGATTGGCCCATCGAAACGTACCCGCTGGTGAAGCGGCACACGTGCATGGACTTCCGCGTCGTCAAACGCTACCTCTACGACGGCATGGTGACTCCATGGACCGCCGTTGATTCCGGCGCGCCGGCTCCGATGACCTCGCTGACCGGACCCGTTCCGCAGGGCGGCAGCAACGCGCAGACCGCGAGCACAGCAGCCGTCACGTATCAGCCGAAGGCTTACAAGGCCGGGGCTTCGATCACGTGGCAGGCCGGCGTGAATGACGATCTCGGCATCTTCCGAGACGTTCCGAAGCGGTTGGCCATCGAAGGAAACCGGGGCACGGCGAAACTGATCACGCAGTTCTTCTTCGACAGCAACGGGCCGAACGCTTCGCTCTATACCACGGGTTCTGGCACTTACGGCAATATCATCAACCAGGCCAACGGCGCCAGCACCAACAACCCGCCGCTCGACGCGCAGGGGCTTCAAGACGCATTCACGGTCTTGATGAATATGAAGGACGACACTGGCAACCCGATCATGGTCATGGGCAATGCCACCATTTATCTGGTGCACGCTCTGACCGAATGGGTGACTGTTCAAAACCTGATGAACACTCTCACGAGCAACATCAGCGTCACTGGCGGTACGCAGACTTCGGCCACCTTCCCGGCGTACCAGTTGACGATCAATAACTGGATGAAGGCCAAGGTTGTGCCGATTGCCGATCCGTATCTTTCGATCGTGGCCACGGCGCATCCGCATAGCTGGGCACTCGTTGTCGATCCCGGCAGCGTCAACCGCCCCGCAGTCGAATTCGGCCAGTTGCGCGGCTTCGAGACTCCCCAGATTTACCAGCGCGTGCCGAATATTCAGCGGTTGGGCGGCGGCGTGGAAGTCACCATGGGACAGTACGACACCTTGACCAACGACCTGCAAATCATCGGCGTTCAGGGTGGGACGCAGATTGACGGACGCAGCACAGTGGCGTCCAACGCTTCCGGGTCGTAACGCGATTGCTCCTCGGAAGAAACGGGCCGGGGGCTTAGGCTCCCGGCTTTTTTGTTGACTGAATATGGCTGCTAATCCCAAATTACTTAGGCTGTTTTCGATACGGACCGCGAAGCAAGCCGGCTGGGATGCCCTTCCGTCTACGCATCCGGTTCGTGGCATCCCTCCTGCACTGCAGGCAGGAGCGAGTTCCGCGGTAAACCATCGTGTTTTCCGGCGTGAACTCGTGGCCGTAATTGCAATGTGTTTTTTCTCGGTTGCGCTTGCCTGTTTCGCCCCTGCGGATGTTTTCTTTAGCGGTGACTGGTTCAAGGTGGTCTGGATTGACGCAACAACGAACGCGGCAGAGATGGTCGAGCTGCAAGCCGTCAGGTACCGGCCCGCGAAGGCGAGTATAGATCAATCGGTATGGGCCATATCCTCGACACAGCCATCCCATCCAAATCCAGCAACCGGATTCGGTAACCGGGATATAGTTTTCAAGAATAGGTATTCTTTTATTAGCCATGCGCCCTCCTCAAGGTGCATCGGTCAGGGCCGCGCGATGCTTCAACATTGTAGCGGCTCGTTTCATTTTACCGCCACGGGAGGGTATTTCTAATGGCGGCTCAGATCGATTTCACCTACGATTTTTCGACCAACCTCCGGGTGGCGAACGTGCGCCTGCTGATCTCGGACACGATCAACACGGACGCGCAGCCGGCCATTTTCAGCGATACCGAAATCAACGCCTTTTACAACATCCAGCAGGCCACGTTTCAGTCGTCCATGTTCTTCAGCGGCTCAGCGGGCCGCGATCTGCCGTACTCTCCCGTCTCCACTCTCCGCGTGGCGGCGCTGGCGCTCGATTCGCTGGCGTCCAATGCTTCCCGGCTATCGGCCATTACCAAGCTGCTCGACGTGTCGCTTTCGCCCAAGGAGGCGGCGGTATCGCTGCGCGATCAGGCGATGCAGTATCGGACCACCGATGACGAATCGGGCGCTATGGTGCTGTTTGAGCAGGCCACTACCGTCTGGGGATTTGCTCAAAGATTTTGGAATCAATACCAGCGGCAGACGGCGGGTGGGGGGCAGTTTTGAATCAGAACTTCATCCATCAGGCCATCCTCGGTGTAATGCCCGCAGTTCGCGCCACGGGGCTGCTGGTGAGCCTCGCGACCTTTCAGAGGCCCACGGGTGCCAGCGATAGCGCACCAGCCGGAACGCTCGACGATGAAGGCTTCCCGCTTGGGACTTACGAAGATGTGACCGGCCTAGTCGCCATCCCCTGTACAGCGCCGCCGATTGGAACGGGCGAGGGGATCTCGGCCACCGAAACCAAGGGGCTGGAAGAGTTGATGCTCGACGCGCCGAAGCATGTGCTGTTGGACCGCCGATACGATGCGGTTGAGGTTGGCTGGCGTCAGGGCTGGCGCGTCACCATCGACGGAGTGATCTTCGATGTGATGGGCGCAGAGGGCGATTCGCAGGGGCAGATGACGCGCGTCTATGTTCGGAGGTTCACGCAATGACCCTCTACTCCCGTATGCGCCTGCTGGCCTTTCAGGAATCGACACTCCGCGCATTCTTTGGCGACGATCTGACCACGTTTCGCTGGTTCTACATTCAGGTTCCAGCCGGAATCATCGGAGTTCAGACATGCGCCCGGGTCCTGACAGTTTCGCAGATCGTGGATAACGTCCACGGCGTGCCGATGCGGAAGCAGCTCACCCAGGACCGCACGCAGATCGACGTGCTGGACAAGCGTCCATCGGTGGCGGCGGAAGCGGCGGCGGCGATTGATGCCTGGTTGGAGCGTGCCGACTTCGCCCGCAATTCGGCTTTTACTTCGCCCGCAGGCAACTGGCCTGGCACGAATATCAAATTAAATGATCGTGGGGGGCTGGACTACCAGACGCAGCGTCCCACCCCGTGCGTGAGTCTGGAATACCGAATTTGGAACGACAACACCTAAAAGGAGAACGACAATGCCCCTCGTACCGCCCGGATTACCAGCATCAAATCTAGTGTTGATGCTGCAGACCACCGAAAGCCCCGCCCGTTACAATGCGGTGGCGAACCTCGGAGACTTCACTGGCCCCGGCCAAAGCACCACCACGGTAGACGTGTCGAAGCACGGCGATAAGTTCCGTAACTTCGTTGCTACCCTCATTGATCCGGGTACGATTACCTGCCCAGTTTGGTTCGTGCCGACCGAGCCGACGCTTGCAGGTAACGCGCAGGCATTGGCCGAACTGGAGCAGAGCCGATCCTTTGAAAGCTGGCTGATCACGTTCGTTGACGATGCGGGCCTTATCACCGATCCGCAGATGACGTTCAATGCCTACGTCTCGAAGTTCAGCCTGAAGGAACCCGTTGCAGGCGTCTACTCGGCTGACGCGGAATTCCGCATTTCCGGCGCCATCACGTACCTGTGGGATGCCACGGTTATGCCGTCCGGTCAAGCTCTGCCGTAGTAACAATCCAAGCGCCATGGTATGTTTTATCCCATGGCAGACAATGAAACCCCACTCCCGCCGAACGAATGGCCCAAGGTCACGGTCGGCGGGACTACCTACGAAGTGCGGTATGGAATGACCGCCAACTACCAACTCAGCAAAGCGGGCGTCTCGCCCTCTGATGCCTTGGGAGTCCTTACCCAAGGTGGCGCTCCCGAAAACCTCTCCCGAATCATTGACATCTGGCGTGCTTGCACCGCGCACCACTTCACTCTCGCAAAGCCAAAACTGGAGCCTCCAACCGCCGAACAGTGGGCGGAAACGCTCGACAATTACCCCACCGAGGTCTTCACCCAGATCGCCACAGCGGTACGGACTGCAATCCTAAAATGGTCGCTGGAGCGAAAGACTCAAGCCGCGCCGACTCCAGCGACGACGGAAGCGGCTCAGACGCCGACTCCGATCAACTAAGCCCCGCGTATTGGATGCGGATGTGGGCGTTTGCCACTGCGGCAGCGCCCATGGGTCTTGGCTTGCGAGATGCCGAGTTCTGGTATCTCGATCATGTGGAGTATGCAGCAAAATTGCGAGTGTGGCGCGAGCATCGACAGGACCAATACACGATGCTCGCGTTTCTGCGTGCCGACTTCCACAACGGTATGATGCCCCGCAAGAGCGGCAAAGCCTATACCCCGCAAGAATTCGGCGCACCCGGTAAGCAAACTGATCCTGGAGTCATCAAGAAGTGGACCCCGCAAGAGTTCCAGCAGCGCGTGGAATCGCAGCGGGTGGATAAAGAAGCTCAAAAACAAAAGCTATCGGTGGTTGCCAGCATGAAGGGCCAAGGGCAGGAGCTACCGAGAAAGAAGGCGTGAGATGGCAGACGAAACGATACCTGGAATAAGCATACCGATTACGGCTGATTTTTCGGATCTTGACCGGAAGTTTTCCGATGCCATCTCAGACGCGCAGCAGCAGTCCAGTAAACTTGCGTCTGCGATTCAGGATGGTTTCCAGCCGCCGAATACCGACGCGCTATCTAACGCCATCGAAAACGTCGGGGATAAGGCCGCCAGCACAGGCAAGGCGGTTGATGATCTCGGAGCAAAGATCGCAGAACTGCTTTCCTCAGGTCAGGCGCAGAGCACCTCCGAAGCTCTGGCCATGGCCATCCAGCAGCTTGGCGAGAATAGCTCCACGGCGGCCAACCAACTCGCGCCACTATCGGCGGCAATCAGCCAAACCAACGATGCGGCGTCCACCGCAGCACCACAGATACAGGAAGTAGCGAAGGCTTCGCAGCAGGCGGGCGAGAGCGCGACTACAGCGAGCGGCGGTATCGGCTCAATGGTTACGTCGCTGCTGGCTATCGGCGGAATCACTCTCAGCATCGAAGCGCTCGTGGAGTTGGGCAAGTCTGCTATCGAAGCATCCGACAAGTTGGATGATGCAGCCTATGCTATCGGTCGCCTGAATAAGGGCGCGATGGACGGCAAGACGGAGATTGCCGGACTACTCGCGGTCGCGCAGGATGAGGGGCTTTCATTTCCCGGACTCGTCACCGCAGCGCAGCATCTGGAAGTGCTTGGCGTTCACGGGCAAGATGCCATCGACACGTTGCAGAAG
>Ga0068859_100001798_pt1 | contig 21835 bp, 24 predicted proteins | sample KBSSwiS22_FD_66585 | JGI IMG/M metagenome (GOLD analysis project Ga0068859, IMG submission 66585) | Switchgrass rhizosphere microbial communities from Kellogg Biological Station, Michigan, USA - KBS Switchgrass S2-2 | ecosystem: Host-associated > Plants > Roots > Rhizosphere > Soil ...
CACAATGGGTGCAGCAGAACTTCACCCCGATCGACGTCGGCGGGACGACCGTCTACGACCTCAGCCAACCCCGTTGATATCTGGGCCCGTTGATTTGAGACGGCCCCCCCGATCAGGCGGCCGCCCTGCTTCCCCCGGGCAGGGCGGCCGTCGCCATCCACTCGCGGCGATTTTCAGCCGTGGCAAGCGGCCGCTCCATTGCTATGGTCGCGTCGAGACAACGAGGAGTGCCATGTCCGTGACTGACCAATACCTGAAGAACAACGAGGCGTACGCGGGCACCTTCACGGGCCCGCTGCCGCTGCCGCCGAGCAAGCATGTCGCGGTGGTGGCCTGCATGGACGCCCGGCTCGACGTCTATCGGATCCTCGGCCTCGGCGACGGCGAGGCACACGTCATCCGCAACGCAGGCGGCGTGATCACCGACGACGAGATCCGCTCGCTGGCCATCAGCCAACGGCTGCTGGGAACGAAAGAGATCATCCTGATCCACCACACCGATTGCGGCATGCTGACTTTCACCGACGACGAGTTCAAGCGCGCCATCCAGGACGACACGGGCATCAAGCCGGAATGGGCCGCCGAGGCATTCCCGGACCTCGAAGAAGACGTGCGTCAGTCACTGCGCCGCATCGAGGCCAGCCCGTTTGTCACCAAACACGAATCCCTGCGCGGATTCATATTCGACGTCGCCACCGGCAGGCTCAACGAGGTCAAGCCTTGAGCATGGCCGCCCGCGCGCGGTCGGGTGGGGCGTAAACGCGTACGCCGGAGGGGTCGGCGGTCAATGATGTCCACATGGTCCTGCAGCAGGCGACGCCCGCCGACGAGAACGGTGCCGCCCCGGTGCCTGACGCGTCGAGCAGTTTGCGGAACCCGTTTCCGCCCATCGCCGACTACGCCTTCCTTTCCGACTGCGAGAACACCTGTCTGATCTCCTCGAGTGGATCGGTGGAATGGCTGTGCGTGCCACGGCCCGATTCGCCCAGCGTGTTCGGGGCAATCCTGGATCGTGGCGCGGGGCACTTCCGGCTGAGCCCGTACGGCATGTCGGTCCCGTCTGCCAGGCGTTACCTGCCGGGCAGCCTGATCCTGGAGACCACCTGGCAGACCCACACCGGCTGGATGATCGTCCGCGACACCATGGTGATGGGCCCATGGCGCGACATCGAGACGCGGTCAGGGACACATCGCCGCATACCGATGGACTGGGACGCCGAGCACACCCTGCTGCGCACCGTGCGCTGCGTGAGCGGCACCGTCGAGCTGGTGATGGACTGCGAGCCGTCGTTCGACTACCACCGGGCCTGCGCGAACTGGGAGTACTCGGCCAGTGGCTATGGGGAAGCCGTAGCGCGCGCGAACCATGACCCGGACGCGCACCCGACGCTGCGGCTGACCACCAACCTGCGCATCGGGCTGGAGGGCCGCGAGGCGCGGGCGCGCACGCGGATGAAAGAGAGCGACAACGCCTTCGTTGCGTTGAGCTTTTCAAAGCATCCCTCGCCGCAGACCTACGACGAGGCCGTCGACAAGATGTGGACGACCAGCGAGTACTGGCGGCAATGGATCAACATCGGCAGCTTCCCGGATCACCCGTGGCGGTCGTACTTGCAACGCAGCGCGCTGACACTGAAGGGATTGGCCTACTCGCCGACGGGAGCGCTGCTGGCGGCGAGTACCACTTCCCTGCCGGAAACCCCTCAGGGCGAACGCAATTGGGACTACCGCTACTCGTGGATTCGGGACTCGACGTTCGCACTGTGGGGCCTCTACACCCTCGGCCTGGATCGCGAGGCCGATGACTTCTTCTCGTTCATAGCCGATGTATCAGGTGCGAACGACGCTGAACGCCATGAACTTCAGGTGATGTACGGCGTTGGCGGCGAGCGCAGTCTGGTCGAGGAGGAACTACATCACCTGTCCGGATATGACAATGCGCGCCCGGTGCGGATCGGGAACGGCGCCTACAAGCAGATGCAACACGACATTTGGGGTTCGATGCTGGACTCGGTGTACTTACACGCCAGGTCCCGCGAGCAGATTGCGGAGACGTTGTGGCCGGTGCTGAAGCAACAGGTCGAGGAGGCGATCAAGCACTGGCGCGAACCCGATCGCGGGATCTGGGAGGTGCGCGGCGAACCGCAGCACTTCACCTCGAGCAAGATCATGTGCTGGGTGGCGCTGGACCGCGGGGCCAAGCTGGCCGAGCTGCATGGCTGGACGAGACACACCCAGGAGTGGCGCGCCATCGCCGAGGAAATCAAGGCCGACATCCTGGCTAACGGCGTGGACTCGCGCGGGGTGCTGACCCAGCGCTACGGGGACGACGCGCTGGACGCCTCGCTGTTGCTAGCGGTGTTGACCCGGTTCCTCCCGGCAGACGACCCGCGGTTACGCGCGACGGTGCTGGCGATCGCCGACGAGCTGACCGAGGAGGGGTTAGTGCTGCGGTATCGCGTCCACGAGACCGACGACGGGCTGTCCGGCGAGGAGGGCACCTTCACCATCTGCTCGTTTTGGCTGGTCTCCGCGCTGGTCGAGATCGGCGAGATCCGGCGGGCCAAGCACCTGTGCGAGCGGCTGCTGTCGTTCGCCAGCCCGCTGCATCTTTATGCAGAGGAGATCGAGCCGCGCACCGGCCGGCATCTGGGCAACTTCCCGCAGGCGTTCACCCACCTGGCACTCATCAACGCCGTGGTCCACGTCATCCGCGCCGAAGAAGACGCGGACAGGTCTGGGGTGTTCCAGCCGGCGAACGCGCCGACGTAACGGGGTGACCTTCGACGACCAGGGCAGCTCGGTGAGCCTGAGTAGCGGCATTGTCACTCTATGGTTGCGCGGCACCGACGACGTTGGGTGCAGCGGCGGCCAACTTCCTTGCCTGCGTGACGGATTGGGCGACGATCTGGCCACGTCCGAGCAACGTGAGGACCGCGAGCAAGCACCTCCGGCGGAAAACGGCGCCTCTCCAGTCTTCGTTGTTTGCGTCAGCGCTTGGATTATGTGGCCGCGGAGTACCCGAGCCCTGCGGGCGACAGCGTCCCTGGACTCCTCGTCGACGTCGCCGCGCGGAGCAGCGGCAAGCGCCGTGCAGGGTGCTCGTGATCGACCAGACGATCTCGTCAGGCAGCGACCGCATCCAGCCCGGAACTTCGGCATGATCGGCGATGTCCTCCAGTCCTTTTTGGACCGACTGCAGCGGCACGCGCAGCTGGTCGACATCGTTTTGACTGGGGTCCGCACGACGGCGCCGGGGAACTGAGTTTCGATGGCGCTCCGACACTTCCTCGGCCGATCGAGGTGTCGGCGCAGTGCCTTTCCGGCACGTTCGGACGGCGTGCCGCCCCGAGCCGTGTTCAATGCGTCGACAATGCCAAAGACCAGCCGAAGCCTACGATGTAGCCGGCGCCGGTGATATAGCCGGTGATGGCGCCCATCAGCACCCAGACTCGCGACACGCGGACTCCAGGACCGCAGCGCGTACGACGAAAACATCAGCAGGACAAGCAATGCCGCTGCGACCCGCACCGCGGTCGTTGAGCGTGAGGGCGGCCCGTCACGACGACCGCGATTGCTGAGACCATCGACGTTCACCCGGTGCGAACGCGGTCTTTGGGTTGCGGATCGGGGGCCAGCAGCGCGCCCTCGAGGGCGGCGCCCGCGGCGAACAGCGTGATCCGCACAGGGTCGGCCACGTCGAACGCGTACGTCACCGCCACCATCGTCGCGTATGCAATCCTCACAATCGCGGCGCGGCCACCGTATCGGACGCCGGTTGAGCACCCCATGATCGCCGGGCAACAAACGTCCAAAAGTCCCTCTTACGGGTGCGTAAGCGGTACTGTCGGCACCCTTCCCGGGGCATCTTCGGGAGCAGCGCTGACCAGCCCTCAGCGACGGTTAAGAGGAGCCGAGGCATGCGAATTTTTGTTGATCTCAACCGGTGTCTGGGATACGCGCAATGCGTCCCGCTGGCGCCGGATGTGCTCCAATTGCAAGGGGAGGAAGCGCTCGCCTACGACCCGAATCCCGACGACTCGCAACGGCAGCGGGTTGCGCGGGCGGTGGCGTCCTGCCCGGTGCAGGCGATCATCGCGGAGATGGACCCCCCTGCGGACAGGACGACCAAATGAGCACGCACCACCCACTGGTCGCCGAGCTGGTAAAGACCTTCAAGGCGGAGGGCCGCATCGTGATCGTGGGTGCGTCGCTGGCCGGGCTGCGCGGCGCGGAGGCATTGCGCGACGAGGGCTTCACTGGCTCGCTGACCATCATTGGTGAGGAGGTGCACGAGCCCTATGACCGTCCGCCGCTGTCCAAGCAGGTGCTCAAGGGATGGGTGCCTGCGGGTAACACCAAGCTGCCGCGCCTGCGGGCGATCGACGCGGACTGGCGCCTGGGCGTGGCGGCCACCGGCCTGGATCGTGACAACCGGGAGGTGTTGCTCGCCAACGGTGACAAGGTGCCCTACGACCGGTTGCTGATCGCGACCGGCGTCCGTTCCCGCGCGTGGTTCAACCCCGACGAGGCCAAGCTGAAGGGCCTGTACACGCTGCGGACCTGCGATGACGCGGCGGAGTTGCAGGCGGCGTTGAAAGCCAAGCCGAAGCGGGTGCTGATCGTCGGCGCGGGCTTCATCGGCTCCGAGATGGCCTCGGTCTGTCGTGACCTCGGATTGGACGTGACGGTCGCAGAACGCTCCAGCGCACCACTGGTCGGGCCGCTCGGCGGGGTGATCGGCGATATCGCTGCCAAGATGCAGCGGGAGGCCGGAGTCGACCTGCGCACCGGTGTGGCGGTGGAAGCGCTGAAAGGCGACGCCGACGGGCACGTGCGGCAGGCTCAGTTGTCGGACGGGACCACGTTGGACGTCGACGTGGTGGTGGCGTCGCTGGGGTCGATTCGGAACATCGAATGGCTCGAAGGTGCCGAACTGGCCGCCGGGTTCTGGGGTGTGGCCTGCGACGCTGGGTGCCGCGCCTTCGACATTAACGGCGTGGTGACCGACAACATTTTCGTTGCCGGCGACATCGCGCGGGCTCCGCATGTGCTCTACGAGTACGAGTTCATGGCGATCGAGCACGTGGATGCCGCGGTACTGGGCGCTCAGACCGCGGCGCACAACATGGTCAACCTCGAGACCGGACGTCGTCCGCACCTGCCGCTGCCGCAGTTTTGGTCCGGCCAGTTCGGCGTCAACATCAAGGGCTGCGGCGTGTGCTCCTTCGGTGATGAGATCGTCTTCACCCAGGGCTCGGTCGAGGATCTTCGTTTCGCCGCCGCCTTCGGCAAGAAGGGCCGCATCGTCGGAGCCATCACCTTCAACCACGGCAAGTGGCTGGAGTACTACGGCAGACTCATCGAACGATCGGCGCCGTTCCCGCCCCCGCCACCGGGCTATGACGTACCGGCGAACGCCGAGCCGATGTCGGCCCGGTTCCCGGATCCGCGCGAGCCGACCGGGATTCCGGATGTTGTTCTCACTGGCCATGATCCGACGTCGCGTGGCGCCGAGTTCCGCCTCAAAGCCCGCTAACGCCTAGCGCAGAAACGAGTCACGATGACCACCGCAGGAACCGCATGGACCGAGGCGATGAAGTATGAGAACCGGCACGACCCGTATCGGTTTTTCGACGAACTTCGCAAGACACCAGTAGTGGAGGTGGCCGACAAGGTCTATGTCGTCACCGGATACCGCGAGCTACTGACGCTTGCCCACGATCCCCACGTCAGTTCAGACATCAGTCGCAGTCCGGTCTCGGCCAAACCCGCCGCTGGCGCACCCGACGTCGGCGCCGACCACATGCAGGCCTACGGCCGCGAGCCGAGTCTGATCGTTTCCGACCCGGCTAAGCACGACAAGCAGCGCAGGCAGGTAATGCGGCACTTCGCGCCGCCGCATTCCCCGGACGTCATCCCCAGTATGGAGGCCGACATCCAGACGCTGTGCAACGAACTACTGGATAAGGTGAAGGCCAAGGGCGGCAACACGTTCGATGTGGTTGACGATTACGCCTACCCGGTCCCGGTGGCGGTCATCTGCAAGATCCTGGGTGTGCCGCTGAACGACGAGCCCACCTTTCACGGTTGGATCTTCGACTTCATGGCGGGCGCAGATATGGGCCCGGACGCCGCGACCGAAGAGGGGCGGGCCCGCGCGCAGAAGGGCAAGGAAAGCACCGCCGCACTCACCGCATACATGGCCGAGCTGATCCAGGGCTTCCTCAAAGAACCGGGCGACAACGTGCTGTCCAAGTTGGTGAATGACACGGACGGACCGGACGGACCGATGACGCCGAAAGAGGCTGCAGCGAATGCGATGCTGCTGCTAATCGCCGGGCATGACTCGACCGTCAACACCATCGCGCACTGTGTGCTGACACTGCTGCGCAACCCCGAGTCGATCGATCTGCTGCGCCAGCGGCCCGACCTGATTCCCAAGGCGATCGAGGAGGTGCTGCGGCTGCAGTCGGCCGTCCAGTTCTTCCCGAGCCGTAGCGTGACCGCGGACATCGAGGTCGGCGGGACGGTCATCCCCGCAGGCTCAGCGGTACACCTGCTATACGGCGCCGCCAATCGCGACCCCAGGCGGTTCGCCGATCCGGAGAGGTTCGACATCCAGCGCCCGGACAACGAGCACGTGGGCTGGGGTCGCGGGGTGCATAGTTGCGTCGGCGGTCCACTGGCACGCCTGGAGGTGAACCTCGCTTTGGAGAACTTCCTGCGCCGCGTCGAGAACCCACGGCTGGTCGTCGACCCGCCGCCCTACCGGGTGAATCAGATCTTCCGCGGTCCGCTGCATCTCGAGGTCGAGTTCAACCGGATCACGGATTGAGGTAGCGCCATCAAGGCTTTCCGGTTCGTTGAGTGGCAGCAACCGGGTCAACTGCGTGACGTGCGTGTGCCCGAGCCAGGGCCCGGCGAGGTGCTGGTTAAGGTCGGCGGTGCGGGCGCGTGTCACTCCGATCTGCATCTGCTGGAAGCTCCTGCTGGGACGAAGGACATAACGCTGCCCTTCACCCTCGGGCACGAGAACGCCGGTTGGGTCGAACAGATGGGTGTCGGTGCAACGGGTTTCGCGCTCGGCGATCCCGTCATCGTGTACGGCCCATGGGGTTGCGGCTTGTGCATGAACTGTCGCCAGGGAATGGAGAACTACTGCGAGACACCGGGAAAGCCGAGCCCGGGTGGGCTTGGTGGCACCGACGGCGGCATGGCCGAGTATCTCCTCGTCCCGTCGACGCGCTATCTGATCCCGCTGGGCAGCCTGGATCCGCGTGAGGCGGCCCCGCTCACGGACGCGGGGCTGACCAGCTACCACGCCGTGAAGCGCTCGCTGCACCTGTTGGGGCCGGGTTCGACCGCGGTGGTGATCGGTGCAGGAGGTCTGGGTCAGATGGCGATCCAGGTGCTCAAGGCGCTCAGTGGCGCGACAACCGTTGTGGCCGTGGATACGTCGGTGGACAAGCTGGAGATCGCCAAGACGTTCGGCGCTGACGAGACTCTGATCTCAGGCGACAATGCGGTCAAACGCATCAAGGACATCACCAAGGGCCAGGGCGCCGAACTCGTCCTCGACCTGGTCGCGGTCAACGCGACACTGGCCATGGCGGCGCAGGCAGCACGGGTTCTGGGACACCTCACCATCGTCGGCGTCGGCAACGCCACTCTGCCGGTCAGCTTCACCAGCCCACCGCACGAATGCTCGGTCGCGTCACCGTTTTGGGGCTCGATCCCCGAATTGATCGAGGTCATCGCGCTGGCCCGGAGCGGGAAGATCAAGATGCTCGTCGAACACTTCGCCCTCGAGGATGCAGCGCACGCCTACCACCTGTTGCACGACGGCAAGATCCCGGGACGCGCCGTCATCACGCCCAACAACTGACTCAGCCCACCTTGTATGTAGCGATGGCCTTCGCGACTGCGTCGCCGTCTGGGGTGACGACGTCGACATCGCAATTCACCAACGTCTTTCCGCGCCTCAGCACGCGGCCGATCGCGATCAGGTCGGTGGCGTGCGCAGGCGCCAGAAACTGCACGGACATCGACGTCGTCACGCCGCGCAGCGAGTCCGGTACCTCCGCGCCCGCCCAGGCGGCGGCCATCACCGCGACGTCGGCAAGTGCGGCGATCGCACCGCCGTGCACCATGTCGGCGATGGTGACGTTGGTCGGGTCCCAGGGCAGGCGCAGCCGCACCTCGTCGGGGTCGAGGACGTCGGCGACGATACCGAGCTTGGCGACGAACGGCGACGACGGGATGAACTGGGCCATGACATCGGCGCCCGTCTGGGGCTGGGTGGGAGTTGACATGGTTCCAGTATCTGTGGCGGATCAATTACCTCTGGGGTAAGTGAGCTGCGACCGGCTACGTGCCAATGGCTCCTGCCGAGCGTGGCGTTGTATGACTTGTGAGCGCGGGCATCCCGAACCAACCGCGATCGGCGGCAGCCGCCCTACCGAGTGAGGAGAGTCGATGATGCGTTGTCCAGGTAAGCGAACGGCGACGGTTCTGTCGGCAGCTGTCATGTTGGCGCTCATCGCGGGTTGCGGCTCGACATCCACGACATCGCCGACGGCAACGCCGCCGACAGCACCGCCGCGGAGCGCCGGCTTGGCTCAGATTCTGCAGCGTGGCACGGTCCGCGTCTGCAGTACCGGCGACTATCGACCATTCACTTTTCGTGACCCGCAGGGCAATTGGAGCGGACTCGACATCGAAATGGCCCACGATATGGCCACCCGGCTGGGCGTCCAGTTGGACGTGGTGCCGACCACGTGGGCACATCTGGTCGACGATCTGGACAACAAATGTGATGTGGCCATGGGAGGAATCAGCATCACACTCGACCGAGCCAAGTACGCCAGGTACAGCGCTCCGTACCTGCGTGATGGAAAAGCGGCGATCGTCCGTTGCGTTGACGGTTCGAAGTTTCACACGCTCGGCGACATCGACCGCCCGGGTGTCCGTGTGGTGGTCAACCCAGGCGGTACCAACGCTGAATTCGACAAGGACCACTTGCACGCGGCGGAGGTGGTCAGCCATCCGGACAACAACACGATCTTCGAGCAACTGACCGACAATGCCGCTGACGTGATGATCACAGACACCAGTGAAATCCGATGGCAGGCAAACCAAAATCCGCAGCTCTGCGGTGAAAGCGTGGACCATCCGTTCACGTTCGAGCAGAAGGGCTATCTCGTCAGCCAAACGGCGACCGATCTGCAGCAGTGGATCGACCAGTGGCTGAACATCACACAGAACGACGGAACGTACGCGACGCTGAGCCGGAAGTATCTCGGTGCTGTAATTGGGCCGTGATCACTCCTGTCGTTCCGGGTGTCGCTACTTGTGGGAAACGTGGCTCATCAGCCTCCGTGGACGAAGCGTTTCCGCCGCAGACTCGTTGACACCCGACACGACTGAGGTGTCAACCGAGAAGAGACAGGCCGTGTTTGCTCGAGTACTGACAACAATTAATCTCATCCCGCCTGCTGCTTGGCAGTCCGTATTCACCGATGCTGGGCGCATGCCGAGCGACGAGCGTAGCCGCAGCGCCGCAGACTGGCCGGGCTGAGCGAGCAATCTCGGATGACCGTCTACTACGCCGACGTAGAGGGCTTTCGGAGTAGAGAGATCACTCACATTATGAACACCTCTGTCGGCACTGTGATGTCGCCACCGATTGAAGGAGAATCTCATGCAAACAGCAGACCGCCGTCTGATGTGGCACGGCGTGTTCTTATTTCTGATCGGGCTGGTTACCGGCCTGCAGGAGCGTCGCTTCAAGAACATGCGTATGGCGCTCTCGGCTCACCTCGAAGGCGTCATGAACGGCACCTTCTTGATCGCGTTGGGTGCCATCTGAGGTCACGTCGAACTCCCGCCGCGCGTTGAGCAAGCGGCGCGATGGACGGCGCTTTTCGGTACCTACGGCAACTGGCTGTTCACCACTCTCGGTGCGGCGATGGGAACGGCCGCTGCGAATCCGATTCTGTCGCAAGGGCATCACGGAAAACCGTGGCAGGAGAAGGTTGCGGGCACTGGCTTCCGTAGCATCGCGTACTCGATCCTCATCGCCGTGGTGTTGATTCTCTGGGGCCCTTTCCCGTCGCCAACCATTGTCGGACGCGTCTGCCCATACAACGGTCGCAAGACTCAGCCATGGCTAGTACGCGATAGCCGGAAGGAGGGCGACGATGCGGTTGGTGGTCGGTAGCCGGTCGCTCCGGTCATCGCTCGACTGGGCGATGGCGTATCGGGTGAACGCCGGCCTCGGCGACATCGCCGTCTATGGGCCCACCCTCGGCTCACCGCTGGACCCGTCCACGCCGCCACAGAAGGCGAATATGGCCAAGTACGGTTCAGGCGAATGGCACCGGGTTCTCATCGACGCCACCCGAAGCTGGGAGTTCGAGCCTCGGCCGGAGTGGGGTGGCCGCCATATCCGGCGATCAACAAGATCGCGCCGGCATTGGAAGCCCGAATCGCAGCCCGATGGCAGGAGTACGGGATCGGCATCCCATACCTCGACGACGAGCGGCGGGAGCTGCTGACGATGGAGCAGCTGAGCAAGCGGCTTCCGGACGTGTAGCCAGCCGGCACAACATGGGCTCAGGGCGCGCGTTGACACCGCACGCCCCGCCCTGGTTTCATACCAGGTTATGCAGATAATTCTGGTCATTTGTACCAACTTAACGAGGTTGCTTTGACCGCGGCTCGGGAACTCAACCACGCAGGCCGGTACGAGCTGAGCCATCTGCGCTTGCTGGAGGCCGAGGCCATCCACATCATTCGGGAGGTGGCCGCGGAGTTCGAGCGACCGGTGCTGCTGTTCTCTGGCGGCAAGGACTCCATCGTCATGCTGCATCTGGCGCTCAAGGCGTTCCGGCCGGGCCGCCTGCCGTTCCCGGTGATGCATGTGGATACCGGGCACAATTTCGACGAGGTGCTGCAGACCCGCGACGAGCTCGTCGAGGAAGCTGGGGTTCGGCTGATCGTCGCGAAGGTGCAGGACGACATCGACGCCGGCCGGGTGGTCGAGACCATCCCGTCGCGCAACCCGCTGCAGACGGTGACGCTGCTACGCGCGATTCGAGAGAACAAGTTCGACGCCGCGTTCGGCGGTGCCCGCCGCGACGAGGAGAAGGCGCGGGCCAAGGAGCGGGTGTTCTCCTTCCGCGACGAGTTCGGCCAGTGGGATCCGAAGAACCAGCGTCCGGAACTGTGGAACATCTACAACGGACGCCACCGAAAGGGCGAGCACATCCGGGTGTTCCCGTTGTCCAACTGGACCGAGTTCGACATCTGGTCCTACATCGGCGCCGAGAAGATCAAGCTGCCGTCCATCTATTACGCCCACCCGCGCAAGGTGTTTCACCGCGACGGGATGCTGCTGGCGGTGCACAGGTACTTGCCGCCACGCAAGGGCGAAGAGGTCGTCGAGAAGACCGTGCGCTTCCGTACCGTCGGCGACGTCACCTGCACCGGCTGCGTGGAATCCCTGGCGGGCACGGTCTCTGAGGTGATCGCCGAGACCGCGGTGTCCCGGTTGACCGAGCGCGGCGCCACCCGCGCCGACGACCGGATCTCCGAGGCCGGCATGGAAGACCGCAAGCGGGAAGGCTATTTCTGATGACGACCCTTCTTCGCCTCGCCACCGCCGGATCCGTCGACGACGGCAAGTCCACACTCATCGGACGGCTGCTGTACGACTCCAAGGCCGTGATGGAAGACCAGCTGGCCTCGGTGGAGCGCACGTCCAAGGAACGCGGACACGATTACACCGACCTGGCCCTGGTCACCGACGGCCTGCGCGCCGAGCGGGAACAGGGCATCACGATCGACGTCGCGTACCGCTACTTCGCTACGGCCAAGCGGAAATTCATCATCGCCGACACTCCCGGCCACACTCAGTACACGCGCAACATGGTCACCGGGACGTCCACCGCTCAGCTGGCGATCGTGTTGGTCGACGCCAGGCACGGACTGCTCGAACAGTCGCGCAGGCACGCGTTCCTGGCGTCGCTGTTGGGCATCCGGCACATCGTGCTCGCCGTCAACAAGATGGACCTGATCGGCTGGGACCGTGAGCAGTTCGAGAAGATTCGCGACGACTTTCACGAATTCGCCGCCCGACTGGACATCCATGATGTGACGACCATTCCGCTGTCGGCACTGTTGGGCGACAACGTCGTCACCAAGTCGGACAACACCCGCTGGTACGACGGACCGTCGTTGCTGTCGCACCTCGAGGAGGTGTACATCGCGGGCGACCGCAACCTCGTCGACGTTCGGTTCCCCGTACAGTTCGTGATCCGGCCGCAGACACACGACCATCACGACCACCGCAGTTATGCGGGCACCGTGGCAAGTGGCGTGATGCGTCCGGGCGACGAGGTCGTCGTGCTTCCCGCCGGCAAGACAACCCGCATCACCGAGATCGAAGGCCCGAGCGGGCCTGTCCAGGAAGCGTTTCCGCCGATGGCGGTATCGATCAGCCTCGCCGACGACATCGACATCTCCCGCGGTGACCTGATCGCGCGGCCGAACAACCAGCCACGGGTGGCCCAGGAGTTCGACGCGACAGTGTGCTGGATGGCCGATGGATCCTCACTCGAGCCGGGCCGCGACTACATCATCAAGCACACGACGCGCACCACGCGGGTCAGGGTCACCGCGCTCGATTACCGGCTCGACGTCAACACGCTGCACCGGGACAAGTCCGCGACCGCGCTGAAACTCAATGAACTGGGCCGCGTCTCGCTGCACGCGCAGGTGCCGCTGCTGCTCGACGAGTACAGCCGCAACGCGGCCACCGGTTCGTTCATCCTGATCGACCCGCACACAAACGGCACCGTGGCGGCAGGCATGATCCTGCCGTACGTCACCGCGCGCGCGTCGAGCCCCAACACGGTGCGCCACGAATCACTGTGCACCGCCGAGGACCGGCTGTCGAAGGGCCGCACCGTGTGGTTCACCGGGCTGTCCGGATCGGGGAAGTCGTCGGTGGCGATGCTCGTCGAGCAGAAACTGCTCGAAAAGGGCATACCCGCTTATGTTCTCGACGGGGACAACCTGCGGCACGGCCTCAATGCCGACCTTGGCTTCTCGATGGCTGATCGGGCCGAGAACCAGCGCAGGCTGGCTCACATCGCGGCCATTCTCGCCGACTCCGGCCAGGTCGTGCTCGTTCCCGCGATCAGCCCGCTGGAGGACCACCGCGCGTTGGCGCGCCGAGTGGCGACCGAGGCGGGCCTGGAATTCTTCGAGGTGTTCTGTGACACCCCGCTGGAAGACTGCGAGCGGCGTGACCCGAAAGGGTTGTACGCCAAGGCTCGGGCCGGCGAGATCACACACTTCACCGGGATCGACAGCCCTTACCAGCGGCCGAAGCACCCCGATCTCCGGCTCATCCCCGACCGCTCCACCGATGAACTCGCCGATCTGGTGATAGATCTGCTGGAAAGCAAGCAATGACCGACCACAGTGACCATCAAGTCGCCGCGCGGTTGGCGACCGAGGCTGGCCTGCTGCTGCTCAACGTGCGGATCGAACTGGCCGACGCCGGTGAGGCGGCGCGGAAGGCCGCGGGGGACAAGCGGTCTCACGACTTCCTGATGGAAGCGCTCGCCGCTGAGCGGCCCGACGACGCGGTGCTTTCCGAGGAGGGCGCCGATGACCCCGTGCGGCTGTCCGCCGAGCGCGTGTGGATCGTCGACCCGCTCGACGGCACCCGCGAATTCTCGGAACTGGGCCGTGTCGACTGGGCCGTGCACGTCGCGTTGTGGCAGTCGGGTGTGGGGGCACTCCCCTCGCAAGCGGTGGGCCCACCCGCGCGAAGCGCAGGGGGACTGGTGGCCGGTGCGGTCGCCCTTCCGGCGCAAGGTATTACGCTGGCGACGCCCGCCGTGGCCCCGCCACCCGCCACCGCGGGCAGCCCGCGGATCGTGGTGTCGCGCACCAGGCCGCCTGCCATCGCACTCGCCGTGCGGGACGCGCTGGACGGCACGCTGGTCGAAATGGGTTCGGCGGGCGCGAAGGTCGCGTCCGTCGTGCAGGGCATCTCCGACGTCTACGTGCATGCGGGCGGCCAGTACGAATGGGACTCCGCGGCGCCGGTCGCCGTGGCGCGTGCCGCCGGACTGCACACGTCGCGCATCGACGGCTCGCCACTGGATTACAACCAGCCCGACCCGCTGCTGCCCGATCTAGTGGTGTGCCGTCCGGAGTTCGCGGAAGCCGTGCTGGCAGTCACCGCGGGCTAGGCCGGGTGGTGCGTATTCCACGTCGGGAAGGATCGCCGTAACCACGCGGGGCCTGTCAGCCTGATATCGCCGGAGCGCAGTGCGTCGCGCCAGCTGCGCGCGCCGCGGTGCCAATCCACGAATGCCGGCGAACTCGCCTCGACTACGAGATCGGGCTCCCCTCCGGGATCGCTGTAGCAGAGCTCGGCGTCACCGCCGTCGATCAGCAGCCAGTAACGCCGATTGCTCGGCCGCTGGTCGGGGAAGATCAACGCGACGACCACGCGGCCCAGCGGCAGCACGGATCGATCCATTTGGACCTGGCACCACGCCCACAGCGCGAAGCCGGGATCGGAGTGTTCCGTCGTGACTTCCAGCCAGCGCTCGCCCCACGTCGCGAGACCGCCGATGATTCCGGCGAGGTCGGCACCCGCCTCGGTGAGCCGGTATGTGTGACCGCGGCCCTCGGCTTTTACACCCGATTTGATGACACCTGCGTGTTCGAGCTCGTCCAGTCGCTTGAGCAACATCGAGCGCGACATCGTCGGCACGCCCCTGGCAATCGCCGAGAACGTGTCGGCACCGAACATGAGGTTGCGCACGATCAGCGGATTCCATCGCTCGGCCAGAATCTCCGAGGCCCGCGCGATCGGACAGTATTGCCGATACGTGCCCATGCCTCGATCCTGGCACTCTGGGACCCCGACCGTGGAGTTCTTAATCAGAACTTCCGCGGCACGCGATGGGCGCGCACGATCATGCTATGGCGACAGAACCATCAACCGATGCCGCCGCGGGGCAGGTCTCGACGGCCGCCGCGGAGGTATACGAACAGTTCTTCGTGCCTGCGCTCTTCAGGCAGTTCGCCGAGCCGATGCTCGACGTGGTGGCCGCGGGCGACGGCGACCGCTTGCTCGACGTCGGAGCGGGCACCGGTGTGGTCGGGCGCGCGGCGCTGAAACGGGTCGGTGGGCGTGGGTCGGTCGTCGCCGTCGACCCGAACGAGGGCATGCTCACCGTCGCTGAGCGGCTGGCGCCAGCCATGGACACTCGCCGCGGTGTGGCCGAGCAGCTGCCCGTCGACCGAGCCGAAATGAATTGCGTTACATGTCAATTCGCGCTGATGTTCCTCTCCGATCGTCGGCGTGCGGTCGAGGAGATGCGACGAGTGCTTCGCCCTGGCGGCCGGGTGGCGGTGGCCACGTGGGCGTCCGTCGGGGACTCGCCGGGCTATGCGGCGATGGTGGAGCTGCTCGAAGAGGAGATCGGCGACGGGGCCGCCGACGCGCTGCGCGCGCCGTTCTGCCTCGGCACCCCGGAGCTGATCGGCGACGTGCTGCGACAGTCGTTCGAAGACGTGACGGTGGTCCGCCGCGAGGGTCAGGCTCGATTCACTTCCCTCGACGACTGGCTGTACACCGAGATCCGGGGGTGGACGCTCGCCGAACACATCGACGACGACCAGTACGCGCGGCTGCGGCGGGCGGCAGCGACGCGGCTTGCGCGCTTCGTCACCGGCGACGGGGCTGTGAGATTCGCGGTGCCTGCACTGATAGCAGCCGCATCCGTGTGAGCACAGTACGCTCGGGCGCGTGAGCAACCCGACCCTGCGCGTCCTCGCCGATCTGCCCCAGCAGCCGGCCAGCCTGTCCGAATCGACGCTGATCCTGATCGATTGCCAGAACACCTACACCCGCGGAGTGATGGAACTCGAGGGCGTGCAAGAGGCGCTCGATGAGGCCGCCGCCCTGCTGGACCGGGCGCGTTCGGCGGGTATCCCGATAATCCACATCCAGCACGACGACGGACCCGGCTCGCTGTACGACGTCGAGGGGGACAGTGGCGCGATCGTGGCGCGGGTGGCCCCGCAGAACGGTGAGCCGGTGGTGGTGAAGAACTACCCGAACTCGTTCGTGCAGACCGACCTCGACGACGTGTTGAAGACCTCAAACGCGTCGAACCTCGTGCTCGCCGGTTTCATGACACACATGTGCGTGAACTCCACTGCCCGCGGCGCGTTCAATCTCGGCTATGCGCCGACCGTCGTCGCCGCGGCGACGGCGACCCGTGCACTGCCCGGGTTGGGTGATGCCACCGTTTCCGCGGAGGCCATGCAGGCTGCCAGCCTCGCCGCGATGGCCGACCTGTTCGCTGTCGTGGTTCCGGGTGCCAGTGGCATTCCAGACTGACATTCCCGACTAATCTGGCCAACATGCGGATGTCGGCCAAGGCGGAGTATGCCGTCAGGGCGATGGTGCAGCTCGCCACCGTCGAAGAGGGTGTTCTGGTCAAGACGGACGACCTGGCCAAGGCCCAGGGCATTCCGCCGCAGTTTCTCGTCGACATCCTGTCGGTTCTGCGCACTGATCGGCTGGTACGCAGCCATCGCGGCCGCGACGGCGGCTACGAGCTGGCCCGTCCCGCCGCCGACATCAGCGTCGCCGACGTGCTGCGCTGCATCGACGGCCCGCTGGCGAGCGTGCGCGACATCGGGCTAGGCGACCTGCCCTACTCGGGACCGACCGCGGCGATGACCGACGTGTGGCGCGCGCTGCGGGCAAGCATGCGGTCGGTGCTCGAGGAAACCAGCCTAGCCGCGGTCGCCTCCGGTGCGCTGCCCAAACACGTCGCGAAGATGGCCGACGACTACCTCGGCCAGGAAGAGCAGCGCGGCCACACGACGGCCGAGCCGTCAGAAGATCAGGTCGGCTAGCGGCGCCTACGCGGTCGACGGGTCGCGATGCCGTCGAGCAGCATGCGCAGCCCGCGGTCGAAGTCTTCTTCGACTGTCGTCTGCATCGCTACCTTCGAAAGCGCCTCGATGTTCGGATATGTCGCGCGCGCCACCGACCCGATCCGGGCCGCCGCGTCGGCGGCATCGCTCCCGCGGGTGAGCGGGCCTGCAAGCTCGGCTTGCGCGGCGCCGACAACGAAGCCGAGCACGGCGTGGAATGCTGCGAGCCGATCGCGGTCCGCCAAGCCGGCCCTCTCTAGCGCGGCGATGAGCGCATCAGCCGCGGCGAAACCCGTCGCCGACAACGTACGGCGAGTCAGCACAAGGGAAATCGCGGCGGGGTGCGCGCGGACGCCCCGCCACATCGCATCGGCGATCGCGTACGCATCCTGCTGCCACTCGTCGGTCGGATCGGGCAGTCGCACCTGGGCGACCACCGCGGCGACCACCAGTTCTTCGAGGCCTTCCTTATCGGCCACATAGTTGTAGACCGTCATCGGCCCCGTGCCGAGCGCCGCCGCCAGCGACCGCATGCTCAGCGCGCTCACTCCTTCCGCGTCGACGATGGCCAGCGCCGCCGCGGCGATCTCGTCGGTAGTGAACCGTGCCCGCATATACAGACCCTTTGACAAGTACAGCGTACGTAACGCAGTGTAGCGAACACGTACATCGTACTTATGAAGGAGGCGCACCATGCCTGCGACCATTCCCACCGAGCGGGTTGATTTCTCGTGTCGCGGCATCCGATGCGCGGCGTGGCTGACGCTGCCGTCCGGCCCAGGGCCACATCCGGCCGTTGTGCTGGTGCACGGGCTCGGCGCGACGCACGAGATGATGCTGACGCAATACGAACAGCACTTCGCCGGTGCCGGGATCGCGACGCTGGCGTTCGACTACCGCAACGCCGGCGCCTCCGACGGTCAACCACGCCAACACATCTCGATGCGCAAGCAGCGGCGCGACGTCGTGGCGGCACTGGAGCATCTCAGGTCGCGGCCGGAGATCGACGGCGGGCGAATCGGCTTGTGGGGCACGAGTCTTGGTGGCATGAACGTGGCCCGGGTCGCAGCCGCGCGGGACGATCTCGCGGTCGCGGTGGTGCAGTGCCCAATCGTGCACGGGCCGGGCGCGGCTCGCCGGTTGGGAGTGTTGGCGGCGCTGCGCCTGACGCCCGCGATCGCAGACGACTTGCTTCGCGTGACGTTGCGCCGCGGCCGACGCTACATTCCGATCGTCGGCGCGCCGGGAGGGTTCGCGATGGTCACTGCCGCAGGCGCCGAATGCGGTTGGCAATCCACGGTTCCCCCGGACGGGCAGTTCGACAACCGGATCGCCGCCGCAGACGTTGTCGCGATGGTGACGACGTCGGCCATGCGGCACGCCCGCCACATCGATGCGCCGTTGCTGGTGTGCGTATGCGACCGCGAGAACCTGATGGACCCCGCGTACGCAGCGCTGGTCGCCCGCCGCGCGCCCCGCGGCGTCGCGCGCCACTACGACTCCGACCACTTCGCGATCTACCACCCGCCGCTGGTGGCACGAGTGCTAGCGGACCAAACCGCCTTTCTTCAGGAGTATCTCGGTGTCCGCGCGTAATCGGCTGCGGGCCAACGATGCACGCTTTCATTCACTGGCCGTCGGGTTCACCGCCGAGGAGTGGTCACAGCCAAGTCTGTGCGACGACTGGTCCAATCACGACGTGCTGGCGCACCTCGTCGTCGGGTTACAGCGCGGGAGGCGCCGCGGTGGCAGCGGAAATACTGCGCCACGGTGGATCATTCGATCGCGCGAACGCTGGCCTGGCCCAATCGCTGGCCGCGACCAGGGATCCCTGGCAACTGCTCGACGAATTCGAGACGCTGACTCGGCGCCCGCGCGGGTTGGGCCGCTGCTTCCCGCCGCGGCTGCTGCTGGGTGACCACATCACCCACGAGCTGGACATGCTCTTCGCGCTCGATCGTGAGCCGGCGATCGCCGCCGAAGCACTCGTCGCGGTGCTGAACACCCAAGTGAGCGTGCCGAATCCGTTCGTACCCGCCTACCGCAGCAGTCGCGGATTGCGCTTGTCGGCTACCGACGTGGGGTGGACACACGGTGTGCGGGGTCCCATCGTCCGGGGCCGCGCCGCCGAACTGGTGTCCGTGCTCGGCAATCGGCCCGCGATGCTGGCCCGTCTCGGCGGCGACGGCGTCGACGTGCTGGCATCGCGCGTCAGTGGCCGGCTGACCCGTAGGTCCGGGAGGGGGTAGTCGCTAGGATTCGACGCATCCCCAGGGAGGTCGACGATGACTGATGCGTTTGTTCTCGGCGGTGTTCGCACCCCGTTCGCCCGATATGGCAGTTCGCTGTCACACATCCGGGCCGACGACCTGCTCGGCATGACGATGAAGGGCGCTTGTGAGCGCGTCGGGGTCGGCCTCGATCAGATCGAAGACATCGTGGCCGGATGTGTGAACCCGGCCCATGAGGGCATGGGCGATGTCGCCAGGTGGGCGGCGCTGGCGGCCGGCTTTCCCGACAGCGTCGCAGGCGCCACGATCAACCGGTTCTGCGGCTCGTCGGTGAGCGCGACCATCAATGTGGCGCATGCGATCAAGGCAGGCGATCTGGGTGTCGGGATCGCCTGCGGGGTGGAATCGATGTCCCGTTCGGGCTGGGCGTACATGAAGGGTGACGCGCCGTTCGCCCCACGGGGACCAGTGTTGCTGCTGGACACCATGTGGGCCGGGGCAGGCGGCCCGCCCAATCCGACGCTGTTGGCGCGTAACGCCTACATCGGCATGATCGAGACCGCGCAGAACGTGGCCGACCGCTACAAGCTGACCCGCGAGGAGATCGACGCGTTCGCGCTACGGTCCCAGCAGCACGCCAAGGCGGCCAGAGACTCGGGGCGGTTGGCCAAAGAGATTATGCCCGTGCAGATTCCGGCCACGAAGAAGACGCCGGCCCGCACGTTCGAGCACGACGAGTTCATCCGGGATGACACCACCGCCGAGCAGTTGGCAGCGTTGCCGGCGCAACCGGGCACCACACAGATGACGGCGGCGAACTCCACCCCGCTCACCGACGGCGCGAGTGCGATCGTGCTCGCATCGGGGGAGAGGGCTGCCGAACTGGGGGTCGAGCCGTTGGCACGCGTTGTGTCGTCGGCCGTATACGGGATCGATCCGCTGATCATGGGCATGGCCCCGGCATGGGCGTTGCCGCTGGCGATCAAGCGGGCCGGCCTGATGCCCGAGCAGATCGACGTGTGGGAGGTGCACGAAGCGTTCAGCGCGCAGGCGCTCGGCGTGCTTCGCGAGCTGCCGAATCAACTCGGTGGATTCAAGATTCCCGACGAGAAGCTCACGCCGAACGGCGGTGCCGTGTCCATCGGCCATCCGTTCGGGGCCACCGGCACGCGGTACGTGTTGACTTTGGCGACCGAGCTGCGCGAACGTAACGCCCGGTACGGCGCGATCGGTGTGTGCATCGGCTCCGGCCAGGGTGTTGCCGTCGTCCTGGAGAACCCCCAGGCGGCCTGAGTCATATGTCAGGCGGCGCCTGATCCGTAGGGACGGGTCAGGATTTCCAGGTAGTGCCCGCCGGGATCCTGGAAATACACGCCGCGTCCGCCGTCGTTGTGGTTGATTTCGCCGGGCCGGCTGCCCCGCGGATCGGCCCAATGCTGCATGCCCCGATCACGGATGCGGCCGTAGATCGCGTCGAACTCGTCCTCAGACACCAGGAACGCGTAGTGCTGCGGGCGGATGTCCTCGCCCTCGCTCACCTGGGCGTAGTCGAGGCTGACACCGTGGTTGAGTTCGACCGCCAGGAACGGACCGAATTCCTTGGCGCTTGGCAGGCCGAACAACTCGGTGAAGAAGTTGGCGGATTCCTCGCGGTTCTTCGCGGCGACGATGGTGTGGTTGAACGTGATTGCCATATCAACCCAGGATAGAACTTATGTCGGACGTCGAGGTGCTCAACGGTTCGAGGGTCACGCTACGTGCGCCCACGCTCGATGACGCCGAGCTGATATTCGAGCGCATTGCGTCCGACCCGGAAGTGCCTCGCTACATGTCGTGGCTGCCGCACCCCGATGTGGGCGAGACCCAGCGGGTGATCGCGGAGGTCTTCAACGTGGGCGGTGAGACGACCTGGCTCATCGAACTGCGGGGCGGTGGCGGCCCGATCGGGCTGTGCGGGTGGCGTCGGCCCCAGCCACACATCGTCGACTTCGGGTATTGCCTCGGCCGCCGCTGGTGGCGGCAAGGCATCATGACCGAGGTCGTGCGGTTGCTGCTCGACAAGGCACAGCGCGACCCGACCGTGTACCGCGTGACGGCGCATTGTCACGTCGACAACACGGCGTCGGCGCGGCTGCTGGAACGCAGCGGGCTCACCTTCGAAGGCCGGCTGGCGCGCTACGCCGTGCTGCCCAACGTCAGCGCCGAGCCGCAGGACTGTCTGCTGTTCGGCAAGGCGATCAGGTGACGACGCCGCGGACCGCCCATGCCCGCGCACACAGCTTCAAATCATCGAGCCGTGCCCGCAGCCTGGATTCCAATGCGTGCCGAGCGGATTCGGCCAACGACGACACGTAGACACCCGCGGGGCCCTGGCCGCCGAGGAACGGCTGCCAAAAGTCGTCGAACGACTCGAACGCCATGTCGATGGTCAGCGGTTGCTCGTCGACATCGTGCAGCCCGTGCGTCCGCCACTGATCTGTGAGCGCCCCGCGCGTACACAGTGGCATGTGCCGTTCATCGCGCGGCGCCGCGGCCGGATCGAGCGCGACGGCCGCGTCCCAGAACGTCCGCAGCATCTGCATTCCCTCGCCGTAATCCCATACGGTCGCGGCGACGACACC
>Ga0068859_100001801_pt1 | contig 21810 bp, 19 predicted proteins | sample KBSSwiS22_FD_66585 | JGI IMG/M metagenome (GOLD analysis project Ga0068859, IMG submission 66585) | Switchgrass rhizosphere microbial communities from Kellogg Biological Station, Michigan, USA - KBS Switchgrass S2-2 | ecosystem: Host-associated > Plants > Roots > Rhizosphere > Soil ...
CGCGGATGGGCAGCTCCCGGTGCCCGCGGTCCACGACCACCGCCAGCTTGATCCGTTCGGGCCGGCCGAAATCGATGAGTTCGTCGAGCGCGGCGCGGACCGTGCGGCCGGTGTAGAGGACGTCGTCCACCAGCACCACCGTGCGCCCGTCGATGGAGACGGGGATGTCGGTGCCCTTGAGGACCGGGTGCGGCGCGATGGTGGTGAGGTCGTCGCGATAGAGCGTGATGTCCAGGGCGCCCACCGGCGGCTCCACCCCGCCCGCCTTCTTGATGTTGCGCGCGAGGCGGCGGGCCAGCGGCACGCCGCGCGTGCGCACCCCCACCAGCACGACGCGCGACATGTCAGGGTGCCGCTCCAGGATCTCGTGGGCCATCCGGGCCAGGGTGCGGGCCAGCCGCTCCCCGTCCATCAGCTCCTGTCTCTCGCGGAAGCCGGCGGGCGAGCCCATCTAGGCCACCCGGCCGCCGTCGGGGACGGGCCGCTCCGGTATGAGCAGGACGTTGCCGCCCTTCCCGTCGCCCACGGCCAGGACCAGCACCTTCGAATCGAGGCCGGCCACGCGGCGGGGCGGCAGGTTCACTACCGCGATCACCTGCAGTCCGACGAGCTCGTCCGGCTCGTAGAGGTCCGCGATGCGCGCGCTGCTGGCCAGCGTGCCCAGGGCCCCGAAGTCCAATGTCAGGGCGAAGGCGGGCCGGCGGGCGCCACGGAGGGGACGCGCCGCCACGATGGTCCCGACGCGCAGGTCGAGGGTGAGGAAGTCATCGACCGTGGCCAAGGCGGGCGGATCGTATCACGGGACCTCGTCGGGGAGCGGCGGCAGGTCGGACCCCGGGGCGCGCGCCGCGGTCACGGCCAGGCTCTCGTAGCTGGGGATGAAGGTGACGGGATGGGCGCGCGCGAAGTCCTCCTCCACGATCTCGGTCAGCACGCGGCCCTCCATGTCGCGGGCCACCGGCAGCCCCATGAGGTAGAGGATGGTGGGCGTGACGTCCAGGACCGAGCCGTTGCTGACCAGGGCCCCCGCCTTGATGCCATCGCCCACGGCCAGCAGGAAGCCGTCCGGCGCGCCGGCGTGCGTCCCGCTGGGCACGGGCCTCTCCCCGGTCAGCCCGGAGAGGGCGCGCTGCCAGAGGCGCACCGGCTCCATCCCGTAGCCCGAGATCACGAGCAGGACCTCTCCGGGCCGGAGCGCGGCCGCCGCCTCCCCCACGCGGTCGCCGAGGTAGGCGGCGTAGCGGTCCACCACCGCGCCGTAGCGCCGGACCTCGATGCTCGTGACGTCACCGAAGCGCTCCGGCCGGGCGAAGCGCGTGAACGCGTGGCCGACCACGTCCAGGCCCTGATAGCAGATGACGAAGAAGGGCGGGTCGTAGGCCTGGCGCAGCACCGTCCCCGCGCGCTCGTACGTGATGTCGGGCACCAGCGCCCGGTCCACCAGCTCGCGCCGCCAGGTGGCCGCGTCCTCGGGCAGCGGCGCCTGGAGGTCCACGAACTGCGGCAGCATCGTGCGCTCCACATCCTCGGCCTCCACGCCGCGGGCCGTCACCTCGCGCAGCAGGTCCGGCGGGTAGAGGGCCTCGCCCGCGCGCGCCGGGTCGTGGCGCAGCAGGTGGAAGTAGGGGGAGAGGACGAACCCCTGGACGCTCTGGGGCGGATGTGTGCCCCACACCCGCACCGTCCCCGTCTGGATCCCGAAGGCGTTGAGGATCTCCCAGAGGGCGCGCCGCTTGCGCGAGGCGGCGGTGACGGGCGAGCGCGTGACCAGGCCGATGCGCTCGAGGGCGCCCACCAGCGCGCCCTTGGGCAGCAGCTCGAAGACCTCTGGCGATCCGGCCAGGCGATAGGTGGTGAAGCTCTTGATGCCGTGGTCGCGCGGGAACCGGCCGGTGAGGAGGCTGGTCCAGATCGGCGGACCCTCCGTCGGCCGCAGCGTGGCCAGCGGCCCGTGGGCCCCGCGCCGCAGCGCCTGCGCGAACGCGGGCAGCGTGCCGCGGGATATCCCGTCGGCGAGCTGGTCCGGACCCATCCCGTCGATGCCGATGAGCACGATCCGCCGCGCGGGCTCGATGCTCTCCGTGGCCAGCGGCACGGGCGCCGGCGCCGGTTCCCGCGCCGGACGGAGGGCCAGGGGCACGACGACAGCGGCAGCGGCGGCCAGCACCACCAGGGCCGCCGCGGCCGCGCGACCGCGCAGCGGGAAGAGCCAGGCGTCGACCTGCACCGCGAGCAGCACCAGCGCCGATGCCGTGAGGGCCACCGAAGAGGCGGCCACCGCGCGCACCAGCTCGTCCGGGATCGAGTAGTGGTAGCTCAGCAGGTTCAGCCAGAAGACGGCGGCGGCGGCCGCCACCGCGACGAGGGCCAGCGGCGTGAGCCAGGGCAGGCCGGGCAGCGGCGGACGGGGAGAATGGGAGGATCCGCGCAGCAGCGACCAGGCGGCCGCGAGCAGCAACAGGACCGCGGCCCCGGCCACGGCGTAGGGCATGAAGAGCGCCCGCGCCAGCGGCACCGCCTCGGCCCGCGGCGCCGCGTCGGGGTTCAGGAACAACGTGAGCAGCACGAGGTCGGCGGCGAACAACGAGGACGCCACCGCCGCGCTCAGCAGGATCCGCCGGAGCATGGCGGCAGGGTATCATTCGCGGATGCTCGCCAACCGGAACGCTCCCCTGCTCGCGCGCGAGCCGCTCGAGGGCGCGTACGTGCTCCTCACCTTCCGCCATCCCGAGGTGGCGGCGGCCGCGCGCGCCGGACAGTACGTGATGATCAAGGCCGGGGCGTCGGCCGACCCGCCGCTGCGCCGGCCGTTCTCGGTGATGACCGTGGACCCGAAGGAGGAGAGCTTCACCATCTTCCTGAAGGCCGTGGGCGCGGGCAGCCGGGCGCTGGCCGGCCTGCGCGTGGGCGACACCGCCGCCTGCCTGGGCCCGCTGGGACGGCCCTTCACGCCTCCTCCCGAGGGGAGCGAGGCGCTGCTGGTGGCGGGAGGCTACGGCATCGCGCCCTTCGTGATCTTCGCCGACGAGCTGCGGCGCGAAGGGCGCAAGGCCCGCGTCTTCTACGGGGGCCGCACCGCGGGCGACCTGCAGATCCGGGACGCCTTCGCGGAGCGCGCCGTCCCCGTCATGACCGCGACGGAGGACGGGAGCCTCGGCCACCACGGCCGCGTGACGGAGCCGCTGGAGGCGCACCTCGACGTCGGCGCCGCCGCGCCCACGCTCTACGCCTGCGGGCCGGATGCCATGCTCCACGCGGTGGCCCGGCTGGCCGCGCGGCGCGGCCTACCCGCCCAGGTGAGCCTGGACCCCTGGATGGGCTGCGGGATCGGCACCTGCCTGGGCTGCGTGGTGCCCATCCAGCGGGCGGAGGACGCACGGCCCCGCTACCGCTGCGCGTGCACGGAGGGCCCCGTGTTCGACGCGGTCACCGTGGTGTGGTCCGGCGAGCAGTCCTCGCTGGCCCGCCGGCGCGCCCTGGAGGCGGCGCCGGCGTGAGGCTGGCCGTGGACGTGGCGGGCCTGCACTTGAAGAACCCGCTCATCGCCGCGTCGGGCACGTTCGGCTACGGCGTGGAGCACGCGGGTTTCCTGGACCTGAACCTCCTGGGCGGCCTGGTGACCAAGGGCCTCTACCTGCAGCCGCGCGACGGGTGCCCGACGCCGCGCATCGCGGAGACCCCGTCGGGCCTGCTCAACGCCATCGGGCTGCAGGGCGTGGGCGTGCGGGCCTTCGTGCAGGACGTCCTGCCGCGGCTCGCGCCCTACGACACCGCGGTGATCGTGAACGTGTGCGGCGACACCGTGGACGAGTACGCCGAGGTCGCGCGCATCGTGGACGACGCGCCGGGCGTGGCCGCGGTGGAGATCAACATCTCCTGCCCCAACGTGAAGGTGGGAGGGATGGCCTTCGGCGGCGATCCCGAGATGACGTTCGCGGTGGTGGCCGCGGTCCGCAAGTCCACGCGCCTCCCCGTCATCCCCAAGCTCTCACCGAACGTCGCGGACATCACGGTGTTCGCGCGGGTGGCGGAGGACGCGGGGGCCGACGCCCTTTCCTGTATCAACACGGTGCTCGGACTGGCCATCGACGTCGAGGCGCGCCGCCCGCGCCTGGCCTTCGGGACGGGGGGCCTGTCCGGCCCCGCCATCCGTCCCATCGCCGTGCGCATGGCCTGGCAGGCGGCGCGCGCGGTCCGCATCCCCGTCATCGGCGTGGGCGGCATCGGCAGCGCGGCCGACGCGCTGGAGTTCATGCTGGCGGGCTGCCGGGCGGTGCAGATCGGCACCGCCAACTTCGTGGACCCCGCCGTCTACGAGCGGATCCTCGCGGAGCTGCGCGACTACATGGAGCGCCACGGCCTGCGCGACATCAACTCGGTGGTGGGGGGCCTGACCTTCCCCAACGACGCGCCCCCGCTGGGTGTCCGCGAATGACGACCACGGCTCGCGACCGCCTCATCGTCGCCCTGGACGTGGCCACGGCCGACGAGGCGCGCGCGCTGGTGGACTCCCTCTCGGGGGCGGTGGGCATGTTCAAGGTGGGGAGCCGGCTCTTCACCGCGGCGGGGCCGCAGCTCGTGCGCGAGATCGTGGGCCGGGGCGAGAAGGTCTTCCTGGACCTGAAGTACCACGACATCCCCAACACGGTGGCGGAAGCGGTGGCCCAGGCCTCCCTGCTCGGCGTCTCGCTCATGACCATCCACGCCCTGGGCGGGAAGGCCATGATGGAGGCGGCGGTGGGCGCGCTTCCGGCGATGGGCAGCCGGGTGCTGGCCGTCACCGTCCTCACCAGCCACGACGAGCACAGCCTGGGCGAGGTCGGCTTGGGCGCGCACCCTCTCTCCGAGTCCGTGCGCCGTCTGGCGCGGCTCGCGCGGGAGGCGCGGGCCGACGGCGTGGTGGCCTCGCCGCTGGAGGCGGAGCTCGTGCGGTCCGCCTGCGGGCCGGACTTCCTGATCGTGACCCCGGGCATTCGCCCCGCCGGCGCCCGCGCAGATGACCAGGCCCGTGCGGCCACGCCCGCCGCGGCCATCAAGGCCGGGGCGACCCACCTGGTGGTCGGCCGGCCCATCGCGCAGGCGGCCGATCCGGTGGCGGCCGCCGCCGCCATCGTCCGCGAGATGGAGTCGGCGCTCTAGCCGCTGCCCGTCCTCGACCTTGACCGGCCGCGCCGCGCGGTGCTAGCCTTTCAACTTGAAAATGAAATTCATTTTCAATATGCCGGCGGCCGCGGCGGCCGTCGGGGCCTGCGTGGCCCTGTCGGCGTGCGGCGCGGCACCCCCGGCGGCGGCCCCCGCCTCGCCGCGCGACGGCAGCGACGCCCATCGTCTGGTGGCCTTGCTCGACTATGTGGCCGGCGACTACCCCCGCGCCGTGCGCGACGGGACCGTAGTGAGCCCCTCCGAGTACGAGGAGCAGGTCCACTTCGTCGGCGAGGCGCGGTCCATGGCCGCGGGCCTGGCCCCCACCGCGGCCGCGCCGGCCGATGCCCTGTTGGCGCTCGTGGCGGACGTGGAGTCGCGCGTGCGCGGGCGCGCCGCGGCGGCGGAGGTGGCCCAGGCCTGCCGCGCGGCCCGGGACGAGGCGGTGCAGCTCTTCGGCCTGCGCACCATGCCGACGCGGCGGCCGTCGCTGGCCGACGCGCGCGCGGACTACGCCCAATCCTGCGCGGTCTGCCACGGCGCGGGCGGGGACGCCGATACGGAGCGGGCCGCCGCCCTCGATCCGCCGCCCACGCGGTTCCGCGATCCCGCGCGCCGGGATGACCTCTCCCCCTTCCGCGCGTACAACGCGCTTACCTTCGGCGTGGCGGGCACGGCCATGCCGTCGTTCGACGGCCTCTCCCCCGCCGAGCGTTGGGACCTGGCCTTCTACGTCCTGCGTTTGGGGCACGAGGACGAGGCGGAACGCGGGCCGGTCACGGTGACCCTGGCCGACATGGCCACGCGCACCGACCGCGAGATGAAGGAGGCGCTGCGGCGCGAGGGCGCGGCGGACCCCGCGGCGGCCGTGGCCTGGGTGAGGCGCGAAGGCGCGTTCCTCGAGGCCCCCACCGGCGTGGGCATCGACCGCACGCGCAGCATGGTGGCCAAGGCGGTGGCCGTGGCGAAGGCCGGCCGCGCGGCCGAGGCGGACCGCATGGTGCTCGACGCCTACCTCGAGGGCTTCGAGCCGCTGGAGCCGCGGCTGCGCGCCCGCGACCCCGCGGCCACGATCGAGGTGGAAGCGGCCTTCCGCGACCTGCGCGCCGCCATCCGGCGGGGAGACGCCGGCCGCGTCCGTTTCGCCGCGGCCGACCTGGAGCGGAACCTCGGCCGCGTGGCGGGAGAGGGCCGGCGCCAGGCGGTGCCGTTCATCGCCGCCTTCGTCATCTATTTCCGGGAGGGCGTGGAGGCGGCGCTGCTGGTCGGGGCCCTGCTGGCGGGGGTGCGCCGGCTGGGACGGTCCGACGCGGTGAGGTTCATCCACGCCGGATGGCTGGCCGCCCTGCCCGCGGGGCTGGCCACGTGGTGGGTGACCTCCCGGGTGATCGCGATCGGCAGCGATCAGCGCGAGCTGGTGGAGGCGGTGGTGGCCCTGCTGGCGGCGGCCGTGCTGTTCTCGGTCAGCTTCTGGATGATCTCGAAGGCGGAGTCGCGCCACTGGCTGGCCTACCTGAAGCGGCGGTTGGAGGGGCTCAGCGGCAAGAACGTCATCCTGCTCTCGGTCCTCTCCTTCCTCGCCGTGTACCGCGAAGCGGCCGAGACCGTGCTGTTCACGCAGGCCCTGCTCCTGGAATCGGATCCCCAGCGCCTCCAGGTCTGGGCGGGGGCCGCGGCCGGCCTGGCCGCCGTGGCCGCGCTCGCCGTGGCCATGGAGCGCGCGGTCGAGCGCCTGCCGCTGGCGCCGTTCTTCGCCGTCTCGGGCCTGCTGCTCTGCGCGCTCGCCATCTCCTTCGCCGGCGCCGGCATGTACGAGCTGGTGGCCGCCGGCTACCTGCCGCCCCGCCCGGTCGCGTTCCCCGAGGTGCCGTGGATGGGGATCCACCCCGACCTGTCCGCGCTGCTCGTGCAGCTCACGATCGTGGCCGTCATCGCGGGGGCCGGCATCCTGACGCTGGCCCGGAAGCCGGCGGTCGACGAGCGCCGGGTCCGTTGACGGGCGCCCGGCTCACGCTGCTGGGAAAGCCCGACTGCCACCTCTGCCACGCCATGCGCGACGTGGCCTTGTCGGTACTCCCCGAGTTCGGCGCGTCGCTGGTGGAGAGGGACGTGCGGGACGACCCCGAGACGGCGCGGCTCTACCTGCTGGACATCCCCGTGCTGCTCCTCGACGAGCGCGAGGTCGCGCGCCACAGCGTGAGCGCCGGCAACCTTCGCCGCCGGCTCATCGAGCTCGGGCTGTAAAGCGACTATCGAGTCGCGGGCCGGTCGGAAACCCCGACCCGGTTTGCGCAAGAGGCACCGGAGGCCGCCGCTTCGGCAAGCACCGTCCGGCCCTCCTCCTCCTGGCCCGCTCGGGCCAGGCTCTCCGCGCGAAGGCACAGGAGCTCCCCGCGTTTCGCCCCCGTGGCGCGGAGCGCGGCATGCCGCGCGTACTCGGCGGCGTCGGCGAATCGCCCGTCGGCCTGCGCGCGGTTGGCCCGGGAACGGAGCTCTTCGGCCACCCGCGCCGCGGCCGCCGCGTGGTCGGGCAGAACGAGGCGTGACGTGGCCAGCGCGACCAGCAGGGCGGCGGGGACCGCACCTCCCCAGCGGCGGGTCGGGGCGGGAAGGTCGCACGCGTCCGTGCTGGCCGCGGGTGTGGCGGCCGCCGCCAGCGGCGCCGTGCGCGGCCGGCGGATGAGAGACCAGGCTCCGAAGGCCAGCGCCCCCACGGTGAGACCAGCGCCGAGCCAGTCGGAGAGCGTCCGGGAGTAGACCAGCCGGACGTTCGCCTGGCGCGGGACGATCATCATGAGGGCCGGCGAGACGAGGTAGGGGCCGTCCGCTCCCTCCGCCTTCCACCGCGGGTGGTACGAGATCTTGACGAGCAGCGGATGGCCGACGCGGCTGGTCGTGATGTCCACCCTCTCGCGTCCCACCGTCTCGCGCACCGTCACCCCCGGCGCGAGGGGAACCTCGGGCGGGGCCAGCCATTCGTCCCGCTCGGTGAGCGCGAACCGCGTGTCGTCGGTGAAGACGAGGTGCGCGGGGCCGAGGGGCTTGCGGGTGAACCAGCGCCAGGCCTTGTCGCGCCAGCCTCGGGGCGAGGACCGCACCGGCGCGAAGGCCAGCGGCTCCACGTAGCCCGGCCCGTGGTCCGCCAGCCGGAAGACCGTGTAGGGCGGGACTCTCTGCACGGCGGCCACGTCGGTCCGCGCCTCCAGGCTGGAGACGAGCTTGGGGCTCAGCGCCACCACGTCGCCGACGTTGAACAGGCGCAGGTGGCGCACGGCGTTGTCGGTGTCGAAGGTGGAGTACTCGCGGCTCTTGAAGGGGTTGGGCGAGACGGCGTCCAGCTCCGACGCGAGGTAGTAGACCTCGTGCGTCTGGAGGCTGGCCTGGTTGTACACGCCCTCCAGCGTGGGCCGGCCAGTGAAGAGCGGGAGCGTCTCGTACATCCGGATCGATCCGGCCTTCTCGTGCTCGGACGCGTACTCCACCGCCACCCGCGGGTCGGATGCGGTCCCTTCCAGACCCCGGGCCAGGTCGCGGAAGGCGGGCCACAGCTCCTTGGCCTGGAGACCCGTGTAGTTCCACTCGATCCAGTACCGGTCCACCCGGGAGTGGTCGTCCGCGTAGACGAGCGCCGCCAGCACCAGGCCCAGCGCGGCCGGTTCCGGCGCGGCCAGGGCCCGCAGCGCCTGTCCGAGGGTGACGCCGCCCGCCAGGCACAACGCGAGCTGCGCGAACGGCACGAAGCGCACGTCGATGATCCCGAGGGCCGGGCCCGCGGCGGCGAGGGCGGCGGCCGCGAGCGCGGCGTGGGCGAGGAAGAGGAGCCGGTGGTCGGGCCCGCCGGCCCGACGGGCCAGCAGGGCGGTGGCCGCCAGGCCGGCCAGCGCGGCCACGAAGAGCGGAGCCAGGAACGGCGGCGCGAGGTTCCGCGGCGAGACCGTGATCCATGGATCGTCGTAGGGCGTGGTCCAGCGCCAGCCGGCGAGCAGCGGCAGCAGCCAGAACGCGCACAATGCCGCGGCCAGGGCGGCCAGGGCCAGCAGCCAGGCCATCGTCCGGCGCGGGCGCCGCGCCGCGTAGAGGAAGTACGTCGCCGAGAGCCCGGCCCACAGGACCGCGTATCCGTGGGCCAGCGCGGTCACGGCCAGCACCGCGGCAGGAAGCCACGGGCGGCCGCCGCGCGAGTAGGACCGGTACACGACGCCCAGGAACAGGACAGCGAGGCCGATGCCGTAGGTGTAGGAGAACTCGCCCGTCAGCGTGCTGGCGATGGTGCCGCCCCAGATCGGGTTCTCCTCCAGGAACAGGAAGACGGTGGCGGCCGCGGCGCCGAGCAGCGGCGAGGGGAAACGAAAGCCCATCATCCGGAGGGCGACGTAGGCGAGCGGCGGCAACAGGAAGACGCCGAGGGCCGTCCCCAGCTTGAAGGCCGCCGGCAAGCCGAGGAGCGGCGCGAGCGCGGAGATCACGACGAAGGGCAGCGGGAAGTAATAGAGGAGGAGCGGATGGCCGAGGTACGCGCCGGGGTACCACCCGTGGAACCGGAGCCGCGGCAGCAGGTGCTCGTAGAAGTCCACGGCCGTCGGGTAGTGGCACTGCGTGTCGCCGCCGGCGGCGATCGTGGGCAGCAGCAGCAGCGCCGGCCGGAAGTAGTCGACGAGGACCAGCAGGATGGCCGTCAGCCCGAGGACGTCGGCCAGGAGGGCTCGGCGATTCAGTATCCGACCCCCCACCCTATCCCTCCCCACAGAGGGGGAGGGAACTGTTGCTGCAAGACAGGCTCCGCATCCTGGTCGAGAGTACTCCGCGTCGTCGGTCGAGAGTCTAGCGGCCCGCCTGCTCGCGTTCCAGCTTGGCCCGGAGGCGCTCGCGGCGGCGGCGGAAGTCGGTGGCGGTGTGCCGGTCGTCCCAGCCGTTGAGGCGGTCGAGGGCCCGCTCCACCGCCACGAGGGCGGCGGCCAGATCGCGGGAGCGGTGCTCGTGGTGTATCGCCAGCGCGCGCAGGGCGCGGCAGTCCCCGGAGCCCGCGGCCTCCTCCCAGAGCGAGGCGGCCGCGCGGTGGTCGCCCGTGCGCTGGGCGCGGGCCGCCAGCCGCAGGAGCGACGGCACGCGCACCGCGTCCGCGCCGTCGCTGGCCGCCACCCGGCGGTACTGCTCGTCCGACCGCTCGTACATCTCCGCGCGCTCGAACACCCGCCCCAGGCAATAGACGTCCCGCGGGTCCTCGGCCCGCGCCTCGTGGACCCAGTCGCAGGCCAGGACCGCGAGCGCGGCCAGCGAGAGCACGTCCACGCGGTTGTGCTCCAGCACCGCGACCAGGGCCCGCGCGTCGCGGCCGCGGCTGCGCACGTAGTCGAAGTAGATGCGCGGGATGTCCGCGCCGGGGACGTCCCCGTAACGGTGGACGCCCAAAAGCTCGCTCTCCAGGAACTGCAGCCGGCAGGAGTCCAGCCGCTCCTTCCACAGGCGCCGCGCCGGATGCAGCAGGTCCAGGTGGGCCCAGTCGGCCAGCGGGTACGGCTCGCGGTTCAAGCGGTAGCGCGCCTCCAGCAGCGGCACGTCGAAGGTGCGGCCGTTATAGGTCACCAGGTGCTTGAACCCGCGGAGGTGCTCGGCCAGGCCCCGCAGCAGGGCCGCCTCCTCCGGGTAGTCGCGCATGAAGTACTGCCGCACGCGGAAACGGTCGCCGTCCAGGTACCCGACGCCGACCAGGAAGGCGGCGGTGCCCGTGCCGCCGGCCAGGCCCGTGGTCTCCGTATCCAGGAAGACCGCCCGGCTCAGGTCGAAGCCGTCCAGCTCCCGCTCGCCGGTCAGCACGCCCACGCTGCCCGGGGCCAGCGTGCGGAAGCGGCTGAGCGAGAGGTCGCCGTGCCGGCCGTCGAGGTGCAGGTCGGTCTCCACCATGAAGAACTCGCCGCGCTCGTTCTCGACGCGGCGGCCCTGGATCAGCTCCTCCAGGGCGGCGGGGCGCGGTCCCGACGCGCGCTCGCGCAGGGCGGCCGCGCGCGAGGCGACCGCCACCAGCCGCTCCAGGCGCTGCTTGAGCGTGAGGCCGCCTTCCGTCCCGCCCAGGAGCGACGTCTCCAGGGCCTCCAGGCCTCCGCTCTCGGGGCCGGCCGGCGGATCCTCGCCGTGGCGCCTCAGCCGCCGGAGGCGGTCGTGGAGCGTCGCGGCCTCAGACACGCGGCCTCACAGCGGGAAGGCGTCCCCGTCCCGGGCCACGCGGAAGCCGCGCGCCTCGACGGCGGCCGCCGCGTCCGCGTCCGACAGCAACGCGTTCGTGTGGTTGAGGTGGATGAAGTGGACACGTCCCCGCAAGGTGGGCGCCGCCAGCAGCGCCATCGTCTCGCCCACCAACGGGTGCGGGATCTCGGCCAGGCTCCGGCCGGGGACCTCGCCCGGGTCCTGGAACGTGCCGTCGAGCAGGGCGACGTCGACGGCGGCGACCTCGTCGGCAATCCTGCGGTCCCATCTCTCCCACTTGTCGATGTCGGGGATGTAGAGGAGAGACCGCGACGGGCCGCGCACGCGGAAGCCGACGGTGTCGCTCAACTCATCCCGATGGGGCACGGAGATTGGCGTGATCCGGAAGTGCCCCATCGTGACCTCATGCCCGGGCGACACTTCGCGCAGGTCGATCTGTCCAAGCGTCACCAGTTGCCGCCAAGGCTGGTTCTCCCGGAGGAACGCGGCCATCCGCGGCGTGGCGTGAACCGTGACACGGTCGGCGCCCAGGACCTCGCGGCCCAGGTACATGAGTCCCGTGTAGTGGCCGATGTGGGCGTGCGTCAGCAGGATTCCGTCGACCGGTCGCCTCGGGTTCGCGACCGTGCGGCCGTCGTTGAGCGACTCGATCTGCGCGGCGATGTCGGGCGTGGCGTCGATGAGGTAGCGCAGGCCCGAGACGTCGTCGACGAGGCCAAGGCAGGCCACCCGCTGCCGCCGCGACGGGTCGCGGCGGGCCTCGACGCACAAAGGCTGCCGGCAGCCGATGTGAGGGACGCCGCCGTCCTGGGCAACACCCAGGACGACGGCGCGGACGGCGGATGGATTGGACGGGGACGACACTGGAGATGAATGGCGGGACGGGGACGCGAGCGAAAGGGAAGCTTCAGAGACCGACGGGCCGGCTGGACGCGCTCGAAAAGACACGACGATGACGCCGAGAGCGGCCAGCAGCACGCGCAGGGACGCTCTCGATCGGCTCATGACGGCGTCATCGTCGTGAGCAACGCCAGCGCGGCTTCCTTGCCGCGGCTGCCCACCTCGCCCGCCGGGCCCACGCACGACGGACAGCCGTCCTGGCAGGCGCATCCCGCGATGAGCGACCGGGCCTCCGCCAGCAGCCGGTCGTGCAGCCGGTAGAGCGGCTCGGAGAGACCGATACCGCCAGGGTAGTTGTCGTAGATGAAGATATTGGGCTCGTAGTCGAGGCTGGCCGGGGCCTCGGTTCGCGCCAGCGCGGTGAGCCGCCGCGGGCCGCGGGTGACCTGGGCCTCGCCCTGGCCGTTGTCGCCCAGCGCGACCCCGAGGTCGTGTCGGTCGCACATCAGGAAGAGCGCGGCCAGCTGGCCCAGCGCGTAGGACAGGGCCACCACGCCGTCGCGGCGCTCCTCCAGGCCGAAAGGCAGCGCGGCCATCACCTGGCGGGGCACGGTGAGCCAGTAGGACGTGGTGTGCATCTCGTTCTCGGGCATCTGCAGCTCGCCCGAGCCGACGTTCTCCCCCGTCCAGAACTTCAGCTTCTTGAAGCCCACGACCTGTGACGTGACGTGGACGTCGCCGTGGCTGCGCCGGGCCGACAACCGCGGCGGCTCGTCGGGCGAGAGGCGGTCCAGGATGCGGACCTTCGTATAGGTGATGGCGTCGGTGTAGTAGTCCACCTCCGCCTCGTGGACGTGGGCGCGGCGCTCCTGGTGGTCGTACTTCTCCACGATGTGCGTGCGGCCCTCCAGGATGTAGACCGCCTTCTCGTGCAGGGTGGCGGGCGCGCTGTCGTAGTCGACCTCGGCGATGATGCGCGGCTCGCGGCCCGGCGTGACGTCCTGCACCACGAAGTTGTCGGAGGAGACGCTGCGCAGGCTCACCGCGTCGGCGGGATAGCTCTCGCTCGTCCAGTGCCAGCGGTCCCCCGCGCGGTGGACGATCCGCTCTTCCTCGAGGAAGCCCAGGATCTCGCCCAGGTCCTCGCCCCCGAAGGTCTCGCCCTCGGCGAAGGGCAGCTCGAAGGCCGCGCACTTGACGTGGCTGACCAGGATCTGCAGGTTGTCCGGGTTGATGCGCCCCTGCTCCACCGGCGAGTCGAAGAAGTAGTCGGGGTTCTTGGCGATGAACTGGTTGAGCGGCGTCGAGTTGGCGACCAGAACCGCCACCGAGCCGCCGGACCGGCGGCCCGCGCGTCCCGCCTGCTGCCAGGTCGAGGCCACGCTGCCCGGGTAGCCGAGCAGCACCGCGGCGTCCAGGCCCCCGATGTCGATCCCCAGCTCCAGGGCGTTGGTCGAGACGACGCCCAGCACCGTCCCCTCGCGCAGGCCGCGCTCGATCTCCCTCCGCTTCAGCGGCAGGTAGCCGCCGCGGTAGCCGCGGATCACGCCCTCGGAGCCGGGACGCGTCTCCATGGACTCCTTCAGGTACGTGACCAGGACCTCGGTGGCCAGGCGCGACGGCGCGAAGACGATCGTCTGCAGCCCGCGCTCCAGGAACGAGAGGGCCACGTCCCGCGCGCAGCCCAGTGCGGAGCGGCGGATGCCGAGCTGCCGGTTCACCACCGGCGGGTTGTACACGGCGAAGTAGCGCTCGCCCCGCGGGGCGCCGCTCTCGTCGATGAGCGTGATGTCGCGTCCCGTCAGGGCCTCGGCCAGCTCGCGCGGGTTGCCGATGGTGGCCGACGAGCACAGGAACTGCGGGTCGGATCCGTAGAAGCGGCACACCCGGCGCAGCCGGCGCAGGATGTTGGCCACGTGCGACCCGTAGACGCCGCGATGGCTGTGCAGCTCGTCCACCACCACGTAGCGCAGGTTCTCGAACAGCTTCACCCACTTGGTGTGGTGCGGGAGGATCCCCTTGTGCAGCATGTCGGGGTTGGTGACCACGATGTGGGCGCGCGAACGGATGGCCTTGCGCGCGTCCTGCGGCGTGTCGCCGTCGTACGTGAAGGTCCCGATGTCGGCGCCCATGGCCTGGATCACGCCGTAGAGCTCGGCCAGCTGGTCCTGGGCCAGGGCCTTGGTGGGAAAGAGGTACAGCGCGCGAGCGTCCGGGTCCTTCAGGATGCGGTCGAGGACGGGCAGGTTGTAGCAGAGCGTCTTGCCCGACGCGGTGGGCGTGACCACCACCGTGCTCCGTCCCTCGCGCGCCGCCTCGTAGGCCAGGGCCTGGTGCGTGTAGGGCCGCGCCACGCCGCGGGCCTGGAGGACTTCCTTCAGCTTCGGATGCAGGTCAGGCGGGAATTCCGCATGGCGCGCGGCCTGGGCCGGGAATTGCCGCAGCGCGGCCAGCACGGGCTCGGCCCCCAGCGTCTTCTGGATCTCGAGGAGCTTGAGCGCGGAGAGGAGGGCCGATTCCGTGTCCTCGCCGCGGACGACGAGCTGACTCATCCGGACCCTCACTCCCCTCGGCCGAATATCGGCGGCAACCGGATCGTGCCGTGGGAGAAGGCCAGGGCGGGTCCGATTCAGTTTCGTCGGGCCGAGGCGGTCGGAGCTCGCGTGCCGTTTGTCTCCGGTCAGGCGTGAACGCGAGAGGATTGAAAGGGTCGGCGGATGGCGCTAGTGTCAAAAGGCATGGCAGCGATTCGTGGAGGTGGGCGCCTCCTGGTCGCGACGCTCGTCCTCGTTCCCTGCACCGCGTCGCCGCAGGGAGGGAATCCGCTCGGTCCCGAGTTCCGCGTCAACACGTACACGACGAGTTACCAGAGCTGGCCGGCCGTGGCCTCGGACTCCTCCGGCAACTTCGTCGTCGTCTGGCACAGCGATACGCAGGACGGGTCGGGCTTCGGCATCTTCGGTCAACGCTTTGACAGCACCGGCGCTACCCTCGGTCCCGAGTTCCGCATCAACGCGTATACGACGAATAATCAGCAACATCCGGCTGCGGGAGTCGATGCCTCTGGGAACTTCGTCGTCGTCTGGGACCGCTTCGTACTTGCCTCGCCGTTCTTCGACGACGACGTCGTCGGCCAGCGCTTCGCTAACAACGGCGCGCCCCTCGGTCCCGAATTCCGCGTCAACACGCACAGCTTCGATGTCCAGGCCTTTCCCGCTGTCACCTCTGACCCGTCCGGCAACTTCGTCGTCGTGTGGGAGAGCAACTACCAGGACGGCTCGTTCAGTGACGTCTTCGGCCAACGCTTCGCCAGCACCGGCGCACCCCTCGGTTCCGAGTTCCGCGTCAACACGTACACGCCGTATCAGCAGGTCCATCCGGTCGTAACCTCTGATACCTCCGGCAACTTCGTGGTCGTCTGGGACACCGTTGTCGTTCCCTCATTAGACAGGGACATCGTCGGCCAGCGGTACGCGAGCACGGGCGCGCCCCTTGGTCCCGAGTTCCGCGTCAATACGTACACGACGAGTATCCAGGTCTCACCGGCCGTGGCCTCGGACTCCTCCGGCGACTTCGTCGTCGTCTGGATGAGCCTTACGCAAGACGGCTCGAACTGGGGTGTTTTCGGCCAGCGCTACGCCAGCACCGGCGCGCCACGCGGTCCCGAATTCCGCGTCAACAGCTACGCGACGGGTGACCAACGCTATCCGGCCGTGGCCTCGGACCCTTCGGGCAATATGGTCGTCCTCTGGTCGAGCTTCGCGCAGGACGGCCTCGACTACGGCGTCTTCGGGCAGCGGTACGCCAGCACCGGCGAACCGCTCGGTACCGAATTCCGCATCAACACGTACACAACGGATTTCCAGGGCGTTGCCGCCGTGTCCCCGGATCCCTCCGGCGATTTCGTCGTCGTCTGGACGAGCAATACGCAGGATGGCTCGAGCGGCGGCGTTTTCGGCCAGCGCTATCGCGCAATCGTCCCGGTCGAGCTGATGCGCTTCGGAGTCGAGTAGCCCGGCGTCCCAGTGGTCTCCAGGACCGGGTCCGATTCAGTATGATCGCGGCTCGGTGGAGATGAGCCGCGGCAGCGAGCGGAACGGAACTCACGCCCGCGAAGCGGCGCTCGTCGCGCTGGCCGCGGCGGCGTTCCTCTACCTCGCCATCTTCCGCCGCGGCACCTTCATCTACCTCTTCCACAAGGCGACGACCGGCGTGTGGGTGGACGAGGGCGCGCGCGTCGCGGCCGGCGAGACGATGTATCGCGATTTCTCGGATGTGGTGGGGCCCGGGATCGTCTACGTCAACGCCGCGCTGATGCGACTGTTCGGACAGAGGCTGGAGGTCCTGGCCTGGGCGGGGCTCGCGATGGGCGTGGCGCTGGCCGCGGGCCTGCACGCGGTGACGGGCCGCATCGCGGGGCGCGCCGCGCGGCTCGTCGCGCCCGCGCTCTTCGTGGTCCTGGTGTACGCGCCCGGACGTGACTTCGGCGGGCCGCAGTGGCCGGCGATGGGACTCATCATGATGGGGCTCTTGCCGGTTCTGGGGAGACCGGTGTCATTCGCACGCGCTGCAACGGCCGGACTGGCTTGCGGGCTGGCGAGCCTTTTCCAGCTCGAGATGGGAGTCGGGGCCGCGTTGGGAGTGGCCGCCCATTTGATGCGTGACGAGCGCGCCAGGGGACGCGCCTGCGTCGTGTTCGGACTCGCATACCTGGCCCCTCCCGCGCTTGTGATAATCGCCTTCGGACCCTCCGCAGTGATCGCAGCGTGGCTCGTCGAAGCATGGCGCCAGCGGATCGCGGAGCTCCGGATCGATCTCGGACAGGCCTGGGGGGCGCGGCAGGCGGCGGCAACCGCGATGGTCCTGGGCGGCGCCGCGTCGGCCATTGGGTTCCTGCGGCCGGGGCGGCCGGCCTCCGAGAGCGGCGCGCGGCTCGTGGCGCGGGCGGGCCTGGGCGTGCTCCTGGCGCCGGCGGTGGCCCACACCGACGCGCAGACGATGACGGTCCAGGCGACGGTGCTCCTGTCGATCCTCGCCGCCGGGCTGGAGACGATGGCGGCCTCTCCGCGAGCCGGCCACCGGTGGGTGGCACGCGCCGCGGCGGCCGTCCTCGGCATCGGCCTGCTTCATGGGGCCTTCGGCCTGCTGGTCTGGCGTCAGATGGCCCAGAACCAGATCCGCCAGCAGTTCCGCGCGGGCCGCGCCTGGATCGAGGCGCCCGCCCGGGAGCTCGAATGGATCGAGGGCCGCGCGGCGGAGGGAGAGCCGATCTTCGCGTTCCCCGCCGCCGGCATGTTCTTCTTCCTGACGCACACGCGGAACGCCACCTCCTTCCCGTCCATGGTGGAGGGCCGCTTCGGCCCCGAGGATCAGCGCGAGGTGCTGCGGCAGATCGACGCGGCCGCTCCCCGCTTCGGTGTGTGGCTCACCGCGGAGCGATTCGCCCCGCCGGCGGGCTCCCCCACGCTGGACACGCTCTACCGCGGGATCCTGGAGCGCTACGACACCGAGCAGGCGCTGCCGAACGGGACCCTGCTGCTTCGGCGGAAGGCCGCGGGCCCTTGACCGGAAACCGAGCCCGATGCTAGGCTTCGCCCGGTTTTCACGGGTCCTGAGGTGAGCGCTTCTCCCGAGCCGTCCGACCGCCCGCTGTGGCGGAACCCCAAGGTCGAGGAGGCTCCCCTGCAAGGCGAGCTGATGATCTTCGACCCGGCCAGCTCCCGCTTCTTCGTCCTCAACCGGACCATGACCTTCGTCTGGCGCCGCTGTGACGGGGCCCACGCGGTCGGGGACATGGTGGACGAGCTGCGCCGCGAGTTCAGCGAGGTCGACCGCGAGACGGCCGAGGGGGACCTGAAAAAGGCCCTGGGGGAGCTGGCCTCCCTGGGATTAGTGGTTGACTTGCCGTAGAGGGGTTGCGTAACATTCGCATACCCAACCCGAAAAGGAGGCGCAGTGGCCCAGGAAAAGACCCCGGTCCTCGAGATGGCCAAGGCCCCCGATCTGCCGCGCTACGAGGCGCCTCGGATCCAGGTGATGACGGAGCGCGAGATACTGAATACGTTCCAGATCACGCAGTCCATGGCCACGTGGTGGACGACCTCCTGCTGCTAGCCGTCCACTAGCCCTCTCCGGTGGGTCCCAGCCTCGACCGCGTCGTCCTTGAATGGGAGAGGACTCCTCCCGCGACGCTGCGCCAGGCCCGTTTCCAGCTGGCCGACGTCCTGTTCGAGGTCGATAGCGACGACCCCGCGCTCATCGACGAGCTGGCGGCGGTCATGGGCCGGCCCCGCCACGACGCCCCTCCCGCACGCTTCGCCGCCCGCTTCGAGGCCCAGGCCCGCGCCCAGGGCGGCCCCCGCCGCTTCGGCCACCTGAAGCTCGGTCCGCCCGGAGCGGACGTCGAGAGCGCCGCCGAGCTGATGGTCGGCCTCGGCTACGAGGACTTCCCCTTCGAGCGCGTGGAAGGGGCGGCCGCCTGGACCAGCCTCGCCTTCCGGGGCGAGCGATCACCGATGTTCGCGCTGCGCGACGAGCACTGCCTCTTCGCCCTGGTGCCCGGATGGCGCAAGGCGGTGGCGCTCCTGCTGCTGCAGCGCCTGATGCGGATGCGGCGGGATGCCATCTTCTTCCACGCCGCCTCGGTGGCCGTTGCCGGCGCGGGCGCCCTGCTGGTGGGGCCCAAGGGCGCGGGCAAGTCCACGCTGGCCCTGGCCCTGGCCACGCGCGGCCACGGCTTCCTGGGCGACGAGCACGCCTGCTACGTGCCGGCGACCGGGGAGCTGGTCCCGTTCCGGAGGCCGGTGGGCATCAAGCCCGGCCCGCGCGCGCGGACCTCCCAGAAGGCGCTCGACCGCGCCGGCCGCGACCCGGAGCGCGAGGGGATGATGCGCGTGCCGGCGGAGGACCTGATCGAGGATCCGCCGACCGGCCCCGTCCCGCTCCGCGCGGTGGTGTTCCTGCGGGCCGTGGGGACGGAGCCGCGGCTCCTGCCCGTGGAGCCGGGGCGCAACGAGCTGGCCGCGCTCCAGCCGGTGGGCAGCTCCTTCGCCAACGCCGCCTCGACGGAGCGGGTGTTCCAGATGGTGCGCATGCTCGCGAGCTCCCGCGTCTTCCACCTGTGGCCGGGGGCCCCCGACGACACCGCCGCGCTGCTGGAGTCGGAGCTTCGCGCATGAGCCTGACCGTCGCCGAGCGGGCCCGCCGCGTCGCCACGTTCCGCTTCGTCGAGGTGCGGCTCATGGAGATCGCCGCCGCCTGGACCCCCACCACGCCGGAGATGGAGGTGAAGGTCCTGCTCGGCCGGCACATCTGGGACTTCGCCCAGCACGCCGACGCGCTGGGCAAGCGGACCTTCGAGCTGCGCGAGCGGGCCCAGCACTCGCGCCCGCCCACGGGCGGGTACGCCCGGCTCCTGGACGACGTGCTGAAGGTCGAGCCCACCGCCGAGCGCCTGGCCGCGCTCTACGACGCGGTGCTCCCCGGCCTGGCGCGGCGGTACGAGGCCTACCTGGAAGAGACGGATCCCATACTGGACGCGCCGTCGCTGGTGGTGATGGACCGCATCCTGTCCGACCTGCGCCGGCAGCGCGCCGACGCCCAGGAGCTGCGGCGCGAGCTGGGGCTGGGGGCCGCGGTGCCGGGCGATCTCGGGCGGCGGGAAGGCGCGCTGGAGCTGGTGGCGGCACCGGAGGCGGGTTCGTGAAGGAGATCGGCCACTACCAGGTGGGCGCGCTCCGCCTGCGCGAGAACCCGGCGCGCGACTCCTGCTTCCGCCTGGTGCAGAACGACTCCGAGATGCACGAGTACGAGCGGTCGCACCCCCTGGCCCGGCGGGAGACGGTCCACCGCCACATGAGCAACGAGATCACCAGCCTGGACATCGCCGCCCAGTGCCTGGCCGAGTTCCCCGACGCGCCGTGGGAGCTGCGCCTGGAGCTGGCCCGCCAGTGCTGGGACGAGTCGCGCCACGTCTCCGCGCTCTTCCGCCGCCTGGCCGAGCTGGGCGGCGCCAAGGGCGAGTTCCCCATCTCGGCCTTCGAGTGGAACGTGACCTGCGCGCTCGACGACCTGCCCGGCCGCCTGGCCACCCAGAACCGCACCTTCGAGGCCGGGGCCATGGACGTGGTGGGCGGGCTGGCCGCGGGGCTGCGCGCCGCGGGCGACGCGGAGACCGCCGACGTCATCGAGGCCATCCTGGCCGACGAGATCCAGCACGTCCGCTTCGCCAACCGATGGATCCGGCGTTTCGTCGAGGAGGACCGGCGCGTCCTGCTCAAGATCGTGGGCGCCGTCCGTTTCCTGGCCCAGGCCAACGCCGCGCTGCAGTCGCAGGCCGGCGAGGTCAACGCGGTGGGCGTGGCCCAGCCCGATCCCGCGGACCGCGTCCCGGCCGTGAACGTCGAAGACCGCCGTCTGGCCGAGTTCACCGACGAGGAGATACAGGAGGTCCTGCGCCAGGCGGGCTTCCGCTCGCTGTCCCCCGAGGCGACCGCTCCTTGAGCCTCGACCCGCGCCTCTTCGCGGAAGGGCCGGCGCGCGACCGCCGCTTCGCCGTCTGCGAGACCTGGGCGGAGATGACCAACATCCCTCCCGAGGACCCGCGCCACCACCAGGAGTTCCTGCACCGGCAGATGAACGAGGAGGTGAACGGCCTGGAGATCGCGGCCCGCAACCTCGTCGACTTCCCCGACGCGGACTGGGAGCTGCGCCTGTCCATCGCGCGCCAGTGCTGGGACGAGGCGCGCCACGTCGTGATGTTCCGCCGCTGCTACGAGCGGCGGGGCGGTCGTGTCGGCGAGTATCCCGTCCTGAACTTCCAGTACCGCATCTCCACCCGCCTCGACTCGCTGGTGGGCCGGCTGGCCGTGCAGAACCGGAGCTTCGAGGCCGCGGGCATCGACGCCATCCAGGACGGCATCCGCGAGGCGCGCGAGGCGGGGGCCGACGACCTGGTGGACCTGCTCGACACCCAGCTCGCCGACGAGGTGCAGCACGTGCGCTACGCCAACGAATGGGTGAAGCGGCTGGTGGAGCGCGGCGGGCCCGAGGCCACCTTCGGCGTGGTGCGCGCGGTCTCCCAGGCCAACGCCGCCATGCGCCAGGTCGCGGGCGAGGCCCTCACGTCGTATCCCGTGGCCGAGGACGTCCGGCGCGAGGCCGGCTTCGAGCCGGGAGAGATCGAGGCGGTCAAGGGATCGGTCCGGCGAGCCTGAGCCGGCCCGGCTCGTCCTCGTTGTGCGCCTCGTCACACGCCGCCGCCGATTCGGCCACCTGAATTTCCGACTCACGTCGCTGCGGCACGCGGCGTGCTTTGCCGTGGGTAGCACTACCACGACGGCGGCTGGACCAGACCGGCCGAGCGTCTCCCTCAGCCTTGACCCGACGTTGGGGAGTAAATCCCATGAAGAAACTGATCGCAACCGTCGCAGTCGCCCTCGCCCTTTCCGTGGCCGGAGCCGCAACCGCGTCGGCCGACGCGCCCTTCAAGTTCCCCGTGCACGCCTTCTCCCTCGAGCAGGGCGTGTTCGATGGCACCTTCACCGTCAAATGGTTCGGCGTGGAGAACGGCGCGCTCGTCGCCTCCGGCGTCGTGGTGGGCACCCTCGTCGACGAGAACGGCGTGGC
>Ga0068859_100001804_pt1 | contig 21793 bp, 19 predicted proteins | sample KBSSwiS22_FD_66585 | JGI IMG/M metagenome (GOLD analysis project Ga0068859, IMG submission 66585) | Switchgrass rhizosphere microbial communities from Kellogg Biological Station, Michigan, USA - KBS Switchgrass S2-2 | ecosystem: Host-associated > Plants > Roots > Rhizosphere > Soil ...
GGCGCCCAGACGCGGCAAGAACCGCTTCGACATATTCGGCGCCAAAACGGGCGAACCGGTCCCGATGTTCGACCACGATCGTCGTCACCGACGGGTCACGTAGCAGCGTGAGGAACTTCCCCCGATGCCCGTTCAACGCAGAACCGACCTCGGTAACCACCTTGCCTACCGCCAGGTTCCGCCCGACGGCCCAGGTGACGATCCGGGCAACCTGCCGGTCGAGGTCGGCTTTCTGGTCGGCTGACGATACCCGGGCATACACCACTGCCATGTCCAGTACCGCGTGGCGCTCGGGCTCGTCGACGAGGATCAGCCCACCGACCTTGCGCGCGGACACCGGGAGTTTGTCGTCAAGGAACCACTGCCGCGCGGTCGAGTACCCAACTCCGTTCGCGGCAGCCCACTCCTTGAGGTTCACACCCCGGCATCATACAACACTATCCGGCGCTAACCGGCCTCGGAACTGCAACAGCATGCGACCCTCAGCATCTCCGCCACGAGCCACCCGGCGGAGCAGCAGGCACCGAGACCATGACACTGCCGCTGTCAGTCCTGGCGCGCTCGCCGAGGGCGGCGATCGGATCACGGCTAATTGTGTGGGCGGGATGCGACAGACGCTCCGGAAAAGCCAGGTGTGACCGGGAGCGGGATTTTCTGTACTGGGTGAGGTGGGTCTGCCGCCGGTGCTGGCTGGGACGCGGGACAGCCGGCGGTGTGCAGGTGATCTGCGAGCAGGCTGGGTGGGTCGAGGACGATCCCGGAAGATCTTCCGAGCGGAGGCGACCTTCCCGTCGAATCGATGCGCGCGGCCAGCGTCGACGACGAGGTGCTGGCACACATCTCTGCCGCGCACAGCGAGAACATCAACTTCTTCGGCGCGATCGAGGGGTCAGCGGAAGAGCTGGTCCAGCGTCTGGGCGGTGAGAACCGGGCGGTCCAGGTACGGATCTGGTCGGCGGACGCCTTGTGCACGCTGTCGACGACGGACTCGGCAAGCGGGCCGAACTTGAGTGTCAGCAGTTCAACGAGCACCTCAGCTCGGCCTCTGGCGAGACCTCTGGCTTCGAGCATTTCTGCGATGGTCACGTAGGCCTCCTCCGCCTCGGGGCCGAGAGCGGCGATCAGGTCGCGCAACGGGTCGTGGACCTCGGTGTCACCGACCTTGCCAATATCACGCAGGAGGGTGGTGAAGACCTCCCTGCCGTCCGGGCCCTGCAGGAGCCTTGCGGCCTTCGAAGGGGGCGGTGAACAGCAGGCCCGTGTGTCGGTAGCTCAGCGTCGTGTCAACGAAGGTGCCCGGGACTGGAGCCAACTGGTCCAGATCGAGCCGGTCCACGATCGCCGGCGGCAACACGGCCCGTAACTCCGACGCCGCGTTCGCCGGCTCCCCCAGGACCCGACGAAACACCGCGTCATGAGGTGTGGACACAACACCTCCCTCCGGACGCACCCGCGCGAACCTCTTGCAGTGATGGCTACGCTACTACCGTAGCCATCACTGCAGGGCAGCAGCCTGAGTAGCCCCGGTTCAGACGATGTCGGGGTCCTGCCCGAGATCGGCTCGGAACCGGCGAAGGTTGGATTCGGCCCTGGCGAGGTTGTTGGCGAAGGCGTGCGGAAGCAGAGCGTGCCAGCGCCTGTACAGCTCGACGGCCCGCTCGGTCGCGGTCAGGGCCTCCTGCCGGCGGCCCACCGCGGCCAGGTCGGCGCCGACGTTGGCCAGCGCGCGGGCGAAATCAGGTTCGTGGGCGTCGGGGTTGGCCGCCGCCAGCCGTCGGTACAGCTCGACGGCTTGCTCGGTCGCGGTCAGGGCGTCGTCTCGCCGACCCACCGCGGTCAGGTTGGCGCCGAGGTTGTTCAGCGCGCTGGCGAGGTCGGGTTCGTGGGCGTCGGGGCTGGCCGCCGCCAACCGCCGGAAAAGCTCGACGGCCTCTTCGGTCGCGGCCAGGGCCTCCTGCCGGCGGCCCACCGCGGCCAGAAAGGCGCCGAGGTTGTTCAGCGCGCGCGCGACGTCGGGTTCGTAGGCGTCGGGGTTGGCCGCCGCCAACCGCCGCCGGATGCCGACGGCCTCCTCGGTCGCGGCCAGGGCCGCCTCCTGCCGGCCCGCCTCGGACAGCCGGGTGCCGAGGTTGGTCAGCGAGAGCGCGAGGTCGGGTCCGTGGGCGTCGGGGCTGGCCGCCGCCAACCGCCGGTACAGCTCGACGGCCTGCCCGGCGGCGGTCAGGGCGTCGTCTCGCCGGCCCACCGCCGCCAGGTTGGCGCCGAGGTTGTTCAGCGCGCCGGCGAGGTCGGGTTCGTAGGCGTCGGGGTTGGCCGCCGCCAACCGCCGGAAAAGTCTGAAGGCCTCTTCGACGGCGGCCAGCGCCTCCTCTCGCCGACCCACCGCGACCAGGTCGGCGCCGACGTTGACCAGCGAGTGGGCGAGGCCGGGTTCGTGGGCGTCGGGGCTGGCCGCCGCCAACCGCCGCCGGATGCCGACTGCCTGCTCCGCGGCGGTCAGGGCGTCGTCTCGCCGGCCCACCGCGGACAGGTCGGCGCCGAGGTTGTTCAGCGCGCCGGCGAGACCGGGTTCGTAGGCGTCGGGGTTGGCCGCCGCCAACCGCCGGAAAAGATCGACAGCCTCTCCGGTAGCCGTCAGGGCCGCCTCCCGCCGGCCCACCTCCGACAGCCGGATGCCGAGGTTGGTCACCGAGTGGGCGAGGCCGGGTTCGTAGGCGTCGGGGTTGGCCGCCGCCAACCGCCGCAGAATGTCGACCGCCTCCTCGGCGGCGCCCAGCGCCTCCCCCCACCGACCCACCTCCGACAGCCGGTTGCTCAGGTCCATAAGGCACCCCGCTCGTTGCGCGCCGGTGTTGGCGTGGGCGAGGTGCGCCGAGGCGACCGCCACGCCGGTGTGTGCCAGCACCCCAGTGGGATAGGGAATCGCGGCGGCGAGGCGGGTGAGGTCGTCGGCGGTGAGGGACAGGCCGGGAATCGCGGCGGCGATGGCCTCGTCGAGGGGTCCGGCGCTGGCACGGGCGCTCTGCAAGGCGGCGTCGAGGAGGCGTGGGTTGGCGCGCAGCAGGCTGGTGACCGTCTGTGCAGTGGTCGGGGAATGGCGGGTGGCCTGGGCGAGCAGCGTGAACATGCGTGCGGGCCGGTCGGTGCTGTCGGTCATGGGGTTCCTCCAGGCGCAGGGAGCGCGGCGGCGGCGATCGCGGCGACCAGCGAGGGGCGAGCGGCGAGACGGGCGGCGACGTACCGTTCGACGAGACGGGCGGGTAGGTGTGGGCTGAGCCAGTCCCCGGCGCGTTGCGGATAGAGCTCCCGGATCCAGGTGGCCAGTGTCTGCCGCGTGGTGTCGTTGGTAGCGCCGAGGCCGGGCAGGTGGCGTAGCCGACCCGCGGCGTCATCGAGATCGTCGGCGCCGAGGAGAACGGCGAGGACGATGGTGTCCTGGAGGGCGGGAAGGCCGAGGGTGCGCAGGTTGCCGTAGCGCCGGGAGTCCGCGGCGCGCTGCTGCCACCAGGCTTCTTCCAGGTCGAACAGCTGCTGGAGGGCGGTATCGAGGTCGATCGTGCCCGTGAGCGAGCCCGCGACGGTGACCGCGGCAGCGGCGTGGATCAGCACCACCGGCAGTGGGGCCGGTGTCGGGGCCAGCGTCGCTGCCGGCAGGGCGACCTGGCGGTCCTGGGCGAAGGCACGCAGGGCGATGGTGAAGTTCTGCTGCTGGCCGTGCAGGTCGCTGATCAGAGGCGGAAGGTCGGTACGGCCAGCGGGGAAACCCGCGGCGATCTCACGGGGAGCCTGTTCGCGTAGGCGGGTCCACCATTCGCTGAACTCCCGGGCAGCGACGACAATCCGGACCTGGTCGTCCCGGCGGCGGGACACGGCGGTGAGCAGTGTGAGCAGATCGGGGCGAGTGTCGGCGTCATCGACGATGAGCAGGACCGGTCGGTCCCATTGGGCGGCGACGTCCACCACCGCGGATTCGCAGCCCTGACGGACCCAGCCGCAGATCCAGTCGGCGTCGGCGAGGCGGCGCGCGGCTTCCACCAGCAGCCGGGTCTTCCCGTCCCCGGCAGCACCGGCGAGCAGCCACACCGAGCCGCCCTGGCGCTGGGTGCACCAGGTCAACAGTGGCCGCAACTGCTGGGCCCGGCGCCGGTCGAACGGAACGATCCGGCGGTCAGGGTTGAGCAGGGTCAGCAGACTGTCCGGGGCAGCTACCGGGTCGCTCGCGGGTCCAGCGTCGACGACATGCGCCCACGCCTGGTGGAGGTCGCGGCGGGCGGTGCGGCGCTCCCACAGCAGCGGCCCGGCGAATCCCGCCGCCCCGGACCCGGCTCCCAACCCGACCGCCAGGGGCAGGCCCGCGAAGTTGGCGAGCGCGGCCACCGCACCGGCCGCCACCATCAGGCCGACGGCGGCGCCGACCAGCAGCGTGTACCGCCTGCTGCCGTCGTTGCCGGTCGTCACGATGTGGCCGTCAGGGCGTCGAGGTGGCTGCTCGGCATGCCAGTAGATCATCACACCGGGGGCCGCCGTAGCGCTGGTGCCACTCCGTCATCGGATCGACGACCACGAGCCGGCCGAGGAGGTCTGGTGGGTCGGCGGCGTCGAGGACGGAGACTCAGCCCGCTGGCCAGCCCTGGACGCGTAGGTCCGAAGACCGGGTGGCTTCCGTGATCGGGTGGGATCGTGGTTCCCGAAGCGACCACAGGTTCACCAGCTCAGGAAAGATCTCGCCGATGTGGCACTACGGGTGCAGCAGCCGCTCCCCTCTCCCGCCCGCGGCGGTTTCGTGGCCGGACACCCGCTGCCAGGCCAGGTAGACCTTGGTGAGCGTGGTCTGGGTCAGGTCCTCGGCCTCGCCGAGGTCGCCGGTGAGCAGATAGGCGAACCGCAGCAGCGCCGCGGTGCGTGGTTCGAAGTAGGCGGCGAACGTCTCGTCGCCGTCGGCTGATCGCAGGTGACCTCCCGCCCTACAGACGCCGTCGCCGTCGCGGCGGGTTGGCGGGGACAGGCGTGGGAACACCGAAGAATTGAGCGAGGTGCGGAGGATCCGCTGTGGCCGACGCTTGTGGGAACGGTTCGCGCAGCGACCGCAGGGCCGTCCTCGATCCGGACGAGGCGGTGTCGTGGCTGCTGTCGCTGGCTCGACGCCATCTGCAGATGGATCTGTCCTGGCTTTCCCGGCTCACCCCCGAGTTGCAGATCATCGAGGCGCTGCACGGCGACGCGGAGTCCTTCGGCCTCGCCGCCGGTTCCACCACCTGCTACGCCGACTCCTACTGCGCGCGGGTCCTGGACGGACGCCTCCCGCCGGTCGTCCCCAACGCGCGGGCGGACGAGCGGACCGCTGCTCTCCCGCTGACCGATGAGTTCGGAATCGGGGCCTATGTCGGGGCTCCGGTCGTGCTCGACGACGGGCGCGTCTACGGCATGCTGTGCTGCCTGAGTCACCACGCCGAACCGAACCTGTCCCACCGCGACGGGCGTTTCCTGGCGCTGCTGGCCGAGGTGCTCGCCCGGTTCGTTTCCCACCTCATTCACGAGCGCGAAGACCGCGACCTGCTGATCCAGCGCATCAGCACCGCGATCCACGACCACCCGACCATGATCTTCCAGCCGGTTGTCGCCGTCCCCACCCGACAGGTGATCGGCGCGGAAGCGTTGGCGCGGTTCCCCCCGGGGACAGGCGGCCCCGAGGCGTGGTTCACCACAGCCGCCTCCGTAGGCCTGCGCACCGACCTGGAACTCGCCGCGATCGCGACCGCGCTCGACGCGATCCCTGTCCTGCCACACCACCTGTGGCTGGCGGTGAACGCGTCCCCGACAGTGGTCGCCTGCGGCCGGGTCTGCGACACCGTCGCCGAGGTGCCGGCCGGCCGGGTCGTCATCGAAGTCACCGAACATGAGCGCATCCAGGACTACCTGGCGATGCGCGCCGCGCTCGACGCTCTGCGGCGACGGGGAGCCCGGATCGCGGTGGACGACGTCGGTGTTGCCAACGCCGATCTGAACCGGCTGCTTCAGCTAGCTCCCGACATCCTGAAGATGGACCGCGAGCTGACCCGGAAGATCGACACGGATCCCGCCCGCCGGGCTCTCGCCGCTGCCCTGGTCAGGTTCGCCAACGAGGTCGACGCCGAAGTCCTGGCCGAGGGGGTCGAAACCGCCGCCGAACTCGCCGTCCTCGCCGACATCGGCGTCGACCAAGCCCAGGGTTACTACCTCGGTCATCCGGGACCGCTCCCACTCCCAGGGCGCTGCACCTTGTGAGAGGTTCCCGTCGCGCCTTTGCCCGTCGGGCGCCGCCGCCGCCACCGGCCTCCACCTCGACGGCAAGAGCGCGGCGCCCGCCGTCGGCGGCGCCTCGGACGGCAACTACACCGCGGCGCAGGCTGCCCGACGCTGGACGGCCTCGGTGCCGTCGGCAGCGGCGCCCACCCGGATGCCGAGTACGTCGAGGTCGCTACGTCGAGGTCGCACAGATAGTCCCCCGCACCATCTGCTCGCTCAACTGGTCACGCGGACGACGCGATGACGTGACCGACGTATTCGCAGTCCAGCCCAGGAGCGGCCCCACCCTCGCAGTCCCGACGCGAAGGTCGGCGGCGGGTCAGACTCCGGTCGACGAACCGGGCCGGACAATCATGATGACGACGACGGCTGCCCACAGCAGGTTGAACATCCCGGTCGTCATCGCGAGCCGGCCAGCCAGGCTGGCGGCCGGCGCCGGGTCCGACGCGGTCGCGGCCCGGGGCTGCGCCGCGATCGCCACCGCGCCGGCCCCCGTGGCGGCAGCGCTGGAGGGGACGGAGCCCGCCGAGGCCGCGTCGACGCCGGGCGGCGCCAGCGCGGCGAGGGCGCGGCTCTGGCCGGGCAGGACGACGCCGGCGAGCAGGGCGGCGGCCACCGCGGTGAGCGCGATCGAGACGATGACCCAGGCCTGACCGAAGACGTGCATCGGTCCGGCGAGCGCGAGCCCGAAGAACGGCACCGCGAGCCCGGCGAGCGCGTACACCCGGCAGATCCGGTGCAGCGTCTCGGCGATCGTCAGCGGGGTGCCTTTCCCCGGGCCGCCTGCCGGGGCCGCGGCCAGCCGCAGGTAGCGGGGGAACATGCTGGCCGCGACGGCGACGGGGCCGATCGCGAGGATCGCGGCGAGCACGTGCAGGCTGAGCAGGATCTTGTTCACTGGGCGAGGTCTCCCGGGTCGGGTCACTGCGGCCGACGGGTGTCGGCGGGCGGGCCGTCCCGCGGGCCCGCGGCCTCGACGCTAACGGCCGCCACCCGCTCCGGGGTGTGGCGGGAACAACGGATACGGCCGGATTCTCGCCACACCGGTGGCCCCACGCCTCCATCCGCGCCCTTGAGATCAGTGGGTGTCTGGCGTCGCTGTACTCGACGCAGTGCGTCCCCAGCTGGTCTGTCCTGGTCAACAGGCCGTTCGGGACCCAGGACGAAAGCAAGGGGGCGGGATCGCCATCGCTCCTGCGGGTCAGTATCGGCCTGTCGGGCACTGGAGCGTCCGCGTCACCACTGGATGCCCATCCCCTGTGTGAGCGCCTCCAGCAGCGCGATCAGCGCCCCGGCGCCGACCCCGACCAGCAGGTAGCTGCGTAGCCAGGATGGCGGTTGTGCGCCGCGCAGTTCCACCGAGTAGCCAGGTCTGCGCGGCAGGTAGAGGACGACGAGCTGGTAGCCGATCGGCAGCGCCCGTTTCGCGACGAACTCATGTGTCCCGCCGTCGGCATCTGCGTAGACGCAGACGGTCTCGGTCCGCCATTGGTCGGGCGCGCGCCGGACGAGAACCTCCCTGCGACTCTCCGCGACGGCGACCGCCCGGACACCGCGGCGCAGGAAATGTCTGTAGGAGCTCACCTCCGCGGCGCCGAGCAGGCCGAAGGCGAGGACGATCGCGCCGAACACGGCCAGCGGTACCCAGCTCACCGCGTCCCACCTCACCGTCAGCGACGATCACCAGTTCTTGATCGCGGATGACATGTCAGTCGAAATACCTCACGACTGTGCCAGTCTCGCCCGCCCCCCGCTGTGATCTGGCGACATTGATGCGACGGTGCGGGCCTGGGGCGGCCCGCGCCCGAGCAGGTGCTCCCCGGTTCAGGTCGTTCGGGGCCGGGTTCGCGCTGCTCGGCGCCCGCGCCGGCTCAGACCTCGGCGACGGCCTGGGCGAACTGGGCGTTGTAGAGGCGGGCGTAGGCGCCGTCGGCGGCCAGCAGTTCGTGGTGGGAGCCCTGCTCGACGATCGAGCCGTGTTCCATCACGAGGATCGTGTCCGCGTCGCGGATCGTGGACAGCCGGTGGGCGATGACGAACGCGGTCCGCCCCGCGCGCAGCTCGGCCATGGCCCGCTGGATGAGGACCTCGGTGCGGGTGTCGACGGAGCTGGTCGCCTCGTCGAGGATCAGGATCTGCGGGTCGGCGAGGAACGCCCGCGCGATGGTGAGCAGCTGGCGTTCGCCGCCGGAGACGCCGGTGCCCTCGTCGTCGAGGACCGTGTCGTAGCCGTTCGGCAGCAGCCGCACGAACCGGTCGACGTGGGCGGCCTTCGCCGCGGCGATCACCTGCTCGGTGCTGGCGCCGTCGGCGCCGTAGGCGATGTTCTCGGCGATCGTGCCGCCAAAAAGCCAGGTGTCCTGCAGCACCATGCCGGTCGCGCCACGCAGCTCGTCGCGGCGCATCGCGGCGATGTCGACACCGTCGAGAGTGATCCGCCCGCTGGTCGGCTCGTAGAACCGCATCAGCAGGTTGATCAGCGTGGTCTTCCCGGCGCCGGTGGGGCCGACGATCGCGACCGTGTGGCCCGGTTCGGCGACCAGGGACAGGTCCTCGATCAGCGGCTTGTCCGGTTCGTAGCGGAACGCGACGTGCTCGAAGGCGACCCGGCCGCGCGGCTGGGCCGGCCGTAGCGGGGTCTCGGGGTCGGGTTCCTGCTCGTCGGTGTCGAGCAGGTCGAACACCCGCTCAGCGGACGCGACCCCGGACTGGACGAGGTTCGCCATCGAGGCGACCTGGGTCAGTGGCTGGGAGAACTGCCGGGAGTACTGGATGAACGCCTGCACGGAGCCGATCGAGAGGTCACCGGAGGCGACGCGCAGCCCGCCGACGACAGCGACAAACACGAAGTTCAGGTTGCCGATGAACATCATCGCCGGCTGCATCAGGCCGGCGAGTGCCTGGGCGCGCCAGCTCGCCTCGTAGAGCTGCTCGTTCTGCGCGGCGAACGTCGCGGCGGCCTCCTCCTGGCGGCCGAACAGCCGGACGAGGGCGTGCCCGCTGTACATCTCCTCGATGTGCGCGCCGAGCCGGCCGGTGGTGCGCCACTGGTTGACGAAGTGCGGCTGGGACAGCTTGCCGACGCGGGCGGCGACGAACATCGAGGCCGGGACGGTGAGCAGCGCGATCAGCGCGAGCAGCCAGGAGATCCAGAACATCATCGACAGCACGCCGATGATCATGAGGATGGACTGGATCATCTGGGACAGCGACTGCTGGACGCTCTGGCCGAGGTTGTCGATGTCGTTGGTGACCCGGGACAACACGTCGCCGCGCTGGGCCCGGTCGAAGTACCGCAGCGGCAGCCGGCTGATCTTCTCCTGGACGTCGGTGCGCAGGTCGGACAGGACCCGCTGCAGGGCGGCGTTGATGAGCCGCGACTGCGCGATGTTGCACAGCAGCGCGGCGACGTAGACGACCAGGACGAGGGCCAGGACGCGGCCGATCGCGTCGAAGTCCATCCCGCTGCCCGGCTGGATGTTCAGCGAGGACAGCAGGTCGGCCTGGGTGCCGTGGCCGGTGGCGCGCAGCTGCGCGACGGCCTGCGCCTTGGACACCCCGGCGGGGATGTTCTTGGACAGCAGGCCGGTCAGGACGAGGTCGGTCGCGTGGCCGAGCAGCCGTGGACCGGAGACGTTGAGGGCGACCCCGACGGCGGTGAGCGCCACCGCGGGCAGGACGAGGTGGCGGTGGGGCCGCAGCAGGCCCAGCAGCCGGCGCGAGGAGCCCTTGAAGTCGGCGGACTTCTCGACGTTGCCGCCCTGCATCATCATCCGGGCGCCCGGCGGGCCGCCCACCGGGGGCCGGGCCGCCGGCGCGCCGCCGGGCCGGCCGTTGGAGCCGGTCATGCCGCCGCCTCCTGTTCGGTGAGCTGGGACAGCACGATCTCCCGGTAGGTCTCGTTGTCGGACATCAGCTCGTGGTGGGTGCCGACGCCCACGACCTGGCCGGCGTCCAGGACGATGATCTGGTCGGCGTCGCGGATCGTCGCGACACGCTGGGCGACGATCACGACGGTCGCGGTGGCGGTCTCGCGGGCGAGCGCGGCGCGCAGCGCGGCGTCGGTCGCGTAGTCCAGCGCGGAGAACGAGTCGTCGAACAGGTAGATCTCCGGGCGGCGCACCAGCGCGCGGGCGATCGCGAGGCGCTGGCGCTGGCCGCCGGAGACGTTGGTGCCGCCCTGCGCGATCGGGGTCGCCAGGCCGTCGGGCATCGCCTCGACGAAGTCCTTGGCCTGCGCGATCTGAAGGGCGCGCCACAGGTCGTCGTCGGAGGCGTCCGGGTCGCCGTAGCGCAGGTTCGAGGCGACCGTGCCGGAGAACAGGTACGGCTTCTGCGGGACGAGGGCGACGAGTTTCGCGAGCAGCTTCGGGTCCAGGTCTCGGACGTCGACGCCGTCGACGAGCACGGTTCCGTCGGTGACGTCGGACAGCCGTGGGATCAGCGACAGCAGCGTCGACTTGCCGGCGCCGGTCGAGCCGATGACCGCGGTGACCTGGCCCTGGCGGGCGAGGAGGCTGACGTCGCGCAGCACCGCCGCCTCGGCGCCCGGGTAGCGGAACCCGACGCCGCGCAGCTCCAGCTCGCCGTGCCGGGGCAGGTCCGTGACCGGGTTCTCCGGGGCGAGCAGCGTCGTCTCGGTGTCGAGGACCTCGCAGACCCGCTCGGCGCAGACCTCGGCGCGGGGAATCATGACGAACATGAACGTCGCCATCATCACCGACATCAGGATCTGCATCAGGTAGGACAGGAACGCGGTCAGCGCGCCGATCTGCATGCCGCCGGAGTCGATGCGGTGCGCGCCGAACCAGATCACCGCGATCGACGAGATGTTCACGGCGGCGAACATCAGCGGGAACATCAGCGCCATGAGCCGGCCGTAGCGCGTCGAGAGGTCGGTCAGCTCGGTGTTCGCGACGGCGAACCGTGTCCGCTCGTGGGTGTCGCGGACGAACGCGCGGATCACCCGCAGCCCGGCCAGCTGCTCGCGCAGCACCCGGTTGACGGTGTCGAGCCGCTCCTGCATCGCGCGCCCGAGCGGGCGCATCCGCCGGATCAGCAGGCTGATGACGATGCCGAGCACGGGGACGACGACGACCAGCAGACTCGACAGCCTGGCGTCCTGGTTGACCGCCAGCACGATCCCGCCGATGCACATGAACGGCGCGGAGATCATCAACGTGCCGGTCAGGAGGGCGACCATCTGGATCTGCTGGACGTCGTTGGTCGCCCTGGTGATCAGCGACGGGGCGCCGAAGTGGCCGACCTCCCGGGTGGAGAACGACTGGACCCGGTGGAACACCGAGGCGCGGACGTCGCGGCCCAGTGCCATCGCGGTGCGGGAGCTGAAGAACGCCGCCCCGCCGGCGCAGACGATCTGCGCGAACGTCAGCGCCAGCATGATCCCGCCGATGCGCAGGATGTAGCCGGTGTCCCCCGGGACGACGCCGTGGTCGATCAGATCGGCGTTCAGGGTGGGCAGGTAGAGCATCACGAAGGTCGCGGCCAGCTGCAGCACGACGAGCGCCGCGACGGGGCCGCGGTAGGGCCCCAGGTGGGCCCGCAGGAGTCGGATCAGCATGCGGCGGCGGTCCCTCTCGATGCGGACGACTTCGGCGTGGGCGGTCGTGTCGGGACCTGCCCGGACGGGACCGCCGGCGCCGCGACCGGTAGCAAGGTTGCCATACGGCTGTGACAGCTTGGCGCGGGTCGACGCCGAGGTGTCCCGCTGTCGGCGTATAGGAAGGAACACTACGAGTTCAACTGCGCTTCAGGTCAACGGGTTTTCCCGCCCGGTCGCCCCCTGCCGCGTGTCAATGCAGACTGACAGTTGGGATGTTGCGGTCGCGCGGCCAGCCGGAGAAGACTTGGCCCATGCCTCCAGGACCCGCACCGGACGTCGGACCCGCCGGCGAGGAACCGCCGGCGGTCGGCTGGCTCCCGGCGCCGGTCCAGGAGGGGCCGGATGGGGCCGCCGGTGAGCTGACGGCGTGGCTGGCGGGGCGGGTCACCGACTACGCCAGGGCGGCACGGGCCGCGTCGACGTGGAAGGCCTACGACACCGACCTGCGCCACTTCGGCGCCTGGTGCGCCGCCCAGCCGGGCGCGCCGGTTGCGATGCCGGCGAGCGCGCTGACGGTCGCCGGTTATCTGACGGCGCTCGCGGACGCCGGCTACAAGCCGTCGACGATCCGCCGTCGCCTTGCCGCGATCTCGGTCGCCCACCAGTTGGCGAAGGCGGCGAGTAATCCCGCGGCGTCCGTCGAGGTCGCGACCGTCTGGGACGGCATCCGCCGGGTGCACGGCGTCCGCCCCGAACGCAAGGCCGCGCTGGAGACGTCGCTGCTGACCAGGGTGCTCGACGCGATCGACGGCCCGCCCCCGGCTGGCGGTGGCCGGCCCGCTGCCGACCCGGCTGGCGGAGCCCCGGCCGGGGGCGAGGGCGTGGGGCCGGCGGCCGCGCTCGCCGCGGTGCGGGACCGGGCGCTGCTCCTGGTCGGGTTCGCCGGCTGCCTGCGCCGCTCCGAGCTCGTCGGACTCGACGTCGGGGACATCGCGGTGACCGCCGACGGGCTGGTGCTGACGATCCGGTCCTCCAAGACCGACCAGGAGTCCGCCGGCGCGCTTGTCGGCCTCGCCTACGGCTCCTACCGGCCGACGTGCCCGGTGCGGGCGTGGCAGTCCTGGGCCGCGGTGGCCCGGCTGGACGCTGGGCCCGCGTTCCGCGGCCTCAACCGGCACGGTCAGGTCCGCGCCGGGCGGCTGCACCCGAGCTCGGTCGCCCGGATCGTGCAGCGGCGCGCCGAGGCGGCCGGGCTGGACCCGGCGGACTTCGCCGGCCACTCCCTGCGCTCCGGGTTCGCGACCGCCGCCGCCCGCGCCGGCGCCTCGGACCGGGCGATCATGCGGCAGGGCCGGTGGCGGTCGGCCGCGTCCCTGGACAGCTACGTCCGAGCCGGGCGCCTGTTCGACCGCGACAACCCGTCGGGCCAGGTGGGGCTGTAGCGGGACGGGGCCGGCTGGGCTGGCAGTGCCGGGGCGTGGCAGGCTTGGTACGTGACCGTTCCCGGCTCCCCTGGCGAGGTCCGCTGGGACTTCGCGGTGTCGTTCGTCGAGGCTGACCGCGGCTGGGCCGACTGGTTGCTGTGGCAGTTGCAGGATGCCGGCGCCCGGGTGGTCGCCGAACCGCCGCTGGCGCCCGCCGGCGGCGCGGCGCCCGCGCTGGCCGCGGCCGCCCGGCACGCGGAGCAGGTGCTGGTCGTGCTGTCCGACGACTACCTCGCCGCCGCCGGCGACGTCACCGACGCCTCCGGCGCAGGCGGCCCTGACGCGGGCGGGCTGCGGGACACGGCGGGCCGGCTGGTCGCGGTCCGGGTCACCGACTGCCGGCGTCCGGGCCTGCTCAGCCGGGTCGTCTCGTTTGACCTGTTCGGACTCGAGCCTCCGGTGGCGCGGGAGTGGCTGCGCCGCCAGCTCGCCGTGGGGCGCGCCGAGACCGCCGCGCCCACTGCGCCCGCGGCCGCGGCCGCCCCTGCGGCAGTCGCCGCCCCTGTGGCGGTGGCCGCGCCCGCGACGGTCACCGCAGAGCCCGCCGCGGCCAGGCCGGCCGTGGCGGAGCCGCCGCCGATCGTCGAGGTGCTCGCGGAGCTGTCGGGACTCCCGTCGCCGGTGCGCGCGACGGTGTTCCCGGCGACCGGCGGGCTGCTTGTCACCGGTGCGCAGGACGGCAGGATCCGGCTGCTCGACCTGGCGAACCCGGCTCGCCCGACGGTCATGACGGAGATCGAGTACGGCGCCCGGTTCAACCAGGAGTGGGTCAGGGCGCTGGCGACGAGCGCCGACGGCACCCGGCTGGCCGTCGCCGGCGACGCGATGCGGGTGGCAGTGTGGGACGTCACCGACCCGGCGGCCCCGGAGCAGGTGTTCTCCGAGCGGGGCCACAAGCACTACATCCGGGCCGTCGCGCTGCGGCCCGATGCGGCCGTCCTCGCAAGCGGCGGCCAGGACAAGGCGGTCGCGCTGTGGGACACCCGTCGCACCGGCCGCCAGAGCATGCTTGCGGTGCTGACCGACCACCGCAAGAGCGTCGAGGCGGTCGCGTTCAGCCAGGACGGCCGGCGGCTGGCCTCCGGCGGCAGCGACAAGACCGTGATCCTGTGGGACGTCGCCGACCCGGCGCACCCGACGCGCACCGCCGTCCTCGACGCGCACCGCGACGTCGTGCACGCCGTCGCCTTCGTCTCCCCCACCCTGCTCGCCACGGCCAGCGCCGACCGGGTCGCCCGCCTGTGGGACGTCTCCAGCCCGGCACAGCCGCGGCCCGTCGCGGAGCTGACCGGCCATCGCAAGCCCGTGACGGCCCTGGCGGTCTCCGGCGATGCCAGCCGGCTCGCGTCCGGCGCCGCCGACGGCACGGTCGCGCTGTGGGACATCGTGATCCCTGACCGGCCGACGCGGATCACGGCGGTCCCCAGCGGGCACGGCGCCGTGAATGACCTGGCGTTCGCCCGGGACGGCGCGATGCTGGCGGCGGCCTGCGCCGGGAAGGCGACCGTGGTGTGGAGCATCGGGACGCGGCGGGCGCCGGCGGCCCGCTGAACGCCGGCGCCGACCCTCAGTGCTTCCAGGGGCGGGAGCCGTCGCCGTGCAGGCCGTGCGGCGCGGCCTGATGATCGAGGACGAGGGTGAGCAGCCGGACGAGCTCATCGCGTTCCCCGGCTGACAGCGGGGCGAGCAGCTCGTCCTGGGCCTCGCTGACCAGCTGGTCCAGCTCCGCCAGCCGCGCCTGGCCCGCCGGGGTGAGCGCGATGATGTTGCGGCGCCGATCCGCCGGATCACGCGTGCGTTCGAGGTAGCCGGCCTGCGCGAGCTCGTTGACCATGACTGCGACGTCGCTGCGGTCGAAGCCGCAGCGCCGTCCGAGGCTCGCCTGGCTGGACGGGCCGAACTCCTCGAGCGAGGCGAGCAGCGCGTGGTGGTAGCGCCGGCTGCCGGCGGCCGCGAACACCTCGGTGGTCAGCCGCTGCACGTGCGCCGCCGTCTTGTTGATCAGCCAGCCCGCCAGCCGGCTCAGCCGTCGGGGCCACGTCGCCGACGGGCGGTCGGCACCAGTGAGCGCGTGGTCGGGCCCGCGGTCGCCGGGGAGCGCCGCCGGCGACCGCCTCGCGTGCGACCGGGTCGCGCGCGCAGTTCCCGTCACCTCCGCAGTCCAACAATGTCGTTGGCACGACCCACGATCCTTTCTGGCGTTGGCACCACCGAGGTTGGTCGTGTCAGTCGGCACGACCCACGATCCTTTCTGCGTCAATGGATTCGGCCCGGCACCGTGCGCCGGAGCGGACACCTCCTACTGGGCGGCGCACTGCCCGTGCTGCTGGTGCGTGCTCACACCCGCGCGCTGTGGGGGGCACCGAGGAGGCCCAAGTCCCCGCGCGGCCGGCCCCGCTGGTCGGATAGCCGACCGTCGCCACGTCATACCGCATGGTCTGCGGGGCCCAACCGCCCGCTGATCTTCCGTGTCGGGGGACTGACAGCCGCCACCGGCCGGAAGGCCGCCAGGATTGCCTGGTGATACCGCGGGCCTGCGCGCCGGAACCAGTCCCGCCCGACAGGGCACTGGGTGGTCCCGGCGGCGCCCGGCCGCCCATGCGATGATCGCTTGGGCCCGGCGCGCGGAGGCGGAGACCGGACGACGGCGGAGGCAGCGTGGCGCCACAACAGGACACAGCGGAGCAGGCAGTCCGGGAGCCGTCGAGCCCCGCTGGCGGAAGCCCAGCGTCCTCAGCTACGACGACAATCGTGCCGTCCTCCTTCCCCGCGGCCGCGTCGGTGCCCCTGCCCCGTCCGGCTCCCGTGGCGACGGGCGGCCGGGCCGGCCGGGCAGGTCCGATGGCCGGCCGGACGGTGGTCGTGACCGGGGCCAGCGCGGGGATAGGCAGGGAGGCGGTCCACCAGCTGACAGCGCTCGGCGCCCGGGTCGTCGCGCTGGGCCGCTCCCCTCAGAAGACCGCGGCGGTCGCCGCCGCCACCGGCGCGATCCCGATCGTCGCGGACTTCTCCCGTCTCGCCGACGTCCGCCGCGCCGCCGCCGAGGTCAGCGAGCTGTGCCCGCGCATCGACGCGCTGCTCAACAACGCCGGCGGGCTGTATCCGCACCGGGTCGTCACCGAGGACGGCAACGAGCTGACATTCCAGGTCAACCATCTTGCTCCGTTCCTGCTCACTGGCCTGCTGCGGCCGCTGCTACTGGAGACACCCGGTTCCCGGGTGATCATGACCAGCAGCTTCATGAACCTGGAGGGCCGCATCGACCTGGCCGCGCTGGAGGCCGACCCGAGCCACGCGAACCAGCGCTACCGGCCGTTCGTCGCCTATGCGACGAGCAAGCTCGCGAACATCCTTTTCGTCAAGGAACTGGCGCGCCGCCGGGTGCCGGGCGGGCCGACCGCGACCGCCGTGCATCCGGGAGTGGTGCTGAGCAGCTTCGGCCGGGACAGCTGGTTCGTGCGGGCCTTCTACCGCCCGCCGCTGAAGCTGGTCGGCGCCCGCACGTCGGCCAGCGGCGCGCTGCCGCTGGTCGACCTCGCGACCAGGGCGGATCCGCAGACGTTTGACGGCACGTTCCGGATGCGGTTCCACCAGGGCGAGCGGTTCTTCAGCTCCCGTCAGGCCCGGGACAGCGCCGTCGCCCACGGCCTGTGGGTGTACTCGGCGGCCCGCGTCGGGCTGCCCGGCTAGGGAGCACCCGCCGCGTCGCACCGCCCGGCGCTCCCGCGCCGTCGTCACGCGCCGGCGACGACGGCGGTCGCGACGCTGAACCGGCCGATGAGCACGTGGACACCGCCGCTGCGACGCAGCCGGCCTGTGGCGACGACCGGCAGCCTGGTCCGGTAGGCGCGGATCGCGTCGTCGTACTCGGGGCCGGAGACGGCGACCTGCACGGTGCGCGGGGTGGCCCGGCCGACAACGCCGTGGATCGTCGCGACCCCACCGTCGTCGCCGTCGCCCCGGTCGAGCCGGGTGACCTGCCCGTAGACAGCGGTCCTGCGCCGGGGCTCCGGCAGCGCGGCGAGCTCGTCGCGTAGCCGGGCCAGCGCCTCCGAGTCGACCCGGTGGAACGCGGCCCGGACCACCGCCGGGGTGTCGAGCCCAGCGCTCTGCCCCCAGTAGAACGACAACTCCAGGGTGCGGACCCGCGGCGCGGTCACCATCCCCAGCAGCGCGTCGCACAGGTCGGCGCTCACCCCGCGAAGGACCAGCGGCCGCAGCGCTTCACCCGGTGCCTGCCACGTCGCCTGCGGCGGCTCGCCGAGCGTCACCGCAGGCGACCCGGCCGCCAGCCCGGCCGGGTCGGCTGCGGGTGGGGTGGCCGGCGCCCGCGCGGGCCGGTGCTCGCGTACCGCCTCGACGACCTCGCCCAGCGCGCCGGCCAGCAGGACACCGGCGCGACGTTGGAAGGGGACGAGCCGGACCGTCGCCTGGCTCCGGGAAGCCAGCTGGCCCACGCCGTCCGGCGCAGGGCCCTCCTGATCGTCGAGACGGGTGAAGACGGCCAGCAGTGTGCCTTCCGCGTCGGCGTGCGCGAACCGGACGTCCTGCTCGACGAACGACTTCACCACGTCCGGGCGCCGGCCCGCGAACCGCGGCGCCGGGCCGATCACGGCCAGCGCCGCGGCCTGCAGCAGCCGCGTCATCCCGGCGAGCAGGACCCTCGCCTGCCCAAGAGACATCCCGGCCGGCTGCGCGTCGTGCTTCACCCGCAGATGCAACACGTCCGCCGGCGCCCCGCTGCCCGGCGCCGTGTGCCGGGGGGCAGTGGGCAGCGCCACCGGCTGCTCGAATCCGTTCATCGCGCACCCGCCGCCTGCCGCGCGTCGAGGCGACCGCTCCGCGTCCAACCCGTCATGCCAGTCCCCTTGCCTGCGTGCGCCACCGCCGTCTGCCCGGCGGGCCCGCTGGACGTGGACGCCATCGACCCGCGTCCAGCGGGTGGTGTGAAGCGTGGCGCGCGGCGCCGGTCCTGTCCGACGGTCGGCCGCCGCTGTGGACAGCGACGCTGTGTCCACAGGAACGCCAGCTCGCCTCCCACCCCCAGAGCCGACGGCCGCGCAGTACGGCCGACCGCGGACCCGACAGGCTCTGGGCCTGAGAAACCGCGAGGCCGGAGACGGCGGACGGCGTGGATCAGCCGGCGAGGCGGATGCCCGAGTCGAGCCCCGCGGCCGGACGCGGGCCGCGACGCCCGGTCGCCGCCGCGCGCTGGCGGTCAGCGCGGCGGGCGAGCAGCCGTTCGGCCAGGGCGTCGGCACGTTCGATGTCGTCAAGCGTCGCCCGCGGCCGGGCATCCACTTCCAGGATCGCGGCGAGCAGCTCGGCGGACAGCCGGGTACGCGCGGCAACCCGCGCCACGCTCGGCGGCAGCGCCGGGCGCTCGGGCACGTCGAGCCGGGTGGTGCCGGCGACCAGCCGCGCCCGGCCGGCCGGGCCGACAGGGCCCGGCCGGTACCCAGCCAGGCCAGCAGAGGGCAGGTCGCGGATCGTGACGGCCACGCCGTCGGCGTGGTCTGGGGTGAACGTCTCGTCGGGACGGCGAAGGCGGTGCAGGAGGGCCATACCTCCAGTGATAGCGAGCGGCGAGCGTCGTTCAACGTCTTGACATCCGGCCTGTCGGCGGGATGGCCCCGGTCCCACAGCCAATCCCCAGCCGACCCACCATCGTCCCCAGCCGACCCACGGTTACCCACCGTGCTGTCGACAGGATTATCCACAAGTTGATCTACGTGTGATGCAACTCACATTCGCTTCGTGGTCGTCCTCGGCCGCCCGCGATGGCCCGGACGACTCCTGTCCGCACGCCTACCGACCGTCACGAAGGTGGGTCACGCCCACAGCGCCCGCGCGACGGTGACGCCGACGACGACCGCGCCGAGCGCCGCCAGCACGCTGACAACCGCATTGGCCGCGGCGACCAGCCGGGCACCGGTCTCGACCAGCCGCAGCGTCTCGTAGGAGAACGTCGAGTAGGTCGACAGCGCGCCGCACAGCCCGGTCCCGAGCAGCGCCGCCAGCCGCGGCGAGGCCACGCCCGCGGCCACCGCCCCGCTGACCAGGCCGAGCACGACGCTCGCAGCCACGTTCACTGTCAACGTCCCCCAGGGGAACGCGGAGGCGTGCCGCGCCTGCACCGCCCGGTCGAGGAGATACCGTGCCGGCGCGCCGACGGCCGCGCCCGCGATGACCAGCAGCCAGCTCACGCCCGGTCCTCGGGCGAGGGCCGCCCCGTGTAGCGGACGACCTCGACCTCGTCGAGCACGACGAGCCCCTCGCCGACGAGCTCGTCGAGTTCGGGGAGGAAGCCGCGGACCCGGCTCTCGTCGTCGACGATCACGATCGCGACCGGCAGGTCCTCGGACAGCGACAGCAGCCGGGTGGTGTGCACGACCGATGAGGCGCCGAATCCCTCCACCCCCCGGAACGCGGTCGCGCCGGCGAGCCCCGCCGCCCGCGCGCGGCGCACGATCTCACTGGACAGCGGCCTGTGGTGCCACTGGTCGCTCTCCCCCACGAACACGGTCAGCCGCAGCGCCCTGCCGGCGAGCCTCGTCACCTGGAACCTCCCGCTTCTATGGACCTGCGTAGGGCCAGGCGCGGCAGCGCCCGCGACGCCGCCCGGGTGCACAGGTAGCCGATGGTGACCGCGCCGAGCGCCGCGGCGACTGTCGCCGCCAGGTAGGCCAGCGCCGTGCCGGCCCGCCCAGCGTCGAGGAGCCGCTGCGCGTCGAGCGCGTAGGTGGAGAACGTGGTGAAGCCGCCGAGCACGCCGGTGCCCAGGAACGGCCGCGCCAGCGGATGCGCCGACGGGACGACGGTGATGACGGCCATCAGCACGCCCATCGCCGCGCAGCCGACCGCGTTGATCCCCAGGGTCGTTGTCGGGAAGGCGCCAGGATGCGTCGGCCACAGCAGGCTCGCGCCATAGCGCAGGCAGGCACCGGCGACACCGCCCGCGGTCACCGCGCCGAGAACCGCCGCCTGCGAACGGGACCACCGCCCACCGGCCGGGTGCGCCGCGCGAGGCGCCGGCAAAGCCCGGTCGACGTCGCCCACCTGTCCTCCCCGCCAGCCGGTCTGATGCGGCGCGACCGGGCCGGCCAGGAGACCGGCGGCACGGGCGCTCCGCCCGGTTCGGGCGGGTCGCCTCAGGACCAGGGCGAGCGGGGACGGCTCGACGCGGGCGGCTCGGTCGCCGCCCACACCTTGCGCCACCGCGCCGGCTCACCTCCGCCGGGCGCCCGCTGGGCCGTGCGCGCCGTCGCCACCGGTCCGTCGGGCCGCGGCAGCGACGCCCACCAGGACGTCTCTCCCTCGGCGAGGAGCCGGTCAACCTCGGCGGCGAGCCGGCTGTTGAAGCCGCGCACGTCGTCGCCCGCGGCGGGACGCATCGGCCGGCCGAACCGCACCGACACCTCCGGGCGGCCCGGCACCGGCCACGACCGGCCCCGCGGCATCGCCGCGAACGTGCCCCGCAGCCCGACCGGCACGACCGGCACCCCGGCGTTGATCGCGAGATAGGCGGCGCCGAGCTTGAACTTGGCACGCGCGCCGTCGGGCGACCGGGTGCCCTCCGGGAAGATCACCAGGTTCCAGCCGTCGCGCAGCAGGTCGACCGGCGTCGTCGACGGCGCGCCGCCGCGCCGGTCGAGCGGCACCGTGCCGAACGCCAGCGCCGTCGACAGGCCACGCCACCGCGACTCGAAGAAGTAGTCCGCAGCCGCGGTCACGACCGTGCGTTCCCGGACCTCGGGCGGCAGCGCGCACAGCAGCACGGTCGCGTCCAGGTGCGAGGCATGGTTGGCGATGATCAGCGCCGGCTCGCCGCCGAGGCCGTCGAACACCTCCCGGCCCTCGACCTTCCACGTCAGCTGCGAGTGCAGCAGCAGGTCCATGACCCCGCCGAGGAACGCCGACCGGGTCGCCCGGGCCAGCGGGCCGCGGGCCCAGGCCGTCGGGAACTCCCGGGCCGGCGCCGGCGTGCGGAACGGCTGCGCCGACTCCGGGACCAGCGGCCGGCCGTTCCAGCGGAACCCGCGGGCGACCTCACCAAGGCCCAGCCCCGGGTGGCGGCGCGCCGGCGCGGCCGACCCGACCCGCAGCGCCCGGCCCGACTGGCCGGACACGCCGCTCACCGCACGTCCGCGATGGCATGCGGCGGCGAGTGCAGGTAGGTGACCGACGGGTGGCGCCCGACGGTCCCGGACACCATCTCCAGCGCGTCGGCGAGCGTCGAAGCGGCGCGGAATCCCATCCGGGCACAGGCCTTGCGGTCGCCGCCGACCCAGACGACGTCACCGAGGTGGTCCATGCCGTGCGTCGCCCAGTACCACATGTAGAACGGGTGCACACCGTGGTAGGCGTGCGACGTCCGGTACAGGTGGATGTACCACGGGTCGGTCGCGTACTGCTTCTCGAACTTCGCCTCGATCGTCGCCGGGTCGGTCGACTCGGCGAG
>Ga0068859_100001808_pt1 | contig 21779 bp, 17 predicted proteins | sample KBSSwiS22_FD_66585 | JGI IMG/M metagenome (GOLD analysis project Ga0068859, IMG submission 66585) | Switchgrass rhizosphere microbial communities from Kellogg Biological Station, Michigan, USA - KBS Switchgrass S2-2 | ecosystem: Host-associated > Plants > Roots > Rhizosphere > Soil ...
CTCGCCCGTCATCGAGTTTGGAAATGGGCGCCGTTTGATCAATCCGTCGCTTCGTGAAGTGGCGCTCACAGCAGGAGTATGGCGCGATTGCCCAACGGACGCTGTTGATCTCGTTATCGTTGGGGCGGGACCCGCGGGAATTGCAGCGGCCGTTTACGCGGCCTCAGAGGGGGTTTCGACAGTCGTATTGGATCGCCTCGGCCCCGGCGGTCAGGCGGGCGCATCGTCCAGGATTGAGAACTTCATTGGTTTTCCAAACGGTCTTTCTGGAAACGAACTCGCCACCCGTGGAGTTCTGCAGATGCTCAAGTTCGGCGCGAGGATGGTGGCTCCGGTCGTTGTCAACCGAATCGATTCCTCAGGCGGTCCGGATGGTTTCCATACGCTCCACCTCGATTGCGGTACTCAGCTTCGCACGCGCACGATACTGGCAGCGACAGGCGTGAGCTGGCGGCAACTCGGCGTCGAAGGTGCGGAGCGATTTGAATCAGCTGGCGTACATCACGCCTGCACCAGTGTGGAAGCCGGGCTTTATGACAATCAAGATGTCGCCGTTGTGGGAGCAGGAAACTCCGCCGGCCAGGCAGCGATGTTTCTCTCGGAATGTTGCCGGACTCGCACCGTACACTTGTTGGTTCGCAGGCGTTTGGGTAAGGACATGTCCGATTACCTGGTCGGTCGCATTCAGTCAGCTCCAAACATTTTGGTACACGAAGGTATGGAAGTCGCGAGTCTTCACGGTGAGCGCCGATTGGAAGGCCTCACTCTCAGGGCGTTCAATCCGAACCGCGGTGAGCCGGCGAACGTCGAGAACAGTACTCAAACATTACCGGTATCCGCGGTGTTCGTCTTTATCGGGGCGGAGCCCGGTGGCGCGTGGCTGCCGGATGCAGTCGCTCGCGATCCGCTGGGTTATGTACTGACGGGTGTCGATGCATTAAAGTCCGGTCGTTGGCCGCTCACCACCCGCGAGCCCTGTCCGCTTGAGACGACAGTTCCGGGGATTCTCGCCGCGGGTGACATTCGATCCGGTTCCACGAAACGCGTCGGCTTCGCCGTCGGAGACGGGTCGCTCGCGGTCACATGCGTCCATAAGCTAACCGCGATTCGGCAGTAATTGCTGCGGCTGGCGTTGATGGGTACCCGGCGAAATACCAACAAGATCGACCGCTGGAGGAGTAGATGGAGAGCCCGATCGAGGTAGTGCGCAGATTCTGCTTGGCGTGGTCCGCACTCGGAGTTGACGTCAGTGAAGTGTTTCACCCAACAGCGCCGGGGGCCCAGTTCCAGTCCAACGGCACAAGCGGCCGTGCCAGCGGGCCCGCGCCAAATCACGCCACATATAGCTCGTTTGCCACGTTCAGCGATCCTGACGGCAACAGCTGGCTGCTGCAGGAGATCACGAAGCGGCTTCCGGGGCGCATCGATACCGGAGTGACTTCGTTTGGATCTGCAGGTGACCTGGAGAGCGCACTTCGCCGCGCGGCGGCCGCCCACGGTGTTTACGAAAAGCGCATTGGCGGACCAGATACAAACTGGCCCGACTGGTACGCCAGGTACATGGCAGCGGAGCAGGCCGGAACGGAGCTGCCGTCTTGAGCGATTACAACGTCATCATCATTGGAGGCGGCTCCCCGGGTGAACACTGCGCGGGTGCGCTCGCCGAAGGTGGCCTGCACGTCGCTATCGTTGAACGCGAACTCGTCGGCGGCGAGTGCTCGTACTGGGCGTGCATTCCATCGAAGACGCTGCTTCGCCCCGGTGAGGCAGTCCATGCCGCTCGTGAAGCTCTGATGAAAGCCGAACTCGACGTCAACGCGGCGCTCGCCTGGCGCGACTTCATGGTTTCCAACTACTCCGATGCCGGCCAGGAGCGTTGGCTGAAAGATCACGGCATCGACCTGCTCCGCGGCCGTGGGCGCCTGGCCGGAGTAGGAGTGGTGGAGGTCGACGGCGTTCGCCATACAGCAGATCACATCGTCCTGGCGAACGGCGCCGATCCGATCATCCCGCCGGTTCCCGGTCTTCTCGATATCGAGGGCGTCTGGACGAGCCGCGAGGCCACCAGCATGAAGGCCATTCCGCGACGATTGTTGATTCTCGGCGGCGGTCCGGTTGGAGTTGAAATGGCGCAGGCAGTCCATCGCCTGGGCGGCGCCGTCAGCATCGTCGAACACTCAGCGCATGTGCTTCCGCGCGAACCGGCCCCGCTTGGCGAGGCACTCGGCGATGTGATGACCCGAGAGGGAATTGACATCGTTCATAGAGTGCGCGCAACGAGGGCGCGCCGCGAAGCCTCCGATTTCATCCTGGAACTCGATGACGGACGCGAACTGCGTGGTGACCGGCTGCTTGTCGCGACTGGCCGCCGTCCGCGCGTCGAAGGTATCGGACTGGAGACGGTCGGCGTCGCAGCGGTCGCACAGGGTGTTCCGGTAGACGCACACCTGCGCGTGCGTGACAGGCTGTGGGCTGTCGGTGATATCACCGGCATCTGGCCGTTGACGCACGTCGGCAAGTACCAGGCTGAAGTCGTCGCGTCAAACATTCTTGGCGAACCGCGCGAGGCAAACTACGACGCAGTACCGCGTGTCGTCTTTACCGACCCCCAGGCCGCCGCCGTCGGCGCCACTGATGCACGCTTCAGCGCGACCGTCGCGCTGAAGGATGTGGCAAAGACCGCCACGTACACGCGCGCCTATGCGGAGTCAAACGGCTTCCTTACACTCTTGAGCGACGGCGAGCGGCTCACAGGAGCGTACGCGCTTGGTCCTGAGGCGGGCGAGTGGTTGCAGCAGGCAACGTTGGCGATTCGCGCCCGCGTGCCGCTTTCAGTACTGCGCGATACGATCCAGCCCTTTCCTACTTTTTCGGAAATATTCGTCGAGGCGCTCCACAGTCTTCGTAATACGGTGCGCAAAGAAACTGCGGCATAGTCGCGCTGATGAGCGCGATCGGGCACCGCGGAGCGGTGCAGGGAATGTAGCCGGGGGTAAGCGCGCAACCCCCCGGTGAAGGAGATCGCCCAAATCCCCGCACGCCGCAGGCGTGCGGGGAAACTCGCGGTAACGATGACCGGGGGTATCGCTCGCTATGCTCGCTCAACCCCCGGCTACATTCCCTGCACCGCTTCGCGGTGCCCGCCGCGCGAATACGTCATCGTAATTACGAAACGACGGAAGGCTCATGGAGCGAACTGTAGCCGGCTCGCCCAGGAGGCTTCTGTGCCTCCCGACCAGTTACAGCCAACGTTTACCGCGACGGTCAAGTCGGATTCGATGGGCAACTTCCGGTTCAGGGACCTTTCTCCGGGGCGCTATTCGCTCAGAGCAAGCAGTGAAGGATTCTTCGCCCCAACGGTGGATGGCTACACGGCACCGAACGTCTCCAGAATCGTTCGGTTGGACTCCACAAAGACAGCGCTCTCACTTGATGTCTTTATGGTTCAAGGTGGTGTCGTCAGCGGCCATGTACAAGATGTTTCGGGTCGCTCGGTCGCTGCCGCTCGTATTCAGGCCAGCCAACGCAGCTACCCGGGAGGCAAGTTCACCTTAACCTTAAGAACCTCCGAAACCACGGATGACCGTGGCAACTTCCGATTTGCTGCCCTTCTCCCCGGAGAGTACTTTCTGAGCGTAACTGCCGATACCAGTGAACTCCCCGTTCGCGATCGAGCGCCCGGTTTAACTGCAACCGCTGAGCGTGGCGCAGCCGCCCTCACCTATTATCCGAATGTCTCAGATCCCTGGGCGGCCGTGCCCGTTATTGTGCAGGATGGATCTGTAACGTCCGGGATCAATATCGAGATCCAGAATCGAAAGACGTCTACCTTCAAGATCTCCGGTGTGGTCACTAACAACTCTCCGGTCTTTCAAAGAAACCCACAGCCTGTGATCGACAGATCTGTTGGCACTTTCTATCTTGTGCCCCTCGTGGCGGACGTTATGGACAACTCTCCGTTGGTATTCGAGAATGCGATTCCCGTAGAGTCGAGGCCCAACGGCGAATTTGAGATCCGAAATGTTCCATCGGGGCGTTATGAACTATATCCAGCCTATAAGGGCCTTATTGCACCGGCGAACTCGAGAGTGTTCACCAGTCGCAATCCCGTCGAAGTGCGGGATGCGGACATCAGCAACCTGTCAATTGCTGTCAGGCCCGGTGCAAACCTCAGAGTAGAAGTCGTGCCAGCATCCCCCAACAAATCGTTCGGTTCGACCAGACTAAGGCTTGGATTAAGAGTCCTCGATTTCCTGCCGAATTTTGCGAGTGTTCCTCCGCAATTCGATTCTGCCGGAAAGCTGACGCTGGAGAACATCCCCGAGGCGAGATATGGGGTGTCGCTTAGCGGATTGCCGGAAGACGCCTACGTTTCGGATGTTCGTCAGGATGGAAAGAGCATCTTCGATGACGGATTTCTGCTTCAGGAAGAATCCAATCCCGTGCAAATTCTTGTGAGTCAAGATGGCGGAACAGTCTCCGGTCGAATCCGGCGTTCGCGTGGTCCTACAGCGGACATTACCGTCGCCCTCGTGCCTCCAGTGGCGCGACGAAGGAACGCTGCACTCTTCAAAACCGCCACCGTAGATGAAAACGGCACTTTCACTATCCGAGGCGTTGCGCCCGGGATTTACACGCTCGTTCCTCTGGAGAATCGTCCATTGGGAGAACCGTGGTTGAACGCCGACTTTCTAGCCAGGTACGAAGGGCGCGGACGCGTACTCCAGATCAAAGCGGGATCAACAATTCAGCTGGATTTCGACTAAATCGAATTTATTATTCATTTTTCCTGCACCGATTCTGCACAGTTGAATTCAACCTGAATCCCTTGCTGCTTCGCGAATTCCTCACAATGGGAACGAGCGCTTGGAACGAGTCCTAGGAGTTCCAAATTGGGAGAATGCAGCCGGTGTGAAAGCAGACGAAGGTCGTTTGCGATTTCGCCCATAGGGTGGTTCTCGATGTCACCGAAAGGAAACAAGGTGAAAAAGAACTCCACGAACTCAGTGGACATCTCCTCAGGGCTCAAGAAGGACAGTGCGCTCACATCGTCCGCGAACTTCATCTGATTTCGGCCAAAGGCTCGCCCTTTTGCAGATCGAACTCGCCGCGGCGAACCCAAGCACGCGGCTGCATGAATTGAAGAAGCAGTTTGCACTCGTCACAGTCTCGCGGATGCCTGAATCTCCCGTGATAGCCGGGCGTTCATTTTTTCCGTTGACCCGTAAGCCTTGTGATGACACGCGACAAATCGATGACGTCCACAGGTTTTGCCAGGTGTGCGTCAAAGCCCGCATCAAGAGCCTGCCGGGCATTCTCCGATCCGGCGTACGCAGTAACCGCGACGGCGGGAACCTTTCCGCCTTTTCCGGGCTTCAGCGCGCGGACCTTGCGAATGAAACTAAGTCCATCTTCTCGCGGCATCGCGATGTCGCAGAGCACGAGGTGGGGCTTGAACTGAGCGAGGGCTTTCATGCCGGCTTTCGCTGTTGCGGCCGTTTTAGCCAGCGCTCCATAGGATGCCAGCATCGTTGAAAATGCTCTTCTCGTTTCCTCCATGTCGTCGATGACTAAAACGCGGATACCGGTCAGCTTCACCGGTTTGTTTCCGGCGCTCTTTTGATCCTCCACGACTCTCCGGGCACCCTTGTCTGCCCGCGCGCAGGGCAAAGTGACAGTGAAGATGGCCCCTTTCCCCTCGCCGGGACTGGAAGCGGTCACCGAGCCTCCATGCATTTCGACAAGATTCCGAACGATCGAAAGGCCCAGCCCCAGGCCGCTAAACAATCGCTTCGGTGAGCTGTCCTCCTGACTGAAACGAGCGAACAGACGCGGCAGGAACTCGGGCTTGATCCCTCTTCCTGTGTCTTGCACCCGAATCTCGAGCAGTTGTGGATCCTTCTTATACTTCAACCGCACTGTGATGCGGCCTCCGCGCGGTGTGAACTTAATTGAGTTGGTGAACAGATTGCGGAAAACCTGTTGCAGCCGGCCGGAATCGGCAAGAACAAGGCAGGCCGAAGGATCGAATTTAGTTTTGATCGTGATGGATTTGTCGTCAGCCAACTTCCGGACCGATTCCACAGCCGCAACGATGCAGTCGGCTGCGACGAGTTCACGAAGGTCCAGAGACAACTTTCCCGCCTGAATACGCGAGACATCGATCAGATCGTCGATGAGCTGACCCTGGTCCTTGGCGCTCTTTTCAATTAAGTTAAGCGCCTGATCGGTCTTTTGCGCATCGATCTTACCCAGCCGGAGAACCTGCGCCCAGCTCAAGATCGTAGTCAGAGGTGTCCGCAGTTCATGGGAAAGCGTTGCCAGAAACTCATCCTTGGACTGGCTTGCTCTTTCCGCTTCCCGCCGCGCGTTCGTTTCGCGCAATAGCAGGTCCTGACGCTCTGCTTCCAGCTTTTTCCGCTCTGAAATATCGCGGATGATAGCGGTGGTCATCGTCGAGGAATCCGTCCTCATCGGGCTAAGCGAGATCTCCACGGGGAAGATTCTTCCATCTTTGCGCCGGCCGTACAGATCTGCCCCCCTGACCACGTCCCGCCCTGCGGGATCGCGGAGAAATGCCGTATGCTGACTCCTGTGGGCTTCCCGGTACTCCTCCGGAATCAGAACTTCATATTTCTGGTTAATCAGCTCGCCGGAACCATACCCAAACATGGCGTCAATCCGGGGATTGGCGAATCCTATAGTCTGGTCCTGAGTCAATATCAAGATGCCATCATTGGCGTTCTCCAGAAGATGGCGGTACTTCTCTTCCGTTTCGCGAAGAGCCTCAGCTGCCTGCTTTCTTGCAGTAGCGTCTTCGATGGTCAGCAAGGCGGTGTTGGTTCCTGCCCCCGTGAAACGAGTAGCCGTTGCATGCAGAACCATGTCTTTGTATCCAATTCGCGGAAACTCTCGTTCAAGTTCAAAATCATGGAAAGCCACACCCTCTTTGAGCACGGATCCCAGGGCTGCCAATAAGGATGGAATGTTCCAATGGCCTTCGCACAATTCAGAGAGAAGCTTTCCTTCCGTTTCTTCGCGTCCGACCTGAAACATCCTGAAGAATGACTCATTGGTGCTCTGAACCCGCCAGTCCGAAGAGATCACCAGAACGGGAGTCGGCATCGCATCGAGGATCTTCCTGGCGTCATTACGAGCAATCGTCAAAACCTCGGCCGCGCGTTTGAGGGCAGTGATATCGGTCACCGCGATCACGGCGCCATCGATCCGGTGATCGGTGGTGCGGTAAGGCCTCACCTGGAGACGATACCAGGCGCCCTGCTTATCCTGAGTCTCGAATTCCTTCACAGACAGGCTCGTTATGACGTCTGAAACGATATCTTCAAGGTCCGGCGTCTGGAGGGCTGGCTTGATATCACCGATGGGCCGTCCGACGTCGGCCGGGATAAGTTTGAGCATCTGCCCGGCTTTTGGCGTGAAGCGGCGGATCCTCGCATCGGAACCCACCATCACGATGGGAATGTCCACGCTGGCGAGGAGATTCGTCAGATCGTTGGTGAGTTGAGTCATCTCGGTGTTTCTGGTCTGCAACTCATCATTGATCGTCGTCATCTCCTCATTCGCGGACTGCAGTTCTTCCTTGGCTGTCTCCAGTTCCTCGTTGGTGCTCTGCAATTCTTCATTCGTGGACTGAAGCTCTTCGTTGGAAGCGATGAGCTCTTCCTGAGTCGTTTCATACTCCTCGATGAGACCCTGCTGATACTTCTCCTCGTCGAGCGTTTGCTGTTGCGCGGTCCGGTTCCTGCTCTTCTTTTCGCCGCTTTCGGACCCCGCAGGCACAGGTTCAGTACGGGCGGATCCTTCTTCGAAGAAAATGGCGAAGTAGTGCTCTTTGGATGGGCGGGGAAGACGGATTGGAACGACCCGGACACCAAAGGTCCGTCGTTCGCCTTTCGTCTTAAGGACCAGGCCGTTCCGGCTTGCCGCTTTCCCTTCTGTGCGGGCTGACGTGATGAGGTATCGAAGATCGGACAGGATTTCCGGGTTGACGAGCTTAAACAAATTCAGGCTGGCCTGTCCCGGACCTAGCGCGAGATAGGGAGCGGGCCGCCCGCGGACATGCAGGATTTCCGCTGAGTCATTGATCACCACACCCGGCGGCACGTATTGCTGGATTGCGGCGCGATCGGCTTCGACCTGAACCTCGTGCAACATCGCCCTCGAGCTTGCGGCCTTACGCACCTCCAGCATGTCCGGCAGTCGCGCGGCTGGATAGTAGAACCTGACGGAACTCACAGAGGCCTTTTTGGAGTAGAACTTGTTGGCTTTGTCTTCAAGCGCGAAGAGGCTTCCAAAACCGCTGATCGTTTCGGAACGGCCCAGCCAGAGAATGCCACCGGGATTCAGAGAGTAATGAAGGATAGGAACAACCCGTTTCTGCAACTCTGACGCGAAGTAAATGAGCACATTCCGGCAGGAGATCATGTCGATCTTCGCAAATGGCGGATCTGCCGTGATGTCTTGCCTTGAAAAAAGACACGTCTCGCGGATCCACTTGGCGACGCGGTACCCTCCACCATCGAGTTTTTCAAAGTATTGTTTGAGCCTGGTCCTGGAGACGTCTTTGGCAATGCTTTCCGGGTAAATCGCCGCGCGCGCCCTTTGAAGGCTGGGTTCGCTGATGTCCGAAGCAAAAATCTGCAGCGACGGCCGAATTTTCGCTTTCTCCAGGTACTCATGAAAAGCAATGGCGATGGAGTAGACTTCTTCCCCGGTCGAACATCCCGGAACCCAGACACGGAATGGATTAGCTGGGTCCCAATTCTGCATGTATTTTGGAAGAATGCGGGTCTTCAGCCTCTCGTAAGCATTGGGATCGCGAAAAAAGCCGGTGACGTGAATCAAGATGTCTGCGAAGGCCGCGCTTGCTTCTTCGGGGTGTGACTCCACGTATTCGGCATAAGTCTGCCAATCCTCAATCTTGAGCAGAAAGAGTCGCCGTGCAATGCGACGATGGATCGTGCTGTGCTTGTAATGCGTGAAGTCAACACCTGCTGCTTTCCGAATAGCTGACAAGATCCTGCGAAGATTTCCGTTAGGTGCGTGCGGTGTCACATGCGGCTCGATCCCCATTCGATTGGCAGGTCGCGTCGAAAAGAGATTCGCCATCTTCGCGATTTCTCCGGCAATTCCTTCCGGGGTTTCGACGATGTCCACGGCGCCCGACAAGATGGCGCTGTGCGGCATTCCGTCGTATTGAGCTGACGTTGGATCCTGTGCGAACGTGAAACCTCCTTCCGCTTTGATAGCCTGCACGCCCATCGTGCCATCCGATGCGATCCCCGACAGAACAACCCCGATCGCCCGGTCCTTGCGGTCTTCGGCAAGCGATTTGAAAAACAGGTCGATCGGCAGGTGCTGGCCGCGGGTTTCTGTGCGCGGAGAGAGTCTCAGCACGCCGCGGACGAGTCGCATGTTGCTGTTGGGTGGAATAACGTACACATGGTTCGGCTGCACCGGCATTCCATCTCGTACTTCGTCCACAGGCATCGAGCTGACTCTTGATAGGATATCGGCACTAAAACTCCCATGCCTGGGATCGAGATGTTGAATGATGACGAAGGAGGCGCCCGTTGAGTCCGGAAGACGCCTGAGCAGTTCAGTGACAGCCGCCAGGCCTCCGGCTGAAGCCCCGAGGCCGACGACGGGAAATGACTCGGGAGAGGCCGTTGAAACCTTCCGGGAGACTTCGCCCTTTCCGTTCCACGCGTCCCTGCCCTTCAGTTCGCGTCCCGATTTCTTCTTGCTTCTGCCCTTTGCAGGAGTGCTCATCGCGTGCCTCTGTGAGTCGTTTTCAAGATATCAGTGCTTGTGGCGAGACTCCCGCGAAGCAAGGCGCCGCAATGCACGGACTTCTGAAATGAGCGCGCCGACCTTCTCCGGTGTGAGAGGTTTTGACACCAAAAGGTTTACAAGTTCGTCCGTATGTCTGTGTGGCCCCGGAATTCCTTCGCCCATCGCCGTGTGTATCGCAATGAGAGCATCCTTCGTATCGGCGCTTGCCCGCAATTCACGGGCAACATCGAGACCGGACATGTCCGGCAAGTTGAGGTCGCAAAGAACAATCTCCGGGCGAACCTCAGCCGCTATTTCTAAAGCGTCCTTTCCGGTTTCCGCAATCCAAACCTGGAGCCCCTCGTGTCGCATCAGGAATGCCGTCGCCTCCCCCAGAGCTCTGTGATCCTCGACAAGCAAAGCACGATATTTCGCCTTATGGGGAGAGCCGATTGCCGAAAGCAAGGCTTTGAGATCGATCGGTTTTTTGAGGCGATGATCGAAGTCTTCTGTACGACTGTTTCTATTGCCCTCTTTCTCGCCGAAGACGCCAATCATCGCGGTGTCTTTCAGGTCACGGCGCTTCCGAAGCTGTGCCATCAACGCGTACGCCTTTGCGGGCTGACGTCCTACATCGAAGACAATAGCTTGAGGTTTGAACCGGGCAATAGTGTCGGGATCGATTTCCAGTGTGAGCACGTGTACCTGATATCCTGCCTGCTTCAACGCCGGCGAAATGCGGGTATCTCGGGCCTCAAATGACTCCGCAAGCATCACAACAGGAGCGTGCATCCGCTACATCCAGTTGGAACCGCGCGCGCGCGCCGACCCGGATCTAACGGAATACTGGACAAAGCACATCATGGTTAACGGGTTTTGCTTTCCTCCATAACCAGAGACAAGAGCAATAGGAATCACTCCGTTCCGGGGATTCAGAAAATGTGAGTATGGGCGCAAACGACTTCTTGGGCACGACTATTCTGATCCAGAACCTTTGCTACTTTGTGAGTTGATTGGACGTTCGACTATAGTGGCTCCCGGTCACAATCCAAATCATCTAGTTCCAGCCCGCTTCGAGATACGCCCAGGTCCTCCGCTGAATTGCAGTTTTCCTGTTTGTTTTGAGTTTGCGTGAGGCTCATACCTATTGAGGGAGGGAGCCTTCTGGTGAATGGAGAGTTCTCCAATGACATCTGAAGAGGGCGGTCCTTAAGAGCTACCGTTTCAACACGTGCCCAAGTGCTCAACTTCCACGATGACCCGCCGGTATCCAACGAACTCACCGGCACGGAGGGACCGTTAAATACATGGCTGACAAACCGATCGCGTTTGTTGGGAATCGGAATCAACGGCTGTTCGGTCCGAAAGCCGCCGCAAGATACCTCGTTGTCTGCGAAGACACCCTCAAGAAGATCAGCGATCTTGGACAACTCAGAGCTTTTCAACATGAACGGCCGTCGTGCATATCGGCTGGAAGACCTAGACGCATACATCGAGTCGTTACCCGGATGGTATGATTCGACCGGCGAGAAATTTGCAAAGGTCGGGGGAGACAGGAGAGTTTCATGATCTTTGAGGAATGGGTCGGGTTCCATGATCTACGACATTTTCGAGCCACGCAGTGGATCATGCGTGGTGTCGATATCCGGAGCGTCCAGGGCCTGCTTGGTCATCGGAACATCAAAACAACGGAGCGGTATGTGAAGTTCGTACCGGGTCACGCATCGCAGCGGGTGATTGAAGCCCAGCGGCTGGAGGACCAGGAAATGGCTAATATTCATAGGCGACAAATAGGCGACAAATAGGCGACACAAACGGGTCGAAATCGGACGTCCTTGTAAGTTTTTTGACAGAAATCGCCCGGGTGGCGGAACTGGCAGACGCACCGGACTTAAAATCACCCTGAAGCGCGTTTTCAACAACATGCAAGACCTACCAAAATCTACCGAAAATAACGTTCAAACCCATGACTAGCGCGGATTTCTCGCCGATCTCCGAAGCGAAGCCGGGTTAAAGCTGCCGAAAACTCATAGGCGACAAATAGGCGACATGAAAGTGGGAGTGCACCATGTGTGCCGGACGTATAATGACCACGAATACGGAGACCCGCAAAATGTCTATTGAAGAAAAGGTCCGCGAAAAGCTTCACAATTTGCCGCCTGATAAACAAAAACAAGTCTTAGAATTCGTGGAATCTATCGCGCGGGAGAACGGATTGACGCGTTCTCCCAAAAGTCTCTACGGGCTCTGGAGTGATTTCTCTATTGAAGTCTCGGATCAGGACATTGCATCCGCGCGTCGCGAAATGTGGGGTAACTTTCCTCGAGAAACACACTGATGGCCGTAGTGCTCGACACGCATGCGGCCATCTGGTATCTCGCTGCTTCGGTTAATCTCTCTTCTGACGCCCTTCGGGCGATTCAAGATTCGATTCAATCGGCAGATCCTATCTATCTGCCGTCCATTTGCGTTGTCGAAGTTATTTTCCTCGTTGAGAAGAAACGAATCCCGGCCGAAGCGCTCGACAGGTTGCTTTCGGCCCTCGCAGACGCGGACAGTGCGCTGCGGATTGCTCCGCTCGATCTCGATGTCGCAACGGCGCTCGCCCGTGTTTCGCGCGAATCGCTCCCCGATATGCCCGATCGAATCATCGCGGCAACGGCACTCCATCTTGGCGTTCCGGTTGTGACTCGTGACCAGAGAATGCGGGCTTCATCAATCAAGACAATTTGGTAAAGAAGACGCTGAAAACCTCGCAGGATCTTCGTTCGTTACTCTTTCGAAGCGGCGTCGATACTGAGCAACTTCTTGAACTGTTGCCGCGAGACTCCATACTTGCCTGATTACCTGAAGCACAAGCACCAGCAAGATGGGACGCAGCATACTCATGGCCCGCGATTCTGCCGGTGGGCTTGTTTTCCGGTTACTTCTGGATACGCCCGTCCAGCGCCCCGAGGAATCCCAGGATGTCCCGCTTCTCCACAGGTGTCAGGTGAAGGGGACGGAGTTTAGGGTCGAGCGCGGGATTTTTTTGCCCGCCGCTGTCGTAGTATTCGATCACTTCCGCAAGTGTGGAGAAGCTGCCATCGTGCATGTACGGCGCGGTCCGGGAAATCTCGCGCAGGGTTGGCGTTTTGAAAGCCCCGCGATCCGCGGCCGTGTGCGTGACTGCAAAGCGTCCTTCGTCGGTGAGCGTGCCGGTCCGCCAGGCGATGCCGGTATTGTGAAACTCCTCATCTGTCAGATTGGGTCCGGCATGGCACTGGCCGCACCCGGCTTTACCCTGAAACAGCTTTAGTCCTCGCTGCGCGGATTCGCTCAAAGCGGAGCGGTCCCCGGCTGCATACCTGTCGAAAGGCGAATCGCCATCGACAATCGTGCGCAGATACGAGGCCAGTGCGCGGGCGGCGAGTTCGAGCGAAGGCTCGGCGTCGAACGTGGAGCGGAACTGCGGCCGATACCGCGCATGGAGGAGCGACAGAACCGCTTCCGGACTCATCCCCAACTCCCCGGGATTCAGAACCGGCTGGAGCGCCAACTGTTCCAGCGTGGCGGCGCGGCCGTCGAAGAAGAAGGCGGCGCCCCAGGCCCGGTTCACGATGATCGGCGTGTTGCGGTTGCCCATCGCTCCGCCGATGCCCTGCGCGACGACGCGTCCATCCGTCAATGCACGCTTGGGATCATGACAACCGGCGCAGGAGAGCGACCCGTCGCGTGAGAGCCGGCGGTCGAAGAACAGCCGCCGGCCGAGCGCGATTTTCGCGGGGGTGAGGCGATTGTCGCTCGGGACCGGACGGTACAGGTCCAGCCCGAGTGGCAGTCGCGGTCCCACGGCTCCCACTGCTGCGGACAGCGCCACAGCAATGGCGAACAGCGTTATGATTCGCATTGTCAGCGCTTCGCGGCCGATGCTTTCGGGAACAGGCTCTTGATCATCCACACGTTCTGGGTTGTCGTGTTTCCGACGAACGCGATGCGGCCGCCATCGGGACTCACACTTGGAACGGAAACAAAATCGCTGAAGGTGATCCCGGTGGCATAAGGCTCACGGCCATCGATGGGCTGCACCCAGATTTCACCTGAGCGAATCAACAAGATTGCCCGGCTGTCCTGTGTCCACGCAAAAGACCACGGCCCTTTGTCGTAACGAAGAAGCTCCCTCGGTTCGCCTCCGGACAAGGGCAGTATCCAAAGCCGCGGCGACTGTTCGCCCGGCCGGCGGTAAGCGAAGGCCAAGCTGCGCCCATCCGGCGACGGTGACGGCCCCAGGCAGCAAATATCCGCGCGAAAGGCTTCGGCGCGATACAACTCCTTGTCGGCGCCGGTTTCAAGGTCCCTGCGTCTAAGTCGGAAGGTGTCCGACGTCGGCTCTTTGCCCCTTTCGTAAGGCGCGGAATCGAGCGTGTAGTAAAACACCGCCTTCCCGTCGGTGGAAGGGACCGGCTGATTTACACGCGACAGGGAGATCGGCCGCTCCTGCTGTGTCTCAATATCGACGAGTCGAAAGCCCGCGGGCCCGACGACCTGGAGGGACTTGCCGTCGGGGGACCAGCCAACCAGATGCTCGTTGGCTGCGTGGGTCGATAGTTCGCGGTCCTGACCGGAATCGAAATCGTGGATGACGAACCGATCCTCGGCACCGTTGGCGTGGTAGGCCAGCCGCTTTCCGTCCGCCGACCACTGGGGCGCCCGGACAGATTCGTTGCGGAACGGGTCGGAGATCATCGCCACGGCATTCTTCAGCTTCCACGTCGAAGGATCGACCTGAGCGATATACGCGGCCTGCGTCTCCACGAGCTCCTTGTAATAGAGCGATCCATCCTCGGCGATCGCGCCGCCTCGGAAGTTGGCTTTCGCGATCTCAGGAGCGCCCACCGGTTTTCCGTCCTTGACACGCACCGACCACAAATCCCGTGGTCCGAACGGTCAATGCTGAAGACAATGCGTGAGCCATCCGGCGTGAACTCTGGCGTTTGGTCGCGAAGGGCACCACTGGGTACAACGGTATACTCGGCCGAGCCATCGGTCGCGATGACGGACACTTTCTTATCCGGGAATCCGTTCTTCACCTGAGCCGAATACACCAGCCAACGGCCGTCCGGCGAGAAGTTGCCGACGTACAACTCGAGCCAACCGAGGTTCTTCAGGATCTGAAGCTTTCCGGTCTCCAGCGACACCAGGCCGATTTGCCAGGTCTGGTCTGCGCGCTTCAGACCGACCGACGCCAGCTTGCTGTCCCTCGTAACTCCGGCGGTCTCATAACTGTACTCGCCACTGCGCTGGAGGATTCGCATACGGGTCCCATCCAGATTGACGATCCTGAGCTCGCGCGTATCGCCCTTTTGCCAGGTATAGATGACGCGGCCATCCGGCGTGAGACACGGATAATAGAAATAGCCGTCGCCACCCAGATCCAGGCTGCGGTCCGTGTCCGACGAAAGATCATGTAGAACGAGGCTCTTCGACCCCGGGCGTGGAATGAAGGCAATGTAGCGGCCATCCGCTGATGGCATGAGTGGGCCAGTTTCGGGGCCGCTCCAGATGATGCGTTGGACCGTCTCGCCCGGTGCAGAGCCGCCGAGCTTCGCGCGGGCCTGCTCCACGGCCGCCTTCTGATCTCCGTACTTCGAGATCACCTCTTGATAAATCTTGCGCGACTCGGCATTGCCGAGCTTTTGATAGCACTCTGCCATGCGGAGCAGCGCGGTCGCGGCGACGGCATGGTTGCTCGCGAAGCGCGTCGCGATGTCCCTGTACTGCTTGATCGCAGCGGGCAAGTCGCCTTCTACGTTTTCCTTTTGCTGCGCCGCGGCCATCATCGATTCGGCTTGAGTATTCCTCTGCGCTCCAGCGGCTACCATTGAAAGCATTGCCAGCACGGCAACGGTCATTCCTAAGCACCAGTTCTTCATGTGAGCCTCCTGAGCGTCAATACTGGAGGACGAAGTTTCAGCAGATATCGGCGGAGTGTGGAGATTCTGCAAAGCATCGGATTCGATTCACCCATCGAAGCGGTATCCCATCCCGCGCACGCTGATGAGAAACCGCGGCTCGGCGGGGTTCTCCTCGATCTTCTTGCGCAGGTTCGAAACGTGCGTGTCCACAACGCGGTCGCCGCAGGATGTATCGGGCCAGACCTTGTCGAGAAGTTGATCGCGGCTTAGGACGCGTCCTCGACTGCCGATGAATGCCGTCAACAGCCTGAATTCCACCGCGGTGAGTTCCACGGGCTTGCCGCTGCGGTGGAGTTCACAACGAGCGAAATCGACTTCGGCGTCGCCGAAGCGGTACGTCTCGGGTTCGGAAGATCCTCCGGCTCGGCGGAGCACGGCCTGGATGCGCGCGCGGAGCTCGATGGGGCTGAACGGCTTTGTGACGTAGTCGTCCGCTCCAATCTGCAACCCGAGCACTTTCTCCGCTTCCATCGTCTTTGCGGTCAGAAGAATGATCGGGGTCTGTACTCCCGCCCGCCGGAGTTCGCGGCAGACCTGGAAGCCGTCCTTCTTCGGAAGCATCACATCCAGCAGGATCATGTTGAACTGTCCTTCATGCCCACGGCGGACGGCGGTTTCACCGTCGCGCGCAATCTCCACTACGTAGCCCTCGATCGTGAGGTCTTCTTCCAGACCGAGCGCAATACCCGGCTCGTCTTCAACAACGAGAATTCGGATCATGTTTCCGCCACCGGAAGCAGGACTGTAAATGCGCTTCCCTCCCCAGGCCGGCTTTCCACGGAAATATCTCCGCCGTGAGCGGCGACGATCTGTTGAGCCATTGCCAGCCCTACGCCCGTGCCCTGAATGCTCGCGTCCTTCGATGCCTCGCCGCGCACGAACTTCTGGAAAATCTTCTTCTGTTCTGCGGTGGGAATCCCGATGCCGTGGTCCTGAACGCGGACCGCGACGCGGCGACCGCCGTTGGAAAGATCCACTTCAATGGTGCGGTTGTCCGGCGAGTACTTCACCGCGTTGTCCAGCAGATTCCAGAAAACCCGCTCCAAAGACTCTCGATCGGCTCGAATCGCGGGTAGAACGGAATCGACGTGCAGTTCCACGTGGTAGCCCCGACCGGCAACCTCGCGCTCAAAATCCGCGACGATGTCTTGCAGGAGCTTCTGCGGATCGACCGGCTCGAAGCGGTACTTCAGCTGTCCGGCTTCCATGCGGCCGAAGTTCAGCAGCCCTTCAACGAGTTTGTGTAGCCTGTCACTCTCCCGCAGCAGCGTTTCGTAGAACTGTTGCCGACGTTCGTCGCTGGATACGCGTCCCTTCACGAGCATCTCGGAAAGTTGGCGCAGGGTTGTCAACGGGGTTCGGAATTCGTGAGAGACCGCCGCAACAAAATCGGACTGAAGCCGGGCCACGCGTAACTCCCGCAGGATGGAGCGATGGACCAGGTATCCTGCCGCCAACGCTAGTAAAGCCATCATCACGATTCCAGTCAGTACGAGCTTTGTCTGGTTGGATACGCTCGCCGTGTAGCTGTCCTCCCTGGTAAAAGCCTGAACCGACCACGACGTTGTCGGTACGGCTCGCGTGTAAAGCAGAGAAGCCGGAGCGTTCGTCGGACCCAGCGCCGTTCTACCCTCATCATCAAGGAGTGAAAAGTCGATGCTCTTGTTGTCAGAGACGGACCGCAACCCATTCAGCCAGGCAGACTCCAGGAATTGCCGTCCAATCAGCAGTGCTGTTCGTCGACCGGGCGCCGCTCGTGTGAGGATCACGATAGAAGTCTCGCCGATGCGCAACGTGTGGCTTCGGCCGCTCGACTCCAGATCTTCAGGGTTTTCCCACAGCTTTTCAGCGGCTTCAGCCAGCGCCAGGCGATCCGCATCGATTGGCGGTCTCGGGGCGGACAGCCATTTTTTTGCTTGGTTGTAGCTGAAGTCGAAGTCGCCATGCGACAGCACCCAGAGGCCGCTTTCCAGATCGTCGCAAATCGCGGATGCCTCGCGCTCGAGGTCGCCGCGGCGGCCGAGGCTCTCAAAGATCAATGCGCGGCCCTGAAGGGCCACCAGTCCCGCCGGCAATCCGTTTACCCTGACACTGTCGAGCGCACCCAGCTTTGTGAAGCTATCCAGTGCTGCAGAGTTCTTGCCAAGTTTCTTTTGAATGCGGGCAATACGCAGGAGAGCCCCGCCGGAGATAGCCGGGTCCTTGCTTCCTGAAAGGTCTTCAAGGATATGTAGGCCCGCTGCTGGGTTGTTTTTCTGATGCTCCAGTTCATCGGCCGGCGCAAAGATTGCTGAATCGGGCTCCGCAGATGCGGACTGGATTGGATAGTAGGGGAGAGGAGTCCCAGCACGCTCGATGGTGCCGCCCGAGCTAAGCGCGATTAACGCAGCCCCCGCGGGGAGATCGCGGCTCGAATCGGGAGCGGCGCTGAAACTAGCGAGCCGCTCTTCGGCTTCGGCGAACACGCGTTGCAGCGCCGATGCTGCAAGGTCTGCGGCCTGCTCCCGCTGTTCTTGAACGCGGCTTCGCTGTTGTTGCCCCTCTTCGGTGACAACTCTCCACGCCAGCCAGCCGAGGCAGGCCAAAGGCACAACCGTTGTCGCGAGGAACAGCGGCAGCAAATGACGCCAGTTTGAGGTGGTGGTATCGGTCATCCTGGATTGCGCTCGAGGGACATTCTACTGACGCATCGTGCAGGGAACTTGTAGGAATTGTCAGGATTCTGCAAAGACGGGCGAGACAGCACGACTTATCGTCGTCTTCAATGTTCCATAGCCATGCGGCCATCGCTAAGTTTGATCAATGAATCAATCTGGACTCGCACGCCCTCGAGTGGGGTCTTAGCGTCTTTGTCGAGAACGATTCCGGTGACGGTACTGTGTTGCTGTCCATACAACGGCGGGGCAATAAGAGCGGCAAGTATGAGAACTATTAGCGTAGGCATGGCGGCAGAATAGCACCATACAATGTATCGCTGGCCGGTTTACTCAGGCCCGTGAGCGGGTTTCTTTCCTGAGCCGCATTGAACCCACAACCCTTATTAGCTCAATCCGGAATCCTGCGAAAAGGACCCGTAGTGATGCGAACCATACCCCTGTAACAACACGGGCTCACGTCGGGGGAACCAAACCAGGAAATCAATTTGCCCAGATCTTGCTTTCGTGACTGCTCGGAGATAGCGGCGACGAACAGGAGAAGTAAGGCGAAGGCGACCCTCTTCATGAAGGCACTATAGCAGCATACTTGGTGCGAGGGTCGGGTTACGCTGGAGGTTGGGGTCAATGAGACTTCTAACGCTTCTCCACGTTCGGCCCAAAAACTTTCCATTCACCGACTTCCGCAGCGAGCGGAACATTTCTGACCAGATCCTCGAGGATTTCCGCATCCCCAGTCCGGAACAGAAAGTAGTCCGTTCCTTTCTGATTTTCCACGTACCTAAACTTTTTCATCATCCATTCCCCGGGAACGTTTGGCATCACTTCGGCCCGATCGTGTACAGGCACGTACGTCAATTGGGTAAAGAGGTATGGGCTTGTGCCACCCTTCCATTGGTTGTACCAGGCGGTGACATGTAGAAAAGGATACCCGGTGAGATGGCGCGTGTTCAGATCTGTAAGGACAGGCTGAACGCGCTGGTGAGGAGGGATTACAGAAACAGCGCCTTCAAAGTCTTGCATGTCTCTCTGAAACTCCCAAACACGATAGGCGACCATAAGCAACGCAACCGCACATGCTGAGATTGCCAGGTATCGAAGAACTGCATGTTGGTACCAACGCACCGGCGATGTCACAACTAACGCGTAAGCCGCCAGCGGTGCTGCCCGCATCGCGACGGTAAGTCCGCCGCCAATCGTTGAGGGCAGGAGAAGAGTTGCCGCCACGAGGAGAATCCCCGGGAGAGTAAGCCCGCGCCAAGCGTTACTCTCCTTCCCTTTTCCCGATCTGAGCAAGAGGCTTGCAACGAGGCACGCGATAACGAACAACCAATAGAAAGGAACGATCGGCTCCAACCGCAATTGAGAGGTGAGAACGCCTTGAGAGATTCCAAACGGCATCAGCAGTAGGGCTGCGCGAGATCGCCAGGGCTCATAGGCCCAGACAAGGCCAGCAATATCATCGGACACCGAGAACACAAAATATGTGACTGCGACAGTCATTGGCAGGATCGAGGCGATACACAATGTGAGAACGTTGCGTCCCCGAAGAATCATCAGCGTCTGAAATCCAAGCAGCATCAGGGTCAGAGCGAACGATATGGGATGTGAAAACCAAATTATCAAGAGTGCGCCCGACAACGCTACGACCTCGAGGCGGGATGCTTTCTGGCTACCAACCCTCCAACCCAGTGTGAGCGCGAAGAACACGAAGGGAATCGAGAATAGGAAATTGATCATGCCGATGTAGAAAAATGACCCGTACAAAAGAGGTATAGCCAGCATCACATTGGGTTCTTTCTCTGGCACAACCGCAAGTACCCAACCTCGCAGTCCAACGATGGTAAGCACGAAAGTTGCGGTTATATACAGTTTTGTCGCGAGGGGAATACCTACGAATGGCGCAGTCAGCAAAGCGAACCAGAAAAAGGTGGAATAGGGGTTCCATGGGATTCGCATGACAAAGTTCTGACTGTAGTCGAACGCTGGATCGTCGTATGAAACCAGAATTTTAGCGAGAAGCATGTGCTCGGGAAGGTCGGTCATCGGAAGGTAGGTGAAGAGCAAAATCGGCAGGACCGCGAGGGCAAGCAAACCCCAAATCGTGACAGAAACGGACGACATGGTCAGAGTATAAGACGGCAACCTTGCAACTCTCGAACTGCCCCCAGACGCCTCGGAGCTTTCCCTCGGTTGCGAGGACCAGCTTAGAGACGGTCTTCGTGAACGTAGACGCTAAACCTCGCCTCTGCTTCGACTCTATGTTGCTCCGGCCGGGGCCGCGATTCACACCTAAAAGCCTAGTCGGGAGTTTAGGGAGCAGTTCACTGTTCTACTCCATCATCAAAAAACAGGAGTGTCGAAACAGCTGTTTTCTAAACCACCACCTCAACAGAAAGGCGACAGTCTTAGCGTACGGGTATCAGCTTCATCGGGCCGCGAGAGGTCGAGAAGTGAGTTTGAACACGTTCGGACTGACGCCGGTGGGCGGCAACCTGGAGTGCTCATTGCTCTGCCTCTAACGTTTGATCAGACCCGCTGCTCGCTTGGCTTCTGCCGCAACCACTGGGTTCGGATCTCCGGAATATTCTTCAAGTATCGGCGCGTACCCAGGATGTTGAAATCGGCCAAGATACGTGAGTACCGTAATCCTAGTCGCTGGATCCGGCTTGTTCATTAGCGATCGCACGTCGCTCTCCGGTAAGACTTCCTGCCATCTCGTCAGAATCTCGAGGCCTAGTCCAACCTGACCCACTTCGGAGGATTGAAGCGCTTGAAACACGAAACGACGCGCCTCAGGATTCGTCTTGAACCTGCTGATAGCATCGACTGCCACGTCCTGCGCGTACGAATCGGAGGAGCCCGCAAGTTGCTCCAGGAAGGGAAGGACCAATGGGGAGGTCGCCACGCGCAAGGCTTCGATGGCTTCCTGCACCCGCAATGGTGTTTCCGTAAAGTTCCGACGAGCCTCCTCGTCGCGGGTCCCCGCACGAGTTACCAAAGTAGCGAATTCGGCTTGCAAACTCGGATTCTCTGCTTGGATGATGTTGATAGTTAGGATTCCACGGGTACTTGATGCGTTCGATTTCCCTTCACAGGGCACAGAGATTTCCCAAGGGATATCAAAGCGTCCTGGGCGAAAGCCGTCCAGAAACCGCTGCAGATACACTTTGATTGAAATCATCCGACCGGTCGGTAATGGCAGCGGAGCCCCTGTGAGGCCTGCATCAAACACTCGCATGTTTGCGGAAGACACTAAACCGCCCACCGGTGTAAACGTCAGTCTTACTCCGGTGGGATGCCGCAGCAGCGGATACACGACTTTTAGCAACGCCTCTGCGTTTCCCTGATTTCGAAACTGGAGGTTGACCTCAAA